>PVMS01116794.1_pt1 | contig 89155 bp, 92 predicted proteins | sample 1853461 | NCBI WGS metagenome assembly PVMS01 (sample SAMN08582032, study PRJNA380276) | Marine sediment metagenome, whole genome shotgun sequencing project. | isolation source: ocean sediment barecode stripped | collected 2017
ACACCAAGCGTATAGCAGAGAGTTTATTGGAATGTTTTGATTTGAGCGAAGAAGTGATGCTTATGCGCTTGAGGCAGTATTTTGGAGATTCTTTTGGAGCGCGAATTGATCAGCCACTGCCAGATTTAATTGAGAAAATAAAGAAGGAATTTAAAGATTGGGTGAATTAAATGATTAAAAAAGACTAAATTATAATAGAAAGATTATTGCTAATAAATTTTACATCGAAGTTTCACCTGTCATTTTGATGATTAATGTTTTTCCATTTTGTCTCTCTACAATAACAGCTTCGGTTGAGGTAGAGCGGATAGCAGTGCCTTCGACGATCATTGATTCATATACGGTGGCAGTGATAAGCGCTTTTTTCCCTTCATCCAAGTATTTAATTTCTACACCTTTGCGAGAATACTTGTAATTCTCTGCAATTTCCCAACCTTGAGCCAGCATAGCTAAGTATTGTTCTTTGTTAGCGGTATGCGTCTGTAAATTACCAAGTACGGAAATATGCATAGTAATGACTACATCGTCACTCAGAAATTCTCCAATACCTGCGACGTTTTTGTTAACAGACATTTCATCTACTGCGACAAGAAATTCATGTATATATTTTTCATTTAAATTTTCTGCATGTGCATTAGCAGTGACCATGATATATGTAAATAAGAAGTAAATATAAAGGTGAAGTTTCAAAATAAGTGCCTACCAAATTAACTAGATGATCAGATTCCAGGAGTTTATCTAATTAAATACAGCAATCAGATAGGCTTTAAGATGAAAGGTCATATCCCATATCGTATGACGCGTAGGTGGGCTGGGATATAAGTGAGTGGATGAGATGACGCTAATGATTGCTGTTTTTTTGAAGGCAGCATGCAATGCAGATTCAGTTCGATCTTGTGCTAAGGCAAGTACATAGTCATGTACTGGATGCGCTTTATGTAAATGTTACGTCATTGCTAGGTTGCAAAAAAAGTAACCTTTTGCTTCGCAGATTTTAATTCCTTCGAGTAGCAATCTTTCGCAAACACCTGAAGGGGAGAGCAGTTCTAAACTTTTTGGAAGAATGCCAACGGCGTGAGAGAGGGTAGTGGCTTGGTCCTTGCGATCAATAACTTAGGCAATGATGCCATGTCGCGCAAGCTCCACTGCAGCCGTTAAGCCTGTGGGGCCTGCACCAATAATCAGTATGCGCAATTGTGAGCTACTGTTTTTTTATAACTAGAGCGTTTCGATTTACAATTTATTGTATGTTTATTTGTACGGTATAAAAAGCTGCTCGTCCCTTCTGTCAATAAGTTAATTTTGAAAATCTTGTGTCTAGTATCTGTCTACAGAGGGCTCACATTTTCTGCTTGTGGGCCTTTATCGCCTTGTACAATATCCATGGAAACTTTTTGACCTTCTCTTAAATATTTTCGACCACTACCGAGAATGGATTTGTGATGTACAAATACATCTTCGCCATTTTCATGCTCAATAAAGCCAAAACCTTTTTTACTGTTAAACCACTTTACGGTGCCTTGAGTTTGTTTTGAGGTGTCTACTTTTTTTACTTTCTCACTGCGAGCGGGTTTTGGCTTGCTAGGACTTCTAGAGGCCATGCCTTGAATTAGACTAATTAGTACTGCTGTAGCCAATAGGCCTCCAGCAATCAATAATGCGGTAATGGGAAGCTGTACAAACATGGCTAGTGCTACGCCAATTAACATGCCTAGACTAATTAATATGCTTGGGTTGATCTTCATGATACGTGTGTCTCTCCTGAGTCTTTTGTTTAAATTTCAGCATTACAAACTACTGAATATTGATGTTCGGTGTTATGTGCAAACACCTGGTCATGCTGGTTATTGAATGGATTTTATATAGGCCTTTGAATTGCGCTGATAGTTATATAGCGCTTGTTTTTTCATTGGTAATGTTTCAACTTTGGTAGGCTTAAACCCATGCTCTCGAAACCAGTGCGCAGTCTGGGTAGTCAGTACAAAGAGCTTGCTTAGACCTGCCTCATGCGCTTGTTTTTCTAAATGTAACAGCATTTTGCTGCCACGCCCAGTAGATTGATATTCTGCATGTACCGCTAGGCACGCAATCTCTGCGGCATTCTCTTTAGGGAAGGAATGTAGGGCTCCACATACCAGCACCATGCCATCACGCTCAATGACATTAAATTGTTCAATTTCTAGCTCTAACTGTTTGCGTGAACGCGGCAGCAGTGCACCTTGGTCTACTAATGGCTGTATAAGTTCAGTTATGCCACCGACATCGTTCAAGGTGGCAGGTCGAATGTCATCGTAGGTTTCAGCAGTGATCATGGTCGCTACACCGTCTAAGGTGTACAGCTCCTCTAATAATGCGCCGGGTTTAGAGGCATCAATTAAATGCACGCGCTTCACATTTTCTAAACAAGCCTGAATGGCAATATCAACATAACGTTTAGCAGATTGTTTGCTTTTAGGTAATTTTTTGACCAGTTCTCGTGCTTCATTGATGTTGTAGTGATTATCACGTTGCTTTTTATTGGCTTGCAGCTTAAATTTGTCCAACATTAGAATAAGTTTTTCACTTTGCAAGGCGCATGCAGTATGCATGGCAACCTCTGCACCGGATAAATTAAAGGTATCACCGGTTTTGGAATATCCCAGCGGCGTGAGCAATACAATATTGTTTGTATCGAGTTGCTGCTGAATTTCTTTTGCTGCAATACTGCGTATTTCCCCTGTATATTGGTAGTCGATTCCGTCACGCACACCCACAGGTTTAGCCCGCACAAAATTTCCGGAAACTAGGCTGAGCTTCATGCCAGACATGGGGGTATTAATTAAGCCCACAGAAAAGAGGGCTTCTACATTGGCTCGCACACGACCGGCAACTTCTTTAATCTGTTCGATGGTTTGAAGGTCAGTAATGCGCCAGTCACCATAAAATTTACTGCTGGTTTTTTTGGATAGTTTTTTATTGATAAATGAACGCAATCCCAACACCAGAACAAGTTTGACGCCTAAAGTATGCACCAAGGCAAAATCATGGATCAGTGCCGCTACATTGTCCTTGGCTAACAGGGAGTCGTTAATATAGAGCACAAAGGTTCTGCCACGATGTGCATAGATATAGGGCGTTGCCTGGCGAAAGCTATCAAGCTGAAAAAGTGAATTGCTACTCATTTTTCATATCTCTAATTAGGTGAATTTGCATTACTATTAGGTTAACTAGGGGTAAGTCTATGAAAAAGTGATCTTTATTCTATCTAATCTTTCGCTATCTTAGGCTTCTGCAGAACCTTATAATATGCGAATCAGTTTTGTCTAAGGTAGTGCCACTTAATTGACTGGTCGAATTTTATACACAAGGAACCAAGAATGCTAAGAATTCAGTTTATATTTAGAGGTTTAAGTGCTGTCGTGTTGCTATTAGCAGGCCAGTTTACCTATGCTGGAGGTGAAACTAGTAAATCTCCCATCCTAGATCGAGTAGAAGTGCTCTATGCGGCACCTGAAAATCTTACAGAATTGACTCTAGTGCAGTTACAAGCCGAAAAAGCCTCTCGTGTGCGGGATCTCTCTGTCATTAAAGAAGCCAGCGATGAGCCAAAAGTGGCGAAAGATAAACTCCTGCAAAGCATATTCGATCATGATGATAAACGTCTGCAAATTGTTGCAGTGATTCCTCAAATGATAGAGGACTATCAAATTGAAGGAGAATTCCGTGATTCGTTATTAGGCTACAGTAATACCTTTGATGTTGATATCCGTGAAGCGCGTAAAGATGTACACAAGTTAGCTGATTACAAGTCGTATGATTTTCGATTTTCCGCGGTCTATATGTCTATGATGTTTAAATTTAAAGAAAATCCAGAATTTCATAAGAGAATGATTGCCGATCTGCAAGATCCCGATACTGCGATTGGTAAATATCGAATAGAGCTTGATGAGTCGTATGCCAAAGTTGAGCATGATAAATATCTGGTCCAAAATATTTACTCGGCAAATGAGTTAGAGCAAGCCATTGCTACTATTGATAAGGAAATATCAAAGCGACAACATGTGGAACTGTAAAGTTTAAGATTCTTTTAAGGTTGAGCCTTTAGGCTTGGACTTTTGTTAAATAAGGAGTTAGATATGGTCAGAAAAGCAAGCAAATTACTATTTGCAACGCTACTGGCAATGTATTGGTCTAGCATTTTATTGGCAGATGAACCTGCTGAAGGCATTGCGCCACCTGAAATTGTTTTAGATGCGAAGCCTGCTGCTCAAAAAAGAGTGAAGCAACAAGCGGTCGAAACTGAAACGTTCACTATTTATGAGTCTAAAGTTTTTCCTGGATTTAGACCTTGCACCACGGAAGATTATCGAAATCAAGATTCTGACCCGGTGGCTTGCCAAGACGATGATATTTCTCGTAGGATCTCTACACGTGATCCAGATCGACAATCCAAAGATTTAATTGTTGATGACAATGTGGTGCCACAAGGCAATATTTATAAATTGCGCTTTGAACGCTTCAAAAAGAAAAAATAGAAAATCTGAATAAAAAAAATGGTATTAAATGCCGCTTTTTCCAAGCCATTCATTTTACGACCCAAAGCGGAAATTCGCTACAGGTGAGGCTCGCAGTGGCTATGTTCATTCGTTCTATTCCTAGCAGAACGAATGGGGGATATAAAATGTCGACGAAATGAGCTGCAAAATATAGAATTCCTAAAAGAAGCTTTCTTTTCAAACCTCTTCAGGGCGAAGCTTGCAGCATAGTGTTCAACAAACATAGTAAGATTTTTATTTTCGTATTTTTTATAATTTCAAGAGCGGTTTTAAATTTTGCAGCATGGTAGGAATCAATTCTGCAACTGTGGGATGTATGTGTACGGCATTTTTAATGACATGGTAGGGTTTATCTGCATACATTGTGTCTATAAATAAATGAATCACCTCATCTCCTCCTATGCCAAGTATAGATGCTCCCAGTATTTTTTCGGTTTTTACATCGATGATTACTTTCATAAATCCCTGTGTTTCACTGCGTTCTTTTGCGCGACCGATGCGTGACATTGGCATTTTCCCAATAAGTGCTTTTTTGCCAGATTTGCGAACCTGTTGATCCGTCATGCCTACTCGAGCCAGTGGCGGATCGATAAATAAGCCATAGCAAGGAATACGATCGCTCACGCGTCGTATTTTTGTGCCGAATAAATTATCTGCCACAATTTCATAGTCGTTATAAGAAGTATGAGTGAAGGCGCCTTGACCATTACATTCCCCCAACGCCCATATTCCACGAATATTGGTTTTGAGTTCATCATCGACTTTGATCATTCCACGTTCATCTAACTCAACGCCTGCTTTTTCTAAACCCAAGTCATGCGTATTGGTAACACGCCCTACTGCAAGCAATACATGTGTGCCTATCGACTCTTGCATTTCTTGATTGCAACTTACGTTTACCGTTATGTTCTTTCCTTTTCTATCAAAGCTAATGCACTCAGCACTCAGTCTTATTTCAACGCCTTCGTTTTCTAAAATTTCTTGTACCGTTTGGGAAATATCCTCGTCTTCTCTGGGAATGAGTCGATTGGCCATTTCCACTACGGTTACTTGGCTGCCAAAACGTCGGTACATTTGTGCAAATTCCAGTCCTATGTAGCTCCCCCCGATGATGATTAGATGTTCTGGTAGAAAATCAACATCCATGATGTTGGAGTTTGTAAAATAATTAATCTTACTTAAGCCTGGCATGTCTGGAACACGTGCGTGTGCACCGACATTGATAAATATTTTTTCAGATTCTAACAGCTCCCCATTTACTCGAACCACATTGGGTCCTTCAAATTGTGCATGACCTTCAAAGACATCCAGATTTTTCATACCTTTTAGCCATCCAGTTACACCTTGATTGGATTGTTGTACAACTCCATCTTTTCTGTCTTTTACTTTTTTCATATCTACACGTATGTCGCCAGATATGTTCACACCAAATTCATTTCCCCGACGTGCCATATGTGCAGCTCGCGCACTTGCAATCAGTGTTTTAGTGGGTATGCAGCCCGTGTTTACACAGGTGCCACCAAATAAATTTCTTTCGATGATGGCAGATTTTAATCCTTCTGAGGTAAGGCGAGCTGCTAATGCTGGGCCTGCTTGTCCTGCACCAATGACAATGGCATCGTAGTTTTTATTCATTGTGATTCTCCTGTTAACAACCCGAACCACAATCCTGTGGTGGCAGGATTGCAGCATCTTGTTTTTCTACCATGTCTTGAAATGAGCCTTTCCATCCAGGCGACAGAGCTGGTATTTTTAATGCTTTGCGAGCCATTTGAATGTTTTTTTTATCAAAATAAAGTAGGTGATTAATTTCTTGCACGGTCATTTGCTCAGGCCCGTTGTTAATTTTATTGAATGTATCTGCAATATTTACCTCGCCTTCTTGTATAACTTTTAAATAAAATCCAGTGCGACCGCTTCTCAAAAATAGTTTTACGAAATCAGGTCTATTCATTTTAAATGCAAGCTTGTAACAAGGAACGCGTGGTTGAGTGACCTCAACGATTGCATCTCCAACTTGAAATCGATCGCCTACATAAATTACATTATCAGTCATCCCTTCTACGGTAAAATTCTCACCAAATTGACCATAGTTAAAATCATCTCGATTTAATTTTTGCTTCCAATAGTTGTAATTTTCGATGCTATACACATATACGGCTTTGTAGATTCCACCATGAGCCTCTAAATCGGCTTGTTTATCGCCATCTAAATTTAACGTGCGAAGCATAAGTGGAGATTGAGTGGGGTTCTTATAAATACCTGTTAATACCTGTTTACCTTTGTAAGTAATGTTTTTTGGCTTAGCGACATTTATGGATAATAATTTCATACCAATCTCCACTAAATTTCTCTTTCAATGATCATTGTTGCTGCAGTACCACCTGTGCCGCAGATACTGATTAAGCCAAGGCGTGCATTTCTTCGTTTCATCTCATTGGTTAATGTTGTTGTAATCCGAATTCCAGTTGCTGTAAAAAGATGTTCGATTTCCATCGAACTGCATAATAGATTTAGTTTTTGCTTATTTACCCTACCAATAGCAAACTCAAGAGGAGAGTAATATTTGAAAACTGTCCCCACACGAACATAAGGCGTTCGAATTGCTGCTATGATGGCAATGCGATTAGAATCTTTTTGACTCATTACTAGCCATTTTTTATTGTTTAACTCTAGTCTATTCTTATTTTCTAAGGCCAGCTAATTAAACTGTACTTTTCTTTTTAATTAGTCGCATAAAAATCATGAAGTGTGTAACTAAAAGAAGAAGTACTAAAAACATGAGATGTACCAAGCCGAACCGAAATTGGGAGCAACATCGATATGACGTCGGGCATTTAGCAAATCAATCGTGTCTACAATATTGAAAATCCATACCATCATAAGCGCTACGCCCCATTTATTTCGCAGTGTAATGAGCGCTATGAATGCAAGCAATCCTGCAGCTAAATCTCCGTAGACCGCAGGTATAGCGAGTTAGGTTATTCCAGGCATACGGAATGAATCATCTTTTGTAGCAATTCAATGGTTGGATCAAGCGACGGTAGCGCAATATATTCATTCGGTTGGTGTGCTTGGTCTATCGACCCAGGTCCTAATACAACAGTCTCCATGCCGAGTGAATTGAAGAACGGCCCCTCGGTGGCGAATGCTACAGTCTGGGCTGATTTGCCGGTGTATTGTTTTGCAAGCTGCACTATTTTTGAATCAATAGGTGTTTCAAAAGCAGGAATGCCATCAAATAGTGTATTGAATGTGCATTGCAGGCTAAGTCCATCGGCTATTTTTGTAACACGTTCGTGTAGCTCCTCTCGTAATGCATCAATCTGCATTCCGGGGAGTGGGCGTAGGTCGATATGTAATTCGCATTCCGCACAAATACGATTTGGGTTATCGCCACCGTGAATATGGCCAAGATTTAACGTTGGTATGGGTACGAGAAAGTCATGATTAATATATTTAGCCGCCAGTTCTTGTTTGAATTGGTGTAGATCATTTAATACTGCGCGCATACCATCAAGTGCGTTATTCCCCAGGTCTGGGTTGCTGGAGTGTCCGGCATGGCCATGTAGGGCGATGGCTTCCATGAACACACCTTTGTGTTGGTGCACCGGGGTTAAGTTTGTCGGTTCACCAATGATGCAATAACGCCCGAGCTTTTGATTATTATTTGCCAGCGTGCGTGCACCTTGCATGGTGCTTTCTTCATCTGCAGTGGCGACGATAGTTAAGCGTTGTTTGAGTTTCTTATTTTTAAATTCCTTGGCGGCTTCAATTGCTATCGCTAAAAATGATTTCATATCCGCAGTGCCAAGGCCATACAGATTTTCACCCACTTTTTGCGCCTTAAATGGATCCGTGTACCAGCCAGTTTGATCGTAATTGACGGTATCCGTATGGCCCGATAACACTAGACCTTTTTCGCCTTCGCCAATCCAGGCAACTAAATTAGCTTTGTCTTTTGAGGAAGGTATGACCTTGGTTTGAAAGCCGAGGTCGTTTAACCAATTTGCTAAGCAATCAATTACGGGCTGATTGCTTGTGTCTAAATTTGCTTGTGTGCTGCTAACCGAGGGGATGGAGATTAACTGCTCAATCATTTCAAGCAGTTTAGGAGAATCAGTCATGCAAAGAGATCTTATGTCATTTGTCGAGCGATTTTGTAGATTGCCTCAGCATCTAACGTTTGATCATTAGATTCAAACAACTTTGCGATACAGGCTCGGTGCAATTTTAATTTTAAAGCGCCAATACCAATACCACCAAAGATTATTTTGTCAAATCTCTTGGTATTTTTATCCATCACATTAATACCTTCAAAACCTAATACTTGTGAAGTGCCTACGTCTGCAATGAGTTCTAAAGTAGGGTGATTTTGCCATTGACTTGCAGTGAGTAATTGAATGCCTGATTTAGCTGCGCCAAAAACGACATGCGCTCCGTCCAATGCCGCAGTGGTGGTGTCGGTGTCACGGGCTAGCATTGGTGTGAGTTCTACGCCAAATCGCTCCATCATTTCGTCGCAGGCCTCTACCGAACGTGATTGTCGACGCGAGGTAAGACGTACACTTGCGCCACTAATGGCAAGCAATACCGCCGCCCGCTGGCCTACTGGGCCAGTGCCGGCTAGAACCACTGCCGTTTTGCCTTTTAATGAGGTGGCTTGATTTAATAATGCCACGCCCGCTGCAGCAGTCGTGTTACAACCGTTGCTGTCGAGCATTAGTGAGACTCGGAAATTTTGGAAAAACTGCTCATGTACGGCTTGAAAGAGATTTTGGCCGGCAATAAGGTCACTGCCACCAATGAAAATAGCCGTATTTTTTTTATTTTTTGGCGCACGTGTATAAATTGCACCTTCTACTAAGCCAACGCAGTTATCTACATTGATGCCACTTAGTTGGGTGACATGGTCAGCGCCACCATCGTAGGCCACCACTGAATCAAATACACTTGGGATGGGATCGGTGTCAAAAGTATATAAAAGTTTTTTCATTTTGCTATTAAACTAAATTAAGAATAAAAGTAGTTAGCCAGTGCTGCCAATACCTGCGGCTACGCAGTTAATAGATAATAGAAGAGAAACTAGCACATCTTGCTTATCTTGGTCTGCAAATTCTTTGCTGCGAAACTTCTTAACTAATTCTACTTGCTTTATACCAACTTGATTTAAAGATTCAATGCGTCTGTAGAAATGCCGCTTAAAATTTGGAAAGCGATCACATAGTTGATCTTCACCAGTAATCTGAAGAATCAGTTTTGAGGTTCGGTCATATTCTAATTTAATAGCAGAAAAAATATTCTCTTGATGTTCTTTATTGGCGACTAACTCGGAGTATTTTTGAGCGACTCCCATATCGACCAGTAATAATGTTTTTTCTACCCCATCTATAATCAATCTAAATAGCGAGTGCCTTTCGTAGAGCTTTTGTAAAAGTTCTTTGCCAAGCTCGCCACGCACATTAATGAGTTGTTCAAGGCAGCTGCCTACACCGTACCAACCCGGCACTAAAATTCGATTTTGCGTCCAGGCGAATACCCAAGGAATGGCGCGCAGATCCTCTAATGTTGCTGCTCCAAATCGGCGTGCAGGTCTAGAACCAATTTTCATCAGCGCTAGTTCTTCAACTGGGCTAGCTTGTTGGTAAAATTCTACTAAGCCTGGTGATTCAATAAATTTTCGATAGGTGACGTAGGCGGTTCCAGACAATGCCTGCATGACTTCGTCCAATTCAGAATTAATTTGAAATGCTGGATCTTTACCTGACATTAAACTGTGAGTGAGCACACTAGAAGCAAGGATTTCCATTTGTTCTTCGGCAAATCCACGGTTGGCATATTTATAGGATACGACTTCACCTTGCTCTGTGACGCGCATGCGTCCATCGATAGTGCCAACGGGTTGTGCAGCAATCGCACGGCCACTGGGTGCGCCACCGCGACTTACAGAACCACCGCGCCCATGGAAGAATGAAACGGGCACTTGATGTTTTTTGCCTGTTTCGTGGATATTCGATTGCGCCTTGCTGATAATCCAATTAGAGGTAAAGAAGCCACCATCTTTGTTGGAATCGGAATAACCGACCATGACTTCTTGAGAGCCACCATGCTTACGTATCGTGCGACGAATAAATGCATGTTCTAGTAATTCATTTAAGATTGTTGGGCCATTTTCTAGGTCATCTATGGTTTCTAATAAGGGTACAACTAAAATTCGACAAGCATCTAAGCCATCGGCATCGGTAAATAAACCCACATACTTGGCGAGCAAATAAACGCCTAATATATCAGTAGCGCTATGTGTCATGCTGACCACCAAGGCGCCGAAAGTTTTTGGATCTATTTTGCGTTGATAATGCTTAATTTGCTCTAGCATGGCTAAGGTAGATTGGGCTTGTGTCGATAAGTAATCGATGCGTGGTACCAAGCGCAAAGGTTGCATCAGCTCGCTAACCACCCATTGTGTCCATTCTTCCGAATGAAAGTCTGGAGTATCTAAATGTGTTTTTTGATGTAGTGCTTGCCAAATTTCTGCAAGGACGGCATTAGTAACCGTAGTGTTTTCACGCAGATCTAAACTAACTGTACGAAATCCAAAAGTTTCGACCATATGGCGCAAAGGTCGTACATAGCTAACTGCTAAATGTTCACATTTAGCATCGTGCAAGCCTTGTTCAATTACTCTCAAGTCTGCGGTTAGTTCTGCGGCGCGGTGGTAAGCAATTTTTGACTTACTTAGGTCGTCTAGATTGTTTGCTGTGGCATCTAGATTGCGTAACATGCAACGTAAGTATTGGCGAAAAACTTCACCAGGATTGCGTTTTGGGAAAGTTTCTGCTTCGCCAAGTTCTGTTAATTTTTTCTGTAATGCCTGGACGAACTCATCTGAAATATTTACAGAATGGCTCGCTACACTCAGTTTTGCGCCTAGCTCAAAAATACTTTGACGGTAGCGTTTTATACAAGCTTTAGCATTCGCATGTATTGCGGCAGCAGTAACTTGGTTAGTAACCTTTGGATTTCCATCTCTGTCGCCACCAATCCAAGAGCCAAAACGGAATAAGGGCGGCACATTGAACTCGTAGTGCGGATAAGCATTCTCTAAGGCGCGATCTAACTCTCCATATAGCTCCATCACACCATCAAAAATTGATTCTACAAAAAAATGCAAGCCCCAAGTTACCTCTTGTGAAACCGTGGGTTTCTCTAAACGAATTTCGCCAGTAAGCCAAAGCAAATCAATTTCGTTGCGTAATTCGTGAATTAAATCGTCACGTTCTCTAGGCGTCCAGCGAGGTTGTTCTAATTGTTTTAGCAGTACATATATATGGCGATGAATCTCCAACACGGTTACCCGTTTAGCTTCCGTGGGATGTGCAGTAATAACTGGACAGATTAAACTATTGTTTAATACCTGCTGTATTTCATCTGCAGCAATGTTTTTTTGTGCAGCGGTCGTAAATGTGTAGGCGAATGTGCCCGGCACACGATCACGGCTATATTCTTTTTCAATTTGGCGACGTTGCTGCACCATTGCGTTTTGTTCAGCAATGCTGAGTAGCTGAAACCATATTCCATAGGTCTCAAGGATATATAAAATCTGTTTGTCGGTGCCACTGCAAATGTCTTTATTGCCCTCCAGAATAGGTTCTAGGTCCGGCTGGCGCATACGAATAACACTCAACAGTTGTTGGTAGAGAAGATCTACAAGGTCATCTTCATAGCTCGCGGCCGGGTCAATAAATGTACTACCGGTGGCAACTCTCGTAAGTTGTGTCCAAGATAGTGGGGAATCGTCGCTCATATTATTATTGATGCAGTGAAATTAGTGGCCCACAGTATCGAAAGGGTCCGATATGGATTCCTTCATCATAGGTGGGCCGAGCTATCTTTGGAATGCCCGAAAGGGCATATATGAGTTTAGACTAGCTTATCTCGCGGTGTTTGACCGGCAACAAATGCGGCTAAGTTCTCTAAAACACGGTTGCCCATGGCCACTCGGGTTTCGAGAGAGGCGCTGCCCAAGTGAGGTAGTAATACGGCATTCTCTAGAGCGATAAAGCGTTCGTCAAGATTGGGCTCACCTTCAAATACATCCAAACCTGCACCTGCGATCACGCCATTTTTTAGCGCATCGATCAGTGCGTCGTTGTCTACGACATCGCCACGTGCAGAGTTAATTAAATAGGCTGTGGGCTTCATTTTCGCCAAGCTTTCTTTATTCAATAAATGATAGGTATCTTTGCCACCTGGACAATGGATCGAAACGAAATCAGATTTTGTTAAAACTTCGTCAATGGAATCACACTGTGTGGCGCTAAATTCTTTGATGACCTCAGCAGGAGGTGGATAAGGATCAGAAAATATAATCTTCATTCCAAATCCGTGGTGTGCTCGTTTCGCCATGGCTTGCGCAATGCGTCCCATACCAATTAAGCCTAAGGTTTTGCCTGTTACTTTGGTGCCCATCATGTGCGTAGGTCGCCAACCGGTCCAAGATTTTGAACGTAAATGACGTTCGCCTTCACTGGTGCGTCGCGCCACGGTTAACATCAGAGTCATGGCAATGTCGGCAGTGCAATCGGTGAGGACTTCTGGTGTATTGCTAACGGTAAGACCGCGTGCTTTGGCTGCATCTAAATCGATGTGGTTGAAGCCCACGCCAAAGTTACCGATATACTTTGTGCGCAAAGGTTCTGCGCTAAGCACTTCGGCATCCACCGGATCAGTCACGGTAGGCAAGAACGCATCGCAATTTGCTAAGGCTTCTTTCATTTCTTCTTTGGTCATTGCAACGTCGTTTTCATTTAGTTGCACGTCGTACTTTTCTTTTAAAGTTGCTTCTACCTCAGCAGGCCACGCGCGTGAGACGATGACTTTTAATTTACTCATTTAATTTACTCCTACAACTATGATGGCTAAGCAACGTCTTTCATGACAGTTTCCATCGTTGAGCCTAGCTCAGATGGATTCGGTGCAACGGTTACACCTGCTTCTCTTAACATTTCTACTTTTTCTGCTGCACTTTCGCCTTTACCCGAAACAATGGCTCCGGCGTGACCCATACGACGACCTTTAGGTGCTGTGAGGCCGGCAATGTAGGCCACTAATGGCTTGGTCATATGGTTTTTAAAGTACTCTGCCGCTTCCGCTTCTTGTGGGCCGCCAATTTCACCAATCATCATGATGGCTTTGGTATCCGGGTCCGCTTCAAATAGTTCAAGAATATCGCGGTGCGAAGAACCGTTTATAGGATCGCCACCAATGCCTATACTGGAACTAATGCCGATTCCAACCGCCTTCATTTGTGAAGCGGCTTCATAGCCCAATGTTCCGGAGCGTGCGACTATGCCAACATTTCCTTCCATATAGATATGGCCGGGCATGATTCCCAATAAACATTTTCCAGGACTGATTGAGCCCGCACAGTTAGGGCCGGTGAGTGTCATGCGATCTTCTTTCTTGTAGCGAAGCATGTAACGTTTAACACGCATCATGTCTTGAGCAGGAATGCCATCGGTAATGGATACACAAGTTTTAATGCCTGCGTCTGCAGCTTCCATGATGCCGTCTGCTGCAAATGCCGCAGGTACAAATACAATACTTGCTGTCGCACTGGTTTCTGCAACCGCTTCTTTAACTGTATTAAAAACAGGTTTACCTAAGTGAGTTTGGCCACCTTTGCCTGGGGTGACTCCACCCACAATGTTAGTTCCGTACTCAAGCATTTCTTCAGTATGGAAGGTGCCGATTTTACCCGTAAATCCTTGTACTAGGACTTTGGTATTTTCATCAATCATTATTGCCATGTGATTCTCCTAATCCTTTATTTGGCGTTAGAAACGCGATTGCGTTCAGCTACGGATTTTTCTGCAGCTTCCGCTAAGGTGTCAGCAGTAATAATTGGATAACCGCTGTCCTTGAGAATTTGCACGCCCTTATCTACGTTCGTCCCAGAGAGGCGAACAATGACGGGAACTTTAACCTCCAATTTGCCAAACGCTTGAACCACACCTTCTGCAATCCAATCGCAGCGATTGATTCCAGCAAAAATATTTACCAATATCGCTTTTACTTTTTCATCATCCAGTACTAATTTAAAAGCTTTGGTTACTCGATCCGGCGATGCGCCGCCGCCAATATCTAAAAAGTTGGCGGGTTCGCCACCTTTATATTTAATCATGTCCATGGTCGCCATGGCTAAACCAGCACCATTGATCATGCAACCAATGTCACCATCCAGGCCAACATAGCTGAGGCCGCGATCTGAAGCGGAAGTTTCGCGTGGATCTTCTTGTGATTTATCGCGTAACTCTGCAATGTTTGGACGACGAAATAAGGCGTTGTCATCAAAGCCCATTTTGGCATCAAGTGCTAAAATGCGATTGTCTTTGGTGACTACTAATGGATTGATTTCTACCATGGTCGCATCTAGATCACGGAAGGCACGGTAGGCGCCTTTAATGGTGTGCACTGCTTGACTGATAAGTTCAGGATGAATGCCGAGAGCAAAGGCAAGTTCACGCGCTTGAAAGTCACGTAAGCCCACTGCAGGTTCTACTTCTAAACGATGGATAGTTTCGGGTTTGGTAGCCGCCACTTCTTCAATATCCATTCCACCTTCAGATGAGGTCACGAATACAACACGCTGCTTGTCACGGTCCAACACTAGCGCTAAATAGATTTCACGTTCGATATCGGTGGCTTGCTCTATGTAAAGACGATAAACGACTTTACCTGCGGGGCCGGTTTGATGCGTGACGAGTCGTTTGCCTAGGAGTTCATCAGCCGCATCCCAAATTTCTTTATCATTGGAGCAAATTTTGATGCCACCCGCCTTGCCGCGTGCGCCAGAGTGAATTTGTGCCTTCACAACCCATTTGTGGCCACCAATTTCACTGGCGCGATAAACAGCTTGTTCAGGGCTATAGGCGAGTCCGCCGGGTGCAATACCTACCCCACATTCAGACAAGAGCTCTTTTGCTTGATATTCATGGATATCCACTTAAATTCCCTCCCGAGATCAATGATTCTATTTTTGTTGTCAGGTCGGTCGAAAATGTATGCGTAAGACCGGCTGGCTTTTATAGCCTATTCAGACTTTTTGCGACAGACTCTCTTGTTGGATAATCGCTCAAAATTTGAGCAATATTGCCAGCGCCCGTGGAACGAGCACTGGTCAAATGTACAAAACTAGGATCTTGCAGCGATGGCTTCGGCGGCTCTCACGACGTTTTCTGCCATTCGTGCAGAGGCAGCATCGATCATTTTGCCATCCAATGATGCTGCACCTTTACCTTCCTTAGCAGCCTTGTCTAATTCTTCAAGAATTCTTTTCGCCTTGGTGACTTCTGCCTCGGGTGGCGAGAAGACTTCATTTGCGACTTCTATCTGACTAGGATGAATGGCCCATTTACCTTCACAGCCTAATGCTGCAGCGCGTCGAGCACCTAAGCGATAGCCGTCAGGATCTTTGAAATCACCGAATGGCCCATCGATAGGACGTAAGCCATAGGCTCGACAAGCCACGGTCATACGAGAAATGGCTGCATGCCATTGATCACCAGGATAATCTGGATTCAAGCCACCGATGTTTACGGTACGTGCGCGATTGCTCGCCGCATAATCCGCAACACCGAAGTGCATGGCTTCCATGCGTGGGCTAGAGGTCGCAATGGCTTCCACATTCGCCATGCCGAGTGCCGTTTCAATTAATGCTTCAAGACCGATCTGATTTTTCAGTCCCATGGCTTCTTCGATTTGCGTCACCATGGCATCGACCATGTAGACATCACCGGTGGTGCCGACTTTTGGAATTAAAATTGTATCTAGATTGGCGCCTGCTTGTTCTACGACATCCACAACATCACGGTACATGTAATGCGTGTCGAGTCCGTTAATACGCACGGAAACGGTTTTGCCGTTGCCTTTCCAATCATGATTATTTAACGCTTCAATGACATTTTTACGTGCTTGCACTTTGTCATCTGGAGCTACGGCATCCTCTAAGTCAAGAAAAACATAATCTGCTGCACAAGTAACGGCTTTTTCCATCATCTTAGGATTAGAACCTGGTACAGCCAATTCGCAGCGCTGTACACGTAATCGAGCAGGTTTGTATTGAGTGAAACTCATCTTGGGTTACCTTTTAGATTTAGCTTTAGATTTAGCTTTTTGCTTTTTGGTTGCCGTGCGTGCCTCACGAGGGAGCTTAGCGGAACCAAACTTTTTAATTTCCTTGGCAGTTTTGCGATAGTACTCGCCTGCTGCCGCTACGCCGCTACCCGGCTTTATTCTCATGCCTGCATCGCGCATCGCCATTTCTACGGTTCCTAAAACAGCCATCATGCGGGCTTCGTTGTTATCGCCCAAGTGACCAATGCGGAAAACCTTACCCGCAACTTTTGATAAGCCTGCGCCTAACGAAATATTGTAGCGATGGTAAGCAATGTGAATCACTTCTGCTGCGTTGACGCTAGGGGGTACTACAATTGCGGTTACAGTATCTGAGTTCCACTTAGGAGATTTTGCACATGGCTTTAAACCCCATGCTTTGACTGCAAGACGCACACCTTCTGCTAGACGATGATGACGTGCATATACATTGTCTAAGCCTTCACCTAGTAATAAATCTATAGCCGTTCTAAGGCCTCGCAACATGGGTACTGAAGGTGTATATGGAAAGTAGCCATCTTTGTTGGCATCGATGTGATCTTGAATATCAAGAAAACAACGCGCGCATTTTGCGGTTTTGCGTGCCGCTAATGCGCGGGGGCTAAAGCCAAGGATAGCCATACCCGCAGGTAACATGAAGCCTTTTTGAGACCCGCTTACTGCGACATCTACGCCCCATTCATCCATGCGGAAATCAATGCTGGCTAATGAACTTACTGCATCTACCATTAATAGAGCAGGGTGCTTAAGTTGCTTTAATACTTTGCCTAAAGCTGCGATATTACTGGTGACACCGGTTGCCGTTTCGTTATGACATACCACAACAGCTTTGATGGCATGTTTTTTATCTGCTGCAAGAGCACTCTTAAATTTGCTGATCGGTACGCCTTCGCCCCACTCCGTTTCAATCAGGTCTACATCAAGCCCGATACGACATGAAAGGTCATACCACAAGTGACTAAATTGACCAAAACGAGTAGTCAAAATTTTGTCGCCTGGCGACATGGTGTTGGCTAAAGCAATTTCCCAGCCAGCAGTGCCGGTAGCAGGAAATAGGAAGCAAGTACCTTTAGTGGTTTTGAATATCTTTTTTACATCCTTCAATAAAGGCTTTACGAGTTCGGGAAAATCTGGTGCGCGATGATCTTCCTGTGGGCAGATCATGGCATTTTGAACCTGCTGAGGAATGTCTGTTGGACCAGGTGCAAATAAATAATTTCTTCCAGGAAATGAGAGATTTTCTCCAGGCATAACGTGAACCCTTATAGTGATGTTTAAAAAAGTTAAAACGGATAAGCTTGAGCTCCGTTTTGTATGTCAGCGGCCGGAGCTGCCGTTTTCGCAATCAACACGATTGCGCGAAAAGGCCGACATCTTGCCATAAGCACTATACTAGGCTCAAGTATTAGCACTCTTGTTTTATGGGATTTATTGGGGGAAAAGGGGATATTAATTTATTTAGAGGACATTTTGCTTAAAGAACGTTTTGCAGCTGTGCCGCATGCAGCGTATTTTCTAACAGGCAAGCGACGGTCATCGGTCCGGTGCCCCCTGGCATAGGTGTGATCGCACCCGCAACCGCCTGTACCGCATCAAAATCAACATCACCACAGATTCCTTGATTTGTCCGGGTGACGCCGACATCAATTACCGCAGCACCGGGTTTGATGTGTGCTGCAGTGACTAAATGAGCAATTCCAGCCGCGGCGACCACGATGTCAGCCGATTGTGTGATTTCTATTAGATCTTTGCTGCGAGAATGCGCCAAGGTGACCGTAGCATCAGTCCCTTTTCGTCCAAGCAATAAGACTTGTGGAAGTCCAACTAGCGTAGAACGACCAATGACTATCGCACGTTTGCCTGAAGTCTCGATTGCATAATGTTCTAGTAAGCGCATCACCCCCAACGGCGTGCAGGGTACAAGTCCAGATTCGCCACGTAACAATTTGCCGAGATTGTTTTCGCTCAGTCCATCGACATCTTTTTCTGCAGGCAGCAGGTCAATAATTTTATTCGTGTCGAGTTGTTCAGGTAAGGGTAGTTGAATCAGTATTCCATGTACATGTGGGTCTTGCACAAGTTTGGAGATTTCTTCAGTAGCCGCTTGCATAGAGATATTTCCGGCTAACTGGATATGTTTGGATTGAATGCCTATGGCTGCCGCACGGCGTTGCTTCATGCCAACATAGAGCTGGCTAGCCTGGTCTTCGCCTATTAAAACAGTGGCTAGGGTGATGTTTGCATTTGGATGTTTTGCAAGTTGCGTTGCAATACTGCTTTGAATTTTTTGGGCGACAACATTGCCATCCATCAAAATGGCGCCGTCTTTAGTGCTTTGAAAATCTCTGTTCATATGCACTAGATAATAGGTTAACTAGTTAACACAAGTATATAAGCATCAAGCTGCAACTCTAAAGTGATAACTTTAAAGATGTAACTTGATGCGCATAAACTTTTAACTGTCCGTGTTTAACGTTATCGCTAACTATCTAGGGGTGGCTGTTTGTCAGGATGTAGATAGATAAAGCTTTTGCCTAGACGTCCATTGTAGTTGCCTGCTGAAATCATAATTAATCCTGGAGTGTCTACTGCAGCTTTGATCGCTGCTTGCGTAGCATCAATGATGGGCTGCATGCCTTGTCCATTCATAATAATTTCCATCACCGAGTTTACCCCTTCAGGTAATCCAGCTTCTACGCTGGGATCATCTTGAAGTAATGGGCAAAACTTTTCATAGGTACTGGCGATTGTAAAGTCATAATCGCTGCCTGCTTTGGAACCACTGCTCGCGATACCGCCAGGAAATGTTGCGATCACGCCAGGCATGGGCAGAATCGCTGCGACACCTTTTTCTGTAGCCGCAAGTGCAGAATCTACACTGTCACCAAAGAACCAAAGGTTGCCGCCCATGAGTCCATCAGCGTAGCCAAGACGACGGTCTAGAACAAATTCGCCACCCAAGGTTGGAATCCACCACATTTTTCGACCAAAACGTTCAATGCGTTTTTGGTAACGATTGCCAAAGTACGCAACTTTACGGCCCATGTGGTAATACTCATCTGAATCAATCAAATTAAAACATGATGCAGTTGGGCAAGTCATAATGTTTTGGCTGATGCGAACCAATGCAGAACGCTCCAATGCTTTTACCCGGTCTTTACGAAAACGCGGTATATGCAGCTGAATAATTGCACCGGGGCGACCATCTGGAGTTTGAAAACTTTCATCTCCACCCGGGCCCACATAGCGATCCATGCCGGCTTCGCAATCACATAAAATGGAGCTTGAAGCGTTACCGGTTGCGGCGTTGACTGCATGGTCGAGCCATTTTCGATCTCGGGCGGTAACTAGAAACTCGGTATAGAGGCTTTTAAATGCCTCTGCATAGGTATCATCAATTTTTGCTGCCATGCGCGTTATCCTCTGCCGACGCCTTCGTACACAGCATCTTCAGTGATGACTTTGTCCATGTACACATCATGCGGGGCCACTAAAATTTCATCAAACAGCTGAGATTCATAGCAAAGCGCTATAAGTGGGCAGTCAGGGCGTAATAATTCAAGTAGACGGTCATAATAACCTTGACCGTTACCCATGCGACCGCCTTTCTTATCAAAACCAACACCGGGAACCATGATGATATCTAATTCTTCTGGTGTAACTTCTTTTTCTGGATTGCCCCACATGTCTTTCGGCGGCTCAAGAATGTTCCATTTGCCGACAACCATTTCTTCTAGGCTTTCCATCCACCAAAGGCCAAGCTTGTTGTCGCCATTTTCATCTTCGGTGCAGTAAGGCACGCTGGTTTTCTTTTCGCCCTTCGCGACTTCAGCAAGAAGTTCGTTTTTGGTGCGTGTTTCTGTACGGCAATCGATTTACCACATGGCCACCTTTGCCTTTTGGTACTCAGGCAGTGCGATGAATTTTTCACATGCGCGCGCACTGATTTCTTCTTTGTTTTCTTGCGCAGCACGGCGGTCGTAGGCTTCACGACGCATCTTGTTTTTGCGTTCCATTACGGCTGCTAGTTCTTCGGGTGATAGTAATGTCGCCATCGACAGCTCCTTAGAGAAAAATGATTATGGGAAATTTTAGTTCGTAATTGAGCCGGCAATCCTAAACTATTTAGGGCGCGTCTGACAATTATAGGATTACCTAATCTGTGGTAGCTCCTGCAGATGCCGAGCTCACTTGTCGCGCATATTTGGCTAAAACCCCACGTGTATAGCGGGGTTTTGGCGCTTTCCAGTTCTTTTTGCGCTGTGCGAGTTCTTTTTTGGAGAGCTGGATGTTGATTTCGCGTTTTTGGGCATCAATGCAAATTTGATCGCCATTTTTAATCAGTGCCAGCGGTCCTCCTACAGCAGCTTCTGGAGTGATATGGCCAACGACAAAGCCATGGCTGCCGCCGGAAAAGCGCCCATCTGTAATGAGTGCAACATCTTTACCCAAGCCTTGGCCCATAATTGCCGAGGTTGGCGATAGCATTTCACGCATACCTGGGCCCCCTTTGGGGCCTTCATAGCGAATTACAATTACATCGCCTTTTTTAATTCCGCCAGCTAGAATTTTTTCTAAAGCTTTTTCTTCCGAAGCAAATACACGTGCCTTACCCGTAAACAGTAGGCCTTCTTTGCCGGAAATTTTTGCTACCGCACCCTCTGGCGCAAGATTTCCATACAGTACTACCAAGTGGCTATCTTTTTTAATGGGGTTGTTAAAATCACGAATTATGTCTTGAGATTTTGGATAAGGCTTTACACCACGTAAATTTTTCTTCAAAGTTTCGCCCGTTACAGTGAGGCAATCACCATGTAACAAATCTTTGTCCAGCAGCATACGCATTAAGGGTTGGATACCGCCGATCTCTATGAGCTCCGACATCATGTACTTGCCACTAGGTCGAAGGTCTGCAAGTACGGGGACCTTTTTGCCTATGCGCGTGAATTCATCCAGGCTCAGTTTTACTCCCATCGCATGCGCCATGGCGAGTAAATGTAAAACTGCATTAGTCGAACCCCCTAATGCGATGACTACGGTGATGGCATTTTGAAATGCTTTTTTCGTCATAATGTCTTGAGGACGTATATTGTTCTTAATTAAATGCATCACGGTTTGGCCTGCAGTGATGCAATCATTTTGTTTGTCTTTGGAAATTGCGTTTTGTGCTGAGCTATTTGGCAAGCTCATGCCTAAAGCTTCAACCGCAGAAGCCATGGTGTTGGCGGTATACATACCGCCACAAGAACCGGCACCAGGAATCGCCACAGATTCAACCTTCTTAAGCTCGCTAGCGGAAATTTCCTGCTTGGCGTGTTGGCCAACGGCTTCAAATACCGAGACGATATCTACATTGGTGTTATTAAATTTCCCTGGCAGGATGGTGCCACCATAAACAAATACAGAGGGCCGATTGAGACGCGCCAGGGCAATCAAACAACCGGGCATATTTTTGTCGCAACCACCAATGGCCACGATGCCGTCAAAGCCTTCACAGCCTGCTACGGTCTCAATTGAATCGGCAATAACCTCGCGCGACACCAAAGAATATTTCATGCCCTCGGTACCCATGGAGATGCCATCTGAAATAGTAATCGTATTGAAGATTACGGCTTTGCCGCCGGCCTGATTAGCACCGGCGGCGGCTTCATCCGCAAGTTTATTGATATGCATATTGCATGGCGTAACCATGCTCCAAGTAGAAGCTATGCCTATTTGCGGCTTATTGAAGTCGTCATCTTTAAAGCCTACGGCACGCAGCATGGCGCGGCTGGGTGCGCGTTCTACACCATCTACAACGATGGAGGAAAAAATTCGTGTTTGATTTCGTTTAGCCACTTCAATATCACTTAACATCTTATGAGGATGCATAGTGTAGAAGGAATGCTGGTGCGCTGTCAGCTTAACTAAGAAAAAAGTTTAATTATTCGCCTTAATTTATTGCTGGGGGCAAGTAATTTCTGGACAAACTTTACTTTCGGAATTTGTTTTGGATTGGCTAAGTTCTCGCAGTGAGTCTTGGTACTCGAGATTTTCAGGTTCCAGATTGATTGCGCATTGTATAGTTTGCAAGGCCGCATGACGGCATGTCTGTGCTTGCAAGCTATAGGCAAGGTTATTATAAGTGTCTGCTTGTTGAGGCTGTATTTTTGTGGCGCGAATATAATTCGCGGTCGCTTTTTCAGTTTGTCGCAAACTAAAATAGGTGTTGGCAGTACCCATTACTGCGACATAGCTGTCGGGCCATCGTTTTGTGATAGCTTGATAAGCTCGGTTAGCATGTTCAATTTGGCCAACTTGCTCTAAATCTACTGCAGCTTTTAAAGCATTTATTAGGTTGCGGTCGTTAGGCAAAGTGTTACTTGGTAATACCACTAATGCCCAATTATTTGCACGTTGCCAGGTTTTCTCAAAAGTACTCATGGATATTTCGTAATTTGAATTTAAACCGCTATGTAAGATGATTATGTTTCGTTTTAAATCATAACCAATGACTACCGCGTAATGCCAAACGGGATACCATTTTATGGCAAGGTTTTGTAAAACAATGATTGGATGACCAACCGAAACTTCTGCGAGTAAGTAAACAAGCTCGGGGGTAAGTTCATAAGCAAGCATTCCGCGTTTGCGAACTGCAGCTTGCATCTCTATTTGAAAGCTACCTTTTAGATTGGGAGTAAAAACGTCTTTAGCAAGTTCATTAGGCGTTAGTTTATTGCCATAAAAGTTTATCGCCATGGCTAGGGCGGCAGGCCCGCAATGAAATTGTTCTTGTGGGTAGAATGGTGCATTTTCAATTAATGCTTGCTTGGGGAGATCATCAGGCCCTTTAAGCTGCAACTGATTTGTTTGCGGGGAAACGCATGCAGCAAGCGTCAATGCGCAAATTAAAATGCCCACAAATAAGCGGGCATTTTTCAACGAGATGAGATGCTTGCTTAAAGTCAAATTCCAGTGAATATATCTGTTACTCCTGCTAATTCAAGAATTATTAATACCAGACCTATAATCAGCAAGGCGCCTAAAAAGCCCCCAGCTGGTTGTTCATTAAACTTTTCGGCAAGCAGTCGTGCTTCTTTATCTGTTAGCACATCTACCCTTTGTTGTGCCTGCTCCACGGTTAAGCCATTGCCTGCAAGCTACGCACTTCATCACGCGCCATTAAGGAGCGTAAATTTTCGCGGTCTATTTGAACTGATTGTTCGGTAAATGATTTATCAGTGCTGACCATTCCTGCATACGATGGTGCAACTTGAAAGAAGGCAATTAACATTGAAAGTAAAAAAGTTAAAAGATGTGTAGTGCTCATTGAACTTTCTCAGAATAAATTATAGTCCAGTGAATATGTCGGTAATACCCGCCAACTCTAAAATGATGACGACTAAAGCAATGACTAATAAAACCACAGCTGTATCACCTGCGGCGGGAAGCTGTTCAAAATTTTGAGCTAGCTGCCTTACTTCAGAGTCAGTCAAGGCTTCAACACGCTCCTGCGCTTGCTCAACGGTCAGGCCGTTATGTTGTAATAGCGTGCGTACTTCGTCTCTATTCATGAGTGAGCGAAGATTGTCACGATCTTGTTGAATGGTTTGTTCGGTTAAAAATCTGTCTGTACCGATCATGCCGGCAATGGCAGGCGCAGTTTGTACAAATGTAAAAGACAACATTAGTACATAGATTAAAGCTTTACTAATTCGCATGCTGGGCTCCTCTAGTTAGCATTTGCCTTAATATTGTTGGGGTTTAAGCGAGTGAGGTCAAGTCTAATTTAAATTTGGTGGGGATCTATAAAGACAGCCTACTTATGACACTTTTATGTGGCTCTCAGTTCTTTGAGAAGACGACTAAATGCTCAAGATCTAAGGATATACCAATGGGTTCACCTAATGGATGATTGTGGTGGCTGGGGGCATAGCACAGTACGTGATTGCCACTTTGTAGGCGTAGCTTGTACAGAAATTCAGCTCCGCGGAAGCGTTTTTCTTCCACTATAGCGGTGATGGGGCTGCTGTCGTCATGTGGAATATCATCGGGTCGGACTAATAAATCCACTTCTTCGCCGGCAGAAAAAGAAGGGCTCAAAGAGCCTTGCACTTGCCCAAATTCGGTATCAAGTGTGGAAGCATCAATAATGGTTGCGGGTAGCATGCTACCCAGTCCTACAAAGTCCGCTACAAACCGTGTTTTCGGCTTGTGGTAAATGTTATAGGCGCTATCCCACTGAGCGATCTGCCCATCTATCATCACACCAATTTCATCCGCCATTGCAAAGGCTTCATGTTGGTCATGGGTGACAAGAATTGCGGTGACATTTTCATGCTTAAGAATTTTGCGTACTTCGGTTGCGACTTGTTCGCGCAGATCGGGGTCAAGACTGGAAAAGGGTTCATCGAGCAAAAGAATTTCGGGCTGTGGGGCTAAGGCGCGCGCTAAAGCTACACGTTGCTGTTGTCCACCCGATAACTGGTGTGGGTATTTTATTCCTTGATTGTTTAGCTCTGTGAGTTCTAGCACTTGTTGGGTGCGAGTGCGTTTTTCATTATTGGATAAAGCTTTAAGTCCAAAGCGGATATTTTGTTCCACCGTAAGATGTGGAAACAAGGCCAAGTCTTGGAACATCATGCCGATGTGTCGTTTTTCCGGTGCGAGCTTAAACCCAGTTTTGCTAAATAGTTTTTTATGCACAAAGATTTCACCACTGGAGATGGGTTGAAATCCTGCTAGTGCGCGTAACAAAGTTGTTTTTCCACAACCACTCGGCCCTAGGATAGAGGCAATGCGACCTGGTTCTAACTGCAAGGAAACATTTTGAACAATTTTTTGATGCTGCAATTCAACGCTTACTTTGCGCACATCAAGCCTAAGCGCCATGTTCAACTCCGCTTTTTGTTAAGGATCGATTTAAAATTAAAATTGGTAGGATACCGACGACCACAATCAGTAGTGCCGTGCATGCAGAGTCAGCTAAGCGTTCATCAGAGGCAAGTTCGTAGGTGCGCACAGCAAGAGTATTGAAATTAAAAGGCCGTAATACTAGTGTTGCAGGCAATTCTTTTATTACTTCTACAAATACCAGTAATGCTGCAGTGAGGATGCCGCTGCGGATTAGTGGCAGATGTATGTTTCTAAATCGATCAAATGTTTTGTGCCCAAGTAGTTGAGCTGCATCGTCAACACTGCGATGAATTTTTGATAAACTTGCTTCAACAGAATTAAGACCAATCGCAAGAAAGCGCACTACGTGAGCAAATATTAATGTGGCTAATGTGCCCGTTAATAGTAGACCGCTAGAGATTCCAAAACTATTCTGTAGCCACGCATCGATTGAATTATCTAACCATGCAAAGGGAAGTAACACTCCAACAGCAATAATAATTCCTGGCACTGCATAACCCATTGCACTGATGTTAACGATATAAGGAATGATGAATTGTGTGCTAACTCGCTTGCCGTAGGCAAGTAAGGTTGCTGCAAGCACTACGATGAACGCTACCATTATAGCAAGTCGAATAGTATTGAAAACCAGTGTAATAAAAGAAGCATCGATTATTTCGGGTGCAGTTTGCATGCACCAGGCACTGAGTTGAGCGGCAGGAGTCAAAAAGCCTAATATTATTGGTACGCTGCAGAAAAGCATGGCAAGAATCGATTTGCCGCCAGATAGAGGATAGCGCCAAGCCTTCTTTGTTTGGACTTGGTTTTGATACTTGGCGGACTTGCGTGAATAGCGTTCAATTAAAATAACAGCAAATACGCATAGCAATAAGATGCTAGCGAGTTGTGTTGCCGCAATGCGATCACCTAGGCCAAACCAAGTGCGAAAGATGCCAGTAGTAAACGTCGATATGCCGAAATAATGTACAGTTCCATAATCTGCCAAAGTCTCCATAGCGACCAGGGTTAATCCTGCAATGATGGCGGGGCGTCCCAAAGGGATCGCGATGGAGAAAAAAGTTTTATATAAGCCCACGCCAAGTATATGACTGGCTTCGCGAAAACTTGCGGACTGCTCGGAGAATGCGGTTCTTGCTAATAAATACACATAGGGGTACAAAACCAAAGAAAGCATAGTGATCGCGCCGCCTAAAGAGCGGATTTGAGGGAACCAATAATCACCGTATTTCCATGCAAAAATATTTCTAAGATGAGTTTGCACCGGGCCTGCAAAATCAAGCATACCAGTATAGGTGTAGGCAATAATGTAAGGCGGAAATGCTAACGGTAGCAATAGTGCCCAGCTAAAAAATTTTCGCCCAGTAAATTCACATACGCTACATAACCAGGCCATAGGCACGCCAATAATAAGCGTGCCAATACTTACGCCAAGTACTAATAGTAAAGAGTTGCTTATGTAATTAGAAAGTACAGTAGCTTTAAGGTGTTGCCAAACTTCACTAGCCGGTAAAAAAACCGAAGACAACACTGTAACTACAGGGATGCTTAGCAGTAGTGCTGTGATTAAAGTGCACGTTACCCAGCCAAAATCACTGTTTTGTAGAAAAAATAGTTTTGTGTGGCTGTGCTCAGTGAGCGTTGCGTTTTTGGTGCTCATGTTTATTGTTGTTAGCGATCATTTCCATTTGGCATGATCCATAATCATTACGGCTTGCGCATTGAGCTCACCAAGACGATATAAGCTTAATGTATCGGCTTTAAACTCGCCCCATGACTTCAGGATTTCGCTGGGTTGCACGCCTGGTTTAATAGGATATTCAAGATTGGTTTCGGCATACCATTGTTGTGCTGTATCACTCGCCAAAAATTCTAATAATGCTATTGCAGAATCCTTATTTTTTGACGAAGCTGTTACTGCGCCACCACTAATATTTACATGTGCGCCTCTATCGTTTTGATTGGGCCAAAATATGCGCACTTGATTAGCAGCTTTTTGTTCGGTTTTATCCTTGGAGGCAAGCATGATGCCAAGGTAGTAATTGTTCACTACGGCAATATCGCATTGACCTGCAGCCACGGCCTTTATTTGATCGCGATCACCACCTTGTGGGGGACGGGCAAAGTTTTTAACCAGTGCGGAAGCCCAAGCAAGTGTTTTTTCTTCATCTAGGTGTGCGATTAAGGATGCGACAAGAGATTGGTTATAGATGTTATCCGATGAGCGAATGCATATTTTTTGTTTCCATTCGGGGTTGCCTAATGCCTCGTATGTTGAGAGTTGTTCTGGTGTAACTCGATCTACTGCATACACAATGGGACGGGTTCTTAATGATAGACCAAACCAATATCCTTGCGGGTCTCTGTACTGTTCTGGTATTGAGTTTTCCAGTGTTTCCGAGTGGATTGTTTGCAGCACCTTGGCTTTTTGTGCTCGATATAAACGTCCAACATCGGTGGTAATGAGTACATCAGCAGGACTGTTTTTGCCTTCACTTATTAAGCGTTGTAGCAGGGTATCGGCTTTGCCGGTAATTAAATTTACTTTTGTGCCAGTGTTGGCCTCAAACTGAAGGAGTAGTGGTTTAATCAGGCCTTCTTTTCTAGCAGAATAAACGTTGACCTCCGCAGCACTTAGAATAGAAGTAAAAAGACAAAGACAGAACGCTAATCCATAGCGCAATCGGTTTGGGTATTCTGCTCGCACCTAAATTTTCCTCCATGCCGTGAGTTGGTAATTAGATTACAATACTAATGATATCAATTCTCATTATCATTTAGAATATCTAAATTGCACAAGTCAGCTACAATATGTACGACATTATCCTAGGGGATCTCTGATCTATTCGTGAACTCGTTCTTGCGTCTAAAATATTCAGCTTCTGTGTTGCAAAGCTCGGTTAAATGCTCCTGCATACCTGCAGTCGTCCGCAATAGCTTGCTATTACGCGCGTTTCGCGCCTTGAATCGGAGCATTTTCGTTCACCATCTACTTCGTGCAGAATAAATCAGAGGTTCCCTTGGTTTTACGCCAGATTTGACCCTATGCTTGCTATTCCATCCCAGCTTGCCCTACCAAGACTCCAGCAAGACTATGAAGCCATGCTGGCTAAATTGGATGGCGCTCAAAAGGTAGCGAAACATAAAGATGAAATTCTTGCTATTTGGTGTGCAAGTCCATTTATTAAACGCGTGTGTGTTGCGCAACCATTATGGTTGCAAGGTCTAATCGTTGATGAGTCTTTGCATGAAGACTATCAATTGGAAAACTATATTGAGTTACTAGAGCCTATATTTTCTCAGGCTAAAAATGTTGAAGAGTTGCAGCAAATTTTGCGGCGTGTCCGTATGGCAGAGTTTGCACGTATTGCATGGAGGGACTTGCAACAGAATGCAACAGTCCAACAATCCTTAAGCGAGCTTAGTATTTTTGCTCAAATTAGTATTGATAAGGCATTGACTTGGTGTTTTACGTGGCTGCAATCACGACCTTATGCAAGTGAGTTTGAGCAGTCATTGCCTCAGCGTGTTGTTGTTTTTGCACTTGGCAAGCTTGGAGGGAAAGAGCTTAACTTTTCGTCTGATGTAGATCTTGTGTTTGCCTATGACGACGATCCAAATTACACACAAGATCAACATGCTATTGCTGCAAGTTTTTATTTGAAATTAGTGCAGCTGTTAATCAAAGTGTTAGCGGAACAAACACAAGATGGGTTTGTGTTTCGAGTAGATACTCGTCTTCGACCATTTGGTAATTCTGGAACTTTAATGCCTAGCTTTTCTGCAATTGATCAATATTTTCAAACGCATGGCCGTGATTGGGAGCGTTATGCATGGATTAAGGCGCGCTCGATTGCTGGTGATGTGCAATCAGGCGAGGATTTTCTAAAAGATGTAATGCCATTTATTTATCGCCGGTATCTTGATTATGGAGCTATGCAATCACTGCGCGAGATGAAAGCGTTAGTCGATCAAAAAGCAAGTCAAAATTCTGCGCAACAGGACTTGAAGATTGGGCAAGGGGGAATACGAGAAATTGAATTTATTGCGCAAATGTTTCAGCTTATTTTTGGCGGCCGAGATGCAAATTTGAGAATCCGATCTACCCTAGGGGCGCTGGAATATTTGGGCGAACAAGAAAAATTATCCAAGCAAAATGTCACTGACTTGGTTTCGGCTTACTTGTTTCTAAGGAAAGCTGAAAATGGATTGCAGATTAGGGATGATCAGCAAACTCACATTCTGCCAACAGAAGAGTTTGAGCAAGTACAGTATGCTTTTTTAATGGGCGCTGGTATGTGGGATGAGATTTACACTGAATACACCTTGCATAGTTCAAAGGTTAGTAAGGTATTTCACGAATTGCTGCAAATCAATGGTTCTGGCAAAGAAAATGCAATAGAAAAAAATAATGATTTTTTTCTATTGTGGCAGCAGATTGAGGATAAAGATTACAGTTTGAGTATCTTAGGAAGATATTTTCCCGCCCACGTAGATAATATTTATGCGCGTCTACTGGCTTTTTTTAATAGCGGTGTTGTTAAACAGCTTGTGCCAGTAGCGAGTCAAAGGCTGGATGAGTTTATGCCCATATTCTTGCAGCATACTATGCAAGTGGAAAAACCAGCGTTGGTTGTAGAACGATTCTTAAGTATCCTTACTAAGATTGTGCAGCGATCTACTTATGTTGCATTGTTAATAGAAAATCAGGATAAATTAACAGCATTATTTAAGCTTGTAGAAGTCAGCCAATGGATTACACAATATATTTCAACGCATCCATTACTGCTGGATGAAATCTTACGTATGGATCGTTCTTATGAGCCACCTAGTTTGGATGAGATGCAGCAACAACTTAAAGTCGCTCTTCAGCCATCAAGCGATGATCTGGAAGAATTTATGGAGCGTTTGCGTGAATTTAAACATGCACAAGTTTTGCAAATTGCTGCTGCGGATATTGTAGAAGCTTTCCCTATTATGCGGGTGAGCGATCATTTGTCATGGTTAGCAGAGACTTGTATTGGTAGTGCGGTGAATCAAGCCTACCAAGATTTACTAAACAAGTACGGCGAACCTATATGTGATGTAGGTGGGGAAGTGTTTACACCGGAGTTGCTAATCATTGAATATGGGAAATTGGGTGGATTAGAGTTGGGGTATGGATCTGATTTAGATTTGGTATTTGTGCATAATAGTGTGGGCGCATCATCTGAAACTAAGGGCATAAAAAAAATACATAACGACATTTTTTTTATGCGTTTAGTGCAGCGCACGATCCATTTACTCACTACGGTTACTCCTGCTGGAAAGGTATTTGATGTTGATGTAAGACTTAGGCCTTATGGCCAGTCGGGGCCCATTGTTAGCACCATCACTTCATATGAAAATTATCTGTGTAATGATGCACGGCTGTGGGAACTTCAAGCTCTTATTCGTGCTCGACCGGTGACGAGTAGTTCTAAACTTTATGATGATTTTGTAAGGCTTAGGCAGGCTGTGTTATGCCAGCCACGTAATATTGAAGAAGTGCGAACATCGATAATCGAAATGCGGGAAAAGATTTCCGCAGAGCATGGGAGTAAGGACGGGTCAAAGTTTAATATTAAAAAAGACAAGGGCGGAATCGTTGATATTGAATTTATTGTGCAATTTTATGTGCTCAGTTATGCCAGTCAGTACAATGAAATCTCCGTATACACAGATAATGTGCGAATTCTGAATGCCTGCTCTGAAGCGGGCCTTATGAAGCAAGGATCTGCAGAGGAGCTGAAAGCAATATATCTCGCCTATCGAAAGCGTCTGCATCAATTGAGTTTGCAATTATTGTCAGAAATCGTAGATGCGGATGTATTTGCTAAAGAGCGATCAGCAATACAAAATTATTGGGCAAGTCTGTTACACTGAAAGCTCATATTTATTCGAATATTTGTCAAGAAGTTCTTTTTGTTATCAAGGAGTTAAGTAAAGATGTCGATGTCAGATAGGGATGGATTCATTTGGTACGATGGTGAATTCGTGCCATGGCGTGAAGCTAATACACATGTGCTTACTCATACTCTGCATTATGGGGCAGGAGTATTTGAGGGTGTGCGAGCCTACCAAACCAAACAAGGCACCGCGATTTTTCGTCTGCAGGATCATACAAAAAGGTTGTTTAATTCCGCCAAAATTATTGGCATGCCCATGCCGTTTAGTCCGCAAGAAATCAATCAGGCGCAAATTGAAGCAATTAGTAAAAATAATTTGGACTACGGCTATATACGTCCAATGTGCTTTTATGGCTCAGAAGGCATGGGTTTGAGAGCGGATAATTTACAAGTGCATTGCATTGTCGCAGCATGGGAATGGGGTTCATATTTAGGTGAAGAGAATATGAAAAAAGGGATTCGTGTTAAAACCTCTTCTTATTCTCGTCATCATGTAAACGTTGCCATGTGTAAGGCAAAACTTAATGGTAATTACGTTAATTCAATGTTGGCGTTAAATGAAGCCCTGCATGATGGTTATGATGAAGCTTTGCTGTTAGATGTAGATGGTTTTGTGGCGGAAGGCAGCGGCGAGAATGTCTTCATCATTAAAGAAAGAGTGCTTTATACGCCAGAACTTACTTCCGCATTAGACGGCATCACGCGTAAAACCATCATTTCGTTAGCTGCAACACTTAATATTCCGGTGATAGAAAAACGCATTACACGTGATGAAATGTATACTGCGGACGAGGCATTTTTCACTGGGACGGCAGCAGAAGTTACGCCAATTCGTGAGCTTGATAATCGTGCTATCGGCGAGGGCGTGCGAGGTGAAATTACTACAAAACTTCAAGCCATGTATTTTGATGCAGTGTATGGTCGTCATGCCTATGATAAAAATTGGCTGTCTTATGTAACTTTGGTGGCTTAGAGAGCTTATTTGCTTGTGTCAAAATGCAATCATTTAAAAGTTAATGAAAATAATAGTTGATGCAAAATTATCTAAATGGTTGCTGATACCAAGTGGACTTACCATTTTTGCTTTGTCTTCTGTGGCCGTTACGGTTAAGTCAGGCGCCACGCCTATATTTACTCGTTCTGTTTCTAGTCTGATCTTAGGGCGGGAAAGTTGGAATTCTCTTTAATATATTGTGTATTCTCCGCGAGATGCTAACTGACAAGATTTAAAACATAGATTTGTCGATGAATGTTTCCTTTATCATTAGTACATATAATCGGCATGATGCGCTTATATGTGTTTTAAATGCGCTAAACAAACAGCATGATCGTTCGTTTGAAGTTGTTATTGCTGATGATGGCTCTGCTAAAAACACAAGTGATGCAATAGAAAAATTTCAAAAGGAATCAAACCTTTCGGTCACGCATGTTTGGCAAGAAGATCTTGGTTTCCATGCGGCACAAATTCGGAACAAGGCGGTTGCAAAATCTACAGGCGATTACTTAATATTTTTAGATGGTGATTGTTTGGTGTTTCCAGATTTTATCGATAAGCACTTGTCACTTGCCGAACCTGGGTATTTTGTGCGTGGAAGTCGAGTCATGCTCACGGAGCTAGGCACTAGGGAGTTAATTGAGAAAAAAGTTAATCTAAGTGAATTATCCTTGCTTAAGTTAATAAATTTACGTGTAACAAAAAGAATTAATCGTTTTTTTCCGTTAATAAAGTTACCGCTAAATAGCTTGCGTAAACGAAAAGAAACGGATTGGTATGGGGTTAAGACTTGTAATTTAGGCATGTGGCGAAGCGATTTCATGTCGATAAACGGTTTTGACGAGAGTTATGTGGGCTGGGGCCATGAAGATGCGGATCTTGCGGTACGGCTAATACGAAGCGGCGTACGCAGAAAAGAAGGCGTAAATGCGGTAACGGTTATGCATTTATGGCACCCGCTTAACGATCGTTCACAACTTTCGGATAATGAAGAAAGATTGCAGTTAGTTCAACAATCTGAAAACATCCGAGTTGAACAAGGTGTATCTAAATATTTGTAGTTAGAGTTAAATTTCCATGCCTAGTCAATTGCCAGATTTTTCTAAAACTAACATTCTCGTAGTTGGGGATGTGATGTTGGATCGTTATTGGAATGGGCAAACTGGACGAATCTCGCCCGAGGCGCCTGTTCCAATCGTGCGTGTCGAAGCCTCAGAGGAGCGTCCAGGGGGAGCGGGCAATGTTGCGCGCAGTATCACTGCACTTGGCGGTCGCTGTTCGTTAGTTGGGCTTCTCGGCGATGATGAAAATGGCAAGCGTGTAGAAGAGTTATTGTTACGCGATAAGGTTGCATTGCAATGTATTCGAGACCAAGTTGGTGAAACTATCACCAAGTTGCGCGTATTGAGTCGGAATCAACAATTAATTCGCTTGGACTTTGAAAGTCATTTTACGGCACAAGGCATTGCTGAGTTGACCGACCATGCTTGCGGTATATTGGAAGGACATGATGTGTTGGTGTTATCAGACTATGAGAAAGGTGCTTTAAATAATATTAAGCAGCTTATCCATCATGCAAGATCGAAAAACATACCCATATTTGTAGACCCCAAAGGCAATGACTTTAATAGATATCATGGTGCAACCGCGATTACTCCGAATCAGTCAGAATTTCATGCTGTTGTTGGGAATTGCGAGACTGAAGATGAAATTGCTGAAAAAGGTACTAACCTTTTAAATGCATTGGGCCTTGAAGCGTTGATTATTACGCGCAGTGAAAAAGGCGTTACTTTAGTGAATAAGAAAGGGAGGCTGACTACTTTCCCGGCAAGAGCTAAAGAAGTATTTGATGTTACTGGTGCAGGCGATACCTTTATATCTGTAGTGGCAGCCTCGTACGCTGCAGGCTCATCTTTTGAGGAGGCAGTGAATATTGCAAACGCGGCGGCTAGTGTAGTGGTAGGTAAGCTGGGTGCTGCCATTGTAAGCAGAGCCGAGATCGAGTATGAGCTTAATAGATCCGCTCAAACCAGTTATAAAATTCTCAATAAAGAGGATTTTTTGAATAAAGCATCAAGGCTTCATGATGAAGGTAAAAAAATTATTATGACAAACGGATGTTTTGATATTTTGCATCCAGGCCATATTGAATATCTAGCCAAAGCGCGTGAACTTGGAGATGTGCTACTCGTTGCAGTAAATGCCGATGTTTCCATTAAGCGTCTTAAGGGTGATTCGCGACCTATCAATAAACTAAAAGATAGGCTTACTATGCTATCTAGTCTGCAGAGTGTGGATTGGCTGGTTGCTTTTGATCAGGACACGCCGGCTGATCTCATCACTGCTGCATTGCCTGATGTTCTAGTAAAGGGCGGGGACTATGATGCGGATGAAGTTGCAGGAGGTGATGCAGTCTGTGCTAATGGTGGTGAGGTTAAGGTCTTGGATTATGTGCAATCCTATTCCACTTCCGAGCTAATTCATAAGATTAAAAATACAGTAAAGTAATTTTTGCAAAAAAGTGTCTTAAGATTGTTAATGTGTATTAGCGCCCTGCATATCAAAGTAAAATCTATAATCTTCTCTTGAGTGGTTTAAACCACTTACTTATATTGAAGCCGCCACGCATCCAGAATCTAAGCACCAAGCCCCATGTTTTTGAGTACTTGTTTTGCAAATAGAATTTAAGCATTGCATGTTGGTCATAGTTGCCAAGTGTACAACGGCGAAAACAACGGATATCAAAAAATCTTTTTAAAATTTTACCAAGCGGCATTGCAATACTAAATTTATCGAAATCGATAATAAAAATTTTTGCTTGCTCAATATCTTCACTTGTTATTGATTTGAAGTCCTGATTTGGTATTGAGATCAAAAAATTTCCTGGATGTGGGTCACCTTGTCTAAAACCAGCATCATGTATATTACGAATAATCGTCGTAATTTTCTCGGCTAGTTGAGAGAACATCCTGCTTTGGCTTGCCTGATTTAGAGTGAATAATTGTTGAGAGAGGCTGTGAATTGAGTACTCTGCATGGATTTTTTCGTATAAGTAATAGCTTTTCTTAATTAAAAAATTATCTGTTTCAGTCCAATATGCAATTGGAATTGCACATGAGATGCCGTTGGTTTTGAGAAGAAAAGCACCTAAAAAGGCGCGATAATTATAGTCACTAAAAAAAGTGGAGAGGTGTAAATTCAGTCTTCTGAGTAATTTATGTTGATCGCTTATTCTGGAGACTTTTAATATGACTTCAGTATTAAGAAGTGGATGTTGAAATGAGTATAATTTATTTCTTTTTCTGGTGTGACATTCAAGCCTATAGTCTTGATTTTCATAAATATTGAAATCTTTGTGTGTTATCCAGTTAACAAGTTCGTTAGTGTGCGTTATGTCTGGAGATAGCGCATAGACACCCTTGCTGTCATCGGAGAACCGAATTGCCTGTTTCTTTACTTTCATGTGATTCTATTTTTTGCTTATATTACGACATTAATAAAATGTGAATATATTTTAGAGTGATTGAAAAACATCAATTGGATTTTTCTGTAATTATACCCAGTTATAATTATGCGCAATTTATTGAGATGGCGATCCGCTCAGTCATTAATCAGGCGTATAAAGCCCGTGAGATTATAGTTATTGATGATGGTTCAACAGATGATACCAGAGCCGTAATAAAAACTTTGCAGGATAAATCTACTGGACACAATATTTGTTATTATCGCCAAGAGAATAGAGGGGTGTCTGCTGCTCGAAATCTTGGTTATCAAAAGTCTTTAGGAGCCTATGTGATGTTTCTGGATGCTGATGGCAAGCTACTTCCTAATGCGTTTGAGCATTTTAATTTAGCGATAAGTAGCAATAAAGAAGCTGAGATGATCTTTGGTGGTTATCGCGCAATTAGCTATAGCGGTAAGGTGCGTAATCGACAGCCGGAAAAATTAGCTTTAAATCGATTGCATAATGTGGCTAAACTTCTTGGTGGTGACATGGTGGGTCTAAGGCCTAGTTCGACAATTCTGAAGCGTAGCGTGATGGAGGAATTAAATTTCTCTGAGAAGGTTCATGTAGATGAGGACACAATGTTTTTCAGTCATGTATTTGCAAATTATAATTGCGTTTCCATACCAGAAATATTGGTTGAGATGCCGCGACATAGTGGAAGTTTGCGGGAAAATTATCAGCGTATTGTAGAAACGGGGTTGCAAGGCGTTGATGAGCTGTCCGATTCTTTACCAGATTTACCAGATCTTAATGCTTTAAAACAGCATGTGTTGTTGAAGCGATACTTAAAAATTGGTAGGAAAGCTTGTATTTGTCATGAATATAAGGCCGTGGTGCAAAACTACATGCAGGCGTTTATGTTAAAACCAAGCTCTATTTTTAGCTGGAAGCATTTTCCTAGACTGATTAAAAGTTTGATACTGCAAGCTTTATAAGAGTTCTGCGGTATATAGGATGGATGCACTACACAAACAGCACGTTGCAGAATTGCAGCAGTCACTTACATTGCCAGAAGATGTAGAGATTACAGAATTTATAGGTAAAGGTGGTCGCGCGTATGTTTATAGAGCGCGGCTAGGGCATGAGAGAGTCATTGTGAAAGTATATCGAAAGGCGGTAGTGCAGAAATATCTGGATAAGTACAAAGTAGATATTGCTGAATATGAATATCAAAGAAATTTAGCGCTCTATGAGATACCCGAGATTAAAATTTATATTGCCAAACCTTATCGAGTGTACGCATTGTCCGGTGAGTATTCGCATTCTATTATTCAAGAGTGTGTAACAGGCAAGACCTTGAAAGAGTTAATTGCTGAACTAGGTTATTTGCCAAGTGAAATACTAGCGGCAGGGTATAAAATTGTTCAACAAGCAAAAGCGCATGGAATACATGATTTAGATATTAGTGTTGGCAATATCATTGTGAATCAGCATGAAGAGAAATGGAGGCCTAAACTGTATGATTTTAATCTTATGTCTCAATATTTATTCCCTCCAAATCCAATTATGGGATTGGCTATAAAGTTAGGCATACGCAGCAAATCTCATCGAGACTATCGAAGTCTTAGAAATTGGGAAAGACGTGGTAAAAATAAAACATGGGTCGGTAAGAACTAAGCATATGAATAAAGAAATATCCAAACTAATATGGCTTGTGATCCCAATTATTGTGGCGGTTTTGCCTTATATCGCGCGTATGATTAGCCTTAATACAGATGGTTACATGTATGGTGAGTTAGGGGTTATAGAAAATCTAACGGTTATTTTTCTATTCGTGGCCATTATTGCTAATGTTTTATTCCTGCTTTCTGAGAATAACTCAAATATTGGTGGCGTGCGGGTTTGGATGATGTTGTTTTTATTGGGTAGTTTTTATTACGCAGGTGAAGAGATTAGTTGGGGGCAGCACTTTATTGGATGGGGTACGCCAGAGCAGTGGTTATCGGTGAATGATCAGCAAGAAACAAATCTACATAATATAAGCCCGTTATTTGATCAAATTCCTCGTGCTTTACTATCGATTGCGGCATTAGTGGGTGGGGTATTCGTGCCTCTATATAGGAAATTCAAGCATCATATCCCTGATGCGAGCTCAATCTATGATTGGATCTGGCCAACGTATGTATGCTTACCTGCTGGATTGCTTGCGCTGTTAGTAAGCTGGCACGAAAAGGTTTATAGAGGCTTAGGCGTTGAAATACCCAGCGTGTTAAATATTCGTGCCGGCGAAACCAAGGAGTGTTTGCTGGCGTTATTTATGATGATGTATGCATTGTCTATCTGGTACAGAAATCGAAATTTAAAAAATTAGCAAATCTTTTTAGTATTCAGCATAAGACTTTTCTTCGATTATACTTGACCCTAGTTGCTGGTTAATTTTTCTTTTTGTTGCTGCGCGTTTGTCATTCTGTATGTATACAGACCGTGCTAATTCTATAAATTCTGAATCAAACTCTTTGCTTGATTCTTTGATGCGAATTTTGTCTTCAATATCCCACAGGTTTTGATTGTTTTCTTTAAGTTCTAGCTTAAGCAAATGGATATCGTCTTTATTAAATGGAGACCGCTGCCAGATTTGGTGTAATTGTTGCAGCTCATTTTCTACATTTGACAATTTATCTTTATTTTTTATTTGTGTAGATTTTATTTCCAAGATGGTGATTTTATCTAGTAATTCACCAGGTGAGATCGGTATGTTTATGTTATCCATTATCTAAATTCGTATTTTGAGTATTATTGGTTACACGCGAGTACGTCTAATTGTGAAGTCACATCATTTACACTGATTAAATTCATTGCGCCTTCATATTCTAACTTTGTTCCCCATTTCAATGCACTAGAGGATTTGTTTTTAAACATATGCGCGGCTTCATCATACTTATCCACACAGTATTGTTGACTTAAGTACGGGCCACTCCGCTTTGGATTGCTGGCTGCATAGAGCCCGATGACGGGGATGCCAAGTCCGGTGGCCATATGTGCTGGGCCTGAGTCGGGTGAAATCAGCGCATCTGCACGTTGTAACAAGGCGAGAAATTTTTTCAAGGTATCTTTGCCTATTAGGTTCAAAGCCTTGGCCTGCATATGTTGTTCAATATCAACTCCAATCTGTCTCTCTTTTACAGATGGGCCTCCGCATAGGATGACTTGTGCATTGAGTGATTGGATTGCGTAGTCTGCCACGGCTGCATAGCGTTCTGTAGACCAATTTCTGAGAGAATGGCTTGAGCAGGGGCTTATGATTAAGTTGAAGCGATTGCTGACTGAATGTTGTTGAGCGAATTCATGTGCTTCATCGGGAATGTTGTATTCCCAACGCATTTCACGATCATGGATTCCTAAGTGTTCGATGAAGCTGAAAAAACTATCTAGAACATGTTGTTGAGGCGCAGAGGCGATGCATTGATCAATAAAAAATGAATGAAAATCTTTGGACCTTGCTTTGTCATAACCTAGCTTTAAAGTTGCAGGAACTAATGCACTGATAAAATTAGCTCGAAAAGAAACTTGAGCGCAAAGCAACACATCAAATTTTTGATGTTTCATTTTTCTGGCAATATTTCTGTAGCTGCTAATAAACTTGGATTTATCAAATTCAATAAATTCAATACCGGGAATATCATTTACGAGATTGGCTTCATTTTTTCCTATAATCCAGGTAAGTTCGGTTTTGGGCCAGAATTTTTGAATTGTGCGTACAACTGGGATCATATGTGTCACATCCCCAATTGCAGATAAGCGTAAAATACAAATAGACTTTGGTGGGCTATCCATGTTGAATAAAATGCTTATAAAAACGAAACTGTAAAAGTAGTGTATGAAATCTTTTGAATTTAATTCCTATGGTAACGATATTGTTGCGCATAACAAAACTTTATTTACGGAATTTTCACTCGATTTATTTAAGCCGGAATGTCTGGTAGCAAACGATGCTTTGCAATATAGGAGGATGCGGGCGCAGGATGTGAACGGAAGAGGTGGGGTGCATACATTTATTTTTGGTGGGCAAGATTTGGTGCTGCGTCATTATTACCGTGGTGGCATGATCTCTAAATACATTTATGATTCGTATTTATGGCAAGGTTTGTATAAATCTAGAGCGATGAATGAGCTGCAGATGTTATCTAAGATGCAGGCCATGAGCTTACCTGTACCAATACCTGTGGCAGCACATATTCAAAAAAATGGTTTTTTATATAAAGCAGATATTATCACTCAACTCATTCCTCAAGCTTTGTCATGTAGCACCATACTGATAAGAAACACGATATCTGCAGAAGTATGGCAAAACATCGGTTCTGTAATCAGACGATTTCATGATAAGAGATGTAATCATGCGGATTTAAACGCACATAATATTTTGCTTAACGAAAAGAGCTGTGTGTTCTTAGTAGACTTTGATAAATCTCAAATCGAGACAAGGTCAGGTTCATGGAAGCAAAGAAATCTTGTAAGGCTGAAGCGTTCGTTGCTAAAGCTAAAAAACACTGAGGCTAACTTTAATTATTCAGAACAAGACTTTAAGTCTTTGATGCAAGGCTATAATAGCGACTAGTTGCTGGAGTGTCTTATGAGTGGTTGTATGTGTTCTAAGTAGTTTTTTAATACTACTGTCTTTTTCTCGACAAAATGTTGCGCATTAATACCATATTGCGTTCTTTCGTGATCATTTTTAAGTAAATAGACTAACTTTAGACTTAGATCATAGTGATCCGTTATTTGAATTACACCATTCGCGTCTAAAAGCTCGTCTACTTCTTGCGCAAAATTTTCTGTGTGTGGCCCAACTACGACACATTTTCCAAAGCTGGCGGGCTCAAGAACGTTGTGCCCACCGCGTTGAATTAGAGAGCCTCCTACAAAGACTAATGCAGCTTCGTTGTAATACATACTCAAGTCTCCCAATGTGTCTATAAGATAAATATCGGTTTTATCGGTGATCGGGTCTTTATGACTGCGTACCGCGACACTGAGGTTGTTGTTTTTAAATTGATTTAGTAACTGCTTGCAACGGTCTGGGTAACGGGGTGCGACTACAAGCAAATAATTTTTCTTTTTTAATATTTCTATATGTTGCACAAGCTGCATTTCTTCGTCATCATGCGTGGACACCGCTAATAAAAAAGGACGTTTAATTGTCGTGCAGGCAAGACTCTCATTTAGATGCGGGTTAATTGCGTATTTTAAATTGCCAATGACATGAATGGAATTTTCATTTGCTCCAATTTTGATAAACCTAGAGCGATCCTCATCCGAACGCGCCAATATTGCAGTTAGATTCTGTAACGATGATTCAATATCATGTCTAATAAAATGACTAGCTTGTGTTGATTTGGCGGTCAGTCTGCCATTGATGATGGCTATTGGAATATTATTCTTTGTAGTTAGAGAAATAAGTGTGGGCCAAATTTCAGTTTCTAAAACCAACACGCAGATGGGATCTATGCAGCTCAAGAAGGCATTTACTGTGATTGAATAATCAAGTGGTAAATATACGTGTGAAATATTTTGCTGCTGAATTTTTGGTATTAACTGTGCAGCGGTTGGGGTGTTTGTAGAGATAACAATATTTTTATCTGGGTGCTGATTGCATAGCTCCAGTATTAAGGGTTTCGCTGCATTGACTTCTCCTACAGAGGCGCAATGAATTAAAATAGTAGGTGATGATGAAGATGTATAGTTGAAACCGAGGCGTTGCGAAAAATAGCGCCAGCCACCATCTTTTATAGAGCGATAAAAAATGTAGCCCAGTGCTATCGGGCTCAGTAAGAATAATAGTGATTTATAGCGTAGCGACGTACGCTTCGATGATTTTACCATGTAGGCTAATTTAGCCAGCCATCGATCTTTAGTAAATCATCAACAGATAATATCCCTGCGGCTTGTTTAAGTCTCAAGGTATTAAGAAGATAATCGTAGCGTGCACGCGAATGATCTTGCTTAGCTAGAAAGGTCTCTTGCAAAGCGAGCAATACGTCTACTGAGGTGCGTGTGCCTACCTGAAATCCGGCTTCAGCAGCCTGTGCCGCAGCTTGCGTGGATTCGAGAGCTCGGGCCAGAGCTTTTACGCGACTGATGCCGGCGATGGTATTTAAGTATGCATCACGCGTGCTCTGGATGGTTTCGCGACGTACTTTTTCGTGCTGATTCTGAGCAAGCTCGGCATTGTAACGGGCTTCTTTAGTTCGATAATAGGTTCGGCCACCTGTGATCAATGGGATGTTCAGTTCTATGCCTATGCGAGTATCTTCTACCTCACGTGAACCAGTTAATCCACCTGTGTCGGTATCTGAATGAGAGGCCACGATATCCAGTGTAGGCAGATGGCGAGATTGTTGCAGTTTAATTTCTTGATTGGCAATCTGAGTGGTGTACTCGCTCGACAACAGTGTTAGGTTTTGTTCAAGTGCTTTGTAGACCCAATCTTCTGGATCATTTGGTTCCGGCCATATCAGTTCCATGCGATCAGATAAGGGATGAAGTATATCTATGCGTTGTGCAATGATTACTTCCAATGCAGCTTTGGAAATTTCTACTGCATTTTGGGCATCAATTTCTCTTGCGGTTACGAGGTCATAGGAGGCTTGGGCTTCTTTGACATCAGTAATGGCAATCAGGCCGACCTCAAAACGCTTTTTTGCCTGTTCAAGTTGGCGTCCTATCGCTTCCTTTTCTGATTCTCGAAAAGATAATGCATCCTGTGTTGCTAGCACATTAAAATAGGCATCTGCACTTCGGACCATTAAATCTTGGCGCGCGGCATCTAAATCTATTTGCGCCCTGGCAACCGAATTTTTTGCTTGGCGTAATTGCACGTAAAAATCATGATGATAGAGGGCTTGGTTGATGCTCAAAGTGTAGCCATGTTCATTGAAATCAACAGTATCCCCTTGTATACCAAATGTTGTTCCATCTACTTTTCGTCTGTTATCTGTAGTATTTGCGCTAATACTTGCTTGCGGAAGAATGTTTGCGCGTGCGATGGGTCTTGCTTGGTATTCTGCGTTATATCTGGATTCAGCAATGTGGATGTCGGTATCGCTTTGTTTTGCCATGGAATAAATATCGATAAGACTGTTCGCTCTCGCAGGCCCATGGCTTGCTATAAGAAGGATGCCCATCGTTAACAAATAGAGCAGTGAGACTTTTGTGAAATTTATTTGCATGGACTGTTGAATATTATTGCTAGAGCTTTACATTATTATGTAATAGTTTATTAATAAAGTGGCATGGATGAGTCGACTTGTTTAGCCCATCCGTCGATGCCCGATGCTAGATTGATCACCTTGGTGAATCTATGTTGAGCTAGGTAATTTGCAACTGCACGGCTGCGAATACCATGGTGACAAATGACAACAATTTCTTGATCTGAGTCATAATTATTTAATATGTCTGGTACATGCTTCATGGGTATAAGTGTAGAGTTAGGAATATTGCAGCGTTCATACTCCCATGGCTCTCTAACATCCAATAGTACTGGTTTAGTATCGGCTTGATCTAAGTATTCTTTAAGTTCCTGCGGGCTGTATTCCGTAAACATTATAACTGGAAATTCTGTGGTTCTTTTATGCCAATCAGCGGCTCAAGGTTGGTTTCAAATAACTTGGTTTGATACAGGTCTTGTCCATCTATTTTCGTGATGAGCTGTGCTTGCATAATTGGCTTTTTGCCGACGACCACAAACATTCTCCCATTGTCGGTCAGTAGTTTTTCAAATACATCGAGGTACACAGGCATTGATGCGGTAACGGCAATCACAGCGTATTTTTTGTCGTGATTGAATGTTGTTAAGGCATCACCCAGTAGCAAATTCACATTATTAATTTCAAGTTTATCTAAATTAGACTGTGCTTGATTCGAAAATTCAGCATGGAATTCGATGCTATCTACATGTGTGCCAAGTTTAGCTAAGCAGGCAGTAATAAATCCTGTGCCAGTCCCAATTTCTAAAATTTCATCACCGGACTGCACCTGCAAGGCTTGTAGCATTCGTGCTTCGACTTTTGGTGCCATCATCCATTGCCCATGTTGTAATGGTATTTCCAAGTCAGAAAATGCTAGCTTTTGATATTGACTGGGTACAAATAATTCGCGCGGAGTTTTTTCAATGATTTTCAATACATTGAAATCGAATACATCCCAAGGGCGTATTTGTTGTTCGATCATATTAAATCGTGCTTGTTCGATATCCATGTCTATGTATTTCCAGTCGATTTTACTAACAACTTATGCAATGTTCATTTGAAGTAGCGCAAACTATATCAATATCTTGCGCGGAGTGGCCATAGTACGGGAGCTTTAATGTAATATGATCAATATTGTGACAATCTACTAGCTAATTACGGTTCTATTATCACTCTTGCGCGCAAAGAAAATATTAATAGTCGGCCCTGCCTGGGTAGGGGATATGGTAATGGTGCAGAGCTTGTTTATGGCTCTGAAGCACCAAAATCAGGATAACACCATCGACGTGGTAGCGCCTGCTTGGTCTGCTCCGGTGTTGGCTCGAATGCTTGAGGTGCGGCGCTTTATAGAGATCGATATAGGTCACGGCGAGCTGCAACTTAATAAACGTCGCAGGGTTGGTAAAAGCTTACGTGATCAGTATGACCAAGCCATTATTCTGCCAAGGTCATTTAAGTCTGCACTGATCCCTTATTTTGCAAAAATTCCACAGCGTACTGCTTATCGTGGCGAGATGCGCTATGGAGTCGTGAATGATATGCGACCGCTTGATAAAGAGGTCACTTATAAAGCCGTAGAGCGATATGTTAATTTGGGAAAAGATGCCTCAGAGGCCATTCAGGCTCCGGAAATTCGGTTTCCTAAATTACAGCTGGATATGAATAAACGTCACAAAGCTGCACTGAAGCTTGGGGTTAGTGAAGGCAAACCGTGTGTTGCATTCATGCCTGGGGCGGAATTCGGGCCATCGAAATGCTGGCCTGCGGAATACTTTGGTGAACTTGCTGTTAAGTTTAAACAAGATGGTTATGAGGTATACATTTTTGGTTCACCTAAAGATCATGCGATTGGAGAAACCATTGTTAAATCCTCGAATGGTGTTGCAAAAAATTTATGTGGGCAAAGCACTTTAGAAGAAGTGATCGATTTGCTTTCTTTAGCAAAAGTGGCAATTACCAATGACTCTGGATTGATGCACATTGCTGCGGCAGTCGATCGACCGGTTGTCGCAATTTATGGATCAATCACGCCCGAATATACTCCGCCGTTGACCAACACTGCAGAAATTCAGTATCTCAATTTAGAGTGCAGCCCATGTTGGGAAAAACAGTGCCGGTATGGGCATTATGATTGTTTACGCAATCTTTCAGTTAACAGAGTATACGAAAGCGCAAGTAAATTGTTGAAGCATGTATCTATTTAAAGAGGTTCTGATTTAGTAGCCCAATTGTTATTTAACATGGGTGACTGAGATGAGGTAAAAATATTGAGTAAGCGGAGTTTGCGCGCGGTAAATGAGCATTTTGAGACATTTTTAAGGATGTGGCAGAATTAGTCAGAGCTTCTTCAAAGGAAGAAGTCGCTGCGATCAAAACTAGAGTCTAGCGAATCTAATTTTTCCGGATGATTAATTAAGTCTTCAATAAACCAATTGGCGTGATTATATAAACAGGTTACATCTTTGCATTCTTCTGTCGCATCAAAGGACTCAATCAAGCGTAGCGTATTTTTTTGCGTGGCCTGCAAGCCAGCTTCACTTGCATAGGCATGTTTTTCACCTAATAAGGCATGCGGTACGTGACGATACACTGGGCAATTAAATACACCAAGCGGGCTTAGCACTTGCCGGAAATATTGCATATGACAGTTATGTGGCTGATTGGTGTAATTCATGTAAGTGCCATTTTCTAGCACGCGTAAATTCGTACTTTCAACCACGGCAAAATTTTCATCCTCAAGTTCTTGCGCTTGTGTTACAGAGTTGCGAATTTTGCTCATAATTGATTCGACATTCTCTTGTTCTTTGTCGATACCAACCACTTCGGCATTGTTGAGTTCAGCGCGAGTAAGAAAAGGCTTAAGCGAGATGTAGTCGAATTGATATTGCTTGGCTAATTTAGTAGCGGTAACAATTTCATCCACATTTTCTATAATTTTCATAGCATTGGTTTCGCAGTCTTTCCACACAATGATAAAGCTAAAGCCAATCATAAATTTTGCATTTAGCTTTTTAATAGGCGGGATATGTTCACAAATCCATTCCAAAGTGCATTTTTTGCTGCCAGGTTTGTGCATAGCGCGGAAAGTCTCGTTGGTGCCTGAGTCTAGTGACAAACGCACCCAATCTCGTTCTTGCAATGCATCCGCAACGGCTTCAATTTTTTTCATCATGCTGCCATTGGTGACCACGCCAATCTGTATATTCATGGCTTTTAAATGACGTACGATATCTTCAAAGCCTTTATAGGCTGTGGGTTCGCCCCCGCCAATGATAATAACGGAACGCAGGCCTTTCTCTGCTAAGTAAGTGAGAGAATCTTTCAGTAGATCATGTTCGTAGCTAATATTTTTATTCAGAATATCCATGTCTACGCAATGATCGCAACGATAATTGCAGGCGGTAGTGACGTCTAAGTTTATAGAGGTAGGTGCGCGCGTTGGCGCGGTTTCTAGCGCTTCTTCAAAGGTGATAGAGCCTGCTGCAAAGCCTTCGCGCCATTGCGATTGCCAGTTTACATATTCTTTGAGATTTTCTATGACTTCGGGTTGACGCAGTTTTCCCATGAAGTCATGTATGGGTGAAAGTTCAGTTTGTTTTTTGACTTCATGTGTGCCAGATTTCACATGCAAAGGGATTTTATTGATGTCTTGGCTTGCACTAAAATTCTTTTTAGTGAAATCAATGAGGGGTGAAATTTTTATTAATACTTCACCGCTTTCAGAATGTATTTTTTCCATTTTTTTAACTTACAGTTTGATAGATTTGTGCCAGATGGGTCATTCCGTCAATTAATGCAACTTCATCAGGCGAAGTCTTAGAATGTATAGAACTTAAAAAGTTCTTGATAGAGCATACTAATGGGTCCACAACGGGCAACTGCTTATCTAATGAGTGTAATGATATCAGGTAATGAGAGAGTTCGACATGTCTATCTACACGCTTGTGGTTAATTGCATAGGCAGCAGGTTTGGGGCTAGTACTGGAAGAACTTAATAGTAAGCAGACTTTAATATCCCCATATGAATGTAAGTAGTCAAATTCAAATTTGATTTCTTTACTTGATTGGGCGGCTTGATAATTTGATTTTATATTATAAATGCGGCCACTACCGACTAGTGCATAGAGCATGCTGAGCAAATGCGGAGCGGCATCGATAATCATGGTTTTGTCAACGCTTTGTGGAGAGAGCCACATTTCAAATGTTTCGATCGGCTGCAATGTTTGCTTCTGCTGAGGGAAAATTTCGTAGTAAGTGGGCAGGGTAAATGGCCATTGCGTGTTGAGTTGTAAAACTATATTTTGCGCCTTACAGCGCTCAACTAGTTTCGTAGTTTCTGCAGTGATGTTTAGCACATCTTTTTTCGTTATAACCTTTTCGATCGGCCACCAAAATGGTTTTTCGCAAAAAACATGATAGCCTGCATCAATAGCGGTATTTAAATACTGATAGTGCGAAGCGCTAGGGCTGCAAATAGCCACAATGTCGGTGGTTTGGTTTTTTAGTAATTCATCCAGACTCGCATAAGGCGGACAATCTATCGCGTAGTCGCGTTTTAATTGCTTTGCAGAGCTTGTAGCAGAATCTAAGCTGCTGCTGATCACGCCGCAAATCTTCACGCCAAGCTCCTGAAAGGTTCTTGCAATATAGGGCCCTGTCCCTTGTTTGCTTCGACCCGGCCCAATAATGGCAACATTTAAAGTCATGTTTTGTATGTGATGTGAGTTAGACAACGATACGAAAGAGTACGGGCAGATATGCATTCAAGCAACTATTTAGCGGTTGAGGTTAAGTTCTTACATAGTAAAACTTACATACTAAAGTAGGGATTAATCATTTAGAATTGTTTATTCTGAAGCTAGGGGTGCCCCAAATATATTGTTGGGCTGAGAGTTACCCTTAGAACCTGAACCAGATAACGCTGGCGTAGGGAAGCTACAGTATTGGAAAATCACCATGCAAGCACTTCAAGCCAGCGGCTTACATCAACATATAGAGGTTGCTAGAGATGAGTGCGATTGCCAATACCCTTCAAAATAAGACCGCTCAATTGTCTTCTGAACTTACCCAGCCGTTCACGGGTTCAAAAAAGATTTTTGTACAAGGTTCGCGTGAAGATCTAAGCGTCGGGATGCGTGAAGTAAATTGCTCAAGTACCGCATCGAGTTTTGGTGAGGAAGAAAATCCTCCCATCACGATCTATGATACTTCAGGCCCATATTCAGACTCAGATGTAACGGTGGATTTGTTGCAAGGATTGTCGCGGCTGCGTTTGAATTGGATTTTTGATCGTAATGACACGCAAGAGCTTGATGGACCTTCCTCGCAATATGGAAACGCACGGCAAAGTGATCCAGAAACTGCGCATTTGCGTTTTTCTCACTACCATCTACCGCGTCGCGCGAAACCTGGAAATATTGTCACACAAATGCACTATGCAAGGCAGGGCATGGTTACGCCAGAGATGGAATACATCGCCATTCGTGAAGACATGCGCCTACAAGAACATCGTCGTGACCCGGAATTTCAAAAGCTCTTGATCCAACATCCGGGTAATAGTTTTGGTGCAAATATACCGATTGAAATCACTCCAGAGTTTGTTCGCAGTGAGGTGGCGAGTGGTCGCGCCATTATCCCTAACAATATAAATCATCCAGAATCTGAACCGATGATCATTGGCAGGAATTTCTTAGTAAAAATTAACGCTAATTTAGGTAATTCTGCGGTGACTTCTTCTATAGAGGAAGAAGTTGAAAAGATGGTGTGGGCCGTACGTTGGGGTAGCGATACGGTGATGGATCTATCTACCGGCAAACATATCCATGAAACGCGTGAATGGATCATACGCAATTCACCGGTGCCGATTGGTACTGTACCAATTTATCAGGCACTCGAAAAAGTAAACGGCAAGGCTGAGGATTTAACCTGGGAAATATTCAAAGACACCCTTATCGAGCAAGCTGAACAAGGCGTAGATTATTTCACTATTCACGCCGGTGTGCGGTTGGCCTATGTACCCATGACGGCTCAACGTTTGACTGGAATTGTTTCACGCGGCGGTTCTATTATGGCGAAATGGTGTTTAGCGCATCATCAAGAAAGCTTTCTCTACACGCACTTCAAAGATATTTGTGAAATCATGCAAGCCTATGATGTTGCGTTTTCGCTCGGCGATGGTTTGCGCCCTGGATCTATTACAGATGCAAATGATGCCGCACAATTTGCAGAGTTAGAAACCTTAGGCGAATTAACAAAAATAGCTTGGCAGCATGATGTGCAGGTCATGATAGAGGGGCCAGGGCATATTCCGCTACAAATGGTTAAAGAAAATATTGAGAAAGAATTAGAAGATTGTTTCGAAGCGCCATTTTACACACTGGGGCCTTTGGTGACAGATATTGCACCCGGATATGACCATATTACATCTGCCATTGGCGCCGCCAATATTGGCTGGTACGGCACTGCTATGCTTTGTTACGTTACACCCAAAGAGCATTTAGGGTTGCCTAACAAGCAAGATGTAAGAGATGGCGTTATCACCTATAAAATTGCGGCTCATGCGGCTGATTTAGCTAAGGGGCATCCTGGCGCACAAATAAGAGACAATGCACTGTCTAAAGCGCGTTTTGAATTTCGTTGGGAAGACCAATTTAATTTAAGTTTAGATCCAGAACATGCGCGTGCATTGCATGATGAAACGCTACCTAAAGATTCTGCCAAAGTTGCACATTTTTGTTCCATGTGTGGCCCGCATTTTTGTTCGATGAAGATTACTCAAGATGTGCGTGAGTATGCTGCTAAGCAAGGCATTGAGAAAATACCCGTTGCAATAGAAAAAGGCCTGCAAGAAAAAGCCCAGGAGTTTAAAAATGCGGGCGCCGAAATTTATCAAAAAATTTAAAATTATGTAATCAACTTATACATATAAACCAGGCTATATTTTATTGCGCAATGTAGAACGTGTAAATGAAGTTTTAACCATGCATATGGGGCCTGGATATATTTTGGTAAATCTAAGTATTGAATTTAATGATTCGATTCGTGCCGAGCAGCTGGAGTCCGTCATTGCTAAGATGGATAAAGATATAAGACAACAATTTGCACATGTTAAGCGAGTATTTTTGAAGCGGAATCTTGGAAATTTACCTTCTGATTGTCTAGACGAATATGGTTCAAGATTTGTCTAATGAAACGCAATCTCTTTCTAAGCCTATGAAGATTATTTAGTTGGTCGCGGCAACTATTATCGCTGCAGTTGTTTTAGTTTTTACACTTGAGAAACGACCGGCTATTAATCAGGCAGTATTTGAAAGTGAGATAGCAACAATCCAATAAGTATTACCGATTCGAATTCACGCTTATACCGAACTTACCAATATAGAGGATAGCCAAATGCGGTTAACATGTTCTTTAACTGCGCTTAACAGTTTTGCCAATGAAGATGATTAGGCATTTGCCATGCAAGCTGAGGCTGCAGTGTAAAAACCAATGCTTGTCGTAAGAAAAATATAAAATATTATATCGATAGCAATGTGACTATGTTTTATCGCTATATAGGTAATGACCAAGTTACGATTGCAGAATTTGAAACTCCTGCAGGTTTTGTAACCGAGAATAGTTAATCATGAGCGCATCAGGTCATTCTTCTTCAATAAAAGCTATCTTCTTTGCTTTTGCAGTGAACCTTGCCATTGCCATTGCGAAGACAGTAGGAGCGATTTATACCGCATCGGGCAGTATGTTGGCAGAGGCGATTCATTCTTATGCGGATACGGGAAACCAAGTCCTACTTTTCTTTGGTTTAAAACAATCGCAAAAACCACCCGATGAAGATCATCCATTGGGGTATGGGAAAAGTAGTTATTTTTGGAGCTTTGTCGTTGCCGTCTTGTTATTTAGCGTCGGCGGATTATTTTCTATCTATGAGGGTTGGCACACGCTTCATCATCCAGAGGTATTGCATCAAGCATGGGTAGCTTTGTTGATACTGGGTACCGCGGTCATTCTTGAAATAATAAGTTTATTGGGTTGTTTGAGTGCAATTAAAGATGTCCGCGGGGGAAAATCATTTAAGCAGTGGTTGAAAGTTACACGCAATGCAGAGTTGGTGGTAGTGCTTGGAGAGGACAGTGCGGCGATTCTAGGATTAGTCATCGCATTTGTGTTCGTTGCGATCAGTGCCGTCACTGGAAATCCATTTTATGATGCATTGGGCTCGATTTTTATTGGTGCCGTATTAATCGCAGTTTCAATATTTGTTGCCTGGCGCATCAAAACACTGATTATCGGTGCTGCAGCAGAGCCAGAGACTCGAGCTAAGCTGAAAGAAATTATCGAACAAGATGAAAGCGTGCAGCAGCTATTCAATATTATTACGCTTCAATTCGGGGCAAAAATAATGTTCGCTGCAAAAATTAAGTTACCGGATGACATGTCTATGGCAGCCGCTGCAGAAAAAATAAATTTGTTAGAGGTAAGAATTAAAAAAGAGTTACCAGATATTGGTTGGTGTTTTATTGAGCCTGATTTAGAAGACTAATAGTTAGTATTATTTATTTTAGTCATGACTTCTAGCCGTGAGTACTTCGTCACATTCGCAGTTTCCCACTAATTACTTTAAAAACACCAATGGTACATTATGGCATCTATTGATGCGCGTTTGGTCTGTTGGCCATCCCGGCTGCATCATTTATTAAGCAGTGCTGTCTAAAAGAGTCGATATAATTATTAAATAAATGGTTGCGTCATATATATTTTAATAATGGTAATTTTATTAATATGGGGAGCGTAGGATGAAGCGCTTTAGTATGATTATTTTTTACTTCGTTGCAGGCGGCAGAGCCAACCTGTCAATGGCCGACTAGCCACACCTTAGATTCCATTGTGCCCATTGAGAGTGGCAACAATAACCGCACAAGTGGTGTTGTGGTTTCAAATAATTTAGTCATTACCGCAGCGCATGTTTTTGAAGATCTCACGGACACGGTAGTTGTGGTTAATAACCAGCTCTATAGGGCATCTGTTTAACTTATTGATCGAGGAGCAGAGGTGGCTCTGCTGTTTATATGGACGGATGATGTCACACCGATTCCTTGGAGCAAAAATGAGCTTTACGAGAGATAAGTGGTTTAGGCGGCAGGCTTTCCGCGTGCGCAAGGGGCTACACACCAGTGCGGGTATAGATTCAGGTGAGTCAGGTGGCTTGCTCAGTTGTGAAAATGGTCGATTCATGTTGGCAGGGATGCTGCGCGGCTACGGGGCCTATGCGACCGATCAAGGTTCGGTACGCTTAGATGATTATTCGGTTGCCATTGCAACAATTGATATCCAGCTTGTAATTAGTCTTAGTCAAAACGACTGCTAAACACAGGCTTTTTTTATCTTTCAGTTTTTAAGACTGGGTGGCGGTTCTTCCTTGAAGCTAAACAGGTAGTTTGCGGCGGTGTTCATCGGTAAACTATTCGCATTAATAGCTGATCAAGTTAGCGATGCCGTATTCTTATTACTCGAGACTGCCTGCCAAAGATAAAAAAATTTATCAAGCTAGCGATAGGGTTTCTAAAGTAAATCTACAAGACTCAACTGAGCTGATCCCACTTGTAAAAGAAATTAGTGCGGCACTTACTTCTGAAAATAAGACATATGTTAAAAATGCAAGTCAAAGGTTAGTTACACAACTCACATTGCAGTTCAATATTCCACCCGTCAAAATTAAAGTATTAAGCAACCGGCCATCCAATAGTTACGGTGAGTTGCATGGCTTGTATGAGCCCATCTCAGACAAAGTAAAACAAGCCGAAATCTCAGTATGGATGCGAACCGCGAAACGCAAACAAGTCGTCGCATTCAAGACTTATATGCGCACACTGTTTCATGAGCTATGCCATCACTTTGACTATGAGCTGTATAAACTAGAAGACTCTTTCCACACGGAAGGATTTTTTAAGCGTGAATCGAGTTTATATAAGCAGCTAGTGTTGTAGATTTCTATATGTGGAATATCCGCCGGTACAGGCTTCTTCGTCTTCTGCCTCTTCAGCATTGACGGTAAACGATAAGGCCATCAACATAATCATAAGTGCAACACATATCTTATGTGGGGACATGTTATTTTCTCTTTGTAGTAACATAATAGTGCTTTAGGTAATTAAAAAATTATTTGGCGCCCCAATAACGCACGGGTTTAAGTTTGGTTGACCAAGAGAAAATAGTAGTAAAATGCGATTTATTGGTATTTTGATTAAGTCATTGAAATAATGCACTAAATTCGTATTTATATATTCCTCTAATCACCACAGTTACAGAGATAAAGATGTTTTCGTTGGATAAAAAAATAGAATTGCCGACTCAGGAACAAGCTCTGCCAGGCAGAGATGAGCCTATGCAAGTGCCAGAGCAGCACTATGTAAAGGGTAATCGACTTGTGCCACCATTTCCTGAGAATACGGAAATTGCAATGTTTGGATTAGGATGTTTTTGGGGAGCGGAGAAAAACTTTTGGGAGTTGCAAGGTATTTATTCGACTTCTGTCGGTTATGCGAGTGGGGTTACACCGAATCCAACGTATCAAGAGGTGTGTACCGGAATGACGGGCCACAACGAGGTAGTACGTGTTGTGTTTGATCCTAATCTTGTTAGCTATACAAGCTTGCTAAAGCTATTTTGGGAATCCCACGATCCAACACAAGGGATGCGTCAAGGGAATGATGTTGGCACACAGTATCGCTCAGGAATTTATGTATATAGTGAAGAGCAAAAACAACTTGCTGAACGAACACGACAGCAGTATCAGCAAGCACTACAACAAAAAGGCCATGGATCGATTACTACTGAAATTATTGAGGCGCCCGAATTTTATTATGCGGAGGATTACCACCAACAGTATTTGGCCATGAACCCAAATGGTTATTGTGGGCTAAGTGGAACAGGTGTGTTCCTAGAATTGAAGTGCTCGTAGGTTTATAGAGGTGCGAATCGGTGTGGCTCTCGAGTGTTTATAAAAGCGTATAGGAGATTTGATGAGTACAGATATTGATATAAATAAGCTGCGAAATAAATATCAAACAGTAATGTTAAATAAACAAATAGCAAAAAAAAATCCATTTGCTCAGTTTCAACTTTGGTTTGATGAAGTGCTTGCCTCAGAATTAAGTGAGCCTAATGCCATGAATTTGGCAACGGTTAGTAAAGAAGGTGAAGTTTCTTCCCGCATGGTGTTGTTGAAGACTTTTGATGAAGCTGGATTTGTATTTTTCACAAACTATAACAGCAGTAAAGCGCAAGACATACAAGCTACAAAGAATGCTGCGATTAATTTTTGGTGGGATATGTTATATAGACAGGTACGGATTGATGGCCGAGTTGAAAAAATTCCAAGAGAAGATTCTGTAGAATATTTTCATAGTCGACCTGTGGGTAGTCAAATTGGTGCAATAGCTTCGCAGCAAAGTCGAGTAATAAAAAACTATACGGCGCTAGAAAAAGAATATCAGCGTTTGGAGCAATACTATAAAAATCAAGAAATTCCCTGTCCTGAGCATTGGGGCGGATATCGTGTGATACCTAAATTATTTGAGTTTTGGCAAGGACGCCCCAACCGATTGCATGATCGTTTGCGCTATACTCAAACTTCAACTGAGGCATGGAGCATTGAAAGACTGTCGCCATAATTAGGTTGGATTTTAAATACTAAGTTTTAATCGTAAAGAATATGCCACTCTGGTGCGGGCTTGATTTTTTCAGGCCAAAAAGTCTTATCTGAATCGTTGGAATTCATTTCCAGACATTTTTTACGTGCTTCACCATACGTCATGGTATCATCCTTGAACTTGCCGGTTTCAAAATCATATTTACGTTTCCATGCAATAATATAGCCTGTGTCTTCGTCACGCCGAACTAAATTTTCTACAGCCATTCTATCTATCTTCCTGGTTATTATTCGAAATATTACATCATATCCGATATTTAATTGTGCCAAATTATTGGTAGACCATGATGGGTTAAGCTTATGCAAGACACTAAGGTAACAGTTATCGAGCTATTTCAAAAACTTTTAATAAAAAAGCATACATGAGTGCAACCTCTTTTAGATAATCGAACCTTCCCGAAGCCCCGCCATGGCCGGCTTCCATATTCGTTTTCAGTAGCAATATATTATTGTCTGTTTTTTGATCGCGCAATTTGGCGACCCATTTAGCAGGTTCCCAGTAGGTAACGCGCGGATCAGTAAGCCCAGCGGTGACCAGAATGTTGGGATAGGGCTGCGAAGCGACATTGTCATACGGTGAGTATTCGAAAATGGTTCGGTAATCTTCTTCACTGATTATGGGGTTTCCCCATTCAGGCCATTCTGGAGGAGTTAAGGGTAGGGTGTCATCACACATGGTGTTGAGGACGTCGACAAAGGGCACGTCCGCAATAGCTGCGTTGAATAATTCGGGGCGCATGTTGATAGCTGCGCCGACTAACATTCCTCCAGCAGATCCGCCATGCGCCGCAATGTTTCCAGATCGGGTGTACTGTTCATTAATTAAATACTCGGCGCAGGTTATGTAGTCTTTAAAGGTATTAATTTTATCTTTTAGTTTTCCATTCTTATACCAAGCATAACCTTTTTCCATACCGCCACGTATGTGTGCAATCGCATAGACAAACCCTCTGTCCACTAATGAAAGGCGCCCGGTTGAAAAACTAGCGGGCATCGAACTGCCATAAGAACCATAGGCATATAACAACAGTGGAGCACTTCCATCTAAGGGGGTGTTTTTTTTGTATAACAAAGAGATGGGTATTTGTTGCTTATCTTCAGCCGTTGCAAATAACCGGCGGGTTATATATGCATCCTTGTCATGGCCGCTGGGTATTTCCTGTTGTTTTATTAAAGTTCGTTTGCGGCTAGGGATGTGGTAGTCAAATATCTGTGTAGGCGTAGTCATCGAGGTGTAAGAGAAACGCAAATCGTCTGTATCAAATTCATATCCAGGAATTAGATTCAATTCAAATGCTTCTTCTTTAAACTCGATGCTGTGTTCATGGCTAAAGGTATCTTGGCCGAATTCAGCAATGACAATTCTTGGCAAACCATTCGTACGCTCTGAGCGCACGAGATAATTTTTAAACAGATAAATTCCTCTCAATAAAGTTCCTGCTGGCGGCACGTAGAGATCTTTCCAGTTTTTTTTGCTGGTGTTATGCAAAGAAGTTTGCATAATTTTGTAATCTTCTGCGCCATCTTTGTTGGTGATAATGCAAAATATTTCATCATGATCAGAAACTTCGTATTCAATTCCAGATTCTCGTTTTGCAAATAGTTTTGCAGCTTGATCTGGTTTTTGAGCATCGATAGTGTAGATCTCGCTGGTTACATGATTGTGTGCTGAGATTAATATATAGTTATCCGATTCAGTGCTATCCAGTGAAACAAAGAAGCCTGGGTCTTGTTCTTGGTAGACCATAGTGTCTTGACTGATATCATCACCCAGTAGGTGTCGAAACACTTTGTCGGGGCGATGGTTCTTGTCTAACGTAGTATAAAAAAGTGTACGGCTATCTTGCGCCCAGACAAATTCACTTTGAATATTCTTTATCTGATCAGTCAGTACTGCATTGTTTGCAATGTCAATTGTGTACAAGGTATAGAATTCAGAGCCCTTTGTGTCGGCGCTGTATGTGAAATAACGATGATCAGGGCTGTGTCCAGCATCGCCAATATCAAAGTAACTAAATTCCTTTGCTACCTTGTTGCCATTGAGCAATATTTCTTCTTGTTTGGGTGTGTTGCTGTGATAACGGCAGTAGATGGGGTACTGCTGGTTCTTTTCAAAGCGCACATAGTAGTAATAGTCCCCATCTTTTTCTGGCGCCGAACTATCGTCTTCTTTGATGCGTGCACGCAACTCTGAATATAAAATTTCTTGCATCTGGGTTGTATCACTGAGTGCAGTTGCTAAATAACTATTTTCCGCTTCAAGATACTCCCGAATGTCGTTAGACAATTGCGCGGGGTCTTGCATGACCGTTTGCCAGTTTGGATCTTTCATCCACGCATAGTCATCTGTGCGTGTGTGACCATGTAGGGCCAATGTGTGTGGTTTTTTCTTAGCAATGGGTGGGTTATTTGATGAAGTAGTCATATTGTCAGAGGATGCGATTATTAAAATGTTCTCAATACAGTCCTTAGTATTGAGGTTTTATGAGTCTGTGAATTATTTTGTATAGGGTTCTATACGTAATAAAAGTTAGTTTAGATGTATATGTGCAAGATAGAGGGATCTATTTTTTCACCTGGGCTTCTAGCTCGACTTCCCATTGCACGCGGTATACGTTTTTATTGGGTATAGGGCCTTTGGGCCCGCTGTGGCTAATGGTGGTTGATTGAGGGCCTGAAACTTGTTGGTAGTACCTAACGGCGGCTCTTGGGAACTCACTGCACTCAAAGGGCAAGTCATAGCGTACTTCAAATGTAGGTGTTGCTTCTTCCTCATTTACAGGCCAAATATCTGCGAGCAAGTGTGACTGGAATTTCTTATCAAACTCGACATCAAACAGTACTTTGCAGATTTGTTTGTCTAAGCCTTCATTAGCCTCAATGTGATCAGGAAATAAACCATGAAAAAAGAAAGTTGCTTTGGTCATGAATAGATCAGAGGCCCCTAAACTACGATACGTTATAATTTGTAATATGAAGTATAAATTAGAAACAGACATATCAACATTCGTAATTCAAATAGAGCCTATGGGCTTATGGGATCTTTGGGTGGATGGCATGCCTACACTTACTTTCGTTACACCAGAAGAAGCTGCAATTGCCGTTTATGAGCAAGATTCAGGCTACACCATATGGGATCAGCTAGAGCAACATTCTTGCCCAAAAGACCTGAGTGGATGGGAGAAAATTGAAGAATAACTATGAATTTGTTCGAATTCTTGAATAACCTTAATTTAAGAGTAAAGTCATTAATAATTATGAATCGAATTAAATCCTTACATGTTGTAGCGATTTTATTTTGTATCGCCTTATCACCTGTATATGCTGAAGGTGTGCATAAATGGGTCGATGAAAATGGGGTTACTCATTATTCTGATGCAGCGCCAAATTCTTCTGCGACAAAGGTGACAATCATCGAAGTGCATGCGACCTATGCTGCGACGAATGCTGCCGAACAAAATTATTACTCCATAATGAATCAATGGATGCGTTTGCATGAAGAACGTATTGAGCGTGAAAAAATAAAGTTAGAAAAAGCCAAACAAAAAGCAGCTCTGCAACCCGTTGCACCACAAGTTATATATGTGAATGAGCCAAGTGAGAGTCGCTATATAGTGCCCTACACTAGTTATTTGCACCCCAATCATCCGCGTCATCGATTCCAACATAAATCTAATCGGCACTTTGGCGACCAGCACAGAAGAGGAGGGCGCTCTGGTAGATTGCTGGGGTATGGCCGCAGACTGGGTTCATCTAAGCAGAGTTTGTCTCGACATAGAAAAGCAAGCGGATTGACACTTAGCCTTCATTAGATCCATTTCCGTCTATTATTTGAGCATTCGCTATATTTCAAGAAAGCGCGGTTGCTTGGTCTTGAAACCAAGGCTGGAATTTAGCAGAATCCTGCCACCAAAAAATTTATAAGAAAAATAATTATGGCGCACGCGGCTTTTCATTTTGCTGAAGAATTTATTACCGAGGACTTGGATTATTATTTTTCCGGGGAGCGTGATAAGAATAATCAAATTCGGCCGGATGATAATATCTATAGTATGACACCCGCGTCATCGCACTGTTGTTTTGATATGAGGGATGGCCGGGTGGCGAATTTTTTCTTTCCCTCTCAGCCTAATCTTTTTGACAGAATCTATATTGGGATAAGTGTGCCGTTATTTGCCAATAATTGGGGCGCATCTTTTTTATTGCAGCTCTTGAAAGTATTAAAACCGAATGGTGCCATCATCTTGCCAGTCTACCCAGAAGGACAGGCGCAAGAGAAAGGTTATTGGTCGCGGAGCTTTTTAGAAAATATTTTTTTAAGTCGTCAACGCTGGACTGGATTTAGTAATGTAAGAGCAGAAAATGATGGCGTTATGTCGTTGCAAGTCGGGCGCAAATGGCCAGACCCAATACCGAGTACGATTGAATGGTTTTATCAGCAACGTTCAAATATTGCATTAGAAAGAATAGTAGAAGCGGGTAGCAGTGATGTTTTGCAAACTACTTATATTGGTTCGCTGAAAAAAGTTTGGCGCAATTACACACATAGCGCCGTTATTGAGCGAATTATTTTGGATGCCTTTGGCGCAAAGTCACCGCTTACCGTTCACAGCATCAGTGATGACTATGGCTTGCTGATGACCGACTTATTATTAAGCCCTTACGTTGATGTAATGAGTGGCCTGACCGATGATATTTCAACCGAGCAGGAAACAATCGCAAAGAATTTCAAAAGCTACTTTGCGCCACATATGGAAGGTCGTCATCAGATTCTGGAATCTGCTCCAGCTAACCTAGATTTTAAACAAAAATCGAATGTAATTAGTTTGACGAATGCATTGGTGGGTCTGGGGAAGTCAGATATAGAAGGTATGCTCAATAGGGCTTGGGAACAGGTCAAGCCTGGGGGGCTGCTGGTTGTTTATGAGGATTTTGGGTCAAATATGCATGACCTTAATGTGTCAGACTTTACTAGCATGTTAGAAAAGTTTGGTGAAGTGCAAATATACTCATCTATAGTGGCGGCAAAAATTCAAGAGAATGTTGAAATAAGCCATTACTCTTCAATACAAGAGGCTAAATTAGGTGAAGAAAAGCGGGATCAAATCAAGGTGTATCGAGTTGTGCATAAAGCCGCAAAGTGAACCTACATAATTACGTATAAGTAAAATGCATGTGCAATAATGCAAATACATAGTGCTAAAATAACAGCATTGAAGAGTAACGGTTTGCCCTCCTTAGCGAAGCTGGCTTTACTTTTTGCGAGTCTAGTAAGGTGATGTTGGACTAGGTTGCCACTAACAATAGCTGGCAAAATTGCCATGCAAGCAAAGACTACCCAGCCAAAGGAATAATGGGGGGAGTTATATAGGGCTGCATAAAAGGTCTTAATGGTATCCATATCAAAAGAATAATAATCCGAAAGTAGAAAAGTCAGCAAATAAATTCAACTTTACCTTAAGTAAATTGTCAGCTCATAGTATTTTTCTACTCATCAGTCGGAGGCTGCAGTCATTACTCGCTTGTTGCAAGGTGCATGGGGGTATACTTTATCAATCCAATTGAAAATGCTTGGAGGCATCTATGGGTTTGCGCAAATTACGAGACAGGGTGTCTGCGCCTGCGGCCATAATAGGCAAGGATTTTACGATACGGGTGATATCAAAGGATCGGGCTCTATCGTGATCAGTGGGCAGGTTAAAGGCAATAGTGAAATCGATGGTTTAGTAGAATTAACCTCAACTGCAGTTTGGGAAGGCAATATTCATACGGATGATATTGTAATCGGTGGCACCGTAAAAGGTGATGTATTTGCGAGAGGCAACATCGAGATTAAAGGAAGTGCTAGAATATTCGGAAATGTGAGCGGGACCAGTGTTTCGGTTGCACAAGGTGCGATGATTGATGGCAGCATGAAAGTTCATGATAATAATGGATTGAATGAACAAGCCGAGCAACGTAGTGCGAGTATTACTTCTGAAAACTTCGAAGAGATTTCCACGGCCTAAAGATATATTCATGAAAGCAACACAGCGTTTTCACGTGTTGTGTTGCCCTCGCTTCAAAACCCAACGTCTTATTTGGATTTTATTAGCTTGGTTTGCTACAGGAGCGAGCCAAACCTACGCTGATGTTGATACGGCCTGGGATGCAGAACGAACCTTATATAAAAAAGCCCGCCAAGCGTTGAGTAAACGCCAAATTAGCCAATTTTATACGTACCAAGCAACACTAATCGATTACTCTCTTTACTCTTATCTTGTTCATGGCGAGCTGGTTGCAAGACTTGCAAACGTTAGTGATGAAGAGGTTGATGCATTTTTAACAACCTTTAATGATGGGCCGCTGGCGAATCGTATGCGCCTTACTTGGTTGTTTCAGTTGCAAAAAAAAGGTCGTTGGAAGAGTTTTTTAAAATATTACCGAGATGACACTTCAACGGAATTGCGCTGTTATTTTTTACGCGCCAAAATTCGTCAAGGTGATGAGCGGGAATACCTCAGTCAAGTTCGTGATATTTGGTTGGTCGGAAAATCTCAACCTAAGCAATGTGATCCATTATTTAAATGGTATGAAGATCAAGGCCATCTAACCACAGAGCAAATATGGGAGCGCTTTGCCTTAGCCATGCAAAATAACCAAGTAGAACTTGCAAAGCGCCTATCTAAGAAGTTAACTGCCAGTGAGCAAGCTGGTGCTCAACTTTGGTTGGCAACATATTCAAATCCTAAACAGAAATTATTATCTGCGGCACTGCAAAAAGATAATCACCTTAATCGACAGATTATTCGCCATGGATTGCAGCGACTTGCACGCAAAGATCTTACTGCTGCTTATGCAACATGGCTTGCGCTACGAGAAAACTATGCTTTGGCTCGGATTTGCATGACCAAGTAGAACGTTATCTCGCACTCCGTGCAGCGCGGGGGCATGATGCAAGAGCCCCTACATGGATGTATGAGCTGCCTAAAGATGTGGTAGATGCATCTACAGGTATGTGGCGAATTCGTTCTGCATTACGAAGTCTTGACTGGGATTTGGTTTTGCGTGGTATCGCTATGCTAAATGAAAAAGAAAAAGAAGAGGAGCAATGGCAGTACTGGAAAGCTCGATCATTAGCTGAGAATGGCTTGCAATCAGATGCCAATGTTATTTATCAAAGCATTGCGGTTGAGCGCAGTTATTATGGGTTTTTAGCGGCGGATAAAATTGCCTTGTCCTACAGTATCGATGATGTCCCTATTCAATATAGCGCGAATGAGATTGATAAAATTGCGCAGATACCCGCAGTGATACGTGCAAGGGAGCTGTTGTTGGTAAATCAGCCGATTGATGCGCGGCGAGAATGGAATTATGCAACGCAGAATTTTACTGAGCGACAATATCAAATTGCTGCTTACTTGGCGCATCAATGGCAGTGGCATGATTATGCAATTCGCACTATTGCCAAAGGGAACTACTTTGATGACTTAACCGTACGTTTCCCGACACCATTTGATAGTTTGGTGAATAAATATTCTGCGCAGAGAAAGCTAGATTCCGCTTATGTATATGCAATTATTCGTCGTGAAAGTGCTTTTAATGAACAGGCTCGATCACCCGTTGGCGCAAGAGGCCTGATGCAGTTAATGCCAGCTACTGCAAAGCAAATGGCAAAAATATTGAAGCTGAAATCGCCTCGCCGGCAAGATTTAAACACACCTAGCTTCAATATTAATCTTGGCAGTCGTTATATCAGTGATATGTTGAATATATTCAAAGGGCATCGAGCATTAGCTTCTGCTGCTTATAATGCTGGTCCGCATCGAGTAAAAAGATGGTTGCCCGAAGATAATGAATTGCCGGCCGATGTTTGGGTGGACACCATACCTTTCACAGAAACACGAAAATACGTGCGTGCAATATTAGCGTACACCGCATTGTTTGAATGGAAGATTAATCAGAATCCGTCCCGGCTGAGTACGCATCTGTACCCCATCCTTCCAGCACGATAATCGTAAACACCTGTATCCGCGTGTTATTTTTTTTTCATATTTTCTCTAAATTATGAGCATGACTAGTGGTCGTTTAAAACAGATCGGCGGCCATGATTACATTATTAAATCAATCACTACGTAATTATCATAGGCCGTGGACGTCGGTTTTATGAACTTGATGTCGTGTTTATATTTGAGAGAAAGCGGAACGGAGAAAGCGGAACGAAAGTATAGTTATTTTAAAGTTGCAGTGAACGTGAAATTGGATTGAGCGTTTAGTGTAATAAATAAATTGTTTTTCAATTGGAGTTGGAACAATGAATAGCATTGCAAAGTATTTTGCCGTGATGGCAATCATCGTATTGGGTCTTAGCGCCTGTGGTGGCGAATCTTCCGGTGAAAGTACAGGAACTATGGCCCCATCAAGTGTAGATCTTTCACTTTTATCTGCGGCTGCAGTTCGCGGCTATGCAATTTACGAAGATCCAGCTTACGCCTGTTCTATTTGTCATGGAAAATTAGGTCAAGGTGGTACATTTATTCCAATTGATAACGTCGCTACATGCCCTAGCTGCGTCGATCAAGCAGCGCTTACAGCCTACAATGATGCTCAAATGCCGTGGGCTATAGGTGGCTATAATCCTGCTGCATGTGCAGGTGCAAATCCGGGTGATTGTGCTAGCGATGTGTCAGCCTACATTTTTGAAGGGTTCATACAGGGTAAAGTTTTACCCGGCGCCAATAACAACCCTGCAATCAATGTAAATCCAACTTCTGGTCTTATCACTACCGAAGCAGGGGGTATGGGTTCATTTACGGTTTCTCTAAACTCTTTGCCAGCGGATGATGTAACCATTGGATTAAGTAGTGATAACATTTTAGAAGGCGCGGTTAATCCGCTTTCGCTTACATTCACAATGGCTAATTGGCAGCAGCCTCAAACCGTAATGGTGACAGGTGTGGATGATGCAAATCTTGATGGCAATGTGGAATATATGATCCTTACTGCAGCTGCGGTATCAGGAGATACAAATTATAGTGGTATGGATGCAGCAGATGTATCAGTTACGAATACAGATAATGAAGTTCCGCCTCCAGGCGTGATCACGGTGAATCCAACCTCTGGGTTGGTTACAGATGAGGGTGGTCTAGCTGCGACCTTTACGATTGTTTTAGGTACTCTGCCCACTGCTGATGTAAGTATTGGTTTAACAAGCAGTAATGCTGCGGAAGGTACTGTTTCACCAGCTTCAATTGTGTTTAATGTAGGCAATTACAGCACACCACAAATGGTGACGGTGACCGGTATAAATGATGCAGCCAATCCTATGCTGGATGGTAACATTGCTTATTCAATCGTGACTGCACCCGCAATCAGTAATGATCCATTATACAGTGGACTCAATGCATCTGATGTTGCAGTTACGAATAATGACAATGATGTGCAGCCTGTTATTGCAGCGTTCACATCAAATGCCGTAGCAGCCGTACCTTATAACGGTATGGTTACCTTGGCTTGGAGTTCTGATGGCGATGCTTGTACCGCAGGTGGTGCAACGGCCAACGGGCAGTGGGCCGGAGCATTAAATGCGAACGACTCTAAAATGCTTACGAACTTAACCACATCAGGCGTGAATACATTTACTCTGAGTTGCGCTAAGGGCGGCATTAATTCTGCCTCTGCATCCGTTGATGTAACGGTTGAAGCGCAACAGGGAGCGCCCATGGTAACGTTAACCGCAAACCCAACCATGAATGTTGCTTACAATGGCTCCACTTCATTAACGTGGTCTACGTTTGATGCGACATCTTGTGCTGCGACTTCAACCCCTGCAAATGCTACTTGGGATAATGCTAACAAAGCACTAAATGAAGCGGCAGGCGAAGTAATTGCAAACTTAACGGCTACTAGCAACACTTTCACGCTTGCATGTACAAATGCGGGCGGTTTGATTACAACTGTGAATGTGAATGTTACGGTAGTACAACCAAATCCAACACTTACGTTAACAGTAGATAATGCCACTATTGTTAAGGGCGATTCGGTAACACTAACTTGGAACACAACGGATCTAGCTACTTGTACGGCAAGTGCAGTTCCTGTCAATGTCTTGTGGGTCGGTGCTAAAGGAGTGCTAGCTTCACAGAACGAGCTTATTGCTAATCTGCAAGATTCAACGACATTCACATTGACATGTGTAGGTATTAATGGCGCTGATGTAACGCAGTCTGTAGCGGTGACCGCTAACCCAGATCCCGAACTCGCGATAGGCAAGACGAACTATGATGTGCAATGTGCAGTTTGTCATGGTCTTGATGGAATTCCGGTGGCATTTGCCGTTACACCAATTGGGCCTAATATGTGTAGTAATAATGTAATACCAGGTAATGGGGAAGTGTGTGGAGACCAAGCTACTTTGGAAGGTTACTTAACAACTTACATGCCCACTATCATTGGCTTTCCTGCGGACTGTGTAGGTGATTGTGCCAGAACTGCTTCTAAGTACATTTTGAATGGTTTTTCAACGCAATAAGTTAAGCAAGGGGCCTCCTTAACTTAATTTTGAAAGTAATCCATGCGCCCTCGTAAGAGGGCGTAGTCTTTTCAGTTTTTCTCTTTTGTGAGTTGTTGGATGATCTGTTCATCCACCCAGTTCATATTGAATAATCCTTTTAAATATCCACAGTGGCCGCCAAATTGTGTGAGGTTTAGTTTTAAGCTTGCAGTTGCATAAAGTTTTTCACGGTCTCTAGCTGGAATGACAGGGTCATCTTCTGCAATGAATACCTCACTAGGGATTGTCAGCGGCTTTAGCTTGGCGCCGATAATTGAATAGCCATTCAAATAGTTTTCTACGGAATCAAATTCTGTGTATTGCAATAGCAGATGCTCTGTCATGCCAATTAATGATCCTTGCTGGTTTATACTCTGCAAGTCATAGTCATCTGGGAAAAGCTGGTGTTTTTTACGTAACATATTTTTCCAACGCCTAAGATAATATGCGGTATAAATATTTAGCATGGTCTCCATTTTGTTTAAGGCATTGCTTGGGTCCATAACCGGGCAGATAGAGAATATTTTTTTAATTTCTAAATGGTGTTTATATGCTTGTGCGCCAATGCGCAATGCAAAGTTTCCACCCAGAGAAAAACCTATTAAGTAGAAATCAGAATGTGGAACCTGTTGCTGAATTGCTTCAGTGGCTTGCAGTACTTCCTCTAGACGACAGGAGTGAAACAGCTCTTTATTTAAGTGTTGTGTGCCACCATGGTCTCTAAGGTTAAGACGAAATACATTAAAACCTTTTTGATGTAGCGCTGAGGCTAATGGCAGCAAATAGAGGGAGTTTGCACAACCTAGCCAGCCATGAAGAATCATCACCAAAGGCCTTTGCTCTGGCTTAGAAATTTGGGAGCCATTTAATAAACCTTGCAGGCGTACTGCGTTGCTGAGTTCTAGTGTGAGTGATTCACTTTGCTTGCGCAGTGGTTGACTGACTTGTTGCGCATAAGCTTTGCGCACCGTCGATGCTGCCGCAAGAGTGTTGCTATGACCATTGCGATAGATCCTGGGTGGGCAGTAATGGGCCACGCTGATGAGAATAGTCTACTTAAGATTTGTTATTTTGTTTTGCTAAGGGCCTGCTCAATATCTTCTAAGATATCGTCTATATGCTCTATACCAATAGATAAGCGTACTAAATCATCACTCACCCCGGCTGCGGCTTGCTCCTCTTTGGATAATTGTCGGTGTGTCGTTGTGGCAGGGTGACAAGCCAAAGATTTTGCATCGCCAATATTAACCAGCCGAACCACTAAGTTAAGTGCATCAATAAACTTGATACCGGCTTCTAGCCCGCCCTGGATGCCAAAACTTAAGATGCCCGAAGCGCGGCCCTTAAAATATTTTTGTGCCAGAGCATGATCTTCGTGTGAGGCTAAGCCGGCATAATTTATCCAGCTAACATTGGAGTGCTTTTCTAAGTATTGGGCGACAGCAAGTGTATTTTCGCAATGTCGATCCATGCGCACTGGCAGCGATTCAATGCCCTGTAATATTAAAAAGCTATTGAATGGAGAAATAGCAGCACCCATGTTGCGTAAGGGGACGACTCGAACACGTCCAATATAAGCGGCCTTGCCTAAGGCTTCGGTATAGATCACGCCATGGTAAGAAGGATCAGGTTCATTCAGCATTGGAAATCGTTTTTTATGTTTTTCCCATGGAAAATTTCCAGAGTCAATTACAACGCCACCAATCGAAGTGCCGTGGCCGCCCATATATTTTGTTAACGAATGCACCACAATGTCTGCGCCATGCTTGAAGGGCTGGCATAGATAAGGGGTAGGCACAGTATTGTCTACTATGACCGGTACACCTGCGGCATGTGCAACCTCAACGGTTTTTTCTAAATCAATGACATTGCCTGCTGGGTTGCCGAGCGTTTCACAAAATACAGCCTTGGTGTTTTCATCAATCGCTGCTGCAATCGCATCCATATCTCGGTAATCCACAAAACGAACTTCAATTCCAAGCTTCGGCAAAGTGTGTGCAAACAAATTATACGTGCCGCCGTATAAAATTGAGACAGAGATAATATTATCGCCTTGTTCTGCTATGGCAAAAATTGCATACGTAGTAGCAGCCATCCCAGAGGCTAATCCTAAGCCCCCAACACCACCTTCCATAGCAGATACACGCTGTTCCAATACTGCAGTAGTTGGATTCATGATGCGTGTATAAATATTGCCTTCAACTTTTAAGTCAAATAGATCTGCGCCATGTTGAGTATCATCAAATGCATAAGAAGTGGTTTGATAAATCGGTACTGCTACGGCTTTAGTGGTGGGATCTGGCGTATGCCCACTATGTATCGCAATTGTTTCAATTTTCATAACTGATTACTCCGTTATTCTCATAGCTGTTTAATACTTATTGATCTAAACCCTGAATGTGTGTTGCATTAATGCGTTGCAATAAATACTTGAAGGGTAGCAGAGTAGGGTCATTTTTTTCCACTATCCCCATGAAACTTAATGGCTCACTGGAAAATTCATATTTTCCATTTATAAGTTCTTCATATAGTTTTTTTATCCCATTTTCTAGAGGATCTAAAAATACCAGTGCATCTCCCATGAATTCCTCATCATATTCAATAGAGGCGCGTAATTCTTCGGCATCAAATGTGGCTTGTTTTACCCAATCGATATACTCGTTTAATGTTCTGGCGCGTATCATCGTGCGAATAAACCACTAACTGAATGTTTATTGGGAATTGTATTTAGCATGTTTATCGTCTCCAGCTTCATATTGCTTGAGCATTGACACGACCTTGAAGCTTCTAGGACGGCCATCTCTTTAGCAGTACTTATGCGTCGCCCTGCAAGTTGTGGAATTAAATCAGCGACAATAAAAAACCCGCTTAAGTACTACTCAAGCGGGTTTGTAATTCTTCAACGCTTTAGCTGTACTTATATAGCGCTCGCAAGCTCATGCTCAAATCAGCGCTAGAAGAATCGTATGAATATTTTTGCTTGCTGTCAATGAGGGCGAGTTGAGTGCATAAATTGTATATGTAAGAGGCTGAATTTATTCGGTTTATTGCCGCAGTTTCCAGGTAATATGACTATGTTGATCGATAATATTATGGCTTTGTAGCCAGTTTCTGGCATCTTCTGCGTCTTGACGTAACCAGGTTGTAGCAGAGCCTAATCTAAAGCTATAACCCCAAGCATCCATATCCTTCATGTGTATAGCGCGACTAAACGTTTCTATTTGATCAGAGAGAAGGATTTGCAGATAGCATGTGGCGTTTTCCTCCGCCACACTACCCGCCGCATCAATGTTGTTGAGAGAGCGTTGGTTTTTTGGCATGCACACAAAATGGCAGGATTCATGGAGTATGGAATGAACTGGGGTATCGAAGCGTGCATACAGCTGGTTATTTATTCTTCCTGCTTCCGGCGCTCCCCAAAAGCTATGCGGTATGTCTGAATGTTTAGCAACATGTTGCAACTCTACGCCATAATTATTAAGTACTGTTCTTAAAGAGATAGATGCAATGTTCTCGAGACATACCATAGAGATATTAAATAAGATTTTTATGTGGATATAACGGTCTTGAGTCTCATTATAGAGAACCATAATACTAAAAAAATAGGTATACTTTCTTGTCCAAATTTAGGGCTACTCAAAAATATACTGGAGAATATAAACCATGCACAAAATTCTGCACGGTGCTTTTTTAATTGCTAATTTAAGTTTGCTTGTAATGTCTGCAAGCTATGCTGCCGGAAATCCAGAACAAGGAAAGCTAAAAGCTGATGCTTGTTTAGGTTGTCATGGAATACCTAGCTATACCAATGTGTATCCAACCTTTCATGTGCCTAAGTTGGGGGGCCAATATGGAGACTATATTGCTACAGCTCTACAAGCTTACCAAACAGGTGGGCGCAGCCACCCCACCATGCAAGCACAAGCTGCTAAGTTAAGCGCAGAAGACATGGCCGATATTGGTGCTTACTTTGAATCTCTACAATAAGTTAAAGTGGGGAAAAATGAATAAAATATTAATTACATCATTAGTCACGGCATGGGTTTATATCTCTAGTCCGGTTAATGCCTCAGATGAGCGCGCTGTAGAACCTACAAGTAACGGTGCAGATATTGTTAAAAAATGTGCGGAATGTCATGGCCCGGACGGCAATAGCCGCCCTACTCCAAATTTTCCACGTATTGCGGGACAGCATCAAGACTACCTACTTTATGCGCTGAAATCTTATAAAAATGGAAATCGCAAAAATGCAATTATGGCGGGCATCGTAACGCCACTGAGCGAAGAAGATATGGAATATGCAGCGAGGTACTTCTCGCAACAACAAGGACTTGCGATGATAGGTCTTGAAAAACAAGCTACCGAATAGCTGCGTTAGTTAGAATTTTTCTCATCCCATTCGGCGGGGGTAAACGCTTTAATCGCTAATGCGTGCAACTCCCCGCTTGCAATTTGTGTTGTAACGGCCGCATAAACAAGCTGGTGTTCTTTCACCATACTCATGCCTTCAAAGCTATCACTGATTACGGTCGCCTCGTATTTCCCTTCTCCACCGGTAACGATAGCTTTAGAATTTTGTACTTCGGCTTCTATTAGAATTTTAATTTCATCTACAGTCATAATGGTTATTACTTATTGATTTGAGCGAATATTTGAGGCTTGATTTGAATTTATACTATTTCCCAGATGATTCCTATTTCCTGATTGGGAAGATCATCGCTGAGAATAGTGATGTTGAATGACAACCTCGGCCGTAAGGGTCATTTTGCCACGGATTGATCGGTTGTTTCAGCAGCACTGTGGGTTTCAAAAAGCTTCACTAAATCGTTCCCAATAAGGTCTTGTCTCCAGTCATGCAAAATGTGCAACTCGCGTTGTCCGCGCAGTAATTTTTCCACGATGCTGCGCTTGGCTAATAGTGTTGGCGCAATATTTAATTCTTCTGCTTTTTCGCGCACCAATTGCGAGGCCTGTTTCATTATTTTTCTTTGTTCGCGGCTTAATGGCATCGTTTGGCTAGCATCAGGCCATTCTTGTTCGGATGTATGCTGCGCTTTTTGTATGCAAGCAAAGATCGATTTTGCATATGTTGTGAGTTGTTGATGAGAAAGCTCTTCAATGTCTGACAGTGCCGAGGTGTTAGTTGGCTGTTCGATTGCCAGCGCGCGTAAAGATTTATCACGTAATATCCATTGCCGTGGTTTGTTTTCTTCTATGGCTTGCTGGTCTCGCCACTCGGCAAGTTGCTTGAGCACAATGAGCTGATGTGATTCCAACTTCCCAACCCCTTTAACGGATTTCCAAAGCGCACTTGGCTTAACCTTATATCTTTCTAAGGCACATAAGTGTTGAAACTCATCTTGTACCCAGTGGCTACGCTTTTGTTGCCCCAGTTTTTTTCTAAGGTGGTGGTAAATTTTGGCAAGATAAATCACATCATCGACGGCGTATTGGAGCTCATTTTTGGATAATGGTCTTCTATCCCACGCGGTGCGGGATAAGGATTTGTCAAGGCTCACATCGCATATCTCACTGACTAAATAGGCATAACTGACTTGTTCGCCATAACCGAGTGCACTGGCCGCAATTTGTGTGTCGAAAATAGGGGTGGGGATGCTTTCATAGAGATTGAAAAATATCTCTAGATCCTGGCTGGCTGCGTGAAAGACTTTTATTACCGAATCTGAATAAATAAGCTTTTGAAGCGCAGATAGATCGTCGATTGCGAGCGTATCGATGCAGGCGGCTCGCTCATCGTTGGCAATCTGGATGAGACATAAATTTGGATAGTATGTCGTTTCACGTATAAACTCAGTATCCAGTACCAGCCAATTTTGTTTGGCCAGATCGGTACAGAATGCTTGTAAATGTTCGACTGTCGTTATTAGTTCAATTTCCATTATTAGTATTGTAATGACTATTTGTTTGTTAAGACATCTTCGATCATCTTTGCGCGTGCATTTATTGTGGTTATTGCTAATCGCAAGTAACGCATTTGCGCAAAACTGGGAGTCACCGCATTATCGTGATCATCCATTGGTAGGAAAAATTTGGGATACCGAAAAAAATTCCTGGATTACAGAAAAGCAACTGAGGGTGGAGTTACTAGAATACAACTACGTACTGTTAGGGGAAACACACAAGAATATTGACCATCATTTATTGCAAGCGCGCATGGTAAATTCTCTTGTGGAAGCAGGGGCAAAACCAACAGTAGTAATGGAAATGTTGGCAGTAGAGGCGTGGAAAGATCAGCCAACTACTTGGACGAATTTAGAAACTTTGAAGGAGCAAGCGAAAATAAAAAATGATGGTTGGCAATGGGATTTGTATGCGCCTATTTTACAATCTGTAGTGCAGCATCGTCTCAAGTTAAAAGCTGGAAATATAGAAAGTAAAGCGTTGCATGCATGGTCTAATAAAGCTGGGTCTTATACGCCTGAAGAAGTTTTTGCTGAATACTGGATTGCGCCCGGAGATTTTAAGCAATTAAAACGCGATGTTATTAAATCGCATTGTGGGCATGCAAATACCGCATTTGTCCAATTTATGGCGCGCGCGCAATTGCAGCGAGATCGTATTATGACGCATGCGCTGATTAGTAATAAGTCACCTGTGGTGTTGATTGCAGGCGCTGGCCACGTGCGCAATAATTATGCAATTCCTATGCAGCTGCTAAATAAACATCAACGCCTTTCGTATATTTCCGTAGCTTTCACGCCGGTGCATCCGGAGCGGCTCAATCCGGAGGATTACTTGGGTGATGTGTCAAAAGTATTTGATGTTTTGTATTTCACCCCAAGCTACACAAATCAAGATCCGTGCGTGCAATTTAGAAAACAATTGCAGAAAATGCGAAAAACAAACACCTAATAATCGTAAGCACTACTACGGCTGCTTGCAGTCAGTGGGGTTTGTGCGACAATACTGAGCAGAATCGCGAATAAGAACAATGCATAATTTTCATTTAATGGACGACTAAATGCTTGCTGGTCCTGATGCTAATCTCAAGGCGCGAATAAAAAGTCTGCGCCAACATCTATCTACTGAAAATCCTCTACTTGTTTCTATAGTGGACCGGTTCTGTGAGCTAGATAAACTCGCCTATAAGCTGGGAATTATTTCTAGCAAACAATCATACACAACAGATATTTCATGGTGGCCGTTGATTTCAATTCTCGGTACATTTTCAGCAGGCAAATCCACCTTCATTAATCATTATGTACAAAAAAATTTACAAAAAACTGGCAATCAAGCGGTGGATGATAAGTTCACAGTTATTTGTTTTAGCAGTGATGACAAAGTAAGGGTGCTGCCAGGATTAGCGCTGGATGCAGATCCGCGGTTTCCGTTTTATCAGATCAGTAAAGAGATAGAAAAGGTGGCTGCAGGTGAAGGTTCGAGAATTGATACCTATTTGCAATTAAAAACCTGTCCTTCGGATTTTATTAAAGGTAAGATTTTTATAGACTCTCCTGGCTTTGATGCCGATGCACAGCGTAATTCCACATTGCGCATTACAGATCACATTATCAACCTCTCCGATTTAGTCTTAGTTTTCTTTGATGCTCGGCATCCTGAGCCGGGCGCAATGCGCGATACTCTAGAGCATCTTGTGGCTGGCACGGTTCAGCGCAACGACTCTAATAAAGTTTTATTTATCTTAAACCAAATTGACACTACGGCCATGGAAGACAATGTAGAAGAGGTCGTCGCAGCTTGGCAACGTGCATTAGCTCATGGTGGCTTAGTAAGCGGCAGGTTCTATGCAACTTACAATGAAGAAGTGGCTGTGCCCATCGAAGATAAGGGTTTGCGTGAACGTTATATGCGTAAACGCGATGCGGACCTTAATGAGATATATCAACGTATTGCTGAAGTGAGTATCGAGCGCGTGTATCGAATAATTGGTTCCTTAGAAAACACTGCCAATCAAATTGAGAATAAAATTGTGCCGCAAGTGCGAGAAGCAGTACACACTTGGATCAAACGTGTTCTACTAGTTGACGTATTCATTTTGGGTCCTATTTTTGCGGGCATGTTGTTTTACCTTGTCAAGCATGCGGGCTCGGGCACTGCTTACGCAGCCTATGGGAAAACTGGGTTCATGGTAGCAGTCTTATTGTCGCTAGCATTGCTTTTAGTAATACACTTTTTTGTGCGAAGTATCATTGCAAAGTGGGTGGCAAGGGCATTGCCTGAAGAGGCGTTGGAGGGGGGTGTTCGAGCAGGGTTTTTGCGTAATACGCGTTGGTGGCAGACTTTAGCGCGTCCATTTGTTGCGGGTTGGAATAAATCTGCTCGCAATAAATTAATTGAGATTCGAGAAGCAGCTGATATTTTTGTGCAAAAATTAAATGATGAATACACGAACCCCTCGGGCCAAGACTGATTGATCTAATAGTTGGATCAATTGAGCCATGACACCATTGATGCAAGTTCAACAAGAAATACGAATAAAAGGGGTCAAATTCCTTGGTTTTTTTAAAACCATTTAATAAATCGAAGATTTGTTGCTCACCGCGCGCAGGACTAAAAAAACCCAAGGCCACACCAATACACTCGTTATGACGGGTGCCCAGTACAACCATGATTTGGGATCTTCGCCAAGAATACCTAAAATCCAAAGAGAGATGCTCATATACGGTAATAAAATCATGCCAACAAACATTGCTTGTTGGTGTAATGGGTAATTGCGTACACGTTGGTGAAAACGAATTGCAATGTATGCGGTAATTGCAAAGCCCAACGCATATTGTCCAAGTAAGGCTCCCTGTACGACATCTACACAGAGCCCTAAAATCCATGCAATTCCAACACCTATGTTCCTGGGTTGGGTTAAGCACCAATAAATAAGCGTGAGCACTAACCATTCTGGTCGAAACGGTCGTGCCCATTCGGGTAAGGGCATTAACATCAACATCATCGCGACTACGAATGTGACGCCAATGGTGAAAATCTTAGACGAGTTATTCATGCTTTTATGGATTTGCGGTATTAGTGCTTGCGGTGTGGCTGGTGTCTTTGCCCTCTGGCCAGATTAATAAAATTTCTCGTATCTTATTAAGATTGACAAGAGGTTTTGCTTCTACCTTAGCAAACGGTTCCCCGGCTACTTGTTGAATGCTGGTGATTTCTGCAACGGGATAATCGGTGGGGTAGCGATCATCTAAACCAGAAGTAATGACCAAATCACCGATTTGAATATCTGCAGTGTTGGTCACATATTGCAGTTCCAACTTATCAATATTTCCTGTGCCGACGACTAAGCTGCGATGTCCACTGCGTGCGATGACACCCAGCAAGGCGTGATTTGGATCTGAGATTAAAATGGCAACGGAACTAAAGGGTCCGACTTTATCGATTTGACCGATGATACCCTGTGCACCTAGCAATGGTTGTCCTTCATAAACTCCATTACGTGTACCTTTATTGAGTACGAAACGTTGACGAAATGGGTCTAAATCTACAGAGAGAAGTTCAGCGATGAGTAAGCGTTCTTTTTCAAAATATTTAACGGATGAGACGAGTTCTCGCAAACGATTATTTTCATCTTCTAAAGTAGCAAGTTTTTGTAATTGTAATTCAAGTCGAATTTGTTCGGCACGCAATCCGGCATTCTCGCTTAATAATTTGTTACGCGCAGAAAATGATTCCACGCTCCAGTTATATACTTTAGAGGGTAGCCCGGCTAAATATTCAATCGGGTACATGGCTACACTCATAGTGGAGCGTAAAGTGCGCAAGTGATTAAAGTGGTGGTCCACGGTCATCATGCCGATGGAGACAATCACTAAGGCTGTCAATTTAGTAGTGGCAGAAGGTCCTAGGGCAAACAGCGGTTTTATGGCAAATTCTCCATCAGGGTTGACCTTAAAACTAAATTAGAGAGCTAATGATAGCGAATCAGAAATAATTCGACAGTGAGAAAGACCAACCAATAAGTTAGTCTGCAGCCAATAATTCTGAGCCCATTTCATCCATCAGTTCAAGGGCGCGACCAGCACCACGTGCTACCGAAGTCAGTGGGTCGTCGGCAATCACAACCGGGATACCGGTTTCTTCCATAATGAGACGGTCCAAATCGCGTAACAATGCGCCCCCACCTGTCAATATGATGCCTCTTTCCGCCACATCAGAACCCAGTTCTGGTGGAGTTTGTTCCAATGCAGTCTTCACAGCACTGATGATTCCATATAAAGGCTCTTGTAAAGCCTCGAGGATTTCATTGCTGTTAAGGGAAAAGCTTTTAGGAATACCTTCCGATAGGTTTCTGCCTTTTACTTCTAGTTCTAGCATTTCTTTGCCAGGATAGGCTGTGCCAATCTCACGTTTAATGCGTTCTGCTGTCGCTTCTCCAACCAATATGCCGTAATTTCTGCGCACGTAGTTGATGATTGCTTCATCAAATTTGTCCCCGCCGAGTCGTACCGATGAAGAATAGACAATGCCATTAAGCGAAAGCACAGCTACCTCAGAGGTGCCACCACCAATATCCAATACCATCGAGCCGCGCGCTTCTTCAATCGGCAGGCCTGCACCGATCGCTGCGGCAATGGGTTCTTCGATTAAGTAACATTTACGTGCACCGGCACCCATTGCGGATTCCCGGATTGCGCGACGCTCTACTTGTGTAGCGCCACATGGGACACAGACCAGTACTCTTGGACTGGGTCTAAATAAGCGATTTTCGTGCACTTTGCGAATAAAGTGCTGCAACATCTTTTCAGTTGTAGTGAAATCAGCAATCACTCCATCTTTTAGGGGTCGTATCGCTTCGATATTATGGGGTGTGCGGCCCAGCATGCCCTTGGCTGCTGTGCCGACAGCTTCGATCGTGCGAGGTCCGCCATTGGGATCATTGCGGATAGCCACCACCGATGCCTCATTTAGCACAATGCCTTTATCACGCATGTAGATCAGCGTATTTGCTGTGCCTAAATCAATAGATAGATCGTTGGAGAATGCCCCCAGAAAGCGCTTGAACATAAACTAAATAGTGTGTGACATTTATTCCGTGAGAGTGTGCATACTCTAACAGTGGCTCAAATTTTGGGCAAGACATTAAGTATGGTAGTTTGTGCCGTTCATATGTGATCTATTCTTTAACGGCCTTAACGACCTTGCTTGAATGCCTGCCTGCGAATGGACATATGGCAATGCCACAATGCGTATTACGAAGGTTCGAAAAGGTCTAAAATTATATATGTACTGCATAAAATAAATGTGAATAACAATGCCTATTTCTCCTGAAGATGTTCTGAAAATTGCTCAACTGGCGAAACTGAAAATTCGTGATGATGAGGGCGAGCAATATGCAACCGATCTATCCAATATCATGACATTGGTAGATCAGATGAATTCCGTCGATACAAAGTCTATCGAACCCATGGCGCATCCTTTAGAGGTAACGCAGCGCTTACGAGTCGATAAAGTAACAGAAACAAATCAGCGTGATAAATTTCAAAGTATCGCGCCCAATATAGATAAGGGTCTTTACTTGGTGCCAAAAGTTATTGAGTAATGTCAGTCTCGCACTGTAAGCAGTGCGATCAAAAATTTTATAGTTAATAAATTTAATTCTTTAATATGCACGAACTTTCTGTTTCACAGCTCGCCGCAAGTTTAGACAAGGGTGATTTTTCTAGTGTTGAACTTACACAACACTTTGTTGATCGTATGCAAAAGCATCATGAACTTAATGCGTTTATTACCGAATTAGGTGAGCGAGCAATATTGCAAGCTGCTAATGCAGATAAAATCATTAAAGAAAAAAAGCATAATGTGTTAACGGGCATTCCGCTTGCGCATAAGGATATTTTTTGCATGTACGGCGTTAAAACTACTTGTGGTTCTAAAATGCTGGATAACTTTATTGCACCCTACGATGCAACAGTAGTGCAGATGCTTGATCAAGCAGGATGCGTCATATTGGGCCGAACCAATATGGATGAATTCGCCATGGGCTCTTCAAATGAAAATAGTTTTTACGGCCCAGTAAAAAATCCATGGAACACAGATTGCGTGCCAGGCGGTTCGTCCGGTGGTTCTGCTGCTTCAGTTGCCGCACGTATCGTACCGCTAGCCACGGGCACGGATACGGGCGGTTCGATACGCCAACCTGCGGCATTATGTGGAATAACGGGCCTAAAACCAACTTATGGGCGAATCTCCCGATATGGCATGATTGCTTATGCTTCGAGCCTCGATCAAGCGGGTCCGTTCGCTAAGTCGGCGGAAGATTGCGCTTATTTGTTGCAAGCGATGGCGGGTTTTGACGAAAAAGATTCAACCAGTTTAGAGCGTCCCGTTCCAGATTATACGCAATCACTCAACCATTCTTTGAAGGGAAAAGTAATTGGTGTGCCTGAAGAATATTTCAGCGCGGGGTTAAATGCAGGAGTTAAGTCCATTATTGAAGCTGCCATTCAGTGGTATGAACAACAAGGTTGCGAAATTAAAAGTATTAATTTGCCAAATTCAGAATTAGCAATACCTGCTTATTATGTGATTGCACCTGCTGAATGTTCATCTAATTTATCGCGCTTCGATGGTGTTCGTTTTGGGCATCGTTGCGAAGATCCAAAAAATCTAAGTGATATGTATGATCGCAGTCGTAGCGAAGGCTTCGGGGCAGAAGTTAAGCGACGCATCATGATCGGCACCTACGTCTTGTCTGCAGGTTATTACGATGCCTATTATTTGAAGGCGCAACAAATCAGACGTTTAATCAGTGAGGATTTTAAAAAAGCTTTTGAGCGGGTCGATGTAATACTTGGGCCGACCACTCCAGAGCCCGCGTTTAAGATTGGTGAAAAAACAAATGATCCAGTAACCATGTACTTGTCAGATATCTATACCATTGCAGTGAATTTAGCCGGCCTGCCGGCAATTTCTGTTCCTTGTGGTCAGCAAGGAGAATTGCCTGTAGGGATGCAATTAATTGGAAATTACTTTGAAGAAGACAAGCTATTAAATTTTGCGCACCAATATCAATTAGCAACGGACTGGCACCAGCAGTGCCCAAAAAACTTTCAATAAGTCAAAGAATATTTAATCAGAGAACAGACATGCAGTGGGAAACCGTTATTGGCTTAGAAATTCATGTGCAGTTGGCCACACAAAGCAAAATATTTTCTGCTGCTTCAACCGCTTACGGTGCCGAACCTAACACTCAAGCCTGTGCGGTAGACTTAGGTTTGCCTGGTGTATTGCCAGTGCTGAATCAAGAAGCTGTGCGCATGGCAGCCATGTTTGGTTTGGCGGTGGATGCAACTGTAGCGGAACGTTCAATCTTTGCACGTAAAAATTATTTCTATCCAGATTCGCCGAAGGGTTACCAAATTAGCCAATTTGAAAAACCGATTGTAGAGCATGGCAGGCTTGAAATTGTATTAGGCGATGGCGAGCGCAAAACGATTGGCATTACGCGCGCGCATTTAGAGGAAGATGCAGGCAAATCTTTGCACGATGAGTTTCCAAATTTTACCGGCATTGATTTAAATCGTGCAGGTACTCCGCTAATTGAGATTGTATCTGAGCCTGAGATGCATTCGGCGGAAGAAGCGGTGGCGTACATGAAAAAAATACATTCCATTGTTCGTTATCTAGGAATTTCTGATGGCAATATGCAAGAAGGTTCATTTCGATGTGATGCTAATGTGTCGATGCGACCTAAAGGTCAAAAGGAATTTGGAACACGCACCGAAACAAAAAACCTTAATTCATTTCGATTTGTTGAGCGCGCAATTAATTTTGAAGTAGCGCGACAGATTGATGTGTTAGAGGAGGGTGGTGAAATCACACAGGAAACTCGATTGTATGATGCTAATAAAGACGAAACTCGACCCATGCGTTCAAAAGAAGAATCGAACGATTATCGGTACTTTCCAGATCCAGATTTATTACCAGTAGTAATCGATCCTGAAGTTTTGCAGCAAATCAAACAAACGTTACCCGAATTACCCGATGAAAAGATTGCGCGTTTCAAGAATGACTATAGCTTAAGTGATTACGATGCTGACAATCTTGCGATGAATAAAGACACCGCAGAGTATTTTGAAGAAACCGTAAAATATACAGGTGCAAAAACTAAATTAGTCGCCAATTGGATACTGGGCGAACTCAGTGCAGCCCTTAATCAAGACAGTATCGAAATTAGCGCAAGTTTGGTATCAGCGCAGATGTTTGGTGATTTGTTAACGCGAATCGAAGACAACACCATCTCCGGGAAAATCGCCAAAGAGGTTTTTCAAGCCATGTGGGCAGGTGAAGGTAGTGTCGATTCAATTATCGAATTCAAAGGCCTTAAACAGATCACCGACAGTAGTGAAATTGAAGCGTTAGTGGAACAAGTGGTTGTCAATAACCCTACGCAAGTTGAACAATACCACTCTGGCAAAGATAAAGTGTTTGGCTTTTTTGTCGGCCAAGTCATGAAACTCTCTAACGGCAAAGCTAATCCTCAACAAGTTAATGATTTATTAAAAAATAAATTAAAGTAGTTTAAGTGATTTATTTTTAAGTTGAATTTGGATATTTTTATCGCCGGTTAAGCTAGCGTAAATGGATCATAATAAGTGTTATGGCAGTTCAATTGTTCAAGCTCAAAGGTGTGCCAGAGGATGAGGCAGAAGACATACGCAATCTCTTGACAAACCACCATATCGATCATTATGAAACCCCAGCAGGAAATTGGGGAATTTCTATGCCTGCCATATGGTTAAATAATGAAGCACAACTTATCGAGGCGAAGTCGTTAATTAATCAGTACCAAGATGAACGATTAGCGAAAACGAGAGATCAGTACGAGAAAAATAAAAAAGAAGGGAGGCATCGAACTATAACAAGTGAGCTGTTAGAAAACCCGGTTCAAAGTATATTGTATGTAGCCTTCGCTGCAGTGATTCTTTATTTCTCTATCAAGCCATTTTTGAATTTTGGCCAGTAGTGACACGATCCAGTCCCGCTAGATCTTTGTGGGTTTGGATTGAATTGAATCCATACTGATTGAATAGCTGCTGTATTTTATCGGCTTGCTGAAAGCCGTGTTCTACCAGTAGGCATCCTGTAGAGGATAAGTATTGATTGGCGCCTGCTATCACCAATTCTATATCTTGCAGTCCATTGTCCTCGCTAATTAACGCACAACTAGGCTCTTGCTGAGCAACCTGGGGATCTAAATTTGGGTCACCTTTTGCTATATAAGGTGGATTGCAAACAATAGCATCAAACTTTTTAATACCAAGCTTTGTATACCAGTTGCTGAGTATAAACTGAACTGAAACTTGGAGATCTTCTGCATTCAATTTTGCAACATCTAAGGCAGTTTCAGAAACATCGGTTGCCACGACAATGCTGCTGTCGCGTTCTTTAGCGATAGAAATTGCAATGACTCCAGAACCTGTGCCTAAATCCAATATGCTTGGCGCTGGGTTTTCAGAGATAAAATCGAGTGCATTTTCCACCAGCAACTCTGTTTCAGGGCGAGGGATTAATACATGTTTGTTAACTGTAAAATCAAGTGACCAGAATTCTTTTTTGCCAACAATATACGCCAGTGGTTCGCCTTGGCTGCGTCGCGCAAGCAGCGACATAAATAATGTTAATTCTTGCTTGGATAGTGCTTCTTCTGGGTGGGCAATGAGACGGGTTTGCTCAATAGCGCAAGCCTTACATACTAATAGCTGTGCTTCGAGCCTTGCGGAGGTATTGGTTCCGTTATTAATGGCCGTAAGTCTGGCAGTTGCATGTCCAACAGCCTCTTGCAAAGTCATTGTTCTAAGGGCGCCTTCAAAAATAGTAATTTTTTTGTGAGAGCAAGAAAGTGCCGTGCACAGAATCGCAGTGTAGAAAGGCTAGATGAGAATTTGAGCACGGAACTGATGCTGTTATTGTGAAAAAGTGCATTTGTAGACGTGTTCTTAATTATTCGCTCATCGAGGCAAGTAGGTCTGCTTGATGCTCGTTGCGCAATGGCTGAATTACTTGATCTACATTGCCTTGCATTAACTCATCCAACTTATACAACGTTAGGTTGATTCGGTGATCGGTAACTCGGCCTTGTGGGAAGTTATAAGTACGAATGCGCTCAGAACGATCTCCACTGCCAACTAGGTTGCGGCGTGTTTCGGCTTGTTCATCAAATTGCTTTTTACGTTCTTGATCTAATAGTCTAGCGCTTAGTAACGACATGGCACGCGCACGATTTTTATGCTGCGAACGTTCATCTTGGCATTCGACTACCACGCCGGTTGGAAGATGCGTAATGCGAATGGCCGAATCCGTTTTGTTTACGTGTTGTCCGCCTGCGCCCGATGCACGGAAAGTATCTATACGTAAATCAGAATTATCAATTTCTATCTCTCCAACTTCATCAACCTCTGGCATTACGGCAACTGTTGCAGCTGAGGTATGCACACGGCCTTGAGATTCCGTTTCGGGTACGCGTTGCACGCGGTGGGCGCCGGATTCAAACTTTAAATTTGAAAATACTTCATTGCCTGTAATTTTGGCAATAATTTCTTTGAAACCGCCATGGTCGCCTTCGTTTTGGTTAATGATCTCAACATTCCAGCGTTTATTTTCTGCGTAACGTGAATACATGCGAAATAAATCACCGGCAAAAATTGCCGCTTCATCTCCACCTGTGCCGGCCCGTATTTCTAGAAATACATTGCTCTCATCATGAGGGTCTTTGGGCAACAATAAGGATTGTAACTCTTTTTCGAGTTGCTCGAGTTTTTGAGCGGTGGAATTAATTTCTTCCAATGCCATTGCTTTTAAATCTTCATCTTCATCATTAGCAAGTTCTTTGGCCGCGGCAAGATCATTGTTGGCACTTTGAAATTGTTGGAATTTTTTCGAAATTGGATCCAACTGTGAGTATTCTTTTGAGAGGCTGGTAAATAAATTTAGATTCTTAATAACATCTGCATCTGAGAGTTCTGCAGAAATCTGTTCATGCCGATCTTTAATGGTTTCTAGCTTAAGTAAGATTGAATCTTTCATGTGTATTGGCTGCGTGTAAATAGATCAAAATGTGCACTCTATGGATAGAGGGCATGACTCAAAGATAGCTTTTTTTACAGCTAATAAAAGTGCGCGATCGGGGTACCCAGGGTGGGTTGCACCCCGAATGAGAACGGAGGGATGGTAAATTTATTCATCGGTAGGGATATTTAACAGTATTCTAGCCGCCTGAATCAACTCATTTTTGCCTTCTTTACCAGCAATGTTTAATGCCTCCGTAGGTTCGTGCGTGAGTTTGTTAGTTAAGGTATGGGCTAGGTAGTGTAAAACTTCATCTGTTGTTTTGCCTTGTGTGAGCATTTTATGTGCTCTTTTCAAAACGTCATCACGATGCAATTCGGCTTTCTCTCGAAAAGCGCGCACTGTGTGGGCAACGCCTTGACTGCGTTGCCAAGAGGAAAAGTTACCTACCTCAAAGTCAATAATTTCTTCGGCTTGATTTGCGGCTTCTTTGCGGGATTGCAAGTTATGCTCAATAACATTTTGTAAATCATCAACGGTGTATAAGTAAATATCTGAAAGATTGGCGACTTCCGGTTCAATGTCTCTAGGAACGGCAAGATCCACCATAAAAATAGGTTTGTGTTTGCGTTGTTTTAATGCACGTTCTACTAAGCCTTTGCCAAGAATGGGTAAAGTGCTAGCGGTGGCAGAGATCACAATTTCAGATTCAGGCAGCACTTCGTTTACAAAACTTAAATTTACTCCCCGCCCGTTGATACGGGCCGCAATTTTTTGTGCGCGCTCAATACTGCGGTTAGCAATTGTGATATTTCCTATGCCTGCACTGCTTAAGTGTTCTGCAGCAAGTTCGATAGTTTGCCCAGCACCAATTAACAATGCAGAGAGGTTATTTAATTCGCCAAAAATTTGTTTGGATAAAGATACAGCAGCAGAAGCAACTGAAACTGGGTTAGTGCCAATGGCGGTATTGGTGCGAACTTTTTTGGCTACATTAAATGTGCGTTGAAAAAGTTGATTCAAGTTTCTACCTAAGGTGCCTGCTTGTGTTGCATCTTGGTATGCCGATTTTAATTGCCCCAAGATCTGGGGTTCGCCAAGCACCATAGAGTCTAATCCGCAGGCGACACGAAAAATATGTCGAACTACTGAATCATTAAGGTGGTCATATAAATATGGTTCTGTGTCGCTAGAGCTTAAATTGTGAAAAGAGTTTAACCAGCCAAGGATCGCTTGTTTGCCTTCATCTACCTCGGTTACTTCGCAATATAGCTCCGTGCGGTTGCAGGTGGAAATAATGGCGGCTTCATCTACTTGTGGAACCGTGATTAGTTTTTTCAAGGCGAGGCATAGGTTTTGCTTGCTAATTGCCACACGCTCACGCACCTGTATGGGGGCGGTAGTATGGTTAATGCCTATGGTGAGTAAGGGCATGGAGGTATGTGGGTTTTGCGCCGAAATGAAACTAGAGTGGATGGGCTATTGGCATAGTGTGTTTGGTCTAACTACCCACGAATTCTGTCAAAAGCGTGTGTATTGCTCAGATAACTTAAGAATTATTAGGTATAGTCTAATCTAGCTACGAACACAACACAGTACATTGAAGATCAACGCAACAATTCTACGGATTCTCTACCATATTCTCTACCATATTGCCATTACAGTGGCTGTTTTTGGGCTGATGAGCTGTGCGTCTATGGATCTTGGTTCTACCGATGATGAGAGGCTAGCGGACCCGAATAAATCCCTAATAATTCGCAAGCCAGCGGCCTCTGAATATAGTGCGCAATCCGATCTGCTGTATGAGGTTTTGGTCGGAGAATTATCAGGCCAATTTGGAGATGTGGATCAAGCCCTTGAGCATTATATTAATGCTGCCTATTTAACCGATGATCCTACAGTAGCAGAGCGTGCCACACGCATTGCTATGTTTGCTAAAAATTGGCCAGCAGGGATTCGTGCCGCGAGCCGATGGTCCGAGTTGGAAGGGGTTAATTTAGAATTAAGTCAGATACTAGGTATTCTCGAATTGCGTAGTGGCAACATCGATGGTGCGGTTCCGCATTTTGAGCAGATCATGATGGCGGCAGAGGATTCTCCCGCAAAAGGCTTTAGTATTATCGGCGCAGTTTTGGTGCGGGAGCCGGAATCAGAGGCCGCAATTCAACTACTCAGCAGATTAGTGCAAAAGAATTTTGAAAATCCCTATGGTCATCTGACCTTGGCAAGTCTGGCTTTTCGATCTAAAGATTTCCAATTAACTATCGACGAAAGTGAGCTTGCCTTAGGCTTTAAGCCGGATTTGATTGAAGCGCGTGCAATGCGAGCACAGGCTTTGATGAATCTTGATGAAACGGAACAAGCACTTAAGGATATGAAGTTCATCGTGCATGAAACTCCGGGCAACCGGGAGATGCGTATGGCATATGCGCGCATGTTGTTGTCTGCAGAAAAGTACGATGCAGCTGCAACAGAGTTTGATTTGCTGCTTGCAGAAAATCCAAACGATACAGATTTAATATACACCCTTGGCCTATTGCACTTGCAACAAGAAAAATATGCTGCGGCTGAGGTTAATTTCAAAAGGTTAGTTGAACGTGGCGAACGTCAAGACGAAGGTCATTACTATCTGGGACGCGTTGCTGAAGAGCAAAAACAATTATTTGCTGCTATTACTGAGTTCGAAAATGTTCAGCAGGGCCAATATTATTTAGACGCTAAAGCGCGTATTGCGACTATATATGTTGAGTTGAATGGAATTGAAAAGGCGCAACAATATTTAAAAGATGTTCGCGGCAATTTAAGTTCACCAGAAAATATTATCGAAGCGTATTTGATTGAAGGGCAATTACTGCATAGCGAAAAGCTTTATGTAGCGGCGATGGATCTTTACAGTGAGGGTTTGCAGGAGTTTCCCGGGCATAGTGATTTACTCTATGCGCGCGCCTTAATGGCAGAAGAGATCGATCGTATTGATTTATTAGAAATAGATCTTAAAGCCATCCTCGCAGAAGAGCCTGATAATGCTTCGGCACTAAATGCTTTGGGGTATACCCTGGCAGATCATAACCATAGAGTTGACGAAGCCCTTGGATATATTAAACGTGCATTAGAGATTAGGCCTGACGACCCTGCAGTTATCGATAGTATGGGTTGGGTGCAATATCGCTTAGGTAACTATATAGAAGCAGAAACTTATTTGCGCAAGGCCTATAGTTTGTTGGGTGATGCAGAAATTGTTGGACATCTTGTAGAGCTGCTATGGGCGCAGGGTGATTATGAGGAAGCGCGTAAGATCGTTAGTGATGAGTTAGAACGTGATCCAGAAGACGAATACCTATTAGAGCTACAACAAAAATACCAGTAGTGAGGTGCTTGCCAATGTGGCCCGGTGCAATTAGCAGAATAGGTGTTTTATTTTTATTCTCCATTTTCTTGACCGCATGTGTCACGGTTCAACAGCACCAACTTCCCCCCGATTCAGAAATTGGTAAGCAGGCTGCTTGGGAATTGCATCGTGTCAATCTTGAGACATTACAAAGCTGGAATTTGAAGGGTCGTGTAGCCGGAAAATCCAATAACGAAGGATTTCGTGCGGGAGTGCATTGGCAGCAGCAGCAACAATATTTTAACATTGCCTTGATGGGGCCTTTGGGTAGAAAGGTTGCTGCAATCACTGGTGCAGAAGGGGATGTCCAATTAAATACTTCTAAAGGTGAAAATTTTTCAGCAGTTGATACTGAAGAATTGATGCAAAATTTATTTGGTTATTCCTTGCCTGTGAATGGTCTGCGCTATTGGTTGCGTGGCATACCTGATCCAGAGCAAGTGTATGCATCTATGGAGTTAGATGATCTAGGACGTTTAAAGCAACTCAATCAGGCTGGCTGGTTAATTGACTACAACCGTTATTATGATGGCGAACCTTCTTTGCCTGCATTTATTAAAATTTCAAATACAACGCTGAATGCAAATATTATCATCGATCACTGGGCGTTAGATGCAAATTAAGCCTCTCGCGTGGCAAAATCATACTTACATTAAATAGAATGAATCCTGTTGATTTGGCTGCACAAGAGTGGCCAGCGCCCGCAAAGTTAAATCTTTTTTTGCATATCGTTGGTCAGCGTGAAGATGGTTATCATCTATTACAAAGCGTAATACAGTTTATAGACCTATGTGATCAGTTGCGTTTTACCGTTCGCGCAGATGGAGATATTCAACAGGCGAAAACAATAAGTGCTATTACGCAAGAAGATGACTTATCCGTACGTGCGGCCAAACTCTTGCAAAAGACTTGTGCAATTAAATCAGGCGTTACGATAGAGCTGAATAAAGTGATTCCCATGGGTGCAGGGCTAGGGGGTGGGAGTTCGGATGCGGCAACAAGTTTGTTAGTTCTCAATCAAATATGGGAATGTGGGTTAGGTTTGACCGAACTTGAGGTGCTGGCGGGTCAACTTGGAGCAGATGTGCCAGTATTTGTTCGTGGTGCAGCATCTTGGGTAGAAGGTATTGGCGAGCAGCTGGAGGCCATAACTCTACCAGAGCCTTGGTATGTTGTGGTATTTCCTCATGTGTATTTAAATACTCAGCAAATGTTTTCGAATTCTGATTTGACATGCAATTGCGCGGCCATCAAAATACGCGACTTTGTGCCGCAGTCTGCGCAAAATGTGTTTGAGCCAATCGCTCGCCAGCAACCAGAAGTAGAGCGTGCTTTTCAATGGTTAAATCAGTATTCTCCCGCCAGGCTTACTGGGTCGGGTAGTGGATTGTTTGCGGTTTGTGGGTCGCAGCAACAAGCGGATGAAATTGTGGCGAGTTGTCCTCAACAATGGACTGCTTACGGAGTAAAAGGTTTGAATCGCTCACCTGTAAGTTCGCGATGTGAGTATAATTAAGATTAGTTCTACACAAAAAATTTGGGCCGTCGCCAAGTGGTAAGGCACTGGGTTTTGATCCCAGCATTCGCAGGTTCGAATCCTGCCGGCCCAGCCAAATTTTTGATTAAAATCTGACCTCTCTCTAAGAAAAAATAACCATTTATCGAAACTAGTGCTAGTTGTCTTTGAGCTGTAGTGCCTGTTTATTCGTTTCCTGTTCCCGGTGTTCCCCCTCAAATTTGCCAACATGATTTGATTTTATAGGAGTTATTAATATGTCCGCTTGCGACTAAGCGGACGTTCGCATTTGGCTGAAGTTGACCTCGGTCGGCGTGTAAGGCATCAATATGGCCCTATAATTATAGTTGATGGAACGACAAATTTAGGAACGTGTTATGAAACTTGATGTAAAAGCTTTAGCAGCGACAGTAGCGTTGGTGTGGGGAATTGGCCTTTTTATTATGACGTGGTGGATAATCACAATCGATGGGTCGTCAGCTGACCCCACATTTCTCGGTCAGATTTATAGAGGGTACAGTATAACCCCTGTTGGAAGTTTCGTTGGTCTTGCTTGGGGTGTAGTTGATGGAGCCATTGGTGGCGCAATCTTTGCGTGGGTTTACAACTTTTTGGTAACTCGCAGAATGACGACTGACTGAAAAATTTCGTTTAAGTAAAGTACGCCTATCTAACAACTCTCTATAACCGACTGCACCATGTATCGGTCATAGCTTCTTTACATGCACGATTTCTGGTACGCCTTGAGCTGAGACGGCGAGTAGTCTGCTTTTGGTCGTAAGCTGATGTTCGTAACACTACTTATTGAAATTAGTATAAATTTTGTAGTTAGAGCTGTCGTGTTTCCCTAGTTAATTCGTTACTAAAATTTAAACGTTGGACTACTGGCATAGTTTACAAGGATGTTAGCGATTGTGCTAAGCAACTTCATTGAAATATTTTGTGTCGCTTATCGCGATGGATATGGCGTTTTCATGATGGTGGAAGTTGTAGAGCATGCAAACACTAAAAAGCTCAATATGAAAATATAAACTAAGTAGGGCAATATAGATTTCATTTCTATCTCCGTTATTTATTTTGCACCTGCGCTTGGAAAATCACGTAACAGTGTGTTAACCGCATTTTGTACTCTCTGCCATCTCGCATTGGGTTCTGTATCAAATTGAACTTCAGCTTGTAAAGCGCCTCGCCAAAGCAATTGCCCAAATTTTGTATCAAACACATGAATAATTAATGTGCCTTTTTCATATTTATTCAAATCACTAGACAGTTCTGGCAAACCAGGATTCACTCCATAAATTTCCGCAATTTCTTCAGAACTAAGAGAACTTTCAAGTGCTGCAACATATCCAACAAACACATCGCTTTCCCACGAATTATTATTATATTGATAACCTTTTGCCGATAAGGCATTTGAGATTGCATCCTGTAACATGCCTTGTAGGGTGGGGTCGCCAATTTTTGGGTTGCTATAGTACTGTGTCGCTTTTTCTAGCCAACTATATGAAGTGCCAGTAAAATCACCCATGCTGGATATAGAAGTTAGTGCCGCGCGACTTAGAAGATCATCTTTTGAGGGAGTCTGTGCGGTTTGGCAATTAGTTAATGCGAGTACTACTAACAATAAAAAGACAATCTTATTAACGAGCATAGTGATATTTATCCTTACTGATTAATTTTGGCTATTGATTCGATGTTGATGATGGGTAAGTTTCTTTCAAAAATAAACACAAGAGTAATCCAATTCCTAAAACAACCGGCATAATCGTGATGGCCTACTGATAATCAGCTACGGTATTGGTAGGCG
>PVMS01117132.1_pt1 | contig 87261 bp, 140 predicted proteins | sample 1853461 | NCBI WGS metagenome assembly PVMS01 (sample SAMN08582032, study PRJNA380276) | Marine sediment metagenome, whole genome shotgun sequencing project. | isolation source: ocean sediment barecode stripped | collected 2017
AATGCGGAGCAATTACCATTAACCTAGTCATCTTCTGCCTCTTTGATTTTATTTTCTACTTCGCGAAACTTCGCCACTATCGATAGCGGAATGTGCGTAGGCGGTACACCGTGTCTAGCCCACAATTCCCGCCTGTTCGTTAATCCATATACTACCCCCGCCAATGCATCTGCTACATCCTTCGAGCCCTTTGGCGGATGGTCGATCTTGCCTGTTTTCGGGTCTTGTTCCAGCGTTGCAAGTTCCTTGCCCAGCTTGACATGTGGCGGAAGCAGTAATCTACCATCGTAAATGGCTGATTTCGTTAGTTCGTATGGCAGCGGCGTGGTGTCCATCGATTGATGTCCCGACGAAAATCCTTGCTGCCGGAGAAGCTGCATACTATCGACACTCTGGAAACTGTCAAATGATACCCACCTCAGATTCACGCCCAGTTCCTTCAATTTCGAGAGCAATGCCCTGATCTTGTAGAACAAGATTTCCCCACCCTTCGGCGGTAACACTTCCAGTGTCAGGTCAATCGTTATCTCTGGCAGTATCTCCTTCAAGTCCCCACGTACCAAAGATATGAACCTTGATATATGCCCAACGCAAATGCCCGCGCTGTCAGACGTTAAGCCCAAATCGATATGCGCGAACCTCGGCTCTTCAAGCCTCTCAATTCGTTTCGGGTAGAGCTGAAGCCGTGACGTTACAAAATCAGTCTCGAACAAGTTTGCAATTGATTGCACTCGCCCGATACAAGCGGCTACCTTCTCCGTACTCACAATGAACGGGAATCGTGACAGCGTGGATACACCCGCTATCTCTCGCAGTGCATTCATCGGGTCGCTCTCAAACGAATGTCTATACTCTACTGGGATGGGCTTCACCAAATTTCGGTCTTTCGGTATTACCTCCTCATCATCATCCAAGATTCTTGGCTTTCTAGTGTCATCCCCGATGAAAACATAAAACCACTCCCCGCTGTACGTCCCTTCTGGCTTGATTTCCCACGGTCTCTTGTCGTACACAAATATCCGCTCATTCGTTCTGGCTTCCTCCTCCTTGATATCAGTGAACTGGCCCGGATAACGTTTGGACGATACGATACATAACATGCCCGGCAACCACCCCATTTTCATGAATCGAGATTCCCTTCTACGAGCTATCGTGTTGTACAGTGCAATGGCCTGATCGTATGTCCCTGCATCAATCGATTGCTTCGACTTTTCAGTGACTGTCATGTAATTCACTTCATCCAGAATCCCGCCAATAATATTCTGGCCTATCGCGGCAGTGTCCAAGCCTGACAGTGGCACTACCTGAATGCGATTCGGGAATACCAGCTTCGACTGAATATCCTTGTCAAACGGGAACTTCGTCTTGAAATAATGGCAATCCTCGATCATGGACTTGAAACGGGCGTAATCTACGGTCTTTGCTAGCCGTTCATTGAGATTCTGGAACACAATCAGTATCTCTGATGCCCGATCTAGCCCAAAGACTTCGTGGGGGTTCTTCAGGCAGGACAACAGGTATAATTGGTAAGCTTGTGTCAGTAGGGCCAAAGTGGTCTTAGCGGAGCCTATAGCCCCTGTAATGACGGACTCTACGTACTTGCCTGAGTTCAGTTCGATCAGCTCATCCATGACCTTCGGGTAGATTTCATCCCGCTTGTTCATGTACTCCTCATCCTCCATGAACGTCCTTATATCGACAGGCACCCGAGCATACGTGTCGTCTATCTTGGTCTCGCCAGTTTCAGCCACCTCGCCCAGCATTTCCATGAACGTCTTCATGTGAGCGGGCGATACTTCAGATTCAATCAGTTCCCGCTGGTGCTTGGGCAGCGCAGCAAATTCCACTACTTGCCCCCGCTAGCTACGCTTTCCTCAAGCTCTATCATTTTGCTGAATATTTTCCGTGCATCTGCCGGGGTAAAGTCCACATCTTCAGGAGCCTGCATATCGTCGGCTATGCTACCTTTCCTCGACATCGGGATTGCCCCAACTGACAACAGCATCTTTGTCCTGCTGTCCTCAACATCCTTAGCCAGTCGCAACAGGTCTACCTTGTCCTTCAGCGATGATTTCACATCCAGCGATTCATACGTGAACATCACCTCGTCACGAATATGCTGGAAGAAACTGTACGCTCTGGCTACCACACCCAAAGGCCCGGCCCTGTTCAATTCATAGGCCAGACGCTCATCAACCAGAGTCATATCACGGAAATACGTGGCCCTCGAAACCCCATACACTTCAAGAATTACCTCAATCGGATAACCCTTCAGTTTCATTTCCCACATCTTGACCCTGCGAGCATCAGGCTCAAGCAACATCAGTTCCTGTTTATTTATCTCGCCATCCTGCTCCATTTGCTCAATCTTGGCTTCGGCGGCTATGAGCTTTTCTTCTTTGTTCGGCGCACCTTTAACGAAGTCAATAGCTCCCTCTGGGGGCGACAACTTATCCTTCAGGTGCTTATCCGCCTCACTCTTCGTTGGCGGCTTTTTCTTTTTGATCGTTACACTCATACGCTATCTATAACCTTATCCACAGCCTGACGCATCAACATGCTCATTTCAGCATCGCTTATTTCGTCCTCCTTGGCAACCGAAACTAACTCGGCAACTGACTTCTGCAAGTCGTTATCCATACTTATCATCAAGATCGGTTTGCCCTTGAACATGAAATAAATGAAACCCTGCGCCAGCGTATCCCCATGATTAATCATCAAATCCCGCACTACCTGTGACAGATTCGCAGTCAGTGCTGTCATATTCATGCCCTGCTCAGCGTCCTGAATCAGTTCAGTGGCCTTCTTCTTGCTATCCGCAGACTTTTTCAAGTACATCTTTGCAAAGGTCTTATCGTTGTAAATGCCCATACGCTTGCGGGCCTCTACCAATGACAGGTTTTCCTTTTCCATCAAACGTCCAACCATATCCGTGAATTTTTTCGGATTTGTCTCGCCTCTGAGGAGATTCCGGCGCATCGTGTGAATCATTCGCTCTGATTCATCCCACGGTTTTACCGATATCGGTATGTCAATGTGCCCCGCCGCTACAGCAGCTCGCCATCGATGTTCCCCGTCTACTATCAAGTACTTATCCTTGTCATCAGGGTGAACCGTCACAACGATTGGCTGATCCATTACCTCCTCTTCCTGAATATCCGTAACCAGCTCATTGAATAACGAGTCCTGCATTTCATTCGGGTTATAGTCATTCGGCTCTAGCAGATTGATATCCACCGTTTCGATTACATTAATCATTCAGTCTGTACCTTGGTTTTCGTTTATCACACAGGTCTGCTACCCCATACCCGCTTCTCATCAAATTGTGCAAATCGCTATTCGTCGGAAACTTCCGGCCTGAAGCCCTGAGCAGTTGGTCGTTATGCCACTTGCCCGCTCGTATGCCGATCTCTACCAGCAAATCTTCCAACACAAATTCCCCATCCTCAGCGACATACGGAACCACATCATCCATTAGCTCACGGAATCCGTAGAACCTGAAATGCTTTTTCCCAATCCCGCCACTGACCCAATCCCGACCTACCTCCTCTACAAAGTCGGAAATCGTCTTACTATCCTGTTCTTTCAACAAGTACTTGATTACTGGCTTGATTGCGGCAATGGCTTCCGCAAAATTATTGGTTATCCATCTGGCTTTCTCAATCCCATCAGTGTCAGTCGTGAACCAAAACCGCTCGTCCTTAACATAGTGAAACACTTCCCGGCTCCATTCCTCATCATGAATCAGCACAGCCATGCCTAGCAGGTACGCTTCAGTCACTGCGACTGGGTAGCCTTCAGACGTTGACCAGACCATATACAGGTGGCCTTTGGCTGCTTCCTCGTAAAATCTATCAACACCCGCTCCGTATTCTGGCTCGATATAATCCTTCTCATCGAATACGCCATTGTTGTAAACATAGGCGGAAGCTGACATACCATGCGATTGAGTCAGATACTTGACCTCTATGTTCTCACCCTGCTTATACAGTTCGTTGAATATTTTCAGAATCTTCTCCGGCCTCTTGCCTGCGTTAGTCCGGCCCGCGAACAGGCACATCCGCTTTTTCTTGGATTTCTTGTACTTTTTCTTGTAGCTATTCAGAACATCCATTTCTATCGATACTGGCAATATCACGCATTGCTTCTTCATCCTGACAATCTGCGCTTCGGATAGCCCGTAATATCGTGACTTGTCCTCAGCCATACGTAATTCTCTCGGCGTCAGGAAGACTGTTCGTGACAGTGCATAGCCCAAGCAGTTGAGCATGTGCCTATCTGGGTCTTTCAGATAACTGGAATTCGATTCAACCCAGTCAACCCACGTTTCGATGAGCACAACGGGCAACTGCTTCTTGTACGCTATTCGACTGAAGCATGAGGTGAGGTGAACTGCATGTTCCCCAGACATGACTACGGCAGCGTCTATCGGGTACTTTCCCAACTGAGGAGAAAACAGCCTCATCACAGCCGACATATCAAGCGTCGATAGCACATGGTCGAACATCCGAACTTCGACATCTCCCTCTATCGTGAATATCCCAGCCTCGCGCTCAATGTCTACGGCAGTTCCACGCGGAACCATCATATAACAGTAATGCCCTTTTTTTACCAGCCCCCTGCCAATACGCAGCATGAACTGGTACGCGCCATCCTTAACGATATTCGATGGTGTTCCGATTATCGGCAGCAGCAGAAACCGCAACCCGCCTACATATACTTTATCTTTCAATCTACCTTCACTCCTCGCCTTTGCAGATAGCGCACCAGCGGTATGATCGCCTTTTCAAAGCTCCCCGTGTACCCAATCAATTGCCATTCCTGCTGAGTAAAACCCTTCCGTAACTTTTCGATTATCCGTCTTCTACGCACTACCGGAGCAGTCTTCATCGTTGCGGGCTAATCAATTCCCTGACCAATCTCCGTCCACCGATTAAAAATGGGTCAAGGAACGATACATCAGCCTCTGTCTGCAAGCCACTGAGAGCTGCATACGGCGGCATTACGTATTTCTGGGTGTGTAGGGTTAGCCCCCTGTGCAAAAATGCATGGGGGTCGATATACGAAGCCAGAGCCACTCCCCCACCAAGATAGTCAGTTCCCCCAGATGCTATACCCAACTCAACGATCCATTCACTAGCATCTGCGGGTCTTGGGCTCACTAAATCGGTGGACATGTGAACTTTGCAATTAATTGCACACTTTTCTAAAGCGTAAATCATTGTCCACGTACCAATCATGCTGGCAGTGACATACGGCGTTCTGGCCCAGTCAATTATCTGGTCGCATAGCTCTTCGCCATGTATCTTAAACCCTTCCTTCTTGCTGTAAACGTGCTTCAAGGTTTTGACAAGCTTTTCCGACCAACGCCTCGGGCCATCCACCTCGATTTCATTCAGGGGTCTACGGTCTCGATTCTTCAGCGGCATAATTAAAGACTGCCTACCCGCCTTCGTGCAGATATCTACCTTGGCCTGATGCCCCAACTTCGAGTATTGGGCTTCCTCCATGATGACCACGAAATCCGAACGAAAAAAACGCTCCATCATATAGATCGGAGCAAAGAACAACGGCTGTGTCGCGGTGTACATTATCATCTCAAGTCAACCCTCCATACTACCGTCAGTCCGGGCAGTTTTGGCGGTATCACGCAATTCTTCTTCGATACCGATGTCTTGAACAGCGCGGTCATTTCAACAGGACTGAAACTCCTGAACTCAGGTAAATCTGAATCCCGCCCCTCGCCGTACCATTCAGAGTTCAAAAACGATATGACTACTGCGTTCTTAGCCAGTACCGTTATCTCATTTGCAAACTGCTGCTCTTGGCCCTCTTCAATCGAAGCTATCACTCCGAGCGCGATTACAAAGTCGAATCTTTCATGGAAATCAGGATGCTGAGCCAACTCGCTCACTGCCATGTGCTCAATTTCTAAGTCCGGCTGATTCTTAACTGCCTCATCCGCTATCCATTCGATAGCCTCAATTCCGTGGTACTCATACTCGTCCGGCAATATATCCGCCAAACCTGCGTAACCACATCCAACGTCCAGAACCGTATACGGTGGCTGAACCTTATTCGGGTTGTTCTCAACGTAGTCCTTCATCAATTTCAGTACAGCCTTGTATCGACGTTCATCAGCTTCCCCGCCAGATGAAAACAGCCCCGCTGCTGTACCCCGTTCCTCGGCTGGAACGCCCTCGTACAACTCAACATGTTCCTGTTTCATTTCAACCTCATTTCCAAAAGTCTGCCTTCCAATCATCGTCGGGGTGTAACCTACCAAAATGTTCATAAGCGTTACATGCCGCCCCCATCGATCTTGAGCTACCTGCGAATCTTCTGTCGCTTCCGCTCGTATGAATACCATCCAAATAATATGAAGGTATTGGCTTCGGGTCTTTCCAGTCCTCCTTCGCTAATTTAAGATAATTCGCTACTGCCGCCCTATCCACTTTCGGGCTGACTTGCATTCCCAACTGGCCCTTACATAATCTGTACAACGCCTGTCCGGTATAATTCGTATCGTAATATAGAGCGTTGGCGTGATCTGCGAATACCCCCACAGTTAGCCTCGCTTCCAAGTTCGCTGTTTGAATTGCCATCGAATGAATTTCTCTGGCTAATCCCCTCGCATCGAATCCCCTCGTTTTATGGGTATGGGATATTAATCCAAGACATCGAACAATATCCATTTCCTCAACTGCTTCCCTTAGCTCCTTCAACATCGCTGGAAATTCCAACGTTTTGTGGTGAGCCGAGTTCTTGTACTCTCCCTTCCATGACCTGATGAAATCCCTGCCATCCTCCTGTTCGTACCAGTTCGGTGTTGACATTATTCTCATCGTTTCTACTGCTGCGCTCAATATTGTTGCGCCCACCTTGTATGATTGCGTAAACCATCCCCCAACCCGATTCATCGTGGGAATTGAAATGTTATCCTCAGCGCACATGATCAATATCCGCCTGTTCAACCTGAACCTTGACTGCGTATCTGGATATTGAGTCCATAGATAATATAGCCAGTACATCGCTTCGTCCTTAAACCTTAGCCTTGTCGCTTTGATTAACGCTGACATTGCCATCGATTGTGATGGGTACTTCGGTGGTTTCGGGAGTTTAATTACCCCTGCCGCTATCAGGTGTTTGCATTGCTTCTTCTTCCCCTTTGATTTTTTGAATGCTGGACAACTACAGGTCTTTTCTGCCTTATTAATTTTGTAGCTCACATCAGGATCGGTCATTGATGGAACTTCGATTATGTTTTCATCTTCGGGGAATTTTAGTTCTTCTTGTTTTTTCTTAGCCACAATTTACCGCCACTCCATTCAATTGTTTAAAGGGTATATTAAGTATAGCTTTGATACAAACGTTTGTCCAAGAAATTTCAGTTCGATCAAATAGTTACCTCCGATATCCGTACAGTACCGCGCTCAACCCTCAGTCTCACCTGCCATTGATGTCTTCTAGCGTGTATCGTAGCCCTTCGTTCAGATCGATTTCCGGCTCCCACCCCAACACCTGCATCTCTTGATAATCCAGTACGCTGTACTTCGTATCGCCTTCCCTCGGTAGCTTGTCATTCCACTTCGGCTCACGCCCCAATATCCCACATATCAATTTCAGCAAGTCTTTCGTGTGGGTCGGTACGCCCGTCGATACGTTGTATGCCCCTGTCATATCCTTGCTGGATTCCAGAGCTAACATAATCGCTGAAACCACATCCCTAACATAAATGTAATCCCTCACGCACCCGTCATCCCCAACTTTCTCCATGCCATAGATATTGGGAATCTCATGGTCGTTAATCGCGCCAGCTATTGCCTCTATTGCTGACGATTCCCCGCTGAGATTTTTGGGGCCATACACATTCGAGAACCTGAGCGATACAGTGCCCTTCGTAGCCATATCGTTCTGTACCCTGAGCTGGTGTTCAAATGCCAGCTTCGACACTCCATACGGGTTTACAGGTACTTTAAGAGCACGTTCTCGCAATGGTGCCACCACACTCTCACCGTAAACCGCACTTGTCGAGCAGAATACGAATTTCGTTGGCCTTATGGTTTTGCGGAAGGAATCTAGCAGGGATATACCCGCCATCAGATTTTTCTGGAACGTGTCCCACGGATAATGCATCGATTGCTGTGCTGAAGTCACTGCTGCCATGTGGACGCAATGCGTAGGCAGGTACTTCATTATCAGGTGATCGGTTTCTAGCTGATCGCCAACATCGCCTTCAACTAGCTTGGCTGCCCACGGTAAGAATTCCCCTTTCCCTTTGGACAGATCATCCAGAACAATTACCTGATGGTGGTCATCAACCAACGTCCGAACTAGGTGGGAACCGATGAACCCGGCCCCACCCGTTACTAGAACGCGCATTACACAGTTACTGAGATATCAACATCGGGCCAGAGTTTCTCGAATTCCTCAAGAACTTGCTCCCACGTATGGTCGCCCATCACATCGCTAAGTCCCAACTTCTTCGGTGCAGCTTTGGCCTTTTTACCACCGGACATATATGACAGGCAGATCGCTTCCAGCGCAACCGTGTTCACTTCGGTATCGGCTTCACCTTTGGCCTTTTCCAGTGCTTCCTCGATCACTTCCTTCTGATCTTTGTGCACCTTAAAGGTCATCGAGCTAACTGACGCCGCATCTGAATCCTTAGCATCGCCAGTTTTCAATGTACCCTTGTTCTGCTCCTTGATATATTCGATCAATTGGAGCACGGTCAGGTCACTCGCTACCTTCACCCACTTCTTAACATTTTGCGGGGTCAGCAGGTGCGCCAGTTCCTTCAGCTTAGTCCATCCAAGCCCTTTGACCGAATCCCACGTTACACCCGAATCGACAAGGCCATTATAGATTGCGACCAGATACATCGCCTTCCGGTAATGGATGCCATATTCGGTTTCAACGAATGATCGAAAGGTCTCATACCCTTCATCGCCGTACCAGTTGTTTGACTGGATTACACTGAGCACACCGCCCAATTTGAAATATGTGTAATCTACGTTTTCAGCCAGCTCACTCACCAGTTTGAAGGCCACTTCCTTCTTCAAATTTTCCAGTTCATGTGCTGTCTCTACAATCAAGTCACCCTTGACTGGTTTAGCTTTCGTAGCGGTTTTCTTCGCCGCTCCTTTCCCTTTCTTGGCTAGTGCCATTGAGGGACTTTCTTCTTGTGCTGCCGCAGCATTCATCAGCTCTTGCTCCTATATTTTTGGTTGGTTTGGAAAAATAAATATATCATATTGCCATTAGTTTGTCCAAGATTAATTTGCAATTAATTGCATTTCGCTAGCGTGGTTCTCCCTCCATGATATAGCCGCTTCCATGTGTCCTTTCGGCACGTTACATTTACCATGTACTGCTGCCCCGAACATAGCTAGGCCAACAGCATCACATTCATTATCGGTGCCCTCAAAGGCCCATCGTTTGAAGACCTCCTTCATCACCATATCCTTCTTTGCGTTGCCTTTACCGCAGACAAACTTCTTCAGGCTGGTAGGTGGAATTTCATGATATTGCAGCCCTCGCTTGTACAAAGCATGTCGAATAAGCGTTCCTATTTCCACCAAAACGACGAGAGTATGGGTATTGGAGTAACCATAGCCTTCTATGAACACGCTCATTGGCTTATGCGTTTCAATGCAGTGGATAACCTTTTCAGCAATGACATCGGCTCTGCCTATATTCCCTGCGGCATTTGAAGCAGTCAGTTCGGCAGTCGCCTGTACCTGATACTCGCCGTACTTGTTCATTTCGATCAAAGCTAAGCCTGTCTTGGTGCTGATATCCAGACCAATGATCGGGCCATACACTTTTTCTTTTTTGCTTATCGTTACACTCATTCCCACTTTACCTTAGCCGGGTACTTCCCCGACCAGCACTCCTTGATTACTGGACATATCTTAGCTCTTTTTTCCATGCTTGTCTTGCAAATACCGCACGGCACTCCACCCAACTTCCGGCCTACGGTAACAGCCCTTGCCTTTGCTACCAGCAAATCAGTGGCTGAATCGTCCCGCTTTATCTTATATTCCTTGAACGGACTGAACGCCGCATCCCTCACGCCCTTCTTCGTAACGATTTCCTCATCCTTCTTGCCAAACCCTTTGCAGATATACAGCAAATGCCCCACCTGCGTATTGATTTTCTTGGCAAACCCCCGCCCATCCAGTGCAATTAATCGAAGGTACAAATTCGTCCTGAGCCTGTGTTCTGATAGCGGTGCTTTCAGGGCTCCGAAGCCATCCTTCTCGATAGTCTTGGTCTCTACCATTCTGAGCTTAGCCTCGCCTACATCTACGACACCATCGATGCCCCCATCAAGCCCACTTTCGCTATCCTTAAACCTTGACTCTCGATACATCCAATTGCAAGTAATCCCAGTTTTCCCACAATGCCCCTTCGGTTTCGTGCAATCAGTTTTAAAGCCCTTACAGGATATACATAACCAATTGCCGTGCATTACGTCCGATAGCCATACATTATTGAAATCATCCTGCAATCTCCTTCCCAAATCGTAGGTCAGCCTCAACGATGTACCGATAAACGTAGCCCTACCCTTCTTCTTGGCAATATCCATCAGGACGATTGCCCTCGGGCAAAATACCCTGTCCTCATTGGTCAGATCAGATGCATGAATCGTGTTCGTACTTCTCGGGGGCTCCATGCCGGGCACCCGCTGATGAATCAACGTCTTTACGCTGACATCTTTGCCTGACGAAATTTTTTTAGCGAACTTCACTCTCAATCATGCCCTTGCGTTCTTATACCTTTTCGATACCCGCTATACTCTCGACTTGACCCGCCGACATCCGGCCCCTCTGCAATAGCTAGCATGGGTTTCCCGCATTCATCACAAAGAGCGATTTTCCGGTTCAGCTTTATAACCCTGACAAAAACCAAATCCCAATTATGATGACCGCAATGTTCGCAAATCTTCACAGGAAACCTTTCTCCAATGCAAGCCACTCAGGAATGAATACGCTGGTTATTACGTTGCTTTCCTCGCAATAGTCGGTGATCTGCGACTTCGGCACCCACTCCGTTACCTTGCCATCATACACCCGATAGGCCAAAGCTGTCTCCCCCCTGATCTCGCAAGCGATTTCGACCTCCCTACTAACCCCCATTTTCAATTCCTCCAATAGACCCCAATAGACCCTATTAAACTAATTAAAATAATCCCACTTGGCTGAACTGTAACCAGAATTTACATATCTGCCATGAAACATCTCTCGTTTTACAAGTGGACGCCCATTCCCTGCGAACTGTTCGGGGCCACGTACCTTGAATACAAGCGATCCCCCGTCTGAAGTGAAGTAAGCTTCAAAACCATGCCAAGGCCCACCATCCAGTTTATATAATTTACCTTTTGCCTTTGCTGGTAATCTTGTCTTCACGAATCTCTCTCCACCCTCGTACCAATGCCCCACTTTCCCATTGCTCTATTTCCGATTGCAGTTCCTTAAAAGCCGCTTCCGATATCATGACCCATGACCCACCCTTCCTCGGCCCACCAGCCTTGTGAGTAAACTGTATACATAAGCCGGGATTTTTTCCTTTCTCTAACGCTTCCTGAGCGATCTTGAGCAACCAGTCTAGTTTCAGACTGACTGATTCGTTTACGGTGCTCTTGTTCTCTAGCAGCCAGTTCCCTATTGCCATATCGCCCTTCGCTCCGTCCAACGCGCCCGAAGCTGGGGTCAATGTAGCTCCTAACCGCTTTGCGGTACGTCTTTCGGCTTGAGTTCCGGTGCATCTACTTCGTTTTCGTCTGAGATACGGATTGCTCTCAGGCATCGGGCTTAACGTAGTCTGCTGCGGGTGCCTTATCTGGTACTGCCCTCAGCGGATGCGCCTCTTTGATTCCCAGCCTCATGTACAGTTTCTTGGCCTCTCGCGCAATTGCATGGTCAAGCCACTTGATCGCTATTATCGCTCCGACATGAACTATCTGTACAAATACCAGTACAAGCAAGGCAATGCCCATCGTTACTACTATCCATTCAGGTACTATTATCGTTACTGTCCCGTCCATTTTCTTCCTCCAATTTTTCTATGTACATATAACCGTCCTGAACGTGGGCTGCGTGTTTGATGTGCAGCTTCCGCTTCTGAGGACTCTTCGCCATTTTTGCCATCATCCCATGCCAGAGCACGGTTTTCCTTAGCTTAATCAGTATCTCACTCGCTTTCGTCATCTGCAATATGTCCTTTTTCGATTGCCAACTTGATTACTTCCGCCCTGATCGCACCGCCCCATTCTGGGTTTTCCAGCATGGCCTCTTTACACTCTACCTGCGTCTTAAACGTAGTACCCGACAGCGTATAGCCATTCTTGATCTTGACCAACATATCGAATTCCTTCAGGTATTTGAACAACGTATTCCAGTCACTCACCATGCCCACGATTAATCCTTTGGACGGGTTTGCCATAGTCGCCAACTTGAACTTAAACGTTCTTGCCACTATCGGCACCCTGTACTTTTTGATTATCCCTGTGCAGAGCTTCCATGCTGGCAACACTGCGCTGATCTTTTTATCCAACTCGTCCTTGCCATACATTCTGACCGTTAACGAGCTAGCGAATTTGAATGCGACTCCACCGGGCATTACCTCTGGGTCGCCAAACATTACCCCGATTTTGTATCTAATCTGATTAATAGCGATGAACGTGGGCTTCCTGCCTTCCTTCATGGCCTTTCCGAGTGCTAATGTTACCTTGCGGTACAGTTTACCTACAACGAGCCCTGAGCCCCCCACTACGGCCTTCTCAGCCGATGAATCTACTTCATTAGCGGTTATCAGTGCTGCCAGCGAATCAATCGCCACTATGCCCACATCATCTGCGTACATGAATGCTTCCGCGATATCCACAGCTTGTTCAGCGTAATCGGGGATAACATAATACAGTTTGTCGTTATCAACTCCGAGCTTTGCGCCCCATTCAGGATTGTAAGCAACCTCTACATCGATGAACACGCAAGTCTTTTCAGGATGCAGCAACTGCATGTTGGCTATTGCCTTCAGAACTATCGTGGTCTTCAAACTGGATTCTGGCCCATACACTACGGATATCCTGCCTTCTGGAAATCCCCCGCCTGTGGCTAGATCGAATGGAAACACGCCAGTAGCTATACGGGTCTCGTCAACTAGCTCGACGCCCTCTGATGCTACGGCTTCTCCATAATCGTCTTGGATTGATTTCAGTATTGACTTCGTTGTTGCCACTATCCCTCCGTGCAATTAATTGCAATTAGCTTGATTCTTTTTCTATTTCCTCAACAGTCTCGTTCATTCTGTCGTCTACCCACTCCTTGCAAAATGTAAATACCGTGCCGATTTCAGTTGTGTAGCAGGGCATGTTAACCGATACGTCTATGCGTAGGCTTTCGAAGTTTCCGAGATTCTTGGTGTACCCCATCTTGTACCCTACATTGCAGGTCGGCCCTGCGTAACCTTCACCCTCCTTGATCTTGATCACTTTCTCAGTCCCTGTCCCGCCTTTCTTTTTCTCGGTTGTAATTTTGCCATACCCTTCCTTGACATTAATCGTTTCTGCAAGACCCTCTAGCTCAACAAGGTGAACGGAGTCGCCATCTACTAGCTCAACTCCGTCAACAGTCTGCTTCTTCAGCATTGTTACAGTCATTTCAGTGCGCCCCACTCAAAGCCGATGTGCTTAGTCAACTCAGCCATCTTCATCTTGTACTCGGCATGGCTATGGCGGTACTTGTCGGATAATTCAACAACCCGCTTTAGCAACGTGACCTGCTTTTCGGTGTACACGCGATGCCCTGCCCCAAACAGCGGCTTCGGGATTATCCCGTTCTTTTCCCACTGGCGGATAGCCTGTACGGAACGCCCGATCTTCTCACCTACAGTCGAGATGCGGAATACCTCTACCCGCTGACCGTTATACTCGCGGAACAGTAGCCTTGTCATAACATTTTCTGGCCCACTCTTCCGGTAAACTCTGGCGTTTTTCATTGCCTTAGCGCGATACTTTTTATCACTATTGTACCGTTCTCTTCGTTTAGCATTAAACACTCCCTTATTCGAAGCATACCATCTGCTATACGCAGTATCTGCTCCCAGTTCCTCGCTCTTCATTTCCATTGTCCTTTACCCATTTTTCATGTTAATTAAAGTATAGCTGACTACATCCAGTTTGTCAAATACTAAGCCGCTGGTTTCATGACTGTGATTACAGCCCCAATCTTCTTGTACCACTTTATCCTTGAGTCGGTATAACTCTTAAACACCTTACTTCCATTATCAGCTATGTCGTAAACCACTGGGAATCTCTTGTCATCCCACTCCCTAAGAATCCTGCCCACGATCTGCTTTACATCAGCTCTCGGGGTAGCCAGCACAGCAGTATCTAGCCACGGGATATCTGTTGATTCAGACGTAAACGTGTACGTTGAAAACAGAATCTTCTTCATCTTGGCAGCATCCCGCTGTTTCTTGCTCAAGCCCCCCACGTAATACGCCATATCCTGTTGCGGGATTCCGTAATTCCGACACGATATTTGCAGTGCTTCAAGGTGCTCAATCATGTCAGCGAATATCATGATACATCTGCCCTTCTTGTAAGCCTGCCCCACAAATTTCGCTATCATTTCGTTCCGCTTGAAGTTCCGGCCCATGATTTTATGCAAGTGCATGGTCTTCCCCGCCCTATGCGGTATCGGCCCGATGTCCCAGCCATCCTTGGTCTTAACCTTCGTCTTCGGTACAAACCAACTAGACTGCTGCATGAATATTCTAGGTATCAGTTGCATGGCCTCAGTCCTAACCAGAACTTCGCCTATGTGATACCTGAACACGACCTCCTTCCCGTCTTTGCGGTGCGGTGTCGCTGAAATTCCTAGCCTCAGCAGCGCAGGAAATATCCACGCTGAATTTGCAAACGTATCTGCGCCTACTCTGTGCACTTCATCCCAGATCACTAGGCCAAATGCCTTGAAGTGCGCGGCATGATATCGCTCATGCTTCGATATCGAATGAATCATACAAATGACTATCTTCTTGCCTATCGTGGTGCAGACATCCCCCTGCATAATCCCGATTTCCTTCGATTCAAGACCCAGTACCATCTTAGCGGCTGCTATCCACTGATCTCTAGCATCTTCTTTCGTCACCACTATGGCAGTCTTCTTCCCAATCTGGGCAATGACCTCACAGGAGCATACCGTTTTCCCAAACCCTGTCGGTGCCTCGGCTAGTCCCGATCTACCATCCTTCAAGAATGCTACGGTGTCATTAACGAACTCGGTCTGGTGTTCATTTCTGGCCTTGAACGAACTGACAAAATCAATATCCTGACCAGCGACTCTCGAATCAGTTTCACCTAGCGGGCAAACCTCTCTTGGTAACAATAGCCGTTTCTGATCACCAGAGCCCCTGAGCTTCCACAGGTTGATCGTATCGCCGTATCTTGATGAAAGGGTGAACTTATCCTTCAAAGCCTCTGAGAACGGATATAGCGAAGCCCCTGCTGTCATTATTGGCTTAGCTGTGATTACTTTTTTCATTCTCTCTCCGTAAACTGGTGACGGTAGTGCAGAGCCCTTCTAGCCACACACTTTGGGAAGCTCTACATCGCCCTACCGCCACCAAACCTAACTACAAATCTGGGTCATCATCTTCGCCATCTTCGTCATCTTCACCAACAGCCAGAGACCCGAAGCCTAGCTTGCGAAGTTCCTTGGCTTCCATGTACTGAATCACATCCTCGTAATCGTATGGCTCGACATCTTCCATACTGTACTTTTTCTTGATAACTTTCAGCTTCTGCTTTTCGGTGAAATCGAAAACATTCCCTACTGCGGCTGCTTGATCGCCTGTTCGAAAGGCATCGAAGGTACACCCGGCTAAGCCTTTACGCTTGGTCGCCAATACCTGCAATTGTTTAATCGATGGTCGTTTTGCTACAAACAGTTTCTTTTCATCCTTGTGCTTCACTCCTTTCTTGTCCTTCCACTCGCTATGGTCAATGATCGTAAACGCACCCACCAACGCAGCGGTATCACCCCCCTCACAGATCGGACATGGTTCCTGCTCTCCTGTGCATACAAACCAATTAGTCCAAGCTCCGTTCATAAATATCTGGTGTTCGTAATACATCACGATATCCAGCAGTCCGTCTTCTGTTAAATCTCCATCAAGGAACGTTATTTCCTTCTCCGCTCCGTCCGGCATCCAAAATCTAAATGCCCTGTTCTTTTCTGCGGCTGCTTGCTTGACATCAGCCTTCTCCATTTCCTGATGCGCTTCCGCGCCTTTCTTTAAAAATGTTATAGCCATTGCTATGTTCTCCGATGATTAATTAGCCCACTTAGGCTGCTATGCATCATACAGCTTGATATTAGTTTGTCAAGTCAGCGGCGTAGTCAGAATCTCATCGATTTGGTCAATCGTCATGTTACCGGGGTCGCCCTGTTCCTCAGTCGGTATCAGGTGAACGATATGCGATTTCGGCAGGTACTTACTCAGCGCAGCTCTTGCCGAATCACCACCCTTTCCATAGTCGTACAGCGTTACTATGTCTGCGGCATCCGCTATTCGTTTGGCCTTAGCTTTGCTGATTCCAGCAGACAACGAGCACATTACATTTTTGTGAAATCTGTAAACTGAGGCCAGATCAAATACCGATTCCACTAGCACTACGAGCTGGTCTAAATCTACCCACGATTCCCCAAGCCACGGTAGCTTGTTCCTCACTCCATTACAGCCATACATGTGATACGTTTGCTTGTCATCGATAATCGTCCTGCCATGCAACCCAACCAAAAACCCGTTCCAGTCCCTGATCGGAAAACACACCCGACTTCGAACAGTATCGTACACAATCGGCAGGGCATTGATTATATCTGTCTCCAACTCCCTGCTGTACAGGTACTCCAACGCTTCCTCATGGTCTTTTGCCAGTGCAAAGCTGTCTAGCCACCACTCAGGGAATGTCTTAACCGTATTGCTATCCTCAATCACTTCCCCGTAGTCCTTGATAACCATATCGAATTCATCTTCTTCCTGTGCAATCAATTGCAATGCTGCTTCCCACTCGATATCTGTGGCCTTCAGCTCCCGCAAATCCAGAATCATATCACTCAGGTCGCCATGACTATTACAGCTAAAGCAGTTGTACATTGACTGGTCTCCCTCCTTGATTCTGACTGCGAAGCTTGGGTGATTGTCTACCCCGCCATCATGCCGCCACGCAGCAAACGGGCAGCTACCAACTACCCATCCGGGTCGTTCTTGAACTGGTGCTACTTTGCTATTTACAAATTGCAGGAACTGGAAAATGCTGTCCTTGTGCATTACTCGCTAAACCTTCTCCAACGCTTTCCCAGCGCGTTTAGCTAATGCCTCCCATTCACGTATCTTCATGGTGTCAGGGGCGTCACGATATTCTATTACCAGTCCAGCTAACTCTGTGATTAAGTCAGCAGCACCAATCATTGTGTTATACCCTGCTTGGTCATCGGCTCCTATCTTCTGTAAACGTAAAACCATCTTAGCCATGCTTTGCCTCCGTGTGTTGTTTCAGTCCCGCTTCGGCTACCCACTTCTGACATTTCGGGCATTGTACCTTCGGGGCTGTACCTCTCATTGCGTGATGCTGAGGATTAGTGGCTTCCTGCTTATCTTCCTTCAAACAGGACGGACATTTCTGCGGGAATCCCATGCCCTCAAGCAATTCCCCACAGGTTTCGCACATGTCACCTTCCAACATTAAATCAGCTATGTCACCCATACAAATGCCTCCACTTGCTGATATATGAAACTAACAATCATCACCAGAATTAAAAGTATAATTATTCTTTTCATTTCACATCGTACCCCTCTTTAAAATTTTCCTGCGCCTTACATCGTGGGCAAACATTCCGTACCTGATGGCCCTCTCCTCGATCTATCGCCTTATCGCAATTCTGGCTCAAACCCTGCCACCCACAATTCTTGCAAGTTAATTCGATGTTAACTAATGAAACATCATCATCATTTTCCATAATTCCCCCGTTATTTTTCTTGGAACTTCAACTGCCTTTTACTGGTTCGCTCCGTCTTAACCATTGACTCAAACTGCGTAGGTGTCAAGTACTTACGTAAATCCCCGATACCGAAGGTCATCAGCTTAACTGCCAGCCCCTTCTCGACTTTGTTCAGCAACTTGAACACCGCTTCTGGATTTGTAACCTTTGACGAATTGCCTTTCTCGGTTACGTCCATTGCATAGTGCTCGCCCATGCAGATGTGCCCTTGATCTGCCGACTTGATTGAATCAACCCACTCGATCACACTGGTTTCCAGTATCGAGTACGACTTCTCCATTGGCTTCATTCGTTGCGCTGCCTTCACCAACCGCTTCTTCAACTCGCCCAGTTCATCGACTACCTGAGCTACTGGCATTCCATTCAGCAGCGTATCCTTTACTTTCTTGAGTTTCGGTTTTTCCTGAATCGTCTTGTCGGCTTCAACCTTGTTAATTGTTACGCCCATACTCTTTTCCTCTTTCCGCGATTAAAAATAATTCCTGACTTTTATTGTAGCAGAGTACCAGTAGTTTGTCATATAAGATTACCCTTCACTACGGCCCAAATCGAAGCAACAATAAAGGACATCAACAGCAACGCTGTCCAATCAATTCTTCTCCGTACCAACGTGATCGCCCAGCCTATCCAGTTTCGATAGACCGCCCTTCGTCTTAGCTTCAAGGACTCACCTACCCCGATATACATAGTCGCATCTTTTGCAGTACATCGTGGCGTAGTCATAGAATCCGGCGACACCACCCTCAACCTGCGCCTTCGTCGGCTTAATGTCTTCTGCTGCTGCACAAGTGTAGTCGTGGCTGATAAACCAGCACACTATCCTTTTCCATAACATTTTCATGACACCACCTCATATCGAATTTCTCAAAGTACCATTCCTTCCAATTTTCCAGCGAGTACTGTTCTATATTTCTGTACGCTTCCAGCCACTGCATCATGCTTGGATTCCCATCCAGCAGACCGACATCGCAAAACCTCTCTGCCGGAAATATCCGCTGCCATCCTGTAAAATACGTGACCTTGAAATTCATCCGGCTGTAGTTGTATTCGATCTTCTGAATCAACTCCAAAACCCCGTCCTTATCCACCCTTTGATTTGCGTTCATTACTGTCCTCCCGTCCAGTACCACAGCAGCAGGATTACTATGGTATAAATTACTATTCTAGTTTTCATTGCTATACTTCTCTCTGAACACTCTCATTGCCACAGGAGCCACTGTTGCCAACAACATTGCTATGGCATCAGCGTATACCCTGATCTCGTACTGAGCGTGTTCGTGCTGCCTCTCCTTGCAGAATCTCATCCAGTTAAACAGATTCGCTTTAGCAAACATGTGGCTATACGTCCCAACTGGCAAAACTGATCTAGCGATTTCCCTCGGGCAGTCCAACGATATCAGATACTCGTATTCCTTGAACGAGTCCTCATTCGATCCTCGTATCACCCTTTGGATTTCATCAGCATTAACGTTCTGATCGTCCGTCCTCATTTGCTTGTTGTCGGTTGACTGCACTCCGATCTTACCTGCATCAGGCACATAGAATTCTTGCGGCAATGGTCGATATCTAGCCGACAATTCGTTATACGATTGCGTCCGGTGTCTGTGCCATTGCCTGAAAACAAATATCGGGGCTCGTACTTCAAACGATACCTCGACTGATTCGAAGGGCGTATTGTGGTTATTCATCAGCAAGTACTTAATCAACTTTGCGTCTGACCCCTCATCCTCTCCTGCCCGCCACGCTGCGTCATACGACACTCTAGCATTCCGGGCTATCGACAGGTCGCTGCCCATCGAATCAACGAGCCTTACAAGCCCGTGGTCTAGCACTCTTATCTCTTCAATCGCCATACGTAAACTCCCCATAAAATGTTTTTATTACCTTCGGCTTGTGGATGATTGCGAATTCGTCGCCAGTGATAACATCCTCGATTATCCCGACAAACGATATCTCTTCATGAGCCGCAGCCCCGTCAAACAACACTACTTCGCTAATGCTCCACACCTGATACTTGAGCGGGCTCCTCAGCCAAAACAGGTTCGCTTTAACAAACGCCCACAGAATATTCATTCTTCGGTTTAACCACTCGTTATAGCTTCTATCGGTGCTCATAGTACTACCTCAGACATAAAAGCCCCGCCAAATAATATATAGCTACACAACCAAAAATGATCACCAACTCCCATTTCCAATCCGGCGATATATCGTATTCATTTTTCTTCATCACGCACCTCTCTCTCATAATCAATCAGCCCACAGGCTGCACTGCAATAAACAAGTCCAGTAGTCCCTTTCCAATACCGCGAATCGGGGTCTCCCACTTCATCTTGGTAAACCCGCTTCCCGCATACATGACAAGGCCAGTACCCCTTCGCCACTAATACAGCTCGGGTAGCCTTTGCTTGGGTACGTCCTCACCCAACTCCGCCAACTCGTCCATGATTTCATTGAACCTGACAGCAGATACTGCTAAATCAGGTCTCAGGATATGGAACATGTGCAATCCACAATCAACATAGTCTGGCAGGTACGTTGCACGTATATAATGCCGCTTCGCCTCGCGCTTCAAGCACTCGACCTCACTGAAATACTTTAGCGGCCCAAACGGGGTTGCCCACTCACGTATCAGGCGTTCAATTAATTTACGCATACTGGATTTCCTCCAAACACTCAACATCCTCTTCGATCTCACCGTAATACCCGGCGTACATATTCGATTTCTTAGTGCTATTCCACATCCCGAGATATTGCGCTGTCTCCAAATCGATACAGTCGGTTTCCATGAGCCCCTCACATAGGGCTTCGAGTACTATTTTCTCTTGCCCCCAAAATTTATACCGCTTGATCTTGTTCTGCGATCTGAATAGCTCAATATCGGTCAGTGCCTCTTCCGGCAGCATGATCTGGTAGATATCCATGTACACGAAATCGAATACGTAATCCTTCATCGTTTCCCGCGCATCGCCAATTACAAATTCTATCTTGGCTAGCTCTGGCCTATCTACGTACTGGGACTTAAACAGTGCCACCACTCGCTCATCTTCCTCAAAGACTATAACCTTAGTGACCTCATCCTTGTTCGCCGCTCTCAGGGCCGTGTAGCCAATTCCAAGACCACCCATCCCCACATCGCCCTCAGCGCACATCCATGCCAGATAATTCGATTCAACCTCCATTGGCGTTAAGCTCATCCACAACTTGTGATCTATAAAAAATACTGGGCATACCATCGGTTCAGCCCGATAATTCTTATTCAGGTAGTCGTCACACCGCCCAGTTATCTTTCGGTGGATTATCTCAATACCCTCCATTGACGTTTGCGGCTTCTGCTTTTCTTGCAGACCCATGAACCTGATTTCCTGCCGCATAAATTTATCCTTGAACGGATTACTTTCTTTCATACTTGCTTACCTCCATTTCATTTAATCCAATAGACCAGTACATATCTGACTCCCGCTGTTATCGGGTGCGCCTGATGTCTCATCGTTGGGTTGCCTGCAAAAATTGCACCCCACCCCTTCTTCTGGCTGACCCTATCTTCGGGGGTACGAATGAATGTCAAATCGCCTCCCTCAAATTCCGTATTCAAATTAATGGATATCGATACCAATGAATGCTGGTCATAATGACTATCCATTTCTGCTATCTCTGTCGGTTCATACTTAATCAGGAAACACTTCTCAACTTTCTCTGGTGCCCACCCATATAAACCACCGAATACTCGCGCAGCAAGGTTCTGTAGAATGACAACCTCCTTGTGGTAATTGTCAACAAAGCCGTGATGCAGTCGATTAAGATTAACTTCCCACCCTGCGTATTCATCTTTCTTGCTTACACTCCACTCATCCAGTTCCTCGGCTTGCTTGATCAGCCAATCACAATACTCTTCTGAGAAAATCGGAACGCAGTACACGCCCTCAGTTGGCTTCTCAATCTGGTGTTCAAAATTTGGCATTAACCAACTCTCATGCATAACCCTGCCAGTGTAGCTCCACTTCCACAGTTCATGCTCATCATCTGGCAGCAATCGAAAAAGTTTTTCGATAGCCCATTGCTTGAGCTTACTCATTCCCCTAACTTCTTTAGCAAACTCAACATGGTTTTCTCAAGGTTTTCGGTGCGATCTTCCATTTCTTGCAGCTTTTCAGCTAGGCTGGTATGCGCCACGCCTTGTTCCTCCCCACAACTCGGGCAGGTGTAATTCTGGTTACAAATATCTTCAATACTGTAATCATCTCTCTGGATCGGTTGATTGCAGTCATCGTTAATGCAGTATGCCCACGCGCCCATTACTCTACCTCCTTCATTTTTACAGAAACTTCAATCTCGCCTTGCAGCCAAGACTGCAACAACATTCGAGCAACTGATGACATTGAAACACCTAGCTTCGCAGACTCCACCCGCAACTCACGGTACATGGACTCCGGTAACCGGATATTCACGGCCTTCAAAAGTTCCAAACTGTACCTCTCCTTACCCATCACACACCCACCCTTACGTATTCCGTAGGTTCACCACACTCAGGGCAGACCCCATCAACTTTCGGGGGGCCAGACATCTGCTCATGGTAATTGCACAACTGCTCCATCGCCTCAGCGATATGCTTGCAGTGCTTGGGCTGCTTGCTGAACTGGTAGCCTTTGCATGTGCAGTGGTTCTGATCGCGTTCCGAATACGCTACCGTCTGCTGGTAGCCCCCAACTTCGCAATGCCTGAGACTGTTACTGCACTGCTGCATTGTTACGATTGATAATTCAGCCATTACAATTGCTCCCCCTTTTCAGGTTCATCGCCTCGCGTCACCGTGTACGTGATCGTTGTGCTAATCAACTTTGCTCCGTTCTCCGCTGCTATTTTGGAAAACATAGCATCAATCCAGTCAGGGTCTTGCCACTGTTCGGCAGTGACCGTATCCTTGCCAGCAGCCAGCTCTTCCTCAAAGACTTCATACTTCTGAACGTACTGTCTACGAGTATTGAAACCACCAAACCCGATTACCTCTAGCTCGTCGTTCTTATTCACGACTGCCATCACATCATCGGTCGTATATGTACACTTCGACCACTTATGCTCACTTTGCTTGTTAATTGCCATTACGGTAGCCTGTCTGTAGTTGCGGGATGCTTCGCGCCTTCAAAATCCATGTGCAGTACATTGCAGTCATGCCGCAAGCACCAAACTTGAATTCCTTTGACTGTCCAACCAACATCGTACCGCTTATAACTCTGAGGCGATTCGCCTTCGGGCAGTTCTTTAAGGCACAGATTGCAATTAAAAAATTGCTCAATGTGGCATTCTTCAGGTACATACTTTTCTTCGCTCATATCTCACTCCATTTCAATGATCAAAATCTTAGCTCTGTTAGCTTCTCGCCTCATACTGGCTGTGCCCTTCACTCCTGCAAACAGAGCTACTGCATCAGCATACTCTGCCATTTTCCTGTTCCTGATTGGCCCCGCTGCCTGATGAAACTTTTTCCAGTTTGCGGGAAATTCCTTGACGGGTAGGCCATTTCTCTCAGCCCATATCTCACCGCCAGCATCTGCCCCTGTCGGGCATTTACCTGAGACTACTTCCGTCACATCAATCTTCTTGTGGATTTTATCGAGAGCTACGAAATCGGGTTCTTCAAGATACCGATGTCTGCCTCCTGCGATAATCAATTTCATGCTCACTCCGTTGGGTGGCTATAGAATAAAGATAGCATACCAGCGTCTAGTTTGTCAAAGACCGGATTGCAATTAACTGCACTGCTTCTTACCATAAGGAAGCCCGAAGTTCTTGGCGCAGACTGGGCCATATCCAACGACTGTAGATTTCTCAGCCGTTAGCGGGGTGTTACAAAAGCAACAATGCCCCGTCAGGTGCCCTTGGCTCGCTGCAAACCCCGCAGGGTCTTTCGCAAACTCCACTAGCATATCTTCGAGTTCGTAATGCTCATACTTCGCTTTCTCGAATATCCCACCAACCAGAATGCGTCCATACCATTTATTGTCTCCGTACTTCCCACCGTCTGTGACGTTGATACTGCCGGGGAACTTGGCATTCGGCCCGGCCCGTGACAACTGGATTGGTTGTCCGTCTGGCGTTTGCAACCAAATCTTCGGGTACTTCAATTTCCCGTTGGCTACATCAAATAAGGAAGATATCGCTTCGAAACTACCGCCTAGTGCTACCTTCTCAACCTCGGGCTCGCCTTTCAGCGTTCTCTCGATTATCTTGGCAACCCACGGCGTTTGCTTCTCGCTTAGCGTCCCACGTTGTTTATACTGCTTGACCAGTGAAGACGCGAAATCCAAATTACCTTTGGTGACTAGCTCGGCCTTGATCAGGCTGTCCAGCTCATCGACCAACTGTTCGATTGGCGCATCTTCCAGTGGCAGGAGTTCTGACTGGTAGTTCATCCCGTCACCTCCGATTCCAACAGTACCTCTGACGGTTCGTTGTAACCCATGACCCCGCCATCTTCCAGTACCAGCGTTTTGTTTTTGTCCGTACCGTCCCAGTCCTCGATGCCAACCACCTTTCTCAGGCGATTTTCATCCTTTGGGTCGCGAACATAATCTCCAATTTCGATATAACTCATCAATCACTCCGTTAATTTTGTTGATGTGCAATAAGTATAACATCTGGGTACAGTTTGTCAAATACTGAATGCAAAAAAATGGGGCTGATTGCTAAGTCAGCCCCAACTCTCAAAGATAGCGTGGCAGCATATCTCGTCGCGGCAAGTACAATATTACACAACTTCAGATAAAACTCAAATCATCCTTCGACTTTTCAGGCACTTGGCTGAAGTCCATAAACGGGTAATCATCAAATATCCAGTTCACATCAAAACCGCCCATCTCACCATTTCTACCTTTCATGATATCAACATGCTTCTGGTTCAGGGTCTCTACGCTGTCGGGTTCGAACAGCCCGAGTACTATCGTGGCTATCTGGCCTATGGCATCAGACCCGCCGATATGCTCTAGCCCTGTCGCGTCCATAGTTTTCTTTGCTGCCTCTCGATTGAACTGGTAGCTGGCTACGACTGGTATTCCCAGTTCCCCTGCAAGCTGTTGTTTCAGTGCCTCGGCGTTGTCCTTGACTCGTTCCCAGTTCGATGCCTTCGGGTTCGGGTGCCGGAGCAGGTACGCCCCATCCACATAAACCACATCTGGCCTTAACTGCCTTGCCAGCAGGATTACGTCCTTCACTGTCGCAGTCAGATTCCCATCCACTATCCAGAATGGCAATTCGAATTCATACAGTTTACTGAGATCACCTTTCATCTTATTCCAAGTTTTCGTGGTCAGCTCAGCTTTCTTCAATTTAGTAATCGGAACCTTGTGGTGCATGGCAGCTATGCGCTGAATCAGTGGCAGCGGTTTCATTTCCATCGATACGACTAGCGGTTTCTTCTTCTGCTCCCACCAAGCGTTGTGCGCCATGTACAGTACCTTGTACGTTTTCCCAGCGGCGGGCCTTCCCACAATCGCCAAAAAATCGCCCGGCAAGAGCCCACCAACCATATCGTCTATTTCGGGCCAGCCAAGCCGAATCCCATACTCGTCCCCGAGCAGCAGATGGTTTTTGTAGTCCTTGACTAGAATGCCGTGAGCTTCGGCGGTGAAGTTAACTATTTCTTTGCGGTTCTTGTGCAGCGTGGCCTTCAATACAAAATCGGATATCAGGTCTAGTGCTACTTGCGGATTATCATTATTCAGAATGTCCTTGGCTTCCTGCATTACAACCTTCATCCCTCGATGCAGTTGTCTGTTCTCTACGTGTTGCAGATAGTATTCGGGTGGTTCGGGGGCTTCTGGCATAGAAACCCCCACCTCTTTCTCCACAGTTTCGGTCTGCGGCAGTACACCGTACTTCATCACATGCTGCTCTACGTAATCGAATACTTCTCCCTCGCCTTCCGTGAATAACTCATCGTTCAAATTCATTTTCAGGAATTCTTGTACCCCTTTTTCAGAGGCAAGTAACCCTGCGATGAGCTTATAGCCCAAAGTTGTAGCCATGCCGCGACCCCTTTCTTATTAGACGATCAATGTAAAATACGTGTGAATGTGCTGAACAAACGCCTTACCATATTCAGACTCCAATTGTTTCAAGTTATCGATATACAGCACGGTAGCCTTACCAGCAGCCAGCCGATTAATCAGCAATCCCAACAGGCTCGAAATCAGCCAGCTAGAAATATGCCCACCCTGCTCCTTGCTGATGAAGAAATTCGGAATCAATAGCACAGACGGATCGGGCATTGTGTTATTGCCCAACCTTTTCAGAACTTCCTGCACCGTATACAGCCGCGCATCAATGTGATTACGCAAACAGGTGCCCGCCATAGCCATCATGCGAGTTTCAATCGGCAAGCTTGAGCTGTCGCCCACGTAAGCCAAACCGACCTGCTCACCTTCTCGGTTACGGATATGCTTGACCCATTCGACCTCTTCCTCAGTGCAGTAGTCGCGCATTGTACGCATTACCATGCTTACCGGAATATTGGCCTCACCTGCAATCTTGTCGAGATCACGCACCAGTCTAGTGTGGAACTTCTCGTCAAGTACATTTGAATCAAACGCATTTTCTATTGCCATATTCATCACTTACCCCCTTCATGCTCCTGTTCGATTTTTTCGAACTCTTCGAGCGTCATGGGTTTTTCGTCGCTCGATTTTAATTTAACGGGTACTTCTTTGACAATATTATGGTGCTTCTGTTCTATTTTTGCAATTGGTTGCAATACCTTCCATTGCATTTCGCGATAGCTGATAGCGGCTTGCGAGTTGACAACCATGTACGGAAGCGATGGCAAAAGCGGTGACTTGTACGCATCAAAGTACCCCTCAGCATATTTAGTAAAGTCTATCCATCGTTCTACCAATATTGCTATGCTCTCCAATACACGCTTCTCACCAAAGTACTTCTTCAACTGGACTAAATGCCCTAGCTCCTTTTTCTTCATTTCAGCAATTGGGCCATATTCAGGACAATTCAATGCAATCAACCTGCGCCAAAACTGTGCCAGCGTTCCAGCAGTTAGCTTCTTAGACACAAACTCATCTAGTAAGTCAGTTGTACCCTGAATCTTGTTCTTATCGATCAGGGCGGTCTGTACTTCGTCTGCGGATACCTTAACCGTACCCTTGCTGATGCCTTTTACTCCCGACTTCATAGCAATCTCCTTCGGGACTGTTTTTTGTCCCGCAATTGGTGGTTCTACTGATGGTTCTATACTGATGGTTAATGGGGTGTCTGTGAGTACATGGGGCGGGTGTACTGCGGGTACATGGGGGGCATGTACTGGCGATACGCCCTGAGCCAACACGAAACTGTCAATATACCAACCATTTGATGTTTGCCCTCCACGCTTAAATCTCGGCTCCCTACGTAGCACACCCTTCTGTATCAGTCTGGCAATTATTCTCTGCGTGGCCCTGTGATTCGTTTGCGATATCTTACATATCTGCTTCATACTGGGCCAACAATATCCGTCTGCATCAGCATAGTTCGCTAACGCAATCATGACTATTCTCTCATACGGGTCTAGCCTTAAACTGCTGTGCGATTTAAACACAGCGTCGATCAAGTGAATTGACATACATTGCCTCGGCGTAAAAAGCGGAGAGCAAAAAGCACTCTCCGAAAAACTCAAGCTACAGGATTACTGTTTATCTGCGGCCTTCGTTTTGCTCTTCGGTTTCGCTTCACCAGTGACGGATTCTGGCAATGAAACCTCTTCTTCTTGTTTTACTACTACTCCTCCGTCGTCTTCTTCTTCGTTGGAGTCATCGTAGGACTCGACTGGCTGATCGATTGCCTCTTCGAGTGCTTTCTCGGCCTTCCACTGGTTCATGTGGATTACTGTTGCAGTGAACTGCCCATCGTTTTCCTTCTCCTGATTGAAGCCTTCGCTACTCGACTCGATCAGTTCGTTGAACCGTGTCTTGATGAATTCATACAGTGCTTCCTCGTTTATTAAAGGAATGTCACCAAGCCTTTCACGCATTGCGGTGATTACCTTAGCAACCACCCGATGACCTGACACGAAATCCTGTATAGCCAGTACCTGCGAACCATTGAGATTGACATACAACCCGCCAACCAGTGACGCCCTTACGCTGCTGTTCTTCTGGAACTTAAATCCAGAAAACGCCTCAGCGATATTTTCGCCACCTGAAAAATCTGCGTCCTGTCCATCGGGCACAGCCCTGACACGGAAACCAAAGAAAGAGTTGTCACCCATCAAACTAGCCAGTGGACGTATACCGATTTTAAAACCGGGCGTCTTGGCAAAAACCAAATAACACTCTTTACAAAAAGTTCCGTCAATTACTTCGTCAATTGCTTCACTGTCATTCACTACTCTAACCTCCGTGGGATTGTTGAATAATAAGTATGCCTCATTCGTGTGCGTTTGTCAAATATTATTTTTTGACCAGCCCCTTCTTTGCGAACCCATAAATCAGTTGCGTTACCGATGCGGGCGTCATCTTCCTACTGTGACCCGTCTTGCTCTTATTATACTGAAACTCTATCCGCGCTATTACCTGTTTCGGGTCTACAGGCAATCCCTTTCCATACTGCACCATCAGTGCTTTGGCGAAGTTCACAGCCTCATTCGACTTGAACTCTGGGTACGTAATTACCGAATCGATGCGTCCCGGCCTGTACATTTCGTCAGGCAGTGATTCACGGTCATTGGTGGTCATCAGCGTCAGTACTCGACTACTGTGCTCCTGTAGCCACCACAGGAGTTGTGACAGTAACCGTGACGTTACTCCTGCGTCCTCGCCGGATTTGAACACCTTCTCGACCTCATCGATCAATAGAATGCATGGCTCGGCACTATCAACCTGTGCCAGTGCTGCGTTCAGGTTTCCTTCTGACTCGCCTACGTATTTTGCCATCAACCCACCCAAATCCAACCTGAACAATGGCATCTCCAACTTGTTCGCCAGATATTTCGCAGCCATTGTCTTGCCAGTTCCCGGCACACCGTCAAACAACAACCCTCGGGGAACCAGTTCCTGCAATACATCGTAGCGTTTGAATATTTTCCCATCAACCTCAAGCCACCAGATCAGCTTTTCAATCGGCTGATAAAAGGAGTAGTTCGTATCGACTTGCTGCACACCCCTGAGCCCACTCATAAACATTCTACGTATTTGCGTGATGCCTCTCGGGGTCAGTGAATCGTTTTCCGCCATGCACAGCCGACATACCTCTGCCACATCCTTCATGGACAAACCGCCCAACGATGACATCAAATGCTCGACCTGATCGCTGTCAGCAACCTCATCGAGAAATTCCTGCAACATTATCTTCGGCAGTCTGGCGGCTCCTGCATTAAACATAGTGGGGTCTGACACATCGGGATTTACGACTATCAGGATTCTATCGGCCTCAACGCAGTCCTTGTACGCTTTACCATAATCCACCTCATCTGGATGCATTACATAAAAGATTCGGTAGTTCGAGTAATACCCCGGCGTTCCCAACTTGACCACATCCTCTTGCTCGATATGCGCGACCTCTTCCCCCGCTGCGTGGGCTACCACCCTCGGGAAATTTACTGTGTCGTCGGTTGTGATTTTGATCAGCGGTAGACCCGCTCGTATGGCTAACTCTAACATCCTACCTCCGTGCTATATGAATAGTATGCGGGAGGTTCGGTCGTTTGTCAAAAGCTGCACAAAAGAGAGCGGGCTTTCGCTCGCTCAAGTACTACAACGGGGTGAAACGTTTAGTGTACGTTACATCCGGGCATTGACCTTGGCTTGAATCCAAGAGCCTTCAGCTCGGCTACAACTGTGTCAAAGTACTTCAACTTCTTGTTGGTCTCAGCTACGGATAACTCACCATCGCAGCAGAGGTTTTCGGGGGACATGTCGGTTTCTAAACTCCAAAACAACTTGTCTGCGTCCACCGGAGTCAATCGGCGGGGGTGCGTGGTCATCAATGGTTCCTTCTGCAACTGCAACCACCAATTGTAACTGTCGATATACGTTTTTAAATGTTCCATGACTATACATCCATCGGCATTTGATTTTCGAACCATCTAACTGCATCGTTAGCTGTGAATCGACTACCATCGTTAATAACAACCCGTACCCTCGCACTGCTGAGGTTCGCATCTACTACTTCCATGTGGATGCCTTCTTCGGGATTATTCCAGTACTGAGTAAACACCTTAGCATCTGCTGTCTGGTGCGACTTTATCGAGAAAAATAATTCGGTTCTAATACTCATATCATTCACTCCGTTAATTGTTTTGATACCTTAATTATAGCATCAGGTATCAGTTTGTCAAAGTCGGATTGCTTCGGATTTGCAATTGATTGCACTTACGGGCTTGGCGGAAACGGTTCCAGTATTTTAATCATTCGTTTTCTGGCTACTCCCATACTGGCCTCAAAGCTGGTCTTCTCATGGCCTGCCATACCGTAGTCCAGATGGTTCATGCTTGTGCTCATGCCCTTCAGCAGACGCTCAATGGCTATTACTGCCACAAGGTTTTCTATGGTCTTGCTTTCTTGCTCGTCCATCCTCACTCCTTTATTTTTGAAATACTACTGTTCGATTACTTTGCCAACAATTGTTCATTGATCTGATCGTACTGCTTGTTCAGTTTTCGAATATCGTTTTTCAATTTGTTGACATACTCCTGACTAGGATTAGTCTTCTGCTGTTCCCGAAATAATCTGTCTTCCAGAATGTCCAATCTAATTTGAGTTTGAATCAAAGCATTGTTCAGGTTATCCATCTGTCGAGAATCATCAATAGACTTGAATTGTCCTGCGACATCCATCTGCATCGTATTGAATTCGGCATCTACTTCAATCGTGTGGGCATGACGTTCATCTATCTGAAATGCTGTCCCACCCAAAACAACAATTGCAGTTACAGTTGCAGCAATCATACCAATCACCTTTGATAAAAATGTGAAGTGTCCTTGATCATCTTTTAACTTGACCATCATTTTCTCAGGGGCTTACGCAGGAATTTCTTGCCTTGCTGCGGCAACAGTTTACCGGGCTTACTCATCGGGCTCATCCTCTATCGTATCGGCTTCACTGTTCTTGTCCTCAACAATCTTGTTAAAGTCAGCAACACAGGTTGCATAATATTTTATGTCTCCCCGCTGATCTTTGATGAATCGAATCGACTCTTCCAGATTGATTGCCATATTACCATACTCATCAGGAGTAAAGCCAACCCACCAGATGCCTGCCTGATCCTGCACGGCTGTTGGGTTCAAGGGCTTCGTCTTCAGAGGCTGCGGCTTTGACGGTGGTGGGCATACTATCGGGATGAATACATTCTCCCTTTCGTAGACCAGTTTCTCTTTCGGTTGCCCAAACGACCCACAGCCCGCCAACAGGACAATGCAAATAGCGGTTAAATAGACCCTACTTAGTCGCATCTTCCAACTCCTTCAGCACCTTGGCTGTAGCTTTCCGCATTCGAAGCTGAATCAAAGTCGGGTTGGTTCCAAGCAATCTCTGGAATCTGTCATCCTTAAAAAGCCCCTCAATGTAGTCCACTCGAATACGGCTCTCGGCTCTCTCAGCTTCGATCTCAGCCATCTTCACCACGAATGCAGCAATCTGGGTGGCCTGAGCCTCTGCGCGATCCTCAGCAGTCGTTACGTTAGCCAGAGCTATATCCCTTTCGATGGTGAGATTGGCAACATCACCCTTCAGGCCAAGAATCTCCATATCCTTCCACTGCCCCTGAATATACAGCCACCCACACAGGGCTCCCAGAACCACCATTCCCATCAGTCCGAGTTTAAGCCCCATACCGTTTCCCCTTTCTAAAATCCTTGTACATTTGAGTTATTACATCTCTCTGGTTATGCACCAATCGCCTTAGCTCAATAATTGTAGCGTCATCCTTCTTGCTTTTCCGCTTCAATCGTAGCATCTCTTGGACGTAGGGATCAGTCACATCATCCTACTTCGCGCCTCTCCTGCCCGTTCCACTTGCGGCCTGATTGCATGTACACCTTAGTCAAGCCAGTCGCCAATCCAACCACTGCTGGAATCGTGATGGCACCAAACCCAGAATAAGCAGTCAATTTCCAGTCCGTCACAGTCTGCATCACGATCAATTCCATGAAGAACGAAGTCAGGTTGTACACGTAGATCGCGGTGAACGCATACACAGCCACCAGCAACAGCCTCGGGATCAACCGATAGGCGTCCATCACCTCCGCTATTTTCAAGTGATCCATTAATCGTTCACCAGAATTCCACCAAACCCTGTTGATACATTTCCAAGAGTATTCGTGGCCCATGCCGATACTTTAACCTCAGACAGCGAAGGAATTTCTATGTACGGAGCCAAAGGTATAGGCAATGCCCCGCTATCCAAAAACATTATCCCCTTAAAGATAAAAATATCAGGGTACAAAACACCATCCTTATCTGTGCTCCGCAACCTTAACGTAGTCGGTTTGTTATCGGTTTGTGTCCCATACCAATTACTGATGTACAGTTTCTTATTCGCAGGTACTTGGTACTTACAGGTGAGGGACGCATTGCCTCCCCGATAAATCAGGTTGTACACCGTGAGAGGAGTGCCAAATTGATAGATTGTAATATCACCAATCGCTACCGTGTTAGCCCCCACAACAGAGTGCATATTATTCACAAATGCAATATCTGTGGCAATCGTGTGTACAGGAGTTAATCCTGCCAGAGCTATCGTTTCAGATTGTTCATCACCTGAACCATCCAGATAATTAATCTTGACTTCCTCTATGCCAATACCAGCCGCAGCATCATCACCGGAAGTAGAGACAAGGGACATTTGCTCCCCTACGTCCGGTGGAGTTGGGATAATCGCAGCAACACCGCGCCACACATCTTCACCATCTACTTTTTGGTCTACATCCTCCCGTTCACCAAATATCTGTACTCCTGTTTGCCCGAGAACAAGGCCACGCGCAACATCCAATTCATAATTAGATGATACTACCTCACCCGCACTACTCGGAGGATACCAAGGGCCGCTCATCTTAGTTCATCCCTACGAAATTCATTGTAGCGTCACCACCTGTCGGGCGCATACGTAGCGCAGTCACAGGAGCAATAAGACTAGCCACTCCCGGCGTACCAGCAGTTACAGTGCCAAACGACCACGCAAGCCATGTTTTGCCAGTTACAGGATCAACTTTCAAATCCTTGGTCTTATCGGCTGAATACTCAACAATACATGTCCCCGCTGAAACATTCACCACCACGGTTGCTGGAAAGTCGTCAACGAAAACAACATCGCCAATAGCTGTACCTTCTCCATCTAAAACAATTCTCTTTTGTCTAGTAATACCGCCCATTTCAATTTACCTCTTTCAATTACATCTTATCAATTAGCCGTGCACCAATGTACCCAGCAACACAGCCCAAAGCAAACACCGAAGGAGCAGACATCACCTTTTCCTTCGCCCAAATCCACGCCAGTTCAGCGTAATACTTAAACTTCTCCATCAAATACCTCCTACGGTATCGTAAATGCTTGCCCCCGATTACCCTTGTCAGATGCCCAAGACATGTGCACCCAGCCTGAATCGGGGACTCCCGCTACGGGAAACTCTCTAATCAATTGGTCAAATTCATAATCCTTCTTGATCAGACTGAACAGGTCATCATTCGACATGCTCGATACTTCCAAATCCATACATCCACCTGTCGGATGTGACTTGCGACTGAAGTACTCATCCCACGCACCATCAGTCGGCTCCCTGTTACTTTTCTCGCACCAACGCAGAAACGACTTCCGTGTGATTACCTTTTCCAATTCCTCACAGCGGAACCATGAGTTACCACGTATCGGGCCTACTGCATTTCGAACTGGCTGGGCCAGATTCAAAACAAACGCCCTTACCTTCTGAATGATAAATTGATCGTCAGTCGTGTTATCAATCTCCAACCTGTCGGCAGTCGATGATTTCCAGACCTCATACCACTTGAAGTTTGGGCAGTTCGGATGAATCAGTTCTAAGTCATTCATCAGACTGCACCTACCTTATCCATCTTGCCATCCAGCTTTGCGGTTATGATATCCAGCTTTTTAAAAATCACTATCGCAATAGCATCCATATCTGGTTTCGTTACATAATTAGTCGGCAATGCGATTTTTATTTTTGTTATCTCTTCTGTCAATTTCTCGTCCTGCGCTCGTAGTGCATCGAGACTAGCAAATAACCTTGTCATAAAAACCCCCAGACCAAAACCTAAAATTGCTACTACAATATTAAATCCCGTTTGAAATGTAACATCCATTATTCACGCTCCATTCTCTCAATAGAAAGCTTCAAACGTTTGAACACACAGACATCCGTACCACCATTCGCTAACCTTCGAACTTCAATCTGAAGAAGGGGAGTATCCCCTGCATTAAACTGAGCAATATCCCAACCCGAATGACCATCCCATTCTGTTGTCGGTTGCCAAACATGAATACCGATCTGAGTACCATTCAATTGAATCCGTGCTTTTGGTTGGCTTGTATTCCCTGCATTCAAGGATGCTTCAGCATACCATTGAATTCGGTAGCGGCCTTTGGCAAGCGGCTTGCAATTCAGGGCAAGGAATTCTTCAAACGCCCCCGCACCTTTTGACTGCTCAGCATTGGCCTCGGCCTTTTGCCACCGTCTACGATTCTCTGCAATTACTTGACCCATGCTTTCACCTAATTAAATCTTTTGATTCTGTTAATTCCGTACCCGCAGGAACAAGTTCATACTCCTTCAATATAGCGCATTCCGTTTTACCAACAGGCACATCAGGATATAAATCGAGTAGGTCAGTCTTCTCCAAAGCGAAAACCTCCAACACTCCTGTTGTATCGTCTTTAGCCACAATCACCCTAATGTATTTCATGTCCACAGGATCAGCCGTAATACTGGTTAAGTCTGCTAACAGATATGTTCCAACATCCACCGTAATATCCAATAGGGTATGAACACAAATTGGTTTGTCTATTGCAACAAGGATTGCAGCAGCAGCAGTTTCAACAGGAGTCCCGATTAAATGAATTTGGATTTCATCCTTACCTGCTCCTGTATGGGTAGATGCACCATCAGCCTCAACTGGATATGCGAAACGGGAAAGACAATCTACGATCTGTATTCCCGTAATCAATCCAATATCTTTTATTAATCCAACATTACTCATTATGAAATCCTAAACAGTGTCAGTCTTGCTTCACGGATTAATGCTGTCCCACCGAATTCAACAGCGTAGTCCATATCAATATCGTGGTTGCCTGAAAGTGCAATAGTAGCATGACCCCCATAAGCAGCTTCCCACTGCCCACCAACAGCACCACGATCATCAGACATCTCAGATAGGATGGTTGTATTATCCAAGTGTATTCTTGTGTCAAATCCGTCATTAGTGGTTTGATTTCCACCGACAAGAGACCAGTGCAGTAAATAAATTCCTGACGGGATTCCAACTATAGGCATAGTCAGCTTTTCCTGATAAGTACCTGAAGTTGTGGTTGACTCACCCAGACTTTCCGCTGTCTGTAACTCATCCCCGAAAACATCAAGGGAAGCACTAACACCGGGGAACTCTGGTCTCAAAGCGATAGTGAATGTGCAGCCTTCATCGGACTCGGTAAGATCAAATGAGCCGGGAGTTTCTAACGCACTACCTAACGGTATCTTGTAAGCACAAGCCAAACTAGCCCCGTTTGGTGTGGGTATTGATGTCGTAATAATTCCAAGCCCATCAGGGTCAATGTAACCAGCAGGAATACCGCCGAAAACTGAATCATCACCATCATGTAAAACCACAGAAATGATTGCAGCACCATTCGTAACGGGATCGATGGGGGGAGAAGCCGGGGTAGAAGTTCCTGAGTGCTGACCAAGCTCTGTCGTTACATCTAATTGAACTGTCGGGTCTACTTTTCGGAAGGCCAGCATTTTACCGACCATGCCACAATCACCGACATTGGTACAAGTAGGGTTATAACTGGCTGGTTCTGAATCGGCAACTCGTCTAAAGAAAGACATTGCCGGGGTTGATATAGGAGCACCACCAGCAGGGTGATTCGCAACTACTTCAACCCATCCTGCTAGGGAATTAATATCTCCCTCGTCATCAAAAGAGTTAACCACAAACAGAAGTAATTCATCGTCATCAACAACACCCGCAGGGACATTGATGGTAAGGGAATTGACGGCAGCGGTTGCCTGAGTCGCAGCTACGAAGGTTATTGGGTCTTCTACTACCGCACCTTCCGCATCGCCAGAATGGGTAGCCAGAAAAGTGACTACAACATCATCAGCGGGGGCAACTCCTTGAGCCTCAACAATAGTCAACGGGTATGTGTAAACCGAACCCGCTAAAGTTGGCACCCCAATCTGGCAAACAATAAATTTGGTTGCGTCACCTTGAACCTGAATGTACACCAGATCGGCATTGGCAACGACACCCAGAAAGGCAGTCATATCCACGGCATCATCATTTATGGCATGGACATATAATTCTGTGGCTGAATCGATAGCTACATTATCGAATTGCAATTCACCCGCAGCAGGGAAAGCCGTTATCGCTGTCTGATATCTCCATAAACCGAACCCACTTAATCCTGCTCCACCACCTCCACCACCGGGGATCGTTACAAGAATTTCATCAGCCACAGGTTCAGTAGCGGTGACTCCCGCCCCCGCAAAATTAATTTTCTTGGCAGCAAGGGTTAAGGATACGGTCTCATCTTGAATCTCTAACGGGAAGGTATCCGTTCCGGGTCTTTCAAACCATGTCGTACCGTCATAAATCCAGTGACTACCATCATCCGTCTGAATCGCTTCGTCGCCTTCCTGTACGGTTAGCGCGAGCCGTGCAGCTTCATCAGCAACAACATGGACTTCGGGCAGGGCGGTAGCGGGAATCTGGGCTACAGGAACCTTACCTCCACCATCAAGGCCAGCGTAACCATTCGCATTACCTTTTTCAGATACAGGCTGACCACCAGTTTGAGAAGTAGTAACCGAATGCGGGTTAGCAGTATCATTTTCATGATCAGTCAGATCAGCATCAGCGGCAGCTCCCAAATTAGCCAAAGCAGCGGGGGCAGTAACTGCGGCAGTACCACCATGATCAATACCAACCGACTCACCAACCTCCATTTCAGCCAGAGCATCCGTATCCCCTGCTGTTCGCCTTACCTTTAATGGAATTTTATCAGCCATTACACCAATCCAATATTGTCTTGAGTTGTATCTTCATTAAAAAATGGTATCTGACCATCTACTAATTCGATGTTGTCCTGCGTCCCATCCTCGTTGAAAAAGGGAATAATTAAACCAGAGTTACTACCCGAATGCGAAGTGACAAAAGCAACAGTTGTGTTGTTCGTGATTGCTGCACCTTCCGATTCCACCATACTCAACGGAAAGGTGAACACTCCTGACAATAATGTGAAAGCCCCAACTTCAGCAATGATATGCTTTGCCGCATTTGCTTGATCTTGAATGTAGACCAAATCCCCTGACTTGATCAAACTGAGAAACGTGGTCATATCCGACCCCGAATCATTCAGAGCATTAACGTAAAGATTCGTAGCTAGATCAACATCCGTGTTGTCGAATTGCAATCTTCCACTAGAAGGGGTACTGGTGGTTTCGGTTCGATATCTCCACAGCCCTAAACCTGTGAAGCCTCCACCACCCCCACCACCTGTATCAGTTTCACCCCAATCATTATCAAGCCCTCCTGTTTTCCGGTAGTGCCTCCCATCAGTTCTCATATACAGAGAACCAATGGGGGCATTCAGACCGGGGATAGCAGGGTCATCATCTCCCGAAAAGACTGCTGCCTTGTCATTTACGACAAGGCCGGGAACCTCAAAGAAGCGATCAACTGACATCAGCTATTACGCTGTCAGAATGACTTCACGTACCGCACGGACATTAACCGCAGTAGTCGAAACTATGGTTAAGCGCATTACCTGAGCGACACCTGCACCTGACACATCCACCGTAAAACTCAGGCCAGTAACCACACCCATCTTCAACTTGGCGTAAACGGTGTAATCAGAATCCGTTGCATCAGCACCCGCACCATTTATGTGCCCATCGTGAGTTCCCAGAACTTCGACTACGCGCTTCTTAGCCGCATCAGCCAGCAGGTTGCCCTCAACGTGGACTGTCCACTTACAGGTCGATACATCGTCTACCAACACAGAATCGAGAACCTGCACGGTAGTTACATTGGTCAGACTCGATTCAGTACGTGCCTTCAGGATATCCACTTCGGCAGTATCCAAGTCACCTTGGGTCGTACCCAACTGAGCATCCAGTGCACCAATGGCTGTTTCCAGACTGGTCGTATCGACTACGTAGTTGTTGCTTGAGTAGGTCGGGGTCTCAGCACCAGCGGCAGACTTACCAATGAAGGTACGAATGAAGCCAAGCTCAGCTTCGGTTGCAGCAGATGCAATCTGGGCAAATGCAATATTGGTAGTATCAACAACAATCGGGTCATTCGTGGTAATCGCCCAGTACGTATCTTCGTTAACCGTACCTTCTTCAACACCAACCGACAGATTAGCGGTGACTTCGCCATCCTCATCGGCATCTTCTCGGCGGGTCAGTTCAAACTCGACACCAGCCGTACCTTCGACGGTCATCTCGTATAGGCCGTGATCAGGATCGCCGGGGACACCCGCCTCGTCCTTAACTAAGATGCTGTCACCCAGAACCATTGCGATTCCATCAACAGTCAGGATACCTACCGCATCCGCAACCAGTCTCGCGCCTATTCCGGGGCCATCAAGCCCAGTGTATGCAGGCAATGCGCCAGTGGTTGCTACTCGAACCGAATCCTTCCAGTCAAGTCCACTCTGCTGTGACGCAAACTCCTCCGTTGCTAGCTTCTTCCACTTATCAGTACCGGAACCTGCCGTTACTTTTGCGAAATCACCGCCAGTCGCTGTATCAGTATATTTGGAACCTACAACCGCAGCATCAGTATCCGTTGTCGAGCCCGGTACACCAGACCCAGTTAGATACGCACTCGTACTGTCAATTTGTAGTCCCTTCTCGATATCGAAAAGTGATTGGGACATTTCTAACTCCTAATTCGTAGCTTAAAATTAACCAACACGGTGTTTACCCGGTGGCGCATCTCTCTTCTCTCGTCCCCACTCAAATCGTCGTAGCGATTCTCTGAACCTTGATATCTAAGTCATTCGTATCATTGTTCGTAATCTGAAGCTCCATATTTGGGGCGTTGATCGCCACATTCGTAGTGATCAGTATTACATCCCCTATCAACCCGTATACGGTGTGCAAAATAGTCGTACCGTTGTGCACACCCAATACTTCATACGATTTATACGTCCCTGCTGTGCTGTCCGTTAGCGTCACGATCCACTTAACAGATCGAATTGCCGCTAAAGCAACAGAATCGGCAACTACCGTGTTACCGCTTGTAACTGGGCCTGACGCTACTTCAACTACCCCAGTGCCATCTAAACCATCCTGTCCTGCTGGGCCTTGCTCACAAGTGACAAGGAGAACAACAGTATCCTCTTTCTCGATAACCGTTGTCGGCTCTTCCCGAACAATTACACTGAGGTCTTCCCCTGCTGCATTGATACTGGTATCACCCTCATCAACAATGATAACAACAGGGTCACTCGTATCTATTACAGTTGTCGGAGTTTCAGTGACCAATAACGCAGTGTCACAATCAATCTCCTTAACAACTATGCAGCTCTCACTCATCTAGTTACCTCAAGCGATAACGTGAACCTCCCCTCTAATAGCCTCGTCACTATCCCACCGGGGGATTCAATCTCAAGGTCATACACACCAGACTCAATCGTTAGTGCTTCAGTGTCGGCGTCATCAATGAGTAGATCAATCTCACCAGTGACACCGCCTAACGTGATTCTACCATTACCATCAGTCAGCTCAATGATAGGTGGATCAGGGTCGTCAAGTTCCTCCCGCAATTGCATACGTGCGGTATAGCCAGTGATATCTATTGGCACCCCCGGAGTCGAGTCATCCACCCAAGTCAGCTTCTTCTGAAACGTACTGCCTTGTTCAATTAAAATATCAAGTGTGCCAGCAGCCACAATAAACCTCCGAAATTAGTTTACAGCTTCCGATTTTTGCAATCAATTGCAATCTCATCAGGAGCCGCCAACATTAATAAATTTGCGGAGGGTCATTACCTCCGAATCATGCTTCGAACAACATGAGTTTAAGTATTCTACTTCCCATTCCTTGAGCGACTTGTCAGTATCAAAGACAAAGCTCCCCTTGAAATTCGGCAGGGGAACATGACCTTTAAACATTGCACCGTTCAACTTCATGTACGCTGCTAGGCCCAGTCTTTTCACCTTTACATCAGCCACTCTTCTCTCCTGACAGAACTTGTCGTAGGGACAATTCTACAGCCTCTTGACAATTGATTGCAATTGATTGCAATGTCAATTTAATGAAGAATATCAACATGCCCCGACATCTCCACAACAAAGGACAGCCCTACTTCTTTAGCAATCGCATCTTTCACTGCATCCGACATCTCAAATACAGGGGTAGGGTGCGTGTGAGCAACAGCTTCGTGAGAGTGCTTGTGCGGCTCATGAGCGTGTTCTACCGCTACGTAAGGATGTGTATGGGCTTGCACCTCATGATCGTGGTGAGCAGGCACAGGGGCGTGTGTATGGTCTCCCATTGCCTCTAGTTTGTTTGCCATGTTCATCATCTCTGCCCGAAGCTGATTAATTTCATCCTCCTTCGCAACATCTTGGGGTGCCAGCACTGAATCAGGTTCAATCAATCCCACCTCCACAGCCGCCTCTTTCCACGGATTCACTTCATCGATGTTACCTTTGACGGCAACACCCGCCACACCGAAAAAGAAAGCCCAGACCAGCATCAGCACCTTCTTCGTTGCAAAGGCTATCTTCACCCACGATATAATCCGTTCAAACGGAGTCGGGTCTGGCACTTCCATGTGGGCCTCATGGTGTTGTCTGGCCCGATCAGTAATGTCGTCATCAGGACTCATTACTTAATCTTCCATACTAGACCAACACCGATACCCATCTCACTATTGGCTACCGTCCCACTCGCTTTGAACAACATATCGTATTTCGGTACGAGTTTACCGACACCAAATGCCAAGGCTTGCTCGCCGTCATAAGTCCCGAGCCCTACCCCAACTTGCCACTGCTGCGTAGAAGAACTGAAATCAATATTCGTCAATGCAATTAACGAAGCTACCCCAGTACCGAAATCATTGTCAGAGACACCATTCCGTGCATCCAATCCATTGACTCCGGCTATACCCACTGCACCGTCTTGACCATCAATACCGTCAACACCGTCCTTCCCGTCTTCGCCATCATGGTGATGGTGCCCCCCGCTCGCAAACGTAGCAGTCGAAAACATGAGCATAAGCGTGATAAATAATATCTTCATTTCAAATTCCTATTCAGTTATCAAAAATCTCTCATACTCACTAATCGTTAATCTGGTGTTCTGTCCACAATCGGTAAACCTCTATCAACACAAGATTGACAGGTTACAGGACTACCTAAACCATGCCCCGTTTCTGTATTCGGTTCAGGCATGAACTTACCGCAGCACTGACACAAATCGCCAGCCTCAACTTCATCTATTGTTGTTTGATCCATTTCATTCCTCCCATTTTAAAGGGCATCATCCCACGCAGTAAACCCCGTGGGAATTGTTTCGGAAAAATCTGCGGAAGCAGTTATCAATTGAGTCTCACTATTTCCGAATGTGGCTAACTTCCGTATGTTCACACAGTAGTCCTTTTCTATATCCAAAGGAGCAACTCCTTCAGGGGAATTAACACCCAACGGAAATGCTCCTGTACTTGGATTCGCTGTATTGGACACAATCCCACCGCCAATCCACGTATTCTCATGACCAACCCACCAATCACCAGTGTCCCAATCAATTGCAAACTGGTAATACTCGCCTGTTCTTGGGGGGAATATATTCGCATTATTAGTAACGAACTGATCGGGAAATCTAATACCATGACCATCTCTAATCACAGATTGTTCAAGATGATACCCATCAGTTTGAAGCGGAAGTGTCCCAAACACATCGGCATCTACATTAAGTAATCGGATTCCCGGCATACATCCAAACTGATTGTCACCCTCCAATATAAACAGCAGTTCGAAATACACTTTACCGTTTCTTGGAATAGCCCCAGAATTTATACCTGCTTGACCAGATACGACATCATCCATTTTAGCCTTGGTAGGGTCTCCCCCGATAAGAGTCGTATGCTCAGAATCCAAAATAAACCACTGCGGATTAGTCAACATCTGATGACCGTTTAATGCACTGGCTTCAAATAATTTCCTGACATTAAGTTGAGTGAATCTTTCCCCACCTTTGTACTCAGTCAATGAACCGAAGTCACCCCCCGATCTACTGCCTTGATCAACACCATTAGATTGTTCACCATTAAAAATATATCTACGGGCGTTATCTAACCATCCCGTATTAGTCTCACGGGCTACAGGCATTCCATCAATATAGACCACATAATCAGTATCACTACTATGAGCTATAAACAATTGATGAGGTTTATTATCTCCATAGAAATCAATCTCAGATTCCCATTCGGTTACTGCATTAAAGTTATTAACCAGTGCAGGAAAATTACTACCACCATTCCCCCTGCCCACACCAACTCTACTATTATTAGTCGCATTAAAAAGACAACATTCAGTCTGGGAAAAATCTGGTTGTCTGAACCATAATTCAAAAGCATGAACATCGTTATCTTGACTAGGCTGAGTTGCATCAGCATTTATCGTGCGGGGCCAACGGATTGAATCAATTGAAACATGAGATAACTGAAGTCCTGCGTGAGTAGGATCAGTTCCCGCACCATCACTTAGATTTCGAACTATTGCCTTGGTTAATTTCTTATCATTCGTATCAAGAAGGTAGTCACTCCCTGCATCTTCAAACACATACCGAGTTACTTCCAACGCAGGATAGAAATCAAATACGGATTGCCTTCTGTTCACCCCTTGCGGAAGTACTTCTACGGTGTAAATCTGTGGCTCCCACGAATCATAATCCGTAGGTAAAGGAAAAATCATTTCATAGAATTTAGTTCTTAATCTGACCTTCCCGTTTCCGCTAGTGCCATTTGTGCGAAGCCATGCCCCCCAATTAAAATTGGTAACAAGGAAGCCAAGTCCCGCACGATCTTGCGAAGGATTCGCCTGTTCATCATAGAAGAATTCAACCCGCAATGCGATGTTAGTTATCCAAGCTGTGGGTCTTACTCTAAGGAACCTACAGGTGAACGGAATCAGTTGATTGGTGATTACCGTTGTAGCATCAGATACATTACCGTTCAGGGTTTCACCACCGTTATACGGAGTCCAAATATCACCCCCGTCATCGTTATACTCAAGCTTATATTGGTTTACCCTAGCAGCATCATCAGTTGCCCCTTGAGTGCTAATTGCAGCAATATCTCTTAGTGAGCCAAAATCTATCTTCCACCATGATCCTCCGGTACTGGCACTTGGATGCCAATAATTCGGATCAGCATTATTCAACCTTGCATGAAAGGGAGAATGATTAGCATCAAGAAAATTATCAGCGGTTAATGCTCCATCTAGTATTGCTCCACTTTCTAATCCCGCAGCAGGATTTGGTAAACCAACTGTACCCTTCCATCGAAGGTCATCGCCAATAAAAAATTGTGTTGGGTTTGTTGCAGGCCACTCCATAGCGAATCGATAAATCTGGCCTGTAACTGGGTCAGCCAAGGTCGAATCATCCTGATCACCCACTGCAATATACTCAATCCTAATCTCTGGGAAAGAATTCCAAGACTTCGGTATCAATCGAATATATCTGGCACTGAATGGAATCAAAAAATTGGTCACTACAGTTGGGCCATTACCAGTATTTCCATCCAATACTTCATTGCTGTTATATGAAGTGAACGGTTCAATTCCATCATCACTATATTCTAATTCATAGGTGATAACCCACTCAGAAAATGCGGGAGCACCCTGAGTCTGGACTTGCCCAATTGACTTGATACTTCCTAAATCAACTTGCAACCAATCATCTTGATCTGGGGGAGCCGCTTGCGCCCACGCATTTGTATTATTCAATCTACCTTCTTCTGGAAGAAACGAACCCTGAGAAGATTTAGCAGTCATAGCACCATCCAGAATAGCACCTGATTCTATGCCGACTGCTGCGGATTCCAGCAGGATTACATTTGCACCGTCATACAGTTTTCCGTCCTTGAGATAAATTGCCTCATCAGGATTATCAGGGTCTCCCCCAACTGGCCCACCTTCCGCGAATCTCCGCAGACCAATCAGAGTTGCAGTAGCATCATCACCCTGTTCAATAATTTCTAATTCAAAATACGTTTTAGCAGCACCCCCTGAAACTTTACTTCTAGGAATAGCACCACTTCGAATCCCTGTATCATTGCTCACATCTCCCAGATCAACCTGCTTAGCTAATATTGGGTCTGGTATAACCACATTCGAACTATCTAAAACAAACCAACGGGGTGAAGTAAGAATATCTCTCCCGTCAAGACAGGAAGTTTCATACAATTCCCTTGCATCTTTCAAAGTCAGATTCGACCCATCATCAAATGCAACAAATGATCCCATCTCTCCACCAAATCTATTAGCAGCAGACGTACCTGAATTACCGTTAAAGGAAGGAAGCCCTCCCATATCAACACTCAAACTACCGCTGGTAGCAAGAGTAGCAACAGGCATACCGTCAAAACATATCAGAAGATCAGTACCCCCAACAGTATCCCTTATTTCAAGCAATTGGTGGATAAGCCCATCAGATGAAAGATCAATTTCAGGTTCCCACCGTTGAATACCAGCAAACTCATTACGAGCAGCAGGCCAATTAAATCCAACATTAGCCTTCCGACCTAATATCTCATTATCATTATTCTCTCTAGTTACTATTTGAGAGTTGCCACCATCAGTCAGGGTATCCCTGAACCATAATTCAAATACATAGAATGTCGGTATGGCTGAGAACACCCGAACAAAGTTCTGATCAACTTTATTGAACTGAATTGAATCAACTGAATGGAAACTAAATTGATCACCACCATGAACAATAACACCTGTGCCGTTATCAGCAGCGACACCGTTTCCACGTATCTCATCGAAGGCTACGTTATCAACACCATCTCCTCCCTCAAATAACATCTCAGCAAGAGCAGCCAATCCCAGATTCGAAATCGTAGTCGCCCGTGCCCCTATACTACCTCTCCCACCAAACGGGGGTGCAGGTGATCCGGGCGGGCCAAACAGCAAGTTCCACCCTGCTGCTGCTGATGCGATACGTCTAGGCATACGCTTGCCCTACCACGTTAGCTTGAATGGTTCCACCATCCACAATCCTAAATAGAAATTCATCTTTCGAAAGTGAACCCAGTGACGGAACAATTGGAGTACCACCGGGCCATTGAGTACCACCGGGAAACGTAACCGTGTGAGCACCCACCACATCTTGTTCGAATGTCCACGCTATCTCAATAGCATTGGCGGGGATGTTTATGAACGATAGCGTGATGTTTCCGGTTGCCCCACTCGTCCTGAAATTGCGTGACAACGACAAGTCCATGATAACTGCACCTGTGAGTACAGTTTCACTGATCGGCTCTGAGAGAGCAGCCTGTGCAGTCTGAGGCACCCATGCAGAACCATTCCAGAAGTACTTGAACCCTTCATCTTGAACAAAGGCATCCCACCCCAGCGATGGCGGTCTGAACTCCCAGATGCCTTCAATGAATATACCTATACTGTCGTCCTGCCCTGCCCAAGCTGCACCAGTCGCACCAACTGGAATGATATACCGATCCCCTTCAGCGGGGCCACCGGGCTGAGCAGCCAAATCCTTATCGATTACACCCAGCTTCAATATCCCGTCGATCAGTTTCAGGGCATCGTCATTATCGTCCTTCCAGAACGTACCCAGATCGTAATCGTAACTAATGCCCTCATTCGGGCCAAATTTCTGAGCCACTATACAAACCCTCCGTAAAATTCACCGTAACTGTACCCGTAATCTGCTCTCTTAAAAGCATAATTATGGAATTGATGACCGTCGAGACCAGTCACACTATTGTTGGCCTCCAACTCAAGTCGTAAATTGTTATTCACCCTGTCAACAAGCCCGCTATCAGCTTCCTCGTCAACCCAAACATAGACTGTTCCTGCAATCAGAGTTTCTGTCCTCACAAGTCCACCAGTTTCATCGTACAGTCTCAACGTGTACGTGGTGCCAACTTCAGGGCCAATGTCACCGAAATCCTGCGGGATGTGATCGGGAGCCGTTTGCTGAGTCCTGTCCCTGTGCTCCCACGTAATATCCAGATCACCGAGCGTCATGCCTTGCGGCTGATAAGCGGGCAATCCATCCAACTGAACATTAGCAGGTGGGTACGGCCTATCTTTTCGATTCGTAACATTATGGATATTCGTTGTCGCATCAACTAGAGCCAACGCTCCTTGATTAGTAACACCCAGCAACTTAACATCAATCGACTCCCCATCAGTGTATTGAGTTCCACTGAAAGACCTGTTGCTCTGATTAGCAAATAGCCGAGAACCGATTACATGAGGAACAGGGACAGTATCAACCACACCGCGATTTACAATAATGGTTTTGGTATCAGGATCGTGAGAGGTTACGTCCATAAGCTCATCTTCGATCTGGAGATATTCAAACAACGGAATAAAGTCCATATTAACACCACCCTCATATACAAAGGTCGTTATTGCTGCACCCACCATCTCCGCAACAAGTGTCGCACTAGCAGCATACTCACCTGCTCCTTCTTGAACATATACGGCTAATGTCTCATCTGGTGAAACAAACATCTTGAAATTATAATGATCCGCTGTCGGCTTGGCTGCATAGGCTATTATAAATCCCTGATCAATACCCACATTGGCGGCGTCATCCTCACCAATCTGCTGAATAATAGCCCAATAAGTAGCGTCTTCAGTAAACTGGAATACAGCATCAGCCGGAGGGCCACCGGGTTCAACCCATCCACTTATCTGAGGTTTTGCATAACTAGCACTGGGCAAGCCGAATATGTCCTCAATAGCATCAACTTGGATATGCCCATCTTTCAGGGTGCCATAAGATATGGAGCCTACCCTGAACACTACATCAACAATACCGAAGGCAAGCCACGATAATCTGAATACATCACCGGGGGCTATATCCCATGCGTCCCTGTTTACCGTAATCGATATATTCGCTAATGGGCTTGACAGTGTTCTCAGGTCTCTCAGTGCTACAAACAGGGCGTTAGTGTCATTTGAAATGCCGGGATACTGCCTCGTCTGATTAATCGTCGTTCCCTGAATCTGGATGTTCGCCATATCCTGAACGGTAATTGGGATGTCCTTATTCGATTCACGTTCATGATATACGACTGTTATTTCATTAACAGTTTCTCCCCAACCCCTTCGTGAAAAGTTCCTCATCGTTACTACATTGCTTTCATCAAAAAATGGCAATGCCGCAGGAACATAATCATCACGAATCAATTTCAGTACAAACTTCCCCGTAGCTAAATCGAGATACAACGACCCATTGATATGCTCCAAAATACTGCTCACAAAATTCTCAATCGTATCTGAGGCAGTCCATATCATCGACAGGCCGAAATCCTCATCAAACAATGTTTCAGCAGCCTCAGTGAAACTGGTGCTATCAAGATCACCAAAGGTATACCCCATGCCCCAATCTTTATTGGTCAAAAGTTCGAACAACATATTGGCAGGATTCGCATCAAGACCGATCTGCTTGGTGGGTGGATTCAAATCACCGGGATATCTCGATACTTCAAACTCCCAGTCTTTGATATACGGATTGTTCCCTACATAAAACTGTTCAAAAATAAAAGCTAACACGCCTCTGTAAGCTGGCACATCACCAGTAAGTAGATTATCAAGATATGTACTTGCTACCTGAGAATTCTCACCAAAAGCAACCTCAACCGTACCTCCCCGTCCGACCGTATTAACTACTTGAGCGATTCCACCTGAGGTTCCTTTTGTACCACCTACCTCAGTTGCTCCGACACCGCCCTCCCTATCCTCACCGCCGAACAAGTTGGGCTTGCTAATAATGATCGTCTGCGATGACGTTATTGCAGGGTCGTCACCACCTGCATCATAGGCCAGACGCTCACCGCAGCGGATTTTATGGACTTCATCAATAGGCCCATAACAGATAACCATGTGCAATCCAAGGAGATACTTATAGCCTATTATGCCGCCGCTTTTACCGCCCATCAGCAGCCTCCCTTGCTAGTGCTGCAACCTTCCTACCCATCGCATCACCAGTGGCTTCCAGTTCCTCTACTGGCATTTCCCCTCTAACCAATTTCTTGAAATCAATTTCATAACGGGTACACCAACGCCTTACCCCGAACAGGCAATACCGCAACACTCGGCAATGGTTGATTCCGGCATAAACTTGCACTACTTCTTGCCTCCCCCTTTAATCGCTATGGTAAGCAAATCACCATACCAAACCACATTCGGGCCAGTCACATTTACTCTCCCGAAGATTACGGGTATTGCTCTATCCTCTTCCGCTGTCGGCACAGTAAAGTCTCCAATCGCAGCAGGCTTAGGTTGCTGGGGCTTCGGGGCCATCATGTAGCTGACGACCGCCGAAATAACCATTATTACTAGTTGTACCCACATATCTAATTACCTATTGCAATTGATTGCACTAGCAGGCGACTGCTTTATCAGCGTCGATCTTTCCTTCACCGACATACTCATGCATGTCACCCTGAAGCGATCCACTCTCACAGTAAATCAGATTACCTGATTCGATATGCCTGTAAATACTCACAGCTACTTTTGCCCCCGGCATCAAATTCCATATCCAGTTGGGCCGAACATTAAGCAGGATTGCTACTACCGAAAGAACCAAAGCCACTATTGCTATAAATTCAATGAACATCTTAATCTCCTAGTATAAAATTGTCCCACCAAACGGATTCCGATCTGGGCTATACGGAAATCCACCATAATTATTCACATTCGAATACCTGTCGTTACAATCAGCCAGATCATGAGCGCAACCGGGGAACGCTTCGACAAGACTTCCAATTCCAAAGTCAGTTGGAAACGGAGTTACGATAGTTAAATTACCCGCCCCATCGTCATCCAACACTGTTCTGAAATGCACACTATCAAATGTAACGTACCCACCATCATAAAACCCTGCTGCGGTAACTGCCCACTGAGGGGCCGTGATTACATTTGCTGCAAAAGCCGATATCGTTCCGATAGTCTGAAACGCTAAATTATTTACCTTACACTCAGCACCATAATGGATGTGCGGGCATTGAGATGAAAACTTCCTACGCAAGCCGGGGCGTTTCAGACTGGTGAACACAGGCTCACAGGCTATCGTTGCCTGAGACCCAGACCACTCTATAGTCAGTACCCTGCCCTTCCAGACTGTGACAAATTCATTTGCAAGGTCGTTCAGGTGCTGTCTGAATATTGTCAACGTCATAATCTGAGTTGGTGGAAATCCAACAAAGCTTTCCAACACAGCCGAGTCCCTCTGGATATCTATCTTCATTTCCTGTCTTTCAATTTCCGTGTTCTGTTCAACGGACTGCCTTTGCATCTGCTGGGGGATGTACGTATGCGACTGGAACTCGATCTCAGCATCATGCGAAGTCAGAAAGAAATCCTCAGTAACTCCCAGCCTGAATTCGTACAGCTCAATTGGATAACCAAACCCTTCTTCCTGCGCTTCAAAAGTCATTTTCCTAGTACTCTCGCATTAAATGAAATCCGTACCATTTCAGTGTGATCCCACGCAAATTCAACGCCGTCAGCATCCATCCTCGATGGGTGTAAGAATGCAATCTGCTTAACCTCTTCCAATGGAATCGTAGTACCAAGTGGTGCATCAATCCCAAGTATTTCTTCGCCGGGGGTCGTTGAAACAGCAGATACTATCCGCCTGTAAAACACAGTCCCATCCGTTCTGAATATTGCAATATCTCGTTTGCCCTGTGCAAGATTATAAAAATTCCGGTACTCGTAATCCTGAACCGTTATCCCGACATCCGTATTAAAAATTGTCTCCAACAGAATAAAGTCCACAGACTGCGATGAAATCCAAAATGCTGTATGCCTGCCCGCTCTTGCGTGTAACCATTCTTTCCAGAACCATATATCCTCTCTGCCCTCCTGAGCAAAGTCGAATTTGGTCACTACGTCAGGGAATCCTTGGCGATCATCAACAAAAGCTGGGGCTATTCCAAAATCTACAAGGCCATATTTAGACTGGTACGTTAAGTCCAAATCCTGCACCCTGTTCGGCACCTTTTCAAGAACAAATGCTGGAATACCATTAACGTCCTGATACGCAGTCGGGGCATCCACTGAATCGATAGCCTCATTATCCACGAACTCAAACTTGAAGCTGGCAAAAGTTATATCAGCAGTTGGTTGTACCAGCGGCTGATCTTCAGTCAGCCTGCCTGTCAATGAAGGGTAGATTCTTGTGCCTGAAGGCCATTCTTGCAATGTCGGCCTAATCAATGTCAATGATGTTGGCGAAATGCTCAGTATCTCTACGGCCTCAGTTGTCCGTTGATCGATAATAAATATTGCTACCCCACCAACCTTGAATGAAGTGAACTCCGTAAACTCCACATCAATTACCAAATCCCCAATTGGTGTAAGGGCAGTAGTCCGAACACAGTCCGTCCAGATCGGCACTGCAAACAATCGTGCTTTCCAGTCCCACATGTACAGCTCAAGCCACCGCTTATCATCGGTCTGGACTAGAACCCTATATTCCAGACTTCTACGGGGGTTCGTTCTCAATCTGTTTCTTCGCTCAGTACCGTCATCTGATTCGATTATCTGAGTCAGCCATTCGTACCGTTCTACTACAGCGTCACTCCAATCAGGACTGAACGCGAATATAATTACCCTGTTGCCAGTCAGTTCAAGAGTCCGTGACTCGGTATCAAAAAGCCACGTATACACAACGTCAATTGCAGGTGGCCCTGTCAGCCCCACATCAATCTCATACTCCCTAGATTCAAGCGCAGCATATAACGTTGGGGGTATAGCAGGCTCAGTCAGGATGATCCCTGTCGTATCTCCCACAGCAGTCAAACTAATATTATTGTTACTAACAAAGAAGGCATTCCATACTTCAAACGTCCTGATCTGTGCGCTAACCAGATTACCCAACGCAATCACACTAGGCGTTACATGAACCCGTTCATAGAAATCTCCAACGAACATGAAACAAATACCGCCCTCAACAAGCTGACTATTTATATCTACAGGTCGGTTATCTACTAAGACACCAAAACCAATGGGTATCTCACTTGTAAGAACACCGGGGTCAGTCGGAACATCCTGCCCCTGAAGCAGCACAGGCTGAGTCCCCTCAAAGGGATTCTTGAAGATTGGTGATGGGACTATCAGATCGGGCATTACGGAATCTTCTTATACGCATACGCAATAAAACCAGAGTTCGGAAGATTGTCTCTAATAGACGGGTCTTTCTTTTGAACTATTGGAAATATTAGCCATTCATCTCCACCAAATGTGATCGTTGTACTAGGGGCTACATTCTCCATATTGCACATCCTCAAATCAAAGGGCTTACCAACAGGAGTCCATTGCGTAGAACTTCTAACAATATGAAGGGGTATTGGAAATAAAACGAGCGTCGAATTAAATGTCTGGGGTTGTGCAGCCTTGGTGGTAGCAGTTTTGGATTCCAAGAAATCTTCCAACGGATAACCCTGTCCAGACCCCTGAATAGGGGGCAAATAAGCTGATGGGCTCGTAAGACTACCGGGGCTCTTCCAATCAACCCCATCAATATCAACACGTAACCAATGCCGTCTACCCGTACCATTACCTATATTAAACCAAGGCCAACCATGTTGAAAATTCTGAGGCTGATCGATAAATGTACTCGACTGATCGTGAAAAAGCCCCTGAACATACTCACCCCCTGTATACACTCCTATCGGGTCTAACACCCCTATATGCATGTGCCTGAACTCATTGGCAATCACTTCTATTACTATATGCAAATACGTTTCTGACGAATCAGTGAAGAAATGATAGGCAGTGAAATTTGGCAGCAGCCAATTTGTTGTCACCCGTAAACCATTGGTTCCCGGCTGGTCATCAATATCATTCGCGCCATTGAAACCAGTTGACCCATACATATTCAAGAACGGTTCATCTAAGTTCTGACTCACAGCATGATATAAATTGGGATGAACCGTATCTAGCTGAGCCTGAAACTGGAAATGACTACCTCCCTTCTCTAAATACAATTCTGAGCTTGAACCATTACCACTTCCTGCAACAACCTTTTCTTCAGTCCAGCCATTTGCTTGTGCAAACGCACTCAGCTTTCCCAACATATCATCAACATCGGTAGCTGTTCCTGTTTGATAACTCATGTGTCTAACCTCAAAGCTACGAAAGCGTCAAACGTTAATCGGAAAATATCGGGGAAGCAGATATAGTCATCACCACCAATCGTTATCGTATTTTCAGGCGTATTATTTTCACCCGATATATGAAACACACCATCCAGTTCACCATAGGCATTGTGCTGCTTACCTATTTCCCCTGCGGGGGTTTCATACTCACACAAAATAACGGGGGTCAATGCATACGACCCATCAATACCTGCGGTTACTTTAGGTTGGAAATTATTAACTTTCGCATCGGTTGCACCACCAAAGGGCCAAGCGTTTCTAAGATTAGTAGGTGTACCCGCTGCTGTACCATTGCGGTTTTCAAAAACCAACCATGCACCCGCAGGGTCACGCATCTTCATTGCTTCTTGACCGGGATTGCAGAACATCCTGAAGCGATTATCAGTCGCAGTAAAATGTGTATTCGTATTCCCTATGTTCCCACAAATCACCAACGGATAGCCATACTCAGCAGGTACGCCATAAGGCAGGAACAGCCCCATCATCATCGATGTGTACACCGTTGATATTTTAGTGATAACAATAAAATATCGGCCTGATGCAATGATCCAATATTCAAGAAGCCCATCATCTATCACATAATAAGTAGTTAGACTATTGCTTGGTTGATTATCGAAAACTGCGGCGTCATCAAAGGCAACTGCACCCTGAAGCTTCCAATTGAAATATGGACTACCTGCGTTTTCCTTAATCCGCATACCCACAAAAATAGTGTCGGCAGAAGCAAGTCCTTGCCCCGTCAAAAGAACATGACCACTTTCTTGCGTTTGAAGTAGATCACCTGTCACTCGCGTACCGATTTCACCGATAGTCAGATTCGACCCACCTTGATTAGCTGTGAATCTCCATCTCCAATTGAAGTGTCTGCCTACACTGACAAGCGTACCAGTATGCGGAGTACCTGCTGTCATACCCGCAGCTACTACGTCATCAACCTCTGTCCACGGCCCTGTCAAATCATCAGACCACTCAACTTTCCAGTCTTCAGGTATATCACCCGCTATAGGAAATGACGGATCGCCCCCAATCGAAGGGAAAACCGTGTACTGATCAAATTCTACGGCATCATCATACTGTACTTGATATATGGCATTATCGAATCCAACCCGTTTAACCACTGAACTAGTAGACCCATTCATTACTTGCAGTGGAAGATTAAAATTAGTTCCTGTGAATCTATCATTACCATCAGGTGCCCATCGATTTTGCAACCACTCTTCCCCTGCTGTAATCATTGCGCCTTCCGTGATGACCACCGTGAACACATCAGTAATGATGAAATCGGCAGGCCCGCCCTTTATCAGGAATTCGATCAACCCACCAGCACCATCATAGAACTCACCCACTGTTGCATCAGCTTGAGCACCAGAAGACGAGCCAACTACAGTGAATGTAGCGACACCTGTACCACCACCAAGATTACAAGTGATCGTCCAAGTCTCAGACAAAGATGGCGGCGGGGAAGCAACATCGCTAATTGTTCCATCCCCTGTGCCTACGTATCCGGGCGTGGGAAAAGTCCCATAGCCCGTTATGAATTGACGAACCTTGTTCATCAAGTCTTTGTGATCGTTGGCAAATAAGCCTTGTACGTTTGGCATTTCAGTTCTACCTCAAATATTGTTTAACTTGTCCTTGATTTCTACGCATGATATTCATCACCACTGTTTCATTCTCAGAGCTAGTCGCAAATTCTTTAGCAGCGTCCATACCACCATCAACATTAATGATTCTTAGCGAAGATGGTGAAGGTGCTGATTCGTCTGCTTTGCTTGAACCCGAATCAGTTACCATACCACCCTCAGCAAAATGGTTCTTTACCCTCGGTACAGTCAAAGTGCGATTACCTATTTCCAGTTTCGGAAATACGCTTCGATTGATTGCCTCCATGAAACCAACCCCGTAATTCCTGACTGATCTGGCCTTCATTACGTATTCGCCTGAAGACAACTTGGCGGAAATCTTGTCTCCTGTAGGCCCGCCTGCCCCTGAAACAAAACCACCCGAAGCAAATCCTCCTGTTTGTATACCCCCCGCTGTTACCAAACCACCTTGGGCACCACCGAAGCCGAATGACTTCAACGCATTCAGAACGATTTGTTGGAGGATAAGTTTGGCAACCTCAGCAAATGCAGATCGGGCGAAATCCCTAAACGCTTCCTTCGCAGTTTTCGTACCGTCTATGATGCTTTCAATCGCATTACCGACACCATCTACAAACACACCTTGAATTTGAGTTCCCAAAGTAACAGTCGTTTCATTGAGTTCGTTGAGCTTTTCTTGAACAAGAGCCAGTCTAGCGATAGCTGCTGGGTCGCCTGTACGCTCAGCAATCTCCGCCAAAACATCCCGCTCTAATTCCAACTGCGGCAAGGTTTCTGCACGTAATACTGCAAGATCATTGATAGCCTGTGCCTGAGTAATAAGCCCAGCATCAGCTTGAGCAGCAATCAAAGCAGCCCGTGCTTCAAAATTATCGAAGGTCGCATTGAAGCTGTCTTCAATAACATCGAGTTCGGCCTCGAACACCTCTGCGTTTATAAGTTTTCGAACTATCTCTTGACCACGGACATCACCTTCGGCTTCCAATCGATCCAGCAGATCAGAAAACTTTGCTTCTATTTCCTCGGTCTGAAATTCCAGAGATATAGCACCACCCTCACGTTCTGCCAGCAGTCGTTCTACGTCCTGTAATTCATCATTCAAGTCACCTGTAGCCTCAGCTTCGGCTCTTGCTGCTGCAACACCTATCTGCGCTCTTTGCTGTTGCAATATTATTAGCTGGGCTTCAATCGTTTTACGCTTTTCCAAATTGCTTTCGACATTCAGAGCGTTATTAGCTACTGCAATCTCAGCGTCAATTGTTTCACGCTGCAAACGTAGCCTCTCAGCGAAGTATTCCCTGAAGCTAATCAGGTTATCGTCAAGCTGGTCTTCCAGATTTTTCAGGGCAATTGCATTTTCATTTTTCGTAATCCGAGCCAAGTCCTTGAGGCTGAATGCTAATTCTTCTACTGCTTTGGTTGTTTTCCCCGTGGAATCAGCAGCCTCATCCATCGTTTCCTTATACTGAGTGCCCGCATCGTCAGCATCGAAGAATTCAGGGGCTATAAGAGCCGCCTGCCGTTTCATCTCAGCAGTATTCAGTGCTGCTTCCTCGATCCGCCTATTCAGTCTGGCAAAGGCAGTGTCCCCTCGCTCAAACGCTGCAAAGGTTTCCTCAGCGGCTGCTTTCGATTCCTTAGCAAAGTTTCTCAGACTATCCAGCGTTTCATCAGAAGCTGGCCCTATCAGAGCGATTACAAAAGCGACATCAGCGGCAGCAGCAGCCAAATCTTGAAATACAGCTATTATGAAGTTTATGCCATCCGCTAATCCTGCTACCAAGAAAGAAAGTATCTTGAACGCATCGGCTACAAAATCTAACGCTATCACCAGTGCTTCGGTGTTATCCGTGCCCCCCGTGATCGTCCTAAAGAAATCACCTATCGTTTCTGTCAGAGTCGTGAAGTTTTCGCCAATCGCATCCAGTGACGGGCCTAACTGATCGAAGAAATCCAACACTGCATCGGCATCACCTACCGTCCCGATAAATTTACCGAACTCCTCAATCAGATCAGCCACTATTGCGAGTACTGGCTCAAGCGATGCAGTCAATTTCAGAAATCCAACTTCCAAATTAGTAATCGCTACGCTAAACCGTTGCGATATTTCCTTGTTCACTTTCTGGAACGCTTCTTCGGATGCTCCTGCTGCGTCAGCTTGATCTCTCAAGGCGTCATTGAACAGTTGAGCTTTATCCCCAGCCAAGCCAAACACAGCCTGATTAGCCTCGATGCTACCTGTCAAACGGGTCAATGCACCGATATCCCCTTCAGTTGCCTCCTCAATCAGCCGTAGAGCTGTCCGTAAGCCATCATCTCCGGCAAGTACGGCCTGAGCCCCACCTAATTCTCCGAACACCTTAGTAAGCTCTGGCGTGTCTCTGGTCAAACCAGCGATCAGGGCTCTTAACTGGGTAGTTGCCTTCGCTGTCTGAGTACCACCAAGAGTCAGAGCCGCTAATGCAGCGTTCACTTCTTGGAAAGATACCCCGGCAGCGGCAGCGATTGGGGCTACATTGGAAATTGAAGCAGCCAACTCTTCGAAGTTTGTCTTACCACCTTTAACCGCAGTAAACAATGAATCCGATATCGATTCGGCGTCATCCATCTCCAAACCGAAGGCATTGATAATTGAAGTCAGTCCATCAACGGCTACTTCAGCAGTGGTTACACCACCAATAGCGGCCTTCAGTGCTACTTCCAATAATTTATTTGCTTCTTCGCCTGCCTGAGCCCCTGCGGAGATTGCCTGATACAGTGCTTTCGCTGTTTCAGTCGGCTTACTACCAAAGTTAGCCGATAGTTCCAGCACACTCTCAGACAGTTCCTCATTCGACACCACAGTAGAATCTACAAGGGTCGATATCTCAGCTATTCCCTTGTTGAATTCAAGAAAGCTTCTCGTCGCCGCGACAATACCTGCCGCTAATGCAGCAAACTTTATTATCGATAACGCATTTAAGGACTTTCCGGTTTTTGCGGCAGTTTTATCAAGACGAACTAGGCTTGTCTGAGCTTTCTTGCTGCTCTTCGAAACCTTATCCAGTCCCTTATTTCTGCCCAGCCGAGTGACAGTTTCATCAAGTTTTTTGAGAGTGCCTCTGGTCTGGTCTCTCGCCTTGATCAGGATTTCAATTACGCTTTCAGCCATTACTTAGACACCGCTTTTTGAATTTTCTTGAACTTCGCATCGGTTGCATGGTACGCAGCCCTCGTCATATTCATGTTCTGCGCCCGCTCATCCAAATCTCTGCGAGTGCACAAATACCTAAAGGCTAAAAGCTTACGTATCGAAAATTTCTGTATCTCTAATGTCGAATGGCCTTTGCTCGCTAGGTACTCGACTGCTTCGATAATGTCTTTTTGCCAATTGGTTTTTTCTCCTTTGACTCCTGCGGCTTTTCGATGACCAACTTTTCCTGTAATTTGAGCAGGACGCTTGTTAGCTGGTTCAATAACTCCCCCAAGAAATCCTCATCAGGGAACGTCAGGTCATATATCTCCTTCAAAGCCTTAGCCTGTACACCGAACACCAACTTCGATGCTCTCTCAAGTCCCTTCGGGTCATCTGCTGCAATTGCGATTATCTTTGCTGCGAATAGCGGAGCGTCTTTGATCATTTTGCCGAATTGAAAATTACCTGCAAACAATTCGGTCAGGTTCTTATCATAATCAACACTCAATATTGCTAAGTCTTCAGTGGACAACCCTCGTACATCAAACGACTGTTTATCATTAACTTTTACTGTCACCGTTATATCGACAATATCTCTCAGACTCATTCTCTCAACCTCCGTGATTATTCTCACTGTCATGTTAAAGCCACGGGGGGAAATCCCCCCCATGTATTAAAAGCCAAGCCTGCCTACGAACCTATGGTCGAGCGACAGTATTAGCTAATTTACGCTACCTTCCTGATTGAGAAATACTTAGACCCAGTAACTCTGGACTCATCGGACAACACAGTTGCCTCGATTTCCATCTGGGTTATTTCCTCATTGATCAGTGCCAACTCAGCGAGCGGCTGTACAGATAGCTTGAACGCATCCACAGTAACTGGCTTCTCAGCATCGGCGGTGTTAAGACCTTCAAATCTGGCCCAGCGTTGCGGTGCTGTTCCAGTAATCAGTGCCTGAATGTCGTCTTGATCAGCAAACGTGTAATCAACAAACACCACTTGGGCATCTGTGATCAGGCCAGTCGAAATGAGCTTGAGCGTTCCCGCTTCAGCATTCAGCTCGTAATCAGCCCCTTCCGTGTAGGTAACAGTCGGAGTGGCGTCATCACCTACGATCACTGCTGACACCTTCAGGTTTGCCAGTGGCATCCACAGGTCATCATACATTGTGACCAGCTCATCCGATGCACTGGAACCCACTATCGCACTATCCGTGCCATACAGGGCCAGCGACAGGTTTTTCCTGTCCAACGATTCCATTGTCATTGTCATCGATGCAGCTACTTCCTGCACGATTTCCAAATCTATTCCTCGAACACCTGTGCAAGATTCCTTGTGTTCGAATACAGTTGTCTCGATACCAATGGTCAGTGCCGAAACATTTCCTACAGGGCGGAAACCTAAAGCGTTACCACTGCCATCGCGCTCCGCCAGCAACAATGCACCCTGTCCAGAAAAATACTGATTTTGTACGCAAGCGTTAGTCATGGTACTCGCTCCTAATGATTAAAAGTTACATTCATGTTTTCGTGCTTCCCTTCTTTTTTCGACTCTTCCTCTTACTAGTCGATTTATCTTCCACTCCCGCTCTCTTAATAGCCTCAGACACACTGATAATTTCCCGTGCCTTCTCGCCAATACCGTTCTTCTCGAACCACCAAAACTTACCCTCTGGTATCTCGATAATTGCACCCTCGGGATGTAATATCCCCTTGTGCGTATGTTCTCTCAGTAATCGTAATTCCATCAAAACCTCCAAGTAGCCAGACTACACCTACCTATTTTCAATTGCAATTGATTGCACTAATTCGTTAACAAAACTACAGTGCTCCACCGTTGAACATAAGCTAGCAGCGTTTCTGAAAAATCTGCTGGCAATTCGAATACAAATTTCCACTTCCGGCCTCCCGGTGCTGGGTCACAATCTGCCTTGATCGCATCCCGTATATCATTCAGCAATGACGTTGTGGTGTGCTTGATACTTCCAGCTACAAAAGCATCACACTGATCCCCGCCCACCAAATAAATATCGCACGTAATCACCGCAGCTAATCCCGTCTTTGACGAGTCTTCCTTGCCCCGCATACCCACGTAAACTATTCCTACTGCTGGGAAGCCTAACTTCTTCTTTGCACCCAACAACTCATCCTGCGTGTACAAGTAAATAATTTTCTGCTGCACTGCTGACACGGTATTCATGCGAACAGTCAGATCATCAATACATTCCTGTACGATATCGGTCATGCCCCAGCCTGCTGAATTCTTTTGAATATAATCAAATTCGCTATATCTACGTCTTCATCAGAGAAACCAAGGAATACCCGCACCGGATTGCCCTCAAGCCCCTCCTGATGCACCTTAGCGTAGGGAACGTCCGTGCCTATAGACCTGACACCCGGCCCCTCGTTAAAGCCCTGTATGCTATGAAACAGAGTCCCTGTGTCGAACAACGTTCCTCCGGCACCCGCTCTCTTCTTTGCAGCGAATGACTCAGGCCACTTATTCCCGTCAGGATCAGTCTGATTCAAGAATCGTGCTCTGATTCTATTCAGCAACACCGCAGTTATCTCATCCAGTGCCCTCTCGGGGTCTGCTGCTTGCTTTACTTTGCTGAATAAATTATTCAGTCCCTGTAAGCCAACCACTTCCGCTTTAATCGTAGTCATACGAGAGGCTTCAAAGCAGAAGGCATGAATCTGATGTACTGTTCAATCAATGCATGAATGATCGCCCATGCAGCGGCCTTTCCTTCAAGCTCACCACACCCTTCCCTGTAAATTTGCAAAGCTGTCATTGTCGCAGCTTCTTCCAACCAATCAGGAACATCTCTGAATATTTTGCCGAAGTTACTGCCCTTCGTGCTGAAGCCAGCGGTGTAATCTAGCTGTGCGAAGAACTCACCACTGAAAGTGAACAGACGTAACGATGTACTGTTAGCTGCTCCGGCCCCATCCCATCCAGTGATCAACAATTGCCCCTTGTCGTCATCGCGCTTCAGGAACTCATCTTCAACCAGATCGGCAGAAGCCAAATCTACCAGCAATGCGGCAAATCGAAGCTCATAGGGATTAGGGGCATTGCTGTCTTTGTCAACGAATCCTTGTTTCAGAAACAGCTTAACGAACTGGTCAGTGTAGGGGAACTCATGCGGGCTCACCCAATACTGATCAGAGTTTACTGTTAGATCGAAGGTCGTTCTTAATGCAGATGCAAGATGAATCGTAGCAGAATCAAGAGCTATCGAAATCCGAGTGTTTACATCGTCAGACTCTGGGATGCTACCCCGCCCTCTGACATCCTCTACAGTAGCTAGCTTCGGCATACGTCATTACCCTTCGCATTATTAAACGTCAACCGCAGGCTCGTCGGCAGCAGGCTTGGCAGCTTTCTTCTTTGCGGCTGCTTTCTTTTTCGGTGCGGCTTTCTTCTTGGGCGCAGCCTCTACTTCCTCTACTTCATCTGCCGTGACCTTACTGCCCTTCACAGCCTTGAAGTAGGGCACATCCCTGCCGTCAACCCTGCTTAGCAATTCGTCAGCCATCGTGTCATTAAGGGCATACTCCTTCCCCGCCACAAAGACTTTCCCGCCATATACGTACCGACTTGTTCTACTCAGTGCTATTTTTTTCATGCTCTTATCCTCTCATGCCTTCAGGCATTATTAAAGTGTCGTGATAATCAATACGTCAGCCGCAGCCCAGTCAACTGAACCAGTGTTATCCACAGTGACGATGTTGCCCGCTACAGCTATAACTCCGTCCCATGCCACAACGACACCAGCACGTTGAACTACCATGCTAGCACCTTTCAGTGCACTTAATACGGGGGTGTTAAAACTGATAGTACCGTCAGAAACATTTCCGGCGGTAGCTACGTGAACGTGCGCTTTGGTTTTACTGAAATTACTCATATCGGTAATCCTCTTTTGGTTAACAAATAGAGTCTGGGGGCCATAACAGCCCCCGACACTTACTTTCGTTCAACTACCGGGATTAACCGATATTGATGTACTTGACTACAGCCTCTTCTTCTTCGATCAAGAAGTCAACCCGCAGTGTCAGCACGATCTGATATACCCTCTCGGCTATGATCTTGTCAGTTTCAATGTGAATCTGACGCTGTACACCGAAGATCAGGTTCAGCGGGTTGGTCAACAGACCTTCATCACCCGGCATCAATGAAGCTGCCTCAACCGGAACACCGAATCCGAAGACTGGGCCAGTTGCCTGAATCTGAGAATCACCCAACGAAGTCTCGCGACTCGCCAGAGTATCCCGGTACTCGATTTCGTTATCGACTGATACCCAATGCTTCATGGCAGAGCGATTACGCAGGTACTGATCAGGCATGGCTTTAAGACCATTCTTGAACAGCGACTTATCGATGGTTGCAGCACCGTGGTCAACGATGTTAGTTACTGACTGAACCAAGAAACCATCCAGCAGGGCCAGATACGGATCACCAGAACCAAGATCACCCAACAGGGCCAGCTCTTCCAGATCGAGAGCAGCCCGCTCAGCGATCAGGGTCATGATGGTATCCTTGATACCGCCGTTGGTTTCAGGTTGCCCTGACTCACGGTGAGTACCAATGTTACCACGCTCGATGTTGTCTTCGATAACATCGTAAGGCAAGCGAACTTCCGCAATTACCTCTTTCGTGTTGAGCTGGATTTGCTCGGTAGTCGGCTTGCTACGATCAGCTTCGATCAAAGCCTGACCGGAAACACCGGGATGCAGGATGCGCGTGGCAAACTGAATCTTGTTGATGTTACGTTGCGGGCTCGCCATTGTGACTGAACGAGATTGACGCAAAATCGTGGGCTGGATAAGCAGCTTGCGAATAAACTGATTCGCCTGCTCAGGGTTCAACAGACCGCCATCGGCTGCTAAGTCTGCTACTGCCCAGTCAGCTTTCTTTAAAAGTTCCTGATTGGTCATGATTACATGCTCCTAAAAATGATTAACGTTACGTACAAAGTTTTTTGGCTCAGACTCCGCGCTTACTTAGCGGCTGCCACCCACTACCTCATTGAGAACTCCGTCCCAGAGATCGTCCCCTTCTTCACCTTTCGTCATGGTGCGGGCTCGATTTCCCAGTCCATCATTCGCAATCGGGTCGCTTCCGCTCGGTACAGTGCCTCGAACCGCATCGTCAGCAGACTTTGCTATTTCTTCGGCCTTCTCAACTCGCTCAGACAGAGCCTCTTGATCGGTTTTCACCTTTTCAACAGTCTCCTTCAGCTCACTGATTCCAGCCATTACCTCGGTCTTGAATCCAGCTAACCACTTGGGCTCACTTTCCTCATCGCCACCTGCATCCTCAGCCGTGTTGGTTGCGTCATCGCTAGATACCTCAGCTTTCGGCTCATCGGCCTTGACTGCGGTATCCAATCCTTCTTCGTGGTCACCCGGTACAGCCTCTTTCAGCTTTTCCTCTTTGGCAACCGCTACTTGTTGAGTATCGTCCACTGCTGCGGCTTCATCACCATTATCTTCAGCAGCGTCCTCGCCTTCTTCGTCCCCGTTTTCGTCATCGCCATTGGCATCACCTTCCTCATCGCCATTTTCATCGCCATTTTCGGCGGTGGCATTGATGTCCACAACGTTGTCAGCAGCGGCATCTTCAGCGGTGGGCTTAACTTCAGGGGTTGCGACAGCCTCGCCATCGTCATCTGCTTTAACAGACAAAGCAGCTTCGATCTTGAAGGCCACTTCAGGCAGGTTATCCGCCAGCTTGTTGATGAATTTGCCATACGAAGTGACAGCGGTTTTCATGGCTGTCTTAGCCTCATCAGGGCTGCGGGCATCGAAAATGATATTTCGAATGGTGTCCATCAATGCATCCGTTGCGATATGAACGCCGGGCAGAAAACCAGACGTTTCAACATTCGTACTGAAATCGGTGGTTTCTGGGAATGGGTCAAACTGCTTGATCAACAGTACGACCTGATCGTTGATGCGATATGCCCCGACTTCGTTCTCATCGAAATCAGCCTGCTTCAGGATAAGTAAATCGTCCTTCTCAGTAATCTGATCGACAATAACGCCAGTCTTCTTCAGCGTTTCAATCAGGGCTTCGGAATCGGCCTTTTGAATTACAACAGCAGCGACAGTCGGGCCAGTGTCTGAGTCGCTATCAATTTTACGGCTAAACAATTTATTCAGGTGCTTCATGACACTCTCCGTTTTAGTTTCGGGTACATCTTCTGCTTTCAAAATCCGATATGGAATACGATTCGCAGGACGGGACACTAAGGAAATGAAATTTACATCGGCGTCTTCCAACGCTTTACCAGCTATAGTAATTTTACGATTCGGCACCGATCAATTCCTCTACAAACGAATAGCGATGGGCGTGTCCCATGCTAGTCTCGGTTACAGTCGCCTTCAGTATCGAATGAAAGTGACCGTTTACAATGTTGGTTCTTCCTCCAACAAAATTTCCGTCATCATCCATGACAACAATAAATTCGTGTTCGTGGTCTTCGGCTTTCGACGTTAACCCGACTATCTCTTCGGGAACCTCAAGCTCTAGCTCTTTCGCTCGCGACATGACCATTGCTTCAAAGGAAAAACCATTCAATTCACCTGACTTAACCTTCTTCCATATTTCACCGTCAGCTACGTGAACGCCTACAACCCAAGATTCCTCAATGAAATCAGGGTCTTCCGGCCTCGCTATGAATGATTCAACTACGCATGATCCGTTCTCTACATTATCGTGGTTCGTATCGACTTTCGTGACACGTTGACTTTCTAAGAATTTATGCGCCATTTTACGGACTTCAACGATGGTCATGAAATCGCCTTGCGAATCTGGCACGTTGGGGGCATAAACTTCACCGTACACAACCTGCAATTCATCATCGAATTTTCGTAAACGCACTTCCATGTTTTAGAAGGCTACACCCTCCAATTTTTGATTGCAATCAATTGCAACCAACTTTTTTAAAATAATTTGCAATCAATTGCAATTACGTTTCTTCTTCGGCCTCTTCGTTGTTGGTCACAATCACATCGTCTACTGACCAATTGTACTTCAAGGCGAAGCCCACGGTGGCTTTGGTAACTGGGGTCAGACTTACTCCGTAACTCTTGGCTAAATCCTCAACCACTTCCAATTCGAAGAACGGTATACTGATTTCTCCTCCGGCGCGGGGAGCGTTCACATCCATAGTTCCAGCCCTGATTACCCTGAATTTTGTACCCTTCTGTAGAATAAGTTCAGCTTCACTCGCGCCACTACCAGTGATGCTCGTCGGGTTCAATGCTCTTGTGCCTTTCGGTAGTCGTATCTTCATGATCGCACCTGATGCCCCGCTGAGAAAATCACCCACAGACTCCTGTGCCATTCCAACCGAAACAAATCCCTTGTCCTCGATGATCGCGCCGACTCGAAGCTTCATTGCCCCAGTGAACGTGCTCCGCTTTTCCAGTCCACGCCATACAATCGTGTCGTTGTCCAACGCTGGGGATTTCGTGATCGATTTGCTCAGACTTGATATCCCTGAATTCACTTGCGCTTCAGTCAAAGCAGTACCACTAGTCGCCTCAGCAAACGTACCTCTTCGTAGAGTCCTGTTCATTTGCTTGTGGCCGAATTTCTGATACAACGCCACCTGAGCTGTCTGCCCTTCAGTCAGCGTTGCAGCAAATGACGAAACTCTCGGGGCAAAGTATTTCTGGGCTTCATCTGCTGCTTCAAATTCAAGTGTCCCGGCAAATTCTGATCGCAATGGAGCTTCTTCAACTATCTGTACGCTCGTTACAAGAATTCCTCTGCACATCGGATGATACGGGGGCGTGTCCCATCCCTTATTGGCTATCTGCTGATTCGACATACCCTGCAATTCAGATATCGATGCCTTATCTTGCTTGGGCCACGGAGCTATCGCTTTCAGGTCATCCGTATTCTCTACACTCAACTGATCTTCCAGCTTGGCCTTTGCTTGGGTTACGGAGAACGATTTGCCGTGCATTGTCCTGCAAACAGGGCAAGTTCTGCTGTCCAGTTGCTCTGATACCGTGAAGGTCGTGATACCCAGTACCTCAGCCTCTGTGGTCATGCCCCAGCTAGCCAATCGTGACGTATGCTGGCTAGAGCCTATATTTATGAACGCATCCCCACTGCGCTTTACAGAAGACACAAATGCCTTTGTAAATGGTATCGGTTCAGCTTTCTCAACCTGTTGCGATTCTTCCTTCAGCCTGTCTTCCTCATCGCCTATCGCTCGCTCAGCGGTCTCCCTTGCTTCAGCAGTCCCATTCTCTGCGATCACCATTACCATGACATCCACTGCCTTCTCTAACTGCTCAGGCTTTGGCTCACCAGCAAACGATGAATCCCCCGGCGCACCTAGCTGGGATGTTCCAAACAAAATCGAGCCCATCCCAACCAGCTCAATGAACTTTCGGTTCCTCTCTGCAACGGGGGTCATATCGATGGTTTTGGCTAGTGCATAGGCGAGCGTGAAATCTTCCTTCTTTACAGCAGCATCTATCTTGCGGGCAATCGGGGCTAATACCCGCGACCACGAATTCCTCAATCGTGAAGCTAGCGACTCTTCGAGTGCAAGGAAACTTTCAGCGGAAACTGCCACATCAAGGCATCGCTATTGAATGGCTGTGCTCATTCGTGATTCCAGTTATCAAACCATCTGGCTCCCACGTATGCCTGTGCCCGTTGGTCTCTGTTGTCATTCCACCTTCCTCACAGACATGCGTATGCTCTTTTCCCTCTTCGGCATTACCGCCTGTACCAGTCAGGTCTCCCACCTTAACAAGACTGAGGTGCTGAGTCTTATTCAGGATTTCTGTGGCGTGAGAACACAATTCCGTAATGCCTTCACGGTCATGATCGAAGCCTGACATCATACGCATTGTTACGTAGCTATCGAACAGACCTCTCTGACTAGCATCCAACTGCTTGACTATATCCGAAATCACATCGACGCTTTCCTGCTCCAACTCCAAATCCCCAGCGGAATACGCTGCCCAATCTGAAGCCAGTTCAAGCAGCATCTCTGCATCCATCTTTTGCTGCATTGTGATTGGTGCAGCAGGTAGCGGGGCAGGTAGTCCAGTCGGAACTGGTGCAGCCGCCCTCGGAGCCGTAGCCCCACCAGAAACTACTACATTGGTAGTCGGCTGTGTTGCTGGTTCATCGTCCACTCCTTCCCTCGGTTTCAGATTCGTATCAACTATTTCATTGACAGCAGTTACAAGCATGGAACCGTCAAGCTTATCGCTAACCATGTCGAGACCTTTGAGCTGGTTCGTTACATCCTTGATATTCAGCGGCAACGATCTGAGAATATAATCCGGTGCAATCTCTTTCATGATCGTTACATTTATCATTTCATCAAATTCTGTGCGCTCTGGCTGGAACACCTGCGCCTCGGCAACGGCATACGATGCGAAAGCTGTAGCGAAGTTGTAGTCGGCTGCTTTACCCACAAATAGAGGAGGCAATCTGAACGATGCACGTACCCTCTGCTCACACTTCGCATCATAGTTCTCGAACATCGAATCGTTTTGACGTTCTGATCCAAATCGCTCAACGCTTACCCTGACCCCGCCACTTGCACTATCAAGGCTACCACTTGTCGAGAACGTTTCAATGATTGCAGCCCGGTGTTTGCTGTTGCCCTTGCCTGTCAGATACGACTGCAACTGCTTACGGACTTCCTCAACCATGCTACCACCCTGAATCATAATCAATGCGGGCGGTAATCCGCCAGCGTTGAAGAAATCAAGATTCAGCTCTTCTGCTTTTCGTGAGCCCAACACAGATGGCACTTGCGGAATCCAACGGGGAATACCATACGGAGTTCCGAACAACGTATTCGTGGTCAGATGAATTAATTCAGTTCCCTTCATCAAAGCTGGCAATGTCTGATCTTCATCAGCCCACAATCCAGTCTTTTTATCCAAATCCCTGCTACTGCCAAATTCCTTGAAGTAAACCAGCCGACTCCCGAACTTTTGCACGAACCTACGCTCACGCATCATCATAGTTATCTGGTCTACTTCCCCGAATCGCTCTACTTCCCTCGTCACAGGCACTGGCTCATCTAACCGGAGAATCCGTACTGACGATGCAGGCAGACATTTCAAAAAAGTTATGTCCCCTTTCACTGACCGCAGCACTTCGATATACGCATTGCCTACACTTTCCAGATCGACCCGCAATCTGCGCCTCAACGTGATGAACGACTCGCCGGGAAATACCTCATCGAAAAAATCCTTAATCCCCTCACCAACTTCATCCTCTTCGGAGGTCTCCTTTTCTTCATCTTTCAGCTCAATCACGTAACCAGTGCCATCGATGTTTACCTCCATCGCGGCAATACATTGACCGAGTGCGTTGTTGTTCTGAATCAGCCTTCCCAAGAAAATCATATCGAAGGGCGGAGCTATTACGGCTGCCTTCGGATTTTTATCTGGGTCGAAATCATTCTCGTTGAATTGGTCAACTATTGTCAGGGCGTTGGAATCGAGCAGTTCCCTTTCTGCCTTTTTTAGTGGCGTTTTCTTAACAAAAGTTGCAGAGACCATTGCGGTGTTCTGCACACCTACCGCCATGCCGACCTCATCATCTGGCCCGCCTTTCTTATTTACCGTGACTGTCATGCTAGAGACCTCTTGCAATTGATTGCAATCTAGCCTCGACTATACAACTACAAATTATTAAATACTACAAAACTGGGCAAAAACAGATAAAAACCACTACTTTTTGCTATTAACCGGGCATTAATGACAATTTTTCTAACTCTCCCAAATTGTGCCCAACCTTCGCATCTACCGGAAAGTCCAGTTGTGGCCTCCACCCGAATTGCTTAATCGGCAGGTTTTCCATTACATCCCGAACCTTGTAAGCCCACGCTATTGCGTCACCTTCTGGGACATACATTGCTAGGTTATCGTGCGTCATCAGGAACATCCACAACTCAGGGAACTGACGATCTAATTCAACCATTGCCAACATAGCCATATCAGATAGTGTCGATTGAATAGGGCTGTTGATCGCCTGACGTTCCTGTTTCGCTCGTACTTCATTATCATAGGTGTTGATAAGGGGCAAGTGGCGAATGCGTCCTAGAGGCGACCTGACAAAGCCGTTGGCATGTGCATAGTCCTTACTCTGGTTGTGCCAGTCCGTCAGACCTTCATACAGTTGGAAAAACCCCTCGCGAAATTCCTGAGCTTCCTCATCACTCAGTATCAGTCCATACGTGTATCGAGCGTATGCCTGAAACCCAGCCCAACCCATTGCGTAGATCAGTCCGAAGTTTCCAGCCTTCCCCCCGTATCGATAATGCTCTCTCTGCTCATCGGGCAATTTCATAAATTCCTCAAACTCATACCCTGCTAATCTGGCAGCGGTTACGCTGTGCAAATCAATGTTGTTCTTGTACGCCTCGATCATCGTGGGCTCATTCGCCACACAAGCACATATCCTCAGCTCTCCCTGACTGAAATCCACATTCAGAATTACCATGCCCTTCGGCGCAATGTAAACCTTCTTCAATGGCTTGGCCCAGATCGTATGTTCTGGGATCGTCTGCACTGCGGGGTCTTTGGCACTCGTCCTGCCTGTCACTGCACCCGACTCTTTACCGTCCCCCTCGTACTCTCCTCGGTGCAAGTTGAACGTTGGATGAAATTTACCGTCTGCCCTCAAGTGCTTGAGAAACCCATCGATGTACGTGCCCAGCGTTTTCTTCGCTGACCCATGCTCCTTCAATATCGCTACAAACTCCATAGCCTCGGGCACATCCTGAAACATTTCAAGATGCTTGACCGAGCAAGCAGGTCTGGGCTTGCCTTCCTTGTCTGGCTTTGGCGTGAACATCTGCGGTTCCAGATTCAGCCCCCTCTTCGTGAACAGGAACTCTCGCAGGATAACGTCACGGGTCAGAGACAGATTATCTAAATACTTGAGCCTCATCCTACGTGGCATCATGCTGAAAGCTGCTCCCTCCAATTCTTCAACCTTAGCCGCTACCTCTATCCTCAATCGCTGGTACTCTTTCACATCAACCAACATTCCACGATATTCCAGCTTGGCAAATACATGACTGGCTGGCTGCAACAATTTCGTGTAGAACTTGGTCAGCCGCTTATCCTTTATCAACTCTTTGCGTAATACAGTCGCTGTTCGATAGCAAGCGTCAGTGTCTCCCCCGGCATACGGCAGCAGATTCTCTTTCGGAACCAGTTCCATGTGGCCTTTATCGTAGGTCTTGTTGAACTCATCATCGTACCCGCCCATCTTCGTATAAATCTTGGCGTGGAGATTCAGCGTGTTACTACGATTCTCATCCAGCAACGAACCCACAAGCATCGTGTCGAATTTATGGTTCATACACTCAATGTCCCACAAGCAGTTCATCCAACCCTTGTCAAACTTACCGTTGGCCCATCGAGTGATTACCTTGTCAGTGGTCATCAGCCATCGTATCTGATTGAATACACCCATTATCACATCGTCAAGCACATACAGCACATCGGAATGCCCAGCCTTGTACGTGAGCGATAGCGATACGATCTTGACCTCCGGTGCGTAGGGTACTAATCCCATCGTTTCAAGGTCAGCGGCTACAGGGACAGCCTTCTTCGTGACCTCATACCTGCTCTTGACATAATCCACTACATCATCAAGGTTTTCTACGTATCTGTACTTCCCGATATTTGGCGACAGCGAACCAGTCAATACTCTACGTATTGCGAGTCTCACATCACACTGGATTTCTGGCTTTCTGGCGTAGTCGTGCATGATAACTGACGGGTCAAACGTCAACAGGAAAACTGCTTTACCATTGTTTACTGGGAATTCGGTTTCTCTCAGACTGCCCATTCCCTTGTTCTTTGCAGCCAGTCCTGCTTCCCTCAGTACCTCTAATGCCTTGAGCCCAAAACCAAGACACACATCATCATCTTTCAGTTGCGGGAGCTTTCCATATACCTGTGTCCGTTTGATTTCGATATCGAGATTGGCAACCGCAGATTCTACGATCTTTTTGAATACCTCAGTTGTTGAATCCCCCCACAGGACTAATCTAGCCATCTGCTTTGACAGTTATGCCAATATCGAATTCTTCCCAATCATGTTCTTGCGAATTTTTCATGTACGCTTTCTTCACTCCCTTAACTAGCTTGCCCACCGCTGTCTTTATATTACACGTTCTTGGCAGATAGTCTACAAGCTGTTTTCCCTTCACTCCCATCAGCACATTGCTGATTACGTAAGCTGATACGGTGTCGGCTTTCTTGTTGTGCGCGATCAGCAGATACAGGTTCCCTCCGATATGCAACAGCACTCCTGCTTGCTGCACCTTCGAGTTGATAAATGACGATACTACCTGAACCCTCATTATTATTGACGCCCCATCCATCAGATCAATTTCCAGATTCCTTCTGCCGGATATCACCTGCGTCTTTGCATTGAATCCAAACGAACATTGAGCCATATCCGCAATCGGGTTCAGAATGTCTTCTATCGCTACTTTCATATTATTTGCTTCCAGTCGATTGTATTGTTCTTCAACAACTCGCCGCGAATTCGGCCAATTTCTATGTCCATGAAGTACAGGCCAAACACTGCCACTTCAGTACCTCGTTGCGGGTGCTTCGCTCTCTCTTGGCAGAGCCATATCACCCCTTCACCAGACAGCCCTTCCAATAGCGTTCCCGCCTCGAACATGCTGTTGATGTCGATATCCAAAAATGCCTGTGCTGATAATGCCATGCTTACACTCCTTTTCCTTTGATCACTGACAGGTCGGGCATCTTAGTCAGCATCGGTATCTGAGTTCCTACAATCAGGGCTCCTATCGTCTTGGCTGCTAGTACATCGTCCTCCACCTCCATGTGAATTGACAGGTAGCCTTTGTTCAGATTTCCCAACCCGAATCCTGCCGCTGAGAGCCTGTCCTTATACTTCTTCAAATCCCCTGCGACCCTGAGCGATAGCGTCGAGCCTTTGTGCCGAACTGCTATCTTCAACCCCTCAGCTAATGCTATGACATGGTAGATCGAACTACCTGTCGTGGCCTTAACTGGTTGGTACATCAACTCAGCTAAATCCAGATTCACTGGAATCATCTTGAGAGCCGTTTGCGGTGATACATTGATTGGTGGTATGGCTCCCTCTTCAACCTCTGAGGGGTGCATCTGAGCGGCCTGTTCGTGGTACTCAGCGTCTGCTTCTTGAGCGAATGCTTCAGTTTCCATTGCTATTTCAGCCTCGATATCGTCTTCCACTTTTTGCACGGCTGCTTCAACCTCAGCCACCTTCGCTTTCCCTTTGCTGTAATCCGTTATTGCCTGAACTGCTGCCTCTTCCGCTGTCGGCTGCTGCTCTGTCTTTTCATGCAGTACTGGCTCCAACAACTGCTGAATCGCCTTCTCCATGTTGTACGCGACTGACGCTTTCGATGCTGCTCCCAATTTACCCGCGATTGCCATTGACACGGCTCCCGCTACTACAGGCACTTTCAGGTGCTCATCTTTAATCAGGCTGTGAAATATGATGGAGCCGGGCTTCAGTTCAACTGATATCCCAGCATGACCCATTTTCTTTGTCAGGCTCTTTGCGATTCCAAACGCATCGAGTACCTGTTGCGGGTCTTTCGATGTTATTGATATTGCCATTTCAACTACCTCCGTGAATTAAAACTATACACATATTATCTTCCACTATCTACTAGTTTGTCAAATGTTATTTCTTTCGGTTGCTACCCCAGACGCTGCCCGTTACGGGTATATGATGAATCTGCTTGTCGCTATCCAACATATCCGATGTGTCGCGGCTCGACTGTGACTTCATTACGTTGTACTTGTCCTCGTACCACAGGCTCTGCTGGCCCGGACTGTCACTGAATCCCACAGTGCTGAACGTCTTGGCTGGCTTCGCCTTCTTGATTTTGAAATTCTTGTACAGCCAGTCGATCTGCTTTGCCGACTCCACTGCCTTCTTGCAATAATGCTTTCGTACATAATTCGTTGCGTCTACCTCGCCAGTCATGTGCTTTATCAACGCAGCCATTACTAATCCGGTTCTGCCATGCCCACCGATACAACCCATGTGGATTTTCTTCCCTGCCACGATATTCTCAGCGATGTAATGAATCATCAACTTGAACTCGGCAACATTGCTTGGCACACCCATATCTGGAATCTTGAAAAGGAAAGCCTCTCCATCATGCCACGGGTACATCTGCGAGAATGACCCCATGCCCCAATCGAAGCCCACATAGATATCAGCGTCCTTAATTACGGGGCTACTACAGCTACCGCCATATACCACCAGCCCATCCTTAATCGGTAGAGCCGGATGCGAGTGGAAACAACGCTGCGAAGCAAACTTCTTCGGCTCTTTCGGCGTGTTCTTGGCCTTGCCTTTCGGCTTGCCCTTCTCGCTCACGTATTCGGACAATGACATTATCTTCTTCTTCTTACTCATGCGACTTCTCCGTTTTCCTTACTTCAATTTTCTTGACTTTCACACCGGGCATTACGATCAGCCATTCGGCTTCTTCATCGGCTTTCTTCTTGGCTTCCTGCATTTCCTTCATCAACTTCACCTTCTGTTCCTGCATCTGCTTTTTCTGGATGCTGGCAGGCAAGCCATGCTGTTTTTTCTGGGCGTCTTTCTCAACCGGATAATTATTTTCGCTTCCAAGGTCTTCAACCAGATACCAATCAACGTACCCTTTAAATGAAGCCCCTAACAATTCCCCAGCCTTCTCCTGAAATAGTACGTGGTCTGCGTGGACATATAGCGACTCGCCGCTAGCAACCATCTGCGGTATCTGTCCCGAGCGTTGTACATCCAGAATCTTCAGCAACTGCGCCTTGTTGTAATTGGTGTACATCATGCCCTTGTTGAAAATCGGCCCGTTATTATGAGAAAGCGTGAAGGCCGTATCCATCATCATCTCTGCTGAGTAACGACCATGCACAAATTCATTCAAGCAGTGCGCTACTTTGCCCCACTTCTTGCCACCATATCCGTGTGACCAACTGCCGTTATCGAAACAATGGACTAGCCCTCGGGTGAAGTCCCCGATCTTCATATCGGGTGGCCCATTTTTAAATTTATCGATTACTCCATCGGAGCCATTCCCCGCTATCTTATCAATGAACTTCTTGAACGGTAGGTTTATCGATAGACCCAAATCCGACTTGATCGTGTCGCCGTGCATGTGCCTCGATTCTCGCGTACAGATCATCAACAGGTAGTAAAACATCCGTACCGTTTTCAGATTCAGTACCTTGTGATACTCCTCAATCAGTGGCAGGAAATTACCCAGCGGTTCGTGTTCATCGAACCTCGCTCTTACATCGGCTACTGCGTGATTGGTAAGGTAAAACCACAGGGCGTCAACCTCTGGTTTCGTGTCTTTTTCCCCATCGAGATTCATGAACTGAGTGACCGCTTTCGCTACACTCGCGACTTTCACATCGCCCATATCCCGATACAACGTACCCGGCCTCGACTTCAACTGGTACGCTAGCGTGTCTTTTTCCAGACTATACATCAATTCCACTCCGTCAATTCAGCAATGGCCTTAATCGTATCTTCAACAATTGGCTTAGCGTCTTTTTCGCAAAATCCAAAGATTTCAATGGCATCTGCGATGCTCGGCGGGCGATTGTTGAACTGACAGTAATCGGTAAAATGGTCAACCCGTTTCTGGTGGGCTGCAATACAAAATGATTCGAAATCGTTAGTCATCTAGTTCACTCCGTTAATTTGATGATGCATTAAGCATAGCGCACTGGTGTAGTTTGTCAAATAGTAATTGCAATTGATTGCAATCTACTTGGTCATCAGCCACTTGGCTATTACATCAACCTCCAAATTGTTGATGTACTGAATCTGTTGCGTGGTCTCGACTGCGTGTGGAATGTAGTACTTTCGCACATACTCAATCGGCGGCTCATCGATAAAACCAGCTACGAACATTACCTTAGCCATCGCTGCCATGTACAAACCCGTTCTGCCTATCCCACCCATGCAACCCACGTACAAGTGCTGCCCTCGTAGCATACGGACAAAGCCCTCAACAACTCCCCTCAACAGAACCTTTTCATCAGGTACGTTGAAGTCCCGAGTCGGAATATCTATGGCGCACGGTTCGAATATCTCAACAGCCATCTTCACACCTTTGAAGTACAACGGCTTATTCTTGTACGGCCCGCCCATTAAAATGTGGACTACGTTTCCAATAATTACAGGCATGAAGCCTTTTGGATTTTTCAACTGCTACCTCCGTGAATTAGTAATAATGTATTATCGTCGTTATGTACTAGTTTGTCAAATGCTGATTTCCAGTACAGTGCGGGCATGGAATCATCTTCTCATGATCGCCTCTGTTCCGACAAGCAGGACAACCCGCACCATCGCACTTCTCGCAAATGTCGCTGACTGTTATCCGCTTCCTGTCCTCACAAACGGGACATGTAATAAGATGCACCCGCAGTACTTCGTTGTCCTCTACCTTGAACAACCACTCTTCGTACCTACGGTTTCCAACAGGGTGCGTGATGTGCGCGGATTCCCGAACCATTTGGGAAATCCTCAGTGCAACAGCGGTAGTATCCTCATCGCACAATCCTAAACTACGTGCGTAATTAGCGACTATCTGGCTAACCTGATACTGCATCCGTCTGTGCTTCCAGATAAAGCTTTTCCCGCAATATCTTCATGTGTGCGGGGGCATCAATCACCACCTTCACCATTTCCGAACTTCCCTTGTTCCCTGCGCTCATCATTACGTTAGGCAATACCTCTGTCGCCTTCCGATCACTGATCGTAAAAACATGATTCATCGATGCAGCGTGAACCATTACCTTAAAACTCAACGAATGCATGATCGTTTCTACAGTGATTTTCGTATCGTCTATGTACACGGCACCGCCTTGCACAATTCCTACTGTTAAACCCATCTCACTAACCTCCGTGCTTCAAATTCAATTTCTTTATCGCTCTATGCGTTAATTTCCAAGTACTTCCGCCCGGCACACCCCTTCCTTCCTTCGTGATTTCAATGAATCCACGATGCCGTAAAACCATTAGCTGCCCAGCAATATCGCTCAGGCTTACCTCCGTGTATTCTGCGACATCCTTTGTCGTTACTTCTCCGGGGTGCATACCTGCCACATAACCCAAACACCTCGATAACCTAGTACCTGCTCTTGGCAATCGTACCTTGTTCTCTGGCAGTACCCGTACAATTACAGCGTCCTTCGTCTTCTGGACTATGTAGCCCAAATACCCACATACGCAACGTTGGACTACCTCAATATCATTCTCTTCGTACCAGCTAAAACCACCACAATGCGGGCAAGCTTCCTTTTCGAACAGCGGCAGTGTCTGCGTCATCGAGATTTCTGTTGCAATTGATTGCATGACTTTACTCACCGCCGCCTAGTATGTCAAACATTCTGCGGCGTTTACTGACTGCCTTCGGCATATTCTGAAGTTCCTTTCCAGCGTCCTCGTACAGCTTAATCAATTTCTTCATTGCCGCGATCCCACCGACTGATTCCTCGAATTCCTTGGTCAAGTCAACAATTCCATCTGAACTCAGCAGGTCTGCTATCGTGTCTACTTGACTCGCTATTGCGTACCCCTCAGCCTTCAGAGATTCCACCTGAGACTTCAAAGCATAGGCGGGTATGAATAGTATTACCTTTTTCTTTACCGCCTTAGAGAGCGATGCTGTCAGCAGTGCGTCTATCTTAGCAAGCAGCAGTGGGGCTGGACTTATCTCTTGCCCGAATGCCCCCCACAATACAATGTCTTCGCCCTCCATGTAATCAAACTTCGTCCGAAGGTCGATGTACACGACATCCAACTTCGTCTTCTTCAAGTACCCTAGAACCTTGCTCAGCCCTTTCGGGTCATCCTCGATAGCCACAGTGTCAATATACAACTGCTTGCGTGGCGTTTTCAGGTCAGCTTCCTCTTTGACCATTACTCGCTCTACGTAATCCTCTGACTCTGCGGCCCATTCCATCATTTCATTGGCATACTCGCTGCCGTTCCCGCCAACAAGCGGTACATCTACGTCTATCCAGATGTTGCCCGTGGCTCCATCAATCGTTACTTTCGAGCCCGGCATGATGGTTTTCGAACCCACTGACCACGGCTTCGATATTCCACCTACCATTTCTGTGCAACCCACAACACACGTTTTGTCCATGCCTCCCGCAACAACTGCTGCGTGGCACGTTTTCCCGCCTGTTGCGGTCAATATCCCTACGGCTGCTTTCATGCCCTCAATATCTTCGGGCGTTGTCTCATACCGTATCAGGATGCAATCCTCAATCTCTAACATTGCTGCATCCGATGTGAATACTGCGACTCCCGCTACAACCCCTCCTCCGACTGGTATTCCCTGTCCATCAGGCTTCACCTTGAAGTCTGGGTCGATAGCTAACTTGTTCAATGCCACGTACTGCTTGGCAGACACTCGCTTGAGTGCCTCGTCTTTTGTAATGAGTCCTTCCTTAGCCATATCAACTGCGATTCTGAATGCCGCTGTCGATGTCCTCAGCCCGGTTCGTGTCTGTAAAATGAACAGCTCACCGTCCTGAATCGTGAATTCAACCTCCTGCATATCCTTGTACTTCTTCTCCAACTTGGCTGTGACATCCATCAATTCGTGATACGCCTCGAAGTTCCAAGTGCTCATTTCGTGAAGGTCTTTCGTCGGTACTAGTCCGGCTACTACATCCTCGCCTTGACCATTGACCACGTAATCCCCAATGAACTTCTTCTCGCCTGTTGCCTTGTCCCTGCTAAACAACACGCCAGCACTGGATTCGTCATTCGCATTTCCAAAGACCATCGCCTGAATGTTGACTGCGGTGCCCCAATCATCTGAGTACCCGTTCATCTTACGGTAACTCTTGGCTCTCGGGTTGTCCCACGATTCGAACACTGCCTTAATCGAGCTTTGCAGTTGATCTTTCAGGGTGACGGGTATCTGTACATCCTCCTTTTCGTACAGCTCTTCGAAATAATCGATCAGCCGTTCAAGGTGCTTCGGGGTGAACTGTGCGTCTGACTCTGGCAGCTCACTCATGCCGTACTTGCAGATTCGAACCCAGTTCAATCGTTGCTCGAATTTCTCAGCGGCTACCCCTCCGGCTGTTACGCCGTACATTTGAAGAAACCTACGGTAGCAATCTAGCACTGGCCTCTCGCCCAGCTTTTCTGTCCAGAATTCTAGCGTAGCCTTACTCATGCCCACATTTAAAATGGTGTCCATCATGCCCGGCATCGATACTCGCGAACCTGACCTGACACTCAGCAGCGGCATGTAACCGAAATACTTTTCCAGTTCGATCACTGCGGGGGCTACGTGGTTCTTCATGAACGTGTCCATGAACCCAGTCTTGTCAACCTCATTTTGGTAGGCGATGCAGATTTCTGTCGTGATCGTGAATCCGGGCGGGATCGGTATGCCCATCTTGACCATTTCGGCTAGGTTCGCACCCTTCCCTCCGAGCAGGTCAACCATCCCAGCGTTGCCCTCGGTCTTCTTGGTGCCAAAGTGATAAATCGACTGGCTCATGCGATGAATAACCTCCACTCTTTTTTGCCTTCAATCGATTGTTCCTCGATTACCAAGTGGCCTACTTCTTCTTCCTCGTACCATCTGACGAGCCCGCTCCGTATAGAACGGCCTACCTTATTAATATCGCGTACTGGGGAATAGATCGTGGTACTGAATCTCTCGTCCCCTACAACTAGCGTTCCAATTATATTTGCAGACATTTTTTACACTCCGTTAGAAAAATGTTGTAAGTTAATTATCGTCGATAAATGTCAGTTTGTCAAATACTGATTGCAATTAATTGCAAATTATTTTACAGAACCCAACCACCTCGATTAGCCCTCATATCTCCTATTTCCTGATACAGGTCTAACAAGTGCTGCGGGAGCCTGACAGTCAAGTTTGTAATATTTCCGCGCACTTCCTCATGATCTGGCAATACCCGATCAACGTCCTCCAAGAAGTCCATGTAATCTGTCGTGTTACTAAATTCGAATACTACACTCATGCTAATGCCTCAATCGTTTATAAATTTCTGCTGTGTACTGGGCCTGAAAGATCGCATCGTCCAGCGCGTTGTGCTTAGTGCCCGTTCTTACCACATCTGACTTGATACCCTTCGGGCCTAAAGCCACTATCGTTCTCACATCTCGATCATCCCAGAACGCTACGGGGAACTTGACCCCTACCGCATCAAAGGCATTTCGCAGTATTACGTTATCAAATCCCACGCCATTACCCCACAACCGATAGTTCTTTCCCGGCATGGTCTTCACCCAAGCCCTGAATTCCAAACAGGCCAACTTCAATCCTATGGGCTCAGGCGTCTTCAGCGCATCCCTAGCGGCCTTTTCTTGCTGAGCCCACCAACGTAACGTGGCTTGGTCAGTAACCAGTCCATGAGCCTCACAGTCAGTGCTATCTACGTTCACGTAAAAGTGCTCGCCAATAATTCCTGAACTGATATCGAACCGACAAGCACCGATAGCGACTACAACCGAATTATACACAACCGAATACGTTTCAAGGTCTAACATTATGTCCTTGCTGAATGTCCTCATTGCTTAACTCCTTCGTAGTATTCGATTACAGGTATAATTTTCCCGATCATGGTCGGACGCAATACCCAGACCTGTGCGGCATCAATAGTGATTGTCCATTTATCATCAGTGCCCAATACTTCATCACCGACAACCCCAGATTTTCCAATCTCTTCGATTTCATCCAGACAGTTACGATACCAAGAGTATTCATCAAATTTAAAAACAAGCGCATTACGCACTGGGCTCACCTTTTGAACCTCCTCATTGTCACAACAGTTGCGGCATACAGCCAAAGGAACGGCCCACCAAATACCAACAACAGGATTAGCTTTGTCCTATCACTACTTCTGGTAGCCTTACTCGGACGTTTCCATTTCGAATACCTTGCCCAGATCGGCCCACCGATAATCCATGTTAACAATGCTGCCCACCAGATACTCATACTTCGTGATCCGGTTCGATGGTCTGCTTGTGAGACCACTGCATGAACTCCACCAAATTAGTCTTACTCGGCAACCCACCAGTGTTCTTGATCCAGTCAGCCAACAACTCATCAAACTTCTGATGCAACTCCACATGCCGTGCTTTGTGTTCTGCTTTATTCATTCTTCAATCTCCTGATAGGCCAACAGCACAGCCATCAAACGATACGATCCAGTTAGATCGACACCATATTTCATCCCTGCTGCCAACGCTTGATAAGGCTTATCCCTTTCCAGAGAATCAGCCATGCCTTGAACCGTCCCCATTGCCTTACTTGAACTCATTTCGAATTCCCGTCTACAGGTGCGATAGGCTTCATCTCTCCGATAATCTGGAATCGGTTTGCCCATAGCAGCAAATCCATCCGCACTCTCAGGCGGGTCAACTGGTACTACTTGATTTAAAAATTCAGCACTCATCATACTTCCTCCGTGATTGGTTGGCCCACCATCAGCGGGTCAATAACGTCAAACGTATGCATACTGCATATATCAACGATCAAGTAATTGTGGACGTTGGCGTAATAGCCGTTCTTCTTATCTAGCAGCTTGGCCCACACCTTCTTTCTGCCAGCCCATGCTTGCGTCGATACATCCTCGGGCTTGGCATGATCGCCTTCCCAGTACCCGTACTGTTCCAGTCGTCTATCGTTTTCCATGAAATCCAGCGTCTTGCTTAATAGCCCGCCGCAAACTGGAACCAGATAATATCTGTTCGCCATTTTCCGTACCTCGATGTAAACCGACAGATCAAAAAATCTGGTCTGCTTGACCATCGCTTTCGCATATTCCCTCTGCAAGTAGTTCGATGACAATAATCTATCGAAACCTGTCTCGGCTACGTGTTCCGTATCAAAGCCCAGTTCCAGCTCAATCAATATCTTGGCTTGCATTTCGGGATTGTCTTCCCAACTGAGGTACAGTTCGTGTATCGCCTGTTCGACCTGCATCCTGCCCTTAACCTTCAGGTCGTTCAGAGTGTCCCAACCGCCCACTCCTTTCTTTAATCGGTACGCTAAATAAATATCCATCTTAATCTCCACTCTTCACTCGTCATCGTCTACTTCCCACGGGGGTTCTTCCCCGCGATACAACTTAACACCGTGCTTCAATTCCCACGCTGTATCTGGGTCAATCACCGGATTCGTTAGTGGCTTGACATCCAATTCTATGTCCCCATCCTGCCACACGAACTTCAACTTTTTAAGGTGGCTCATGGTACAACCTCACCCACTTCCTCATTACATTCAGCATCGCAACTCGATCAGTTGCTTTCGTAGCTTCCTCAACGAACTCGCGCTGCTCCGCCTTCGATACTCCGTTCCAGCATAGGTTCAGCCGGACAGTTGGAATCGGCCCGTTCAGGCCCGCCTTCAAATTCACCAGTATGTCAGGATACTTCGGTTCTATCATTTTGAAGTTCTGCTATGTCGCTTTCCAGCGTTTTGATGTTCAGCTTCACGTATTTCTTTTCCTTTCGGGCAAGCGGCTCTCCATCCCGCCCATTTTCCAGTTTCGACAAAAACCGAATCAACGTCAGCCTCTTCTCATCGATGGGCTTCATGCGCTCTGGGCTATTCATAACAAGTGCCAGAATATCTGTGCAGTCATGACTTTCACACCCAAATCTGTCGCGGCCTTGATCTTTCGAGTGTTACCGTGGCGACCAGTATCCCCAATAATAAGGAAATCAGTACTTCGCGTGACCGAACTGCCCACAACATAGCCATGTTCCCTAGCTGCGTCAATCAGCAAACTGCGAACCATGTGCTCACCGTCGATCATGAACCTTCCGGTAAAAACTACCTCTTGATTTTTCATATCTTCTCTCCGTAGTACGCATCAACTGCGGCGATTGCAATTGATTGCATTTCTGCTACCCAGACCTTGCCGTGCATCTGAGCATAAAAATTCGGGTGGACAATAGCTTCGTAGCCCTTGTCAAACGTTACGTGGTTTGTCTCGCTCATGAACCTGAACCGCCTCAACAATTTCAGACATCCTCGGTAGTCCCCTTCCAACCACATATTCTTGGCTTGGGCTGTCTTTGAAATTCGTACTATCATGACGCTACCTTACGTCCTGCAAGGCGCATGGTGTCGTAGCCTCCGTTTGACAGCGGGATACGTGCAGCCTTTTTGCGGCCTTGTCGTTTTGCAAACTTCTTACTGCGTGTGCGCTTGTTCATCCTTCACTCCGTTAAATTTGAGCTATACATTAAGCATAACGTATTAATGTAGTTTGTCAAATACCGATATCTTTTATTTCTTCCCTGACCACCCCTTCCACCAGCCCCGCAAAAAGTAATACTCGACCATCCCAATCCCTGCTATTGCTACACATACTGCCAACACTGCGACTACTATAACAAGCAGAACGGGTAGCACTACTGCCATAATGACCATAAGTACTGGCGACACCATCAGCCACAAGAATCTCAACACTACTCTATGAACTACCATTCCCAGCCTTCTTTCACTCTAACTAACGCCATCAGAAACTCCAACTCTCGATCTAACAACGTCCCATGCCGACCACCCTTCCTACAACCCAACAGGTACGACATCAGCTTATCCGAATGCCACAGCAGGATAATGTTCCTACACATCAGGTCATGCTTCTCAATCTGGCACTCAACCGTTTTGCGGATTGTTATCGACATTCAGTTCCTCGTACTCGACAGTGATCAGGTACGAATAATCGTAGATTCTGATTTCTTTCTTCTTCAAAAACCTTCGAACTATCCTGTTCATATCAGCCACCTCCTTCAGTGTCAGAAATTCTTGAGGCACACTACAGTTCATTCTACTCTCCTCCATCATCATCCTCCGGCGGTGCCATAGACTTCAACATTTCAATTACTTCCTCGTCACAGAAGCAAACCAGATTATCGGGCACTGGCACATTCATTATATTTTTCCATGCCTCTATCCTTAAATGAGCCAGAGCCCCTGTGCGATCCGCATCTTCGGGCTGTATTGTTTCTCCGTACTTTGACATCGGGGGTACTTTGCACCCGACTAGTGCTACGTACCCATCGTCCTTCAGCTTCTGATGCTCAGGGCACATCCCCCACCCTGTCACCGTATGCATATCAAACTTATCGCGCAGCCGCATATCCATTAGCAGTGCGCCCGAATCAAACGTCTTCCCACAAACCACGCACACCTGCTGTTCCAACGTTACATAACTTTTCTCACCCATCTGGGATATCCTCCGCCGTTAGCCAGCCGATAGTGCACGTTCTAAAAAACCGCTTATGCAACTTGTACTTTTTGGCAAACATTCGGGCGTAGTACGGACTGTGATTATTACTGATCTTGTACTCGTCATCCTTCGCGCCCACCGGAGTTTCCCACCTCATGATATGGAATATAGCCCTTGCAGAAAAACGCCTCTTGCGTTTAACAGATTCTAGCGTTATCTCTTCGAACTTTTTCCATATCTGAGGATTTTCAGCGTGGTAAATTATGAACTTTCGCAGCAGTTCCCTAGACACTGGCATCACTGCTATGCTTCGATTGCAGTTTCTTCACACCCTGCTTCAGCTTCTCTGCTGGTGTCGGTTCCTCCGACTTGGGCTTAGTCCATTTTCCATTTCCCGCTTTCTTCCCTTTCATGACTGGGCCATTCAGCTTTTTCGTGACACCATGCTTTTCATTGAATAGCTTCATCCGCATGGTCATCAGTCCGTGCATTAGCTGGTCAACCTCGCCGGGCCGACAGAGTATTTCCCTCGGTTCGCCCTTTTCAGTCATCCGCCCATCACGTATCAGGTAATTATCCTGCTTACTATTTTTCGGGATAGCAATCACCTGACCTGTCTTACTACCCCACTTTAGCCACAACGTTTTACTTGTCATTTCGTATTCCTCTTTTCAGTTACGTTTTTTACCTCCATCAATTCGAGACAGGTATTCGCCTTCAAATACCCGAACTCGTCCCTTTTCGGTTCCCCGAAATCCATCTTACATTCAGCGATATTTTTATAATTATCAAAGAACTCGCAGGTCGCTCTCTGCCCTTCCCAGCCCTTTTCACACAGGCCACCCGAACAGTAATTACCTTCTGGTACTCTCAGCAGGAACTGCACCTGCATGTACCTACCAATTCGGGTCTGATCTCTTCGCTCCACTCGTTCTACTTTTTCGCTCATCTTTTATATCCTCTATCTGCCGCTTCAAATGAATCTGAACCTGTGCCCAATACTCGGGGTAGCCGCCATCGTGCTGATGCAATGCTGCCATCATCATAGCCTTCACAGGCGTTGCATACGTCCTCAGCATGAACGCTGCTGCTGATTCGGGGTATCTGATGCCCACATCGTTGACCCGCTTTATAAAAAACTGGCAACTGCCGTGGCTGGCTGGGCCGTAAACTGTCTTGCCCGCCTCAGTGCAATGGACTCCCCATGACGGGTAATCCCTGATTCGGTGATACTTCGGCCTGTTGAAAGTCGAAGGTAGACATTTAACGATATTTAACATTTCTAGCTGCTTCACTCCGTTAAAAAGGAAGTCAATGTTTTTTCATTATACCATATTACCATCGGTTTGTCTAATGCCAGTTTCCTAACAAGTGACAACAAGTGACAACTAATGGCAACAATATCAATACCTTACCGGGAAACGTCCCATAACGTCCTATGCTGTCTCATAGCGTCACAGCTCAGTCACCTTCGCGCTGCACAGCTTATCGATTATCTTTTCCATGTCCGGCTTCGGGTCTTTACATCCGATCAGCCCATTCGGGAAACGGTGTCCCTCAATCCCATCTGGGTCGCCATACAACACATCGCGTATGATCGTTTCGAATCGATCAGCCCTATCAGCTTCCTGTTCTAGCCGATTTACGAACACCCCAAAAATCAAGGACTTTAAAAGTTCTTCGGGCTTCATCTTCTTCACCATATCTCGAATCTCTTCGATCAACTCACGCACATGCATCGTTGCCATATCTCTACTAGCCATATCGTCTACTCCATTACGTTAATTATACAATCGGATCGTGTTTATTTAACCCTTACCCACATCTTCGATGTTTCCAGAGTACGTTATCGGTTCGGTGACATCTTCATCATCGTCATACGTGATAACCAAGTCCGTCTTACCCTCGTCCAGCATCTGTTTCCAATATTCGTTGTACGATTCGCGCTCTTCCTTCTCAGCCTCTTCGTCTGTGAGCGGGATCGTTATCTCTTCGTCCGGCCCAGTAAATTCCGGGCTTTGCGGATTACTGTCGTGCTGCCGCATATCATCCGGGTAATTATCGTGTCTAGCCATCATCTTTCTCCGCTGTGCTAATTACTTTCCCCTTCATCATCGGCGGGAGACAATCATAACAATGCCATCTACCGCCCCACATCCTTACTGCGTCCTTCTCGCACCCGGTACAGGCGCACTTCTCTACGCTTCCCACAGGCACATACATCGCACCTCGGGCTACATGATCCATGCCCGCGATCTGCTCATCTGTAATTTTGGAATAGCTGACCCGCTTGAACTGAAAACCCTGTACATCCATAAACTCTGGCGGGGGCCAACTCTGTTTCAGGTCACTGGCCTTATACCTTCTAATGCCGCCCTGAAAATGAAATTCTAAGAAATCGTAATCACTCATGATCAATATCTCTGCTGTCTACGTTTCTTGGAAGTGTTCCGCTTATTCGCTTTCTTCCAAGCTCGGGATAGGCTGTCGGGCCTACCTGCTTTCTTCTTTGCTGAATCCTTCATTCAAACAACCTCCATGAATTGCGTACAAACTGTCTATCGAATGTGCCATCGCGCTGCTTAGTGCAGAGGAAAACTTGGTGCAATATCCTCTCGCCTGTGGCATCCCACGTAAACATCGCTGAACCTTCAGCCTCTGTATCCATAACTTCGATTGTGGTTTCCCACTGTTTAGTGCCATCTGCCCACTCAACTGTTTTCCCGCGCTTGAGAGCCGCTTGCCCTTCAGCAATGGCTTCAGCAACTACCCCTTCGCCTACTGCTATCGTGACATCAGTGACTTTAGCGCGAAAAATGGTAACAACCGTTTTCGGTGCACTTGCTAACATTTTCTTTAACTCATTTTTATCCATCATGCGTTCCATCAAAAAAAATTTAAAGGTAACAGCGGGCCATTTTTTTGAAAGCTATCAGGTCGGCTGAAATTACCCGATTTTGACCGTTCACGTTAAAAGTGATTTGGAAGGGTAATTTTTTACGGGGATTCAATCCCGCTATCTTGCCGTACCCACCGCGCTCCAATTTTACCAACTTGCCGAAAATGTCTGTCGGGATTCCCCAATTTTCAAGCGTTTTTGCGTTGAGATACCAATTGTCTTTCATTTCTTCTTTGTTCATTTTTCACTCCGTTAATTTGCTTCTTACATTAAGTATAGCAATAGGTGCCAGTTTGTCAAATAAATAATTGTGGTTGCCTACGAATGAAGGCTTTTATTTTCCTAGAATCCACGGGGCGTGGGTGGTTGGTGGTTGAGCCATCCTTGGCTCTCAATCTATATCCTTAGCTATCGTGGTAGTCTATCTCGCACCCTTCACCGAATTTCAGTTCATCCTGCGCTCGTTTGAACGCTTGAATGGTTTTCTTCGGTACTTTCAGTGTCATGACTTTCACTTCGTCTGGGTGGTCTCCGGGCATATTGAAGCCCCCGAACCCATTGACATAAGTTTCAGTTGAAACGTGGAACGTGATGAACAGGGCTGGGTCTGGTGAATAACTTTCAGGCCAATTATCCAAGCATCTATAGAATGAATCATCTGGGTCTGAAGCCTTCCCCCAGCAGTTCTGCCCTAACGTAATGTGCGTCATCTTAATGTCAGACATTGTTCTACCTCCGTGAATTGTTAAAGAACATCTAGCAGGGAACAGGGAATACCCATTCCTACATTAAGCATAGCATACTGGTATCCGTTTGTCAAATGATATTATTTTCCGTTTACCCTCAGCCTCAATATCTGGAACAGTTCGGCGTACTCAAACCCTGCCTCAAGCCCACGTATTCTAGCCAATGCCTTCACTGCCTCAATGCTGATTAAATGGTCGCCATCGCGCATCTGCGTCTTGTGCTCATCGAGACACCTCATCTTCTGATCGATGTGCGCTCCGATGTCCACATACATCCCGCCCCTGAATGACGAGACCTCCGCCCCTTCCCCCCAGCTTGTACTGGGATATTCATACGCTGCGATAAGCGTGGGCATGTGCTTAGCGGGCGATGGTCGCGTAGCCGCCACTGATACGTCCCACATGTACTTGTGGTCTTGGTGCGCTGACGGTAGCGGTATCAGCACCTCATCTGGCTTCCACTTGTCCTGCGCCTGATCGAGTGCCTTAACCATGTTCCCGCTCGGAAACGTATTCAACTTAGCCTCGTAATCGAAACACACGATCATATAATCCTTCACCCCCAAAACCGCAATCGCTGCCTTGAACTCTTCGATACGAGTCTGCTTGTCTATAATCTTATCTAAATGCAGAAAATGAATGTCGCCCACCGTAGCTATGATTACCACGACCTCCCCACCATCATCAATCGTCTTAGCCATGTACCCAGCACAACCCAGCTCAGCGTCATCACAATGCGGAGCAATTACCATTAACCTAGTCATCTTCTGCCTCTTTGATTTTATTTTCTACTTCGCGAAACTTCGCCACTATCGATAGCGGAATGTGCGTAGGCGGTACACCGTGTCTAGCCCACAATTCCCG
>PVMS01181353.1_pt1 | contig 73188 bp, 66 predicted proteins | sample 1853461 | NCBI WGS metagenome assembly PVMS01 (sample SAMN08582032, study PRJNA380276) | Marine sediment metagenome, whole genome shotgun sequencing project. | isolation source: ocean sediment barecode stripped | collected 2017
GTTGGCGAACTGCTGCCACTCGTCGCCCGGCATCTTGCCGACCATCGATCCCTTGCCGTGGACCACCTCGTCGTGGGAGAACGCCAGCACGAAGTTCTCGTCGTACGCGTAGAGCATCCGGAACGTCAGTTCGCTCTGGTGATACGACCGATGGATCGGTTCGTGAGCGAAGTACTGCAGGCTGTCGTGCATCCAGCCCATGTCCCACTTGTATCCGAAGCCGAGCCCACCGGCATCGACGGGCCGCGAGACACCGGGCCATGCCGTGGATTCCTCGGCGATCGTCGTGATGCCCGGATGCTCACCGTGGACGACCGTGTTCATCTGCTTCAAGAACCCGATGGCCTCGAGATCCTCATTGCCCCCGTGGATATTCGGGATCCACTCACCATCGTCCCGCGAGTAGTCGAGGTAGAGCATCGATGCGACCCCGTCCACCCTGAGCCCGTCGACGTGGTAGCGATCGAACCAGAAGTTCGCGCTCGATATCAGGAAACTCCGCACCTCGTTTCGCCCGTAATTGAAGACGAAACTGCCCCAATCGGGGTGGAAACCCTGTTGTGGATCCTCGTGCTCGTAGAGCGCGGTCCCGTCGAATGTGCCCAAGCCGTGCTCGTCGGTTGCGAAGTGGGACGGCACCCAGTCGAGGATCACCCCGATCCCCTCCTGGTGGAGATGATCGATGAGATGCATCAGGTCTTGTGGCGTCCCGAAGCGACTCGTCGGCGCGAAGTACCCGGTGACCTGGTAGCCCCACGAGGGGTAGTACGGGTGCTCGTTCACCGGCATCAACTCGACGTGGGTGTAACCCAAGTCGTTCAGGTACTCGGCGAGAGGGGTCGCCATCTCCCGGTACGACAGCGAGTCCCCGTTCGGTTTCTTGCGCCATGAACCGATGTGGAGCTCGTAGATGGAGATGGGCCCGTCGTGAGCCTGGTGGAGCCCGCGCTCGGCGATCCACCGGCCGTCGTTCCATTCGTAGTCGAGGTTCCACACGACGGATGCCGTCTTGGGGGGAACCTCAGCGAGGAAGGCCACAGGATCGGCGCGTTCAACGATGGCACCGCCTCTCGTCCGGATCGCGTACTTGTACGTGTTGCCCAGGCGTGCCTCTTCGACATGGACCTTCCAGATACCCGCTCCGGTGGGGAACATCTGGTGCACGGCCGGGTCCCACCCGTTGAAATCACCCACAACGCTGACGGCATCGGCGTTCGGTGCCCACACCGCGAAGTGGACACCGCTTTCGAGCATCTGCGCACCCAGGTGTTCGTAGAGGCGGCTCTGTGTGCCTTCGTTGAAGAGGTGGACATCGAGGTCGGAGAGGAGGAGGCGCGTCATCGCCCGAGAGCCTACCGTCCGCCGAGCTTGCCCTCATCGGTGCCAGACTCGGGGCACCGACGAGAGGAACCCATGCCGTACCGGACCATCATCGAGCCGTTCCGCATCCACAGCGTGCAATCGATCGACCTCACCACCGAAGAGCAGCGAACGGAAGCACTGGAGCGGGCGGGGTACAACCTGTTCGGCCTCCATGCGGACGAGGTGATCATCGACCTCCTCACCGACTCGGGCACGGGGGCGATGTCATCCGAACAGTGGGCGGGGATGATGCGCGGCGACGAATCGTACGCCGGGAGCCGATCGTTCTATCGGTTCGAGGAGGTGGTCAAGCAGATCACCGGGTTCTCTGAGGTCATCCCGACCCATCAGGGTCGTGCCGCCGAACGGATCCTCTTCTCCGTCATGGTCGACGAGGGAGACATCGTTCCGAACAACACACACTTCGACACCACAAGAGCGAACGTCGAGTACCGGGGCGGGGCAGCGGTCGATCTGGTCATCGAAGAGGGGCGGGATCCGGGAACCGTGCTCCCGTTCAAGGGGAACATGGATGTCGCGGCGCTCCGAGCCACGATCGAAGAAGCAGGGGCCGATCGGGTTCCTCTGGTGATGGTCACCGTGACCAACAACTCGGGCGGAGGCCAGCCGGTCTCCATGGAGAACCTGCGCGCCGTGCGAGCCGTATGCGACGAGTTCGAATTGCCGCTCTTCCTCGATGCCTGCAGGTTCGCCGAGAACGCCTGGTTCATCAAGCAACGAGAAGAAGGCTACGCCGACCGGGCGCCGCGGGACATCGCTCGCGAGATGTTCTCTCTCGCCGACGGCTGCACCATGTCCGCCAAGAAAGACGGGCTGTCCAACATCGGCGGGTTCCTCGCGATGAACGACCGGACGTTGGCGGACGAGGCTCGCAACCTCCTGATCCTCACCGAAGGGTTCCCGACGTACGGGGGTCTTGCCGGGTACGACCTCGAAGCCGTGGCGACGGGGCTCCAAGAGGTGCTCGAAGAGGACTACCTGCGGTATCGGATCCGGTCGACGGCCTACCTCGCCGAGAAGATCTCGGCGGCCGGCGTTCCGATCGTCCAACCGCCCGGAGGCCATGCGGTGTACATCGACGCCGCTGCGATGCTGCCGCATATCCCGCCCCATGAGTACCCGGCGCAGGCACTCGCCGTAGAGCTGTTCCGCACCGGAGGAGTTCGCGGGGTGGAGATCGGCACCGTCATGTTCGGCAAACCCGACCCCGACGGGGGCCCCGATGAGCCGGCGGCGATGGAACTCGTGCGCCTGGCCATCCCCCGGAGAACCTACACCCAGAGCCACATCGACTACGTCGCCGAGGTCGTGATCGACGTCGCCGCCGACGCCGAGGAGATCCGTGGCTACCGGATGGTCGAACAGGCCCCGTGGCTTCGACACTTCACGGCGAGGTTCGAGGGGGTGTGAGTCGCGGGTCGCGGGTCGCGACTCTCAGTCCTTCGTTCTTCTTCTGGCTGTTCGCCATTGGCGGTCTGCTGCTTCGGCACCGGTGATCGAGAGATCGACGCCGGTCAGCTCGAGACGCCGTGCCAGGGTCGTACGGAACTTCTTCGGGAGCGCGAAGAACCCCGTCATCGGAACGATCTCACCCCGCACGAAACGGATTCGCTCGTCCGGGGTGACCGCGCGGGGTGGCGGTGGCGCGAGAGGCTTGCCCTCTGGTTGTTCTTCACGGAACGTCGTGATGGTCCCGGGCCCGTCCTGGTGCAGCGCGACTCGGACGTACCAGGGAAGGAACTCGGCGTTCTCGTCGAAATCGAGGGACATCTCGGCAACCGCCTCGAAGGGGATCCGGAAGACGAAATCATTTGGTTGACCACCCGCGACGAGGAACAACGCTCGATCGGACATCAGCCAGAACAGTACGAAGGCCTCCTGGACGCGGAGGTCGAGCCCCGCAGCCGAGCGATCGAACGTCTCGTCACCCGCGAGCAGGGGTTTCGCCTTGGCACGGGCCTCGTTCCGACCGAGGTCGAGCACTTTCTGCTTGAACGTGTCGAGCAGCGCCATGGGTGTGAGCGTAGTCAGCCACCGGGGGCACCTCCGGTAGGGTGCCTCCATGGCTCCCGACTCCACGTTCTCGCCCGATCCGGCCCCGCTGCCGATTCCGCGGGATCCGAAGGCTTCCTGGACCGTTGGGGAATGGGACCGGATGTGGCGTCCCTCGATGTGGCTCCGGAAACCGCCGCGTCCCCACCACACCCACTGGTGGCACGTCGCGGCCATCGTGGCGCTCATCGGCTACGCCAACGTCGTCGCCAACTCGATCCTCGACTCGAACTGGCACGTCCTCTTCAACCTCGGGATCCTCGGCGTTGCGATCTTCATCGCCCGACACGCCGGCACGACCTGGGCCGACATGGGCATGCGGTCGGATCGAATCGGCCGAGGGTTCGCGGTCGGCGGGATCGTCATGGGAGTGATCGGACTCGGGATCGCGATCGGCGTCGCCGTCCCGGCGTCCCGGGAACTGTTCATGGACGACCGAGTGACGGACTCGACTACCGCCGAGGTTCTCATCCAGGCGCTCTTCCGGATCCCGCTCGTCACCGCGTTCTATGAGGAGATCCTGTTCCGCGGGGTCCTGTTCGGCATGTTCGTGCGCCGTTGGTCACCACTGTGGGCGGCACTCGCGTCTTCGGCCATCTTCGGGATGTGGCACATCCTTCCCACGCTCGAGACGCTGCAGACCAATCCTGCCGGCGACCTGTTCTCCGGGATCCTCGGACTCGTCGCCGCTGAACTCGGCACCGTTGTCGGGACGATGGTGGCCGGACTCGTCTTCCTCTGGCTCCGCCTGCGTGCCAACAGCGTGGTTGCACCGATCCTCGCCCACATCGCGACGAACAGCTTCGCCCTCCTCGCGGCGCTCCTCGTGGTGCGGTTCCTCTGAAGCGGTTCTGAGGCTTGACACGCACCGATAGCAGCGCGATAGTTCGTCGGGTCGGGTGACCCACGGGTCGCAGCCGCGAGCGAGGAGGCCGATCGATGGTCCGGATGACACCGCTGAATCCAGATTCTGCGGCCTTCGCGCGCGCCCGCTTCCGGTACTGAGCCGGAACCAGTCCCGCAGCGAGTGAGCCGCCCCCGGGGCGGCTTTTCTCATCCCCGAACGACCGACTCGACCTCGATCGAGGACACCCATGATCCCCGTCCGTGCCTACTTCCGATTGCTCACCGACTATCTCCGGCCTCACCGGGCCCGGGTGGTCTTGCTCGGCGCGGTGTTGTTCGTATCGATCGGCCTGCAGTTACTCAACCCGCAACTCATCAAACGATTCATCGACGGGGCCGTCGCCGGCCGGAGCGCGTCCGACCTGGTCCCGATCGCCGTCGTGTACATGATCGTCGCGGTGATCCAACAAGGCCTCGTGGTCTGGTCCGCCTACGTGGCTGAGGACATCGGATGGTCGGCGACGAACCAGCTTCGCGCTGATCTCACCGACCACGTGCTCCACCTTGACATGGGGTATCACAAGGCACACTCGCCGGGCGAGTTGATCGAACGGATCGACGGCGATGTCACCGCCCTGTCGAACTTCTTCTCCGCGATGCTGATCAAGGTCATCGGCAACGGGGTCCTGGTCACCGGGATCATCGTTCTCCTGTGGTTCGAGAGCTGGATCGTCGGACTCGGCGTCACGCTGTTCACCGTGTTGGCCTTGTTCGGCATGTTCCGCCTCCACCGCGTTGCCGTCCCCTGGTGGAAGGCGGTACGCGCCAGCAGCGCCGAATTCCATGGGTTCATCGGTGAGCAGGTCGAAGGCACCGAGGACGTCGAGGCGAACGGCGCAACCGGGTTCATGCTCGGTCGTTTCAACGACATCCACCGGCGCTGGCTCCCCCTCCAGGTCCGGGCTTGGACCGGTTGGGCGATGCTCTGGAGCACCACGATCGTCCTCTACGTCGCGTCGCTCTCGCTCGTCTTCGTGCTCGGGTCGTGGCTCTTCGGCATCGGAACCCTCACCATCGGATCTGTCTACCTCGTATTCCAGTACGTGCAGATGACCCACCATCCGGTGGAACAGATCCGCGAGCAGTTCGTCGACCTCCAGAAGGCAGGGGCCTCCATCGACCGCGTTGCCGAGATCTTCTCGGCCGAGACCGTGCTCCGGCCAGAAGGCGACCAGCAGGTTCCCGATGGACCCCTCGGCGTGGAGTTCGACGACGTCACGTTCGCCTACGGAGACGGCGATCTCGACGAGATCGTGCTCGAAGGCGTCAGCTTCGACATCCCGCCGGGCCGGGTCGTGGGCCTGCTCGGCCGCACCGGGAGCGGGAAGTCGACGATCGCGCGCCTGATCACACGGTTGTACGAACCCCAGGAAGGCACGGTGCGCCTGGGGGGGGTCGCGACCTGGGACGCTCAGGTCTCCGGGTTCCGCGATCGGGTGGGCATGGTGACCCAGGACGTCCAGCTGTTCCGCGCCACCGTCCGCGACAATCTCACGTTCTTCGATCCCGACGTATCCGATGAACGGCTCCTCGACGTCATCCATCGACTCGAACTCGACGACTGGCTCGCATCGCTCCCCGATGGGCTCGACACCCTGCTCGAATCGGGAAGCGGAGGTCTTTCGGCCGGGCAGGCACAACTGCTCGCCTTCACCCGGATCTTCCTGGAAGACCCCGGCGTCGTCGTGCTCGACGAGGCGTCCTCCCGCCTCGACCCGGCCACCGAGGCGCTCAACGAAAGAGCGGTCGATCACCTGCTCGAGAACCGAACCGGGATCCTGATCGCCCACCGCCTCACCACCGTGAGCCGTGCCGACGACATCCTCATCCTCGAAGACGGTGTCGTCGCCGAGTTCGGCACACGCGACGAACTGACGGCCGATCCCGATTCGAGGTTCTCGCACCTGCTCACCACCGGAATGGAGGAGGTGCTCGTATGACAACCCACAACGGCCGGGTCCCGACCATGCGGGTGCTCTTCAACCTCATCCGGAACCAGCCTTTCCGCTACGCCCTGAGTCTCACGCTGTGGACGGCGATCTGGACGATGCCCGTCATCGTGGGCCTCATCGTCGCCGCGTTCTTCGACACGTTGAACGAGGCCGAAGCGGGTTTCGATCTGGTCACGCTCGTCGCGGCGCTCTGGGCGTACGGACTCGCCCGGATCGCGCTCGTCTTCTTTGGGATGCGCAACCACAGCAACCTGCTGTTCCGCGCCGCGACCCTGCTCAAGCGGAATCTCCTCGGGTGGATCTACTCGCTCCCCGGTGCCCATCCCGTCGACGAAGCCCCGGGAGAGGTCGTCAGCAGGTTCCGCGACGACACCGAACACCTCGTCGAAGCTTTCGACTTCACCGTCGACCTGGCCGGATCGACGGTATCGGCTGCGGTGGCGATCGCGATCCTGGCGACGGTCGACCCGTTCATCACCCTGGTGGTGTTCACCCCGCTCGTGATCGTGATCCTCGTCGCCAGCACGACCGGAACCAGGATCCGGCGCTATCGAACGGCCGCTCGCGACTCCACCGAGGCGATCACCGGGTTCCTCGGCGAGACACTCGGCTCTATCCAGTCGGTGAAGGTCGCCGGCTCCGAGGACCGCATGCTCCGACGCTTCGATCAACTCAACGAGGACCGTCGTACGATGATGGTGCGCGACCGAACACTCACCGCCGGACTCGAGGCGGTGTTTCGCAACACCGTGAACATCGGTACCGGTCTGATCCTGATCCTTGCCGCGGGGTCGCTCTCTGCGAACGGCGACGCCGGCTTGACCATCGGTGAATTCAGCCTGTTCGTGTTCCTGTTGGCGATGGTCACCGATTCGGCGTTTTTCATCGGGATGTTCATCGCCAGAGTCAAACAAGCCGGAGTCTCGGCAGAACGGATGGTCGACCTCATGCGAGGCGCGGACTGGAAGGACCTGGTGAAGACCCGTTCCCTGGACCTCGACGGAGGGCGAACCCGTGCACCGCGATCCTCCTCCCCGGAGGGAGATGCCGGAAACGGCGACGGGCCGAAGAACCACGCCCCCCTCGTCCGTCTCGCCGTGAGCGGCCTCTCCTACCGGTACCCGTCTTCCGGCACCGGCATCGAGGGCATCGATCTCGAGATCGGACACGGCGAGTTCATCGTCGTGACCGGCAGGATCGCGTCGGGGAAGACGACGTTGCTGCGCACCATCCTCGGGTTGCTCCCCGCGGATTCCGGCCGGATCGAGTGGAACGACGAGGCGGTCGACGACCCGGCCTCGTTCATGGTGCCGCCGCGCACCGCGTACACCCCACAGGTGCCGCAGCTCTTCTCGATGACCCTGCGTGACAACCTGCTCCTCGGCCTCGACGCTTCGTCGGACGAGTTGGCGGCCGCCATCAGGACGGCAACCATGGAACGGGACCTCGCTGCGATGCCCGACGGTCTGAACACGATGATCGGCCCCCGGGGCGTTCGTCTGTCGGGTGGTCAGGTCCAGCGCTCGGCCGCGGCGCGCATGCTGGTGCGTTCACCCGACCTGTACCTGTTCGACGACCTGTCGAGCGCTCTCGACGTCGAGACGGAGAAGATCCTCTGGGACCGTCTGTTCGCCGACGACATCGACGCCACCGCCCTCGTGGTCTCGCATCGCAAACCGGCACTGCGTCGAGCGAGTCGGGTCGTCGTCATGCGCGACGGCCGCATCGATGCTTCCGGAACCGCGGAGGATCTCCTCGATTCCTCCGTCGAGTTCCGTCGTCTCTGGTCCGGCGACTTCTCCGCCGGTTGATACCACGGCCTCAGCGGCGAACCACAGCACGCCGCTGAGCGACGGGTCCTCGGCTGCAGTAGATGCCTCGATGTCGTACCCTTCCGCTACGATCGAACCCGGATGGAAACACGAATGCCTTTTGTTGAACAAGACATGGACACCATCACCGAAACGGCGCAATCCACCGAACTGGTGGCATTCATCGACACGTGGCTGGACGACAACGGGGTATGGCTCGATTCGCGAACGATCGACTTCGCTCTCGACCTCCGCACGTTGATCGGGGACGCTGCCGCGCCCGAGGACACGCCCCGGGAACCCGTCGGCGCCGACGCCTGAGCCAGAACGACGGCGAGCGGAACGGCGGCGAACCCGTCAGCGCAGCCAGGTCTCCCGATCGCGTATCGGATCACCTTCGAACGGTCGACGAATGAACCACTCGGTTCCGAACGCCGCCGCGAACGCCTCGGGGTCCATCTCGAGGAACCAGGAGTCCGGCCTGATCTGACTCGCGTGGGCGGCCATGGCGGCCCGCTTCCGGTCGAGGACGTCCATCACATCGACGGCGGTCGTGATGGATTCGTCGGCGGTGCCGATCTCGACCATGGCCTCGCGGTCCTCTCCGCCGATGTCGTCACCGTTCGCCCGGGCCGACTCGATGAGATCACGGATCCGGTCCCGATTCATCGTGGCTTCGTAGACAGGACCCACGCCGGCCATCGCCGCGGCGCGATGACCAACTCGATGCACCTGGATGTGGTCGGGGTGGCCGTAACCACCGTGGTCGTCGTACACCGTCAGCACGTCCGCCGACTCTTCCTCGAGGACGGCCGCCAGGCGCGCTGCTGCGTCATCCACCGCGGCGGCGGCGAACGCAGCGCGGTGGCCGTTCGCGGCGTCACCGTCCATTCCGGAGTCGCGGTACCCGAGGAACTCCACGCGGTGAACGCCGAGCAACTCCGCCGCCGCCTCCGTCTCGATCGCCCGGATGTCGGCGAGCGTTGATCCTCTGAGTTCGGGAGGCTCACCCATCTCACCACCGGTCGCGATCACGAGCACCACACGATGTCCGTCACGAGCAGCGCGGATCATCGTTCCCCCGGTGGCGATGGCCTCGTCATCGGGGTGGGCGTGGAAGAACACGAACGTCGCCAATAGGGCCTCCTCTCCGATCCCCGAGGGTACCCGCGCCCGGGGCGGAGTTCGGCGCCCCCGGACGGAGCCCTTCCCCCCACATCTATCCTCGGCCCCATGGCCGACTACACCCCACCGCTGCGCGACATCAAATTCGTCCTCCATCACATCGCCGGGATCGACGAGATCATCGGGTTCCCCGGCTTCGAACACGTCGACCCGGTAACCGTCGGGGGCGCCCTCGACGAGGCCGGGCGTTTCATGGCCGATCTCATCGCTCCCACCAACCGCATCGGAGACGAGGTGGGTGCCACCTTCGCCGACGGCATGGTCGGGACACCCCCCGAATTCCACACGGCCTGGAAACAGTACGTCGACGCCGGCTGGAGCGCCGTTGCCGGTCCACCCGAGTACGGCGGCCACGGGTTCCCGGAGACGATCGGGTTCGCCATCAGCGAGATGTTCGTCACCGCCAACCTCGCCTTTTCCCTCAACCCCATGCTCACCGGGAGCGCGATCACGCTGCTGCGCGACCACGGCAGCGACGAGCAGAAAGCAACCTACCTCGAGAAGCTCGTCACCGCGGAGTGGACCGGGACGATGGTCCTCACCGAACCGGAAGCCGGGTCCGACCTCGGGGCGCTACGAGCCAAAGCAGAACCGAACGAGGACGGCACGTGGAGGATCAGCGGATCGAAGATCTTCATCACGTGGGGCGACCACGACCTCACCGACAACATCATCCATCTCGTCCTCGCCCGAGTTCCCGATGCCCCGCCCGGATCCAAGGGGATCTCGCTGTTCATCGTGCCGAAGTTCCTCGTCGACGAAGACGGGGGGGTCGGCGCGCACAACCGCGTTGAATGCGTGTCGATCGAACACAAGCTCGGCATCCACGGCAGCCCTACCTGCGTGTTGTCGTTCGAGGAATCCACCGGCTATCTCGTCGGTGAAGCCAACCGGGGCATGCGTTACATGTTCACGATGATGAACCAGGCCCGGCGCGAGGTCGGCCTCGAAGGCCTCGGCATCGCCGAGCGGGCCTATCAGCAAGCACTCGAGTACGCCAAGGAGCGGCGGCAGGGTCGGGCGGTGGGAACCCCGAAGACCGAGAGCGCTCCGATCGTCGAACACCCCAATGTTCGGCGCATGCTCATGACGATGAAGGCCTACAACGAGGCGTCGAGGGCCCTTCTCTACGACACCGCGGCCACCGCCGAGCGGTCGCATCGACACCCCGACCAGACGACCCGAACAGAAGCTGCTTCCCGAGTGGCTCTTCTCACCCCGATCGCCAAGGCCTGGTGTACCGACATCGGCGTCGAGATGTCATCGATCGGCATCCAGGTCCACGGCGGGATGGGTTACATCGAAGAGACGGGTGCCGCCCAGTACTACCGCGACAGCAGGATCACGCCGATCTACGAGGGAACGAACGGTATCCAGGCGATCGATCTCGTCATGCGCAAACTCCCCATGGAAGGGGGCGCGGTCGTGCGGGCCTATCTCGACGAGATCGCGGCGCTCGACGCTCCGCTGGCGGAGGGTGGAGCCCGCTTCGATGCGATCCGCACCGGCCTTGCGGCCGGACTCGAAGCCCTCACCGAAGCGACCGCATGGCTGCTCGAACGCGACGACACCAACGACGTCCTCGCCGGGGCAACACCGTACCTGACGTTGTTCGGAACGGTCGCCGGCGCCTCCTACTCCGCTCGCATGGCCCTCGCTGCGAAAGACCTGCCCGACGCCGCCGACGATCCCTGGCTCCAGGCCAAGGTCGACACCGCCGAGTTCTACGCGGAACAACTCATTCCCCGTGTCACCGGCCTCCCTCCAGCCGTCCGGGCGGGAGCAGGATCGATGTTCGCGATCGACACCGACGTGATGGGAGAGACGAGATGACGATCAGAGGAGGCACAAGATGACCGAGCCACGCCCCCGGGGCGCCGCGTTCTTCGACCTCGACCGCACGATCATCACGGGCTCGTCGATGTTCGCGCTCGGATGGGCCGCCTACCGGGCGGGACTCGTTCCGAACCGAGACCTCATCGACGACGTGATGAACGCCGGGTCGTTCCTCGTCTCGGGCGCCGGTGACGAGAAGACCGAGGCCGTGAAGAAGCGGGTCCTCAAAGCGATCGCCGGGCTCTCGGTTGCGAAGATGGAGGGCCTGGCGGACGACATCATGCCCCGGCTCGAAAACGAAGTGCGCCGGGAGGCCCGGGGCCTCATCGATCTGCACCACGCGGCAGATCGCGACAGCTACATCGTGTCGGCATCACCCGTCGAGATCGTCGATCGGTTCGCCGGTGCGATCGGGATGACCGGTGGTATCGGCACCGTGGCGGCCAAAGCCGACGGCGTGTACACCGGAGAGCTCGCCGAGCCGTTCTGCTACGGCGCAGGCAAGGCGATCGCGATCGAGAAGATCGCTGCAGAGAAGGAGTACGACCTCAGACTGTCGTACGCCTACACGGATTCGATCGGCGACCTTCCGATGCTCGAGATCGTCGGGCACCCGGTCGCGGTCAACCCGGACCGCGCCCTCGAGACGGTGGCCTACCAACGCGGCTGGCCCGTCATCGAGTTCAGCAGGACACGCAAGAAGGTGATCAGGCGCACGACGGCGGTCGTGGGCGCGGTCGGAGTGGCGGCCGCGGCGTTCGCGGCTGGGTTCGCTCAGGGAAGGGCGTCGGGGCGTCGCGTCTGACGGAGGAATCCGACGTCAACCGGTCTCGGAAACCGTCCCCGACCGTCCCTTGCCGTAGTAGGTACTCGTGTACTGGCCGATGTCGAAGAAGAACGCCAGGACCACGAGGAACCAGTCGAACCCGGCAACGCCGGGCGTTCCCCAGTTCCACAGCGCGACGTAAGCAAGGGTGGTGTACGGAAGGAGCACCAGACCGACCAGGGGCACGATCCAGTCTCCGGTGAACGCCCTCGACACCCAGTCCGTGAACACCCAGATGAGGCCCAGCGCGAAGCGGGGAGCGAAGGCGCCGAAGGCGCCCAGCAGGCAACACCCGCACGCCATGTGATCGCCTCCCGGATCGGTCGACTGCCGACGATACCACCGCGGTACTGCGCCTACCCGAATGGAGCGGCTACCTTTCCCACGGAGGCGGCCCGCCTCCGAGCCCACTCTCGCCTCCCGGGCTCTCCCACGACGCAGGACGCTCATGACGCAAGAACTCACAACCAAGTCCACCTTCGCAGATCTCGGCGTGTCCGCAGGCATCATCGACAGCCTCACCGATCGGGGAATCGACACTCCGTTCCCCATCCAGGAGATGGCCATCCCCGATGGTTTCGCGGGTCGCGACGTGCTGGGGAAGGCCAAGACCGGCTCGGGCAAGACGCTCGCCTTCGGGATCCCGATGGCGGCCGGTCTCGAAACGGCGCGGCCGGGCCATCCGACCGCGCTGGTCCTCGTACCCACCAGGGAACTCGCTCGTCAGGTCTCCGAGGAACTCGAACCGCTCCTCGCCGTCGACGGCCATGCCCTGGTCAGCGTGTACGGCGGATCATCGATGCAGGACCAGATCGACGCCCTCGACCGAGGCGTCGAGATCGTGATCGCCACGCCCGGAAGGCTCATCGACCTCATGGATCGCCGCAAGGTCCGCCTCAACGCCGTCACGGTCGTCTGTATCGACGAAGCCGACCAGATGGCGGACATGGGGTTCATGCCCCAGGTGCGCAAGATCATGGACACCGTTCCCGAGGATCATCAGACCTACCTCTTCTCGGCAACACTCGACATGCAGGTGCAGATCCTGATCGATCGATACATGACCGATCCGATCAACCACGAGGTGGAGTCGCCGACCGAGACCGTCGACACGATGTCGCATCGGTTCCTCAGGGTGCACCACATGGACAAACCGAAGGTCACCGTGGCGATCAGTCACGGCGCGGAACGCACCCTGGTGTTCACCAGAACCAAGTGGATGGCCGACGAACTGGCCAAACGGCTGCTCGACGAGGGCGTCGATGCGGCCGCGATCCACGGTGATCTGCCACAGCCGAAGCGGGAACGGGCCCTGGCGAGGTTCCGCGAAGGGAAGACGCCCATCCTCGTCGCCACGAACGTCGCCGCACGAGGGCTCCACATCGAGGGCGTCGACGTGGTCGTCCACTACGACCCGCCGGACGACCCGAAGACGTACCTCCACCGTTCCGGGCGCACCGCTCGCGCCGGCGAGGAAGGCCTCGTGGTGACCCTGGTCGAATGGGATCAGGTGAACGAGGTGCTGGGGATCCAGCGCCGCGCCGGGCTGAACGTCCCCATCGTCAAGATGTTCTCGAACGACGAACGCCTGGAGGACCTCTCCTCGTGGGAACCCCCCGAGGACATGGCCCCCTTCAAGCCCGGCTCCGAAAAGAAGCGCCGCCGCCGCCGCTTCTGACGACGACGATTGTCGTTGCGAGCCCTGGTTGTTCTCAGCTACAGCCAGTGTCGCTACCAGCCCACGGCTCGCCCTAGGGTGCGGGTCCACAGCCAACCCGAGAGGAGCCACCGATGGCCAAGCAGTACAGCGCGCCGCCCGAGATGACGATCGATCTCTCGAAGACGTACACCGCGAAACTCGCAACGAGTGCCGGTGACATCACGATCGAGTTCGCCGCCGCGGATGCGCCCCAGACGGTCAACAACTTCGTGTTCCTGGCCCGGGACGGCTTCTACGACGGGGTGATCTTCCACCGGGTGATCGACGGCTTCATGATCCAGGGTGGCGACCCCACCAGCACGGGAACCGGCGGACCCGGGTACCGGTTCCGCGACGAGGTCCACTCCACGACGAAATACGACCGAGGCACCGTTGCGATGGCCAACTCCGGCCCCAACACCAACGGTTCCCAGTTCTTCATCTGTCACAAGGACGCAGGACTCCCGAACGCCTACACGATCTTCGGCAAAGTGACCGACGGCATGGATATCGCCGATGCCATCGCCACAGCCCCGACCGGCGCTCAGGACCGTCCCGTCGATCCCGTGACCATCGACTCGATCGAGATCACCGAGAGCTGAACGACACCGCGATCCGGCAGGCGCGACCGCTGAGGCGGATCTCGCTGCCCTGAGGTCGCAGACGGTCGTCGGAGCGACGAGGATGGGGCCCGTGATGCACCGCCGGTTGCTGAAGAGTCCGGCACCGATCGCGCAGCGGCCGTTACGACGGGATGAAGCTCCGGATCCGGTGCCGCGTGCGGGCGAGATCCTGCTCGACGTTGCCGCGTGCGGGGTCTGTCGCACCGATCTGCAACTCGTGGAGGGCGATCTCGAGGCGCATGCCCTTCCCGTGGTTCCGGGTCACCAGATCGTGGGGCGGGTCCTCTCGGTCGGTGACGGCGTCACCAACTGGGACGTGGGTGATCGCGCTGGAGTGGCCTGGCTGGGCGGTGCCTGCGGCGAGTGCCGGTTCTGCACTTCCGGCAGAGAGAACCTGTGCGAGAAGGCGGTGTTCACCGGATGGGATCGAGACGGCGGATACGCCTCCCGGGTGACCGCACGCGCCGATTACGCGCTCCGCATCCCAGGTTCCTTCGACGATCTCGACGCTGCCCCCCTCCTCTGCGGCGGGGTCATCGGCTACCGGTCGTTGAAGATCTCCGGCATCCGGCCCGGCGGACGCCTCGGACTCTACGGTTTCGGAGCATCGGCCCTGCTCTCGCTCCAGGTCGCCCTCCATTGGGGCTGTGACGTGTTCGTGTCGACCCGGTCGCAGACCGAACAGCGGCGGGCACTGGAGATGGGGGCCTCGTGGGCGGGTTCGTACCACGAGACGCCTCCGGTCCCGCTCGATGCGGCCATCACGTTCGCCCCCGCGGGGTACGTGGTCGTCGAGGCTCTCAAGGCGGTCGACCGCGGGGGGACGGTGGCCATCAACGCCATTCATCTCGACCGGATCCCCGAGTTCGGGTACGACCTCTTGTGGTCGGAGCGCCGCCTCGCCAGCGTCGCCAATTTCACCCGGCATGACGCTCAGGAGTTCCTCGATCTCGCCGCGGACATCCCCGTGCGAACGGTCACCGACGTGTACCCGCTCTCCGACGCCAACCTCGCCCTCCAGCGACTCGAGGAGGGTCGGGTCTCAGGTGCCGCCGTCCTCACCTGCGAGTGACGCGCGGCGGGGCGTCGGCCTCCCGTGTCGGATCAGGAACTGGATTTCTTGGGGCGATACGTCCACGTGAACGGCTCTCGCTCGACCCGCCCGTCGTCGTGGGTGATCACCCGAACGGTCCTGACGGTGGTCCGTCCCGACGATTCGGCAGTGCATTCGCGGCCGTCGGTGTTGCCGTAGAACGCGACGGTGATCGATCCCCCGGTGTGCGACGTGTCGATGAGAACCGGGGTTCCCGTGTCGTTGCGGAAGATCACGTCGGGCTTGGGAAAACCGAGCGTGGCCTCTCTTCCCAAGGGATACCGAGAGAAGTACAGGCTGTGCGGTTGATGCTCGACGTCCTCGTAACAGCCGAAGAACACCGCGTTGTAGAAGGTCGTCGCGAACTGGCTGGTGCCGCCGCCGATGTTGATGGGGCTATCGCAGCAGGAGACCACGCCGTTGATGATGGCGCCGGCCCGAACGTAGCCTTCTTCGAGGGTACGTTTGCCGGCATGATCGTTGACCGAGAAGGTCTCTCCCGGCATCACCAGCGCGCCGTCGATCTCGTCGGCGAGCGTGTTGATGTTCGTGTTGCGGTTCTGACAGCACGGGTGGTAGGTCGTGAACTCAGAGACCTTCGAGAACGGCCCCATCTCTTCTGCCATCTCCGTGGTGAGGGTGGCTTCCTCGCGGACCATGAGGGGAATCTCGGCGATGCCGTCCCCAACTGCGGCCTGCACGATCCTCTCGGAAACGAGGCTCCGATCCACGCCGACCCCCGGGCTCGATGGGTGGATGATCACCTCGCCCTCCTCGCCTTCACCTTCCGGTTCGATGAGCTCGAACGAGGCGTCCACGGGATCGGTGTCGAATTGGGGAAGTCGGAACTGAACCGAACGGAGGAGGCTTTCACCGTCGAGCGACACCTGGAGACTGGGTCTCGAATTCTCGACGATCTCGGTCCTCATCGCGGCGATCAACTCGAGCGTGTGCACCTGCAACGTCCGCTCGGTGCTGCCTTCGAGGAGCAGGGTCACTTCGGAGCCGATGAGTTGGTTGGCCTGTGCAACCGCGGTGTCGATGCTCGAGGTGGTGAGCGTCGGGACGATGTCGATGAGCGGCAGCGGAGCCGGATCGCGTGCGGGAGATGACACCGTCGCTGCAACGATCGGCGTTGCGGCGTCGTGGTAGATGCGGGTGCCCGCTTCCGGATACTGCGCGAGCGCGACACCTTGCTCCACGATCACCTCACCGTCGTATGCGGGGTGGTCGATCGCGGTGGTGTCCCACCGGGTCAGAACCACGTCGATGGCCTCGTCGTCCACCGACACGGGAATCGTGATCTCGACCTGGGAACGGAACGATCCCCACCACTCGGTGAAATCCGAGACGATCGATCCGGTGCGTCCCCGCTGCATGGCCGTTTCCACCACCGCGCCCTCATTCACACTCAGGCTGATCTCTGTCGGGTCCAAGACGACGATCTGGTCGCCGAGGAGGAACTCTGCCGGCGTGGTGATGAGATCGGTCTCATAGGCCCCCACCGCGTCGGTCGCTTCCTGTTCCGACAGGTTGCCCACGGCCACGCCACCGACGGAGACGTTCCGAGCAACTCGATTCCGGTGACTGACCTGGTCGAACACATAGGCCGACGCGAACAGGAACACGAGGAACAGCGGGAGCGCGATCACGATGATCCAGATGCGGCGCATGAGTTTCCCTATCGACGTGACCCGTTGGCCTGGATTGTATGGGCGACCCTCGATTACACCTAGGACCTTCGACGGGTCCCGGGAGTCGCTCGGTGACGGGCAGGAGCGAGAGGTTCGCTGGCCTAACCGCAACCGCCCGTCGATGGGCCCTGCTTTTCGGCCAACTGCACCTTCGGCGTGTACTCGAGTTCCCACTCGTGCGCGTCCGGATCCGACGCCACGCAGCGGTCGCCCAACGCCGCGGTGAACACGAACTGGGACTGTTCCGGGTAGTTGGTCGGTTTGGGATCGGCATCCTCGCCGAAGATGGCGAGCCAACCGTTCACGCCGCCTTCCAGGATGTATGCGTTCTGAACGTTCTGTGCGGTGAGCGCTTTCCAGGCTTCCGTCGACGATGTCTCGGCGTTGCTCATCGCCACAACCACGGTGCGTGATGGGCCCTCGATGAGCTCTGCGGCGAGGTCCCCCTCCGCGAGCTCATCGAGTTCGAAGTGCTTCGCAGCTCTCAGGTGGAACTGGTTGTAGTCACGAACGGAGCGGACGTCGAGCATGACCAGGTTGAGACCGTTGTTGTTCATCAAGTCCAACAGCTCGCCCGGATCGATCTGTACCTCACGTGCTTCGAGTCGCACCTGTTCCTCGGCGGCCACAGCGTCCCAGTAGTCCTTCGTGTCGGGCTGGCCGACCGCCAGGACGACGAGCGCCAGCATCACCAGCACGCCGGCACCGACGTAGCGGCCTTTCGCGGGCGGGTCATCCTCGTCGATGCCCTTCTTCTTCTCGATTCGCTCAACTCCCCAGAAGAGCCCGAGGGCCATCACCACGATGATGAGCACCACCAGGCCCGTGTCGATCCCCAGCCAGTCGGGAATGGTGAAACGCCCCATGTAGGAGAACTCCCAGAATTCCATGAAGTACGGCACGGTTTCTCCGAACAGGAACACTCCGACGACGGTTCCCCCAACGAAGAACAGGGCGTCGATCTTGAACGTGGCGACTCCCACGAGGGACGTCCCCGGACACAGACCGCCGATGAGGAATCCGACACCCAGGATGAAGCCACCGATGATCCCCGGCCAGAGATAGGTTTCGTCCACGAAGACGGCCCGAAAGTCGAGGAGCCCGACGGCCGAGGCGCCGAAAACGAGGACCATGGCGGTGATCACTGCCGTGAACATCACCTTGAACATCGCGAAGTCCTTGAAGTAGAATTGCGCCGCCAGTTTCGACGCGCGACCGAACCCGGCCATCTCGAGCGCCGCGCCGAACCCCACGCCGAGAACCAGGTAGATCCCATACATGACGGGTGTGGGGATCGCTCCGAGGTCGAAAGGTGCCGGCATCGCGCTCCCCCTAGTTCCAGAGCTTCCGGAAGAACGGAGCCGCGATGAGGGCCCCGCCGAAGAACGCCATGAGGAACGCCCAACTCCCCACCGAGAGAACGGCGCCGCCGGTGAGACCCTGACCCGAGGTGCATCCGCGGGCGAACCGGGCGCCGTATCCGACGAAGGTCCCGCCGAGCATGGCGAACATCAACCGCTGCGGGTTCGAGATCTGGGGGCCCTTGATGATCTCGGTGTGCACCCGGCGTCCGAACAGCCCGGACAGGAAACCGCCGAGCACGACGCCGATCCCGAGGAACACGATCCAATGATCGAGCGAGTTCTTCACCCCGCCGGCGTACCGAACGAGGTAGATGTTCGTATCGACGTGGTGGGGGGCAACGAGCCCTTCGAAGAACGCCACGACCCGCTGGAGCGCGCCCGATGCCCCCAGCCCGTTCCCTGTGATGAAGAACGCGAGGAACAAGACGATCCCGAGGAGGACTCCGCGAGGTAGGGGTTCAGGAAGGGTTTCGGGTCCGGTTCGCTTCCCTTGACGACCGACGGTCCGACCGGCTCGAGTGCCATCAGGACACCACCTCCGTCTCTTGTTCGTCCTCGTCGGCGGGTTGAACCTCGACCTCTTCCCAGCCGGTCACCATCCCGCGCACGCTTGCCAGCGGTGTGACGCCCGTGGTCGTCAAGTAGATGTGCAGAACCAGGAAGGCAGCGAACAGCCAGGCGATCAGCGTGTGGACCGGTAGCAGGAATCCGAGTCCGCCGAGCCGAGAAGTCACATCGGGCCATCGCTGCGCGCCCCAGATCAGGATGCCGGTGATCATCTGCAACGGCAGCAGGACGTTGAGGATCGCCAGGTAGGTCGCTTGCTGGAGCGGGTTGAGTTTCTGCCGCTCGTCCTTCTCGTAGGGATGCGGATCGCCCCGGAAGATCCCCTGGACGTAGTAGGTGGCCTGGACGATCGCCTGATGGAAGAAGCCTGCGGGACGCGGCAGGAACTGCCTGATGAACCCGCTGGCGACGGCGTCGACGAGTGCGAGGATCGCGTTCGCGACCAGGATCACCGCCAGAACGTTGTGGACGAGGATCATCCAGCGGAACGTGCCGGCGGAGGCCGCATCCGGGTAGTGGATGACGATGCCGGTCAGGATCAGCATGATGATGATGAGGGCCTGGGTCCAATGCCAGAAACGCTCATACCGGGTGTAGAGGTAGGCATCCCGCGTCGTGTGGTGCTCGGGCCCGCGGCGGTAGTGCGTGTACACCCGGATGATGCCGTGGATGGCGATCCCGATCAGAACGAGCATGAACACCGTGAAACCGAACCAGTCGGCCCACCCGCCGCGATCGTTGCCGAGTACCTCGATGTCCCCGGACGTGGTCTCCGGTTCGTACCAGAGGCGGCCGTCGTCGGTGACATGCAGACTCCCGGTGGCCTCGGTGTCGCTGTCGCCGACGAAGGTGGGAAGCACGCCGCCCGGCACGTAGGCGCCGACCGGCATCGCCTGGCTCAGCCGGGAGTCACTCGAGTGACACGCCTGACAGTCTCTGATGGCCCACGATCCCGCGGTGATCCCGTGTGCGATCGTATAAGGCTGCAGTTCGGCCGCGATGTGCGGGTTCTCGAGACCGCGCGCCGCGAGCCGACTCCGGATCAGCTCCTCCTTGACGTCGTCGTCGATGGCCAGCTCGCCTTCGGAGATGTCGCCATCACCATCGCCATCGAAGGCAGCGACCACGTCGGGCGCGTAGTCGTCCCCCTCGAGGTACGCGGCTTCGAGGTCGATGAGCCGAACCGGGCGCTCGGGCGTGCCGTGCGCCCAGAACCACGATCCAACGAGGTTGTACGGTGCCAACCGCTTGCTGCCGTCCTCCTCGATCCGTTGCAGGATCACCGGATCGAAGCCCGTGATGAGCGTGTCGGCCGACTCGACGGCACCGTCCGCGCCACGCACCGCCGTTCGCGGGGTGCCGTCGGTGTGGATGACGGTCCAGTCGTACTGCTCGGCAGCCGGGGCGACCGATGCCGGGATGTGACACGTCTCGCACGCCACCTGAGCCATGTGGCGTTCCTGGAAGGGCAGCCACTCGTGGGAGTCCTGCGGGTCGTGACAGTCGACACAGGTCCGCATCGTGTGGTTGTACTCCGGGGCGACGGTCCCTTGAGCGGTGTGTCCCTTGGCGAACTCGTGTAACGGCTGTTCGAGGTACGAACCGAGATCGCGACGTCGCGGGTCGTATTCCAGATGGTCGGGTTTGGTGTCGTCGGATTCCGCCACCTGCGCGGGGTTGTTGAGGGCGCCGTGGCAGCTCACACAATCGAGACCGCGCTCGGCGTGCACATCCCACGGTCTGGCCAGTTCATCCTTGTCGGGGAGGTTCAAGCCGGATTCTGCGACCCGCTGTGGGGAGAAGACCTGCCCGCTCGTAAGCGTTTCCCACCCATCGGCGAGGCTGGAGCCCACGAGAGGATCGTCCCCTTCGTGCACCGCCCCGTGGCACTGACCGCAGGCCTCGTTCGTGGGTTTCGCGATGGTCAGGTACTCCGGGGCAAGATCACCATCGTCGGTGAACGCGCCCGGATTCCACACCCAGGTCTCGTCGACGGCATCGACGATCCCGGTCTCGGAGAGAGTCGCGGTTCCCGCCCACCGGAACCGGCCCGCTTCGAGTTCGCGGATCCGGGCGTCGTTGTCGGCGATCGGTACGTGACAGAGGAAACAGTTGAGCTCCTCGACGCCGGACTCGCTCCAATCCCGACGAGACCGATGATCCAGTCTTTGCGTCCGCCTCCGTTCGGCTGCGGCTCCGGAGCTGCCGAGGCTGAGGGCTCGGGCTCGGCCGGCGTCGCGGACTCAACGTCGTCCATGTCCCACCGTCCGGCGCCGGTGGAAGGGCCGTGTTCTCTCGGCCGCCACCCTCGGTCTCCCGGCATCCGAAAGCGGCGTGGAGGTTCCTAACACCACCAGTGGGCACGCTTGCACTGTCGCCTCCAGATCAGAGAACTGTTCCCATTCTCACTACAGAGGAGCTTAGCCCACATTGTGAAACATTTCACAATGTCACGACACGGCGTGACGCCACACACCCGCCATCTCCTCGCCCGCGAGCGAAGCGAGTGTTGGGAGGTGGATCCGGCCGGCTCTGCGGCGGGAGACGGAGGGGGCCGAGCGAAGCGAGGAACGGGCGCCGGACGTATCATGTCGGACCAGTTCGGAGCCACGATGAGCAGCACCAGACGTGTCCGCCGGCAGGGTGCCGCCGACGGAGCCCGGGCCGTGTCTCCGCTTCTCATCGGGGTCATCCCGTTCGGGCTCGTCTTCGGGGTCACCGCCGTGGGAACATCGGTCGGAGGCGCCCTCGGTTACGCGACCTCGATCGTGATCTTCGCCGGGGCGGCCCAGCTGGCGACGGTGCAGCTCCTCGACGTCGGGGCCGCGGCTCTCGTCGTGATCGCGACCGCCCTCATCATCAACGCTCGCCACCTGATGTACAGCGCTGCTCTGGCACCGCACTTTCGAGAGTTCCCACGATGGGCCCGGCTCGCGCTCCCCTACCTCCTGACCGATCAGGCGTTCGCGGTTTCGATCGTACGCTACGAAACCACCAGCGACCCCGCCTACAAACAGTGGTTCTTCACGGGCGCAGCCGCCACCCTGTGGATCGTCTGGCAGTTCTCGACGGCCGCAGGGGTAGCTCTCGGCACCAGCATCCCCGAGTCGTGGTCGCTCGACTTCGCGATCCCGCTCGTCTTCCTGGCGTTGCTCGTTCCGGCGATCAAGACACGACCGGCCCTTGTCGCCGCGCTCAGCGGGGGTGCGATCGCGGTCCTCGCGAGCGGCGCGCCGTACGGCCTCGGCCTCATCATCGGGGCGCTCGCGGGGGTTGGCGCCGGCGTGCTCGCAGAACGAAGATCGTCATGACCGACGTGGCCATCATCGTCGTCATCGGGATCGGCACCTACCTGTTCCGGCTGTCCTTCATCGGCTTGCTCGGCGCACGACCGATGCCGGAGTGGGCCGCGGCTCCCTTGCGCTACGTGGCGCCGGCGGTTCTTGCCGCCATCGTGGCGCCGGCCGTGCTGCTCCGTGACGGCGCGTTGGACCTGGCACCCCTCTCCAACCCCAGGTTCCTTGCCGCCGGACTCGCCATCGTGGTCGCCTGGCGGACGAAGAGCGTGGCGGCGGTGATCGTGGTCGGCATGATCACCGTATGGGCACTTCAGGCCCTCGCCTGAACATTGTCGTCCCGAACCCTGGTTGTTCTCAGCCACACTGAGTGTTGCCACGAGCCGAGGTTGTTCGCAGCCACATCAGCGGGTTCGGTCGGCGGCCTCCACCTGGGCGGCGAAACCGTCGAGTTCGCCTGCGGTCGGTTCGTGAGTCCAGGCCTGGATGTCGGCCAGGATCTCGGCGTACTTCACGTCCTGTCCGGGCAACACCACCGCCCGCACCGGGACATCGTCCGGCAAGATCGAGCGGGCCCGCTTGAGGATCGCCCGGTGAGCGGGACGGTCGAGATCGAGTTGAAAGACCACCCCGTGGGCCTCGTCGCGCATCGGACAGTCACCGGCGATGCCCGGGCATGCCGAACCGTGGGCAGGGCCATGGCACACCAACACCGGATGGCCGAGCTTCTCGAGAAAATCGCGATCGAACGCCTCGTCACCCAGCGTCACATCGAGGATCAGGCCTTCGGTTTGGTTCACGTCGGCCTCCTTTCGCTCCCAGAGTGACCATCCCGACCCCGGGCGCGCCGGGGTCGAAAGGCCGTAACCGGCTGCGAGCGGAACGCCTACTCGTACACCCGGGGGATATCGAGGGAGCTCCAGTCGGGGGCCTTGTAGCCCTTCGCCGGTTGCCGAGGCGGCAGATCCAGGGGAGTCGGGGTGAGATCCTGATACGGGATCTGATCCAACAAGTGAGTGATGATGTTCAGGCGACCGCTCTTCTTGTCGTTGAGGTCGGCGAGGTGCCACGGCGCCCACTCGGTGCTGGTCTGTTCGAAGACGACGTCGCGGGCTTTCGAGTAGTCGACCCAGCGCGAACGGGCCGTCAGGTCCGTCGGGCTCAGCTTCCAGCGCTTCTTCGGGTCGGTGTTGCGACTCTGGAACCTGCGCTCCTGCTCATCGTCGTTGACGTTGAGCCAGTACTTGATGAGGGTGATCCCGTCGCCGGTGATGACCTGCTCGAACGCAGGGCAGAGCGCGAGGAACGTCTCGTACTCCTTGTCGGTGCAGAAACCCATGACCCGTTCGACGCCGAGCCGGTTGTACCAGGAACGGTCGAACAGGACCATCTCGCCGGCCGCGGGGAGATGTGGGATGTATCGCTGGAGGTACCACTCCGATTTCTGTCGGTCGGTCGGCACGGGAAGGGCCACGGTGCGGACGACGCGGGGGTTGAGACGGCGGGTGATCGTCTTGATCGTTCCACCCTTCCCAGCGGCATCCCTTCCTTCGAAGATGACGACCACCCGAAGTTCCTGGTCCTTGATCCACCCCTGGAGCTTCGCCAGTTCGGGCTCGAGTTTCGCGAGCTTCTTGTTGTACTTCTTGCGTTTCATCTTGGCCTCCTCGGTCCGGGTTCAGCCTAGCCAGGCCTCCGGGTCCGGAGAAAGGCCGTCCCCTAACTCGCTCGGCGACGGGCGCGGTCTCGGACACGGCGGCGCATGCGGCGCCGTTCCGAAGCATCGAGCCCGCCCCAGACACCTTCGGACTGGTTCGTCGCGAGGGCGTATTCGAGGCACTGGTCGCGCACCGGGCAGATCGCGCACACCGCTTTGGCTCCGAGCGCGTCCTCGGGTTCGTCGCCCGGCGGGAAGAAGATATCGTGTTCGACCGTCGCGCACGCGGCCTGCTCACGCCAGCCTTCGCCGGGGTACCAAAGAAGATCATCGAGCGCCAGCATCGTCATTCCGTCCCCTGTTCTCTCCAGGACGGCATAACGCACGGCGGCGGCATCCTGTTCCCGGAACGATGCGTCAGGGCGGAGGCGGCATCGGGTTCCGTGTGTCGTCGTAGACCCAGGAGAGGTCGGACTCGCACCGCACCACGCCGTCGAGCCGACAGATCAACTCCTCGAGAAGACGGGCATCGGACCGGTTCGGCACCGTGCCGCGGATCGTCACGACTCCCTCGTCTACGTCGACGTCGATCTCGCCCGGATCGAGCATCATGATCCGACGCACGACATCCTGTTCGATCTCGTCGGCGATCACCTCGTCCGGCCGCGCGAACGCCGACATCACGTCGGCCCGACTGATGATCCCTTCGAGCATCCCATCGGGATTCACGACCGGGAGTCGCTTGATCCCCTGTTCGGTCATCTTTCGAGCGGCTTCGGTGAGGTCCGAGTCCCGATCGACACAGATGGGGTTCTTCGACATCGCGTCACCGACGTTGACCGCTTCATTGGGTTTCCGCTCCCCGAACAGCGCGTCGAGCAGCCGCCGACGCCGACCCCACGATCGATCTGCCTCCGCTTCCACGAAATCGGCCTCCGTGATGATGCCGACGATCTTCCCGTCGTCATCGACGACCGGTAGCCCGGAGATCCCCGCGTTGATCATCGTGCGGGCGGCTTCCTTCAGACCCATGTCGGGGCTCGCCGTGAGGACAGTCGTGGTCATGACGTCGATCACCTTCACATACGGCTCCTCTCCATCTCGTATCGACTCTCCGATCCGCGTCCGGCGGCGAACCCGGCCCGGATCATCTCGACCAGTCCTCAGGCGGGTAGTTGTGCTCCTGCCTGGTTGCCACCCTGGCAGCGTAAGCAGCCGCCTCGCTCCGGCGAGACATCTCCATCTTGGCGAGGAGGTTACTGACGTAGTTCTTGACTGTCTTCTCCGCGAGGAACAACTCATCGGCGATCTGCCGGTTGGTCTTCCCGTCGGCGATCAGGTCGAGGATGCGACGCTCCTGGGGGGAAAGCCTCCGGATCAACGGGTCGTCGACCGCCTGTCCGCGAAGACGAACGAACAGGGGCTCCGTCATCGCCGGATCGAGCAGCGATTCGCCTTTCCCGACCCGACGGATGCTATCGACGAGTGCTTCCGAATCGATCCGTTTCAGCACGTACCCGGCAGCACCGGCCATGATCGCCGAAACAAGGGCCTCTTCGTCTGCATACGAGGTCAGGATGAGGACACCGACGTCGGGCCAACGGTTCCGGATCTCGCGGCAAGCCTCGATTCCGGAGCCGTCCGGGAGGCGCACGTCCATCACGACCACGTCGGGAGCGCTGTATCCCACTCTGCGGACGCCCTCCTCAGCCGAGCCGGCCTCACCGACGACGGAGAGATCGTCGTAAGAATCGATGAGCGAACGCAGGCCCGCCCGTACGACCTCATGGTCGTCCACGAGCACTACACCGAGGGGGCGTTCCTTCGTTCCCTTTGCTGCCATCTCAGGAAACTACCTCATCGGGAGAGATTCCGTACGGGCCGAACGGCCCTCTCTGCGCGCATCTTCCGTCGCGGGTCCCTCATCAGAGCGTGCAGACTGCATCGCCGTAGCCGGCAGCAGCACTAGCCTTCCTCCCGTGACCGTCGGCACCTTCACACCGAGCCTGCTCCGCCGCCTCGTCGAGGGGGCAGCCGCGGTTGCCAGCCAGACCGATCTCCAGACTCTCTTGACGATCACCGTCGAGACGGCGATGGAACTGACCGGCGCCCGGTACGGAGCCCTGGGCGTGCTCGGCGAGCACGGTACGGTCGTCGAGTTCGTCCATGCCGGGCTCGACCCGGACACCGTCGAGCGAATCGGTGCTCCTCCCCAAGGACGCGGCGTTCTCGGTGCGATCTCGCGAGGCGGGAAAACCGTCCGCATCAGCCACATCAGTGATCATCCCGCGTCGACCGGGTTCCCCGAGGGCCACCCCCCGATGGAGTCCTTCCTCGGTGTGCCCGTCCGCGCCGGTTCGGACCTGTTCGGCAATCTGTACCTGACCGACAAGGAAGGTGGCTTCACCGAGGAAGACGAAGCGCTCATCGAAGCGGTCGCCATCATCGCCGGGGCGGCCGTGCGCACGGTTCGTCTCCAGGCCCGTCTCCTCCGACTCGCGGTGGTCGAGGATCGCGAACGGATCGCGCGCGACCTCCACGATGCCATCATCCAGGATCTCTTCGCGGTCGGGCTGTCGCTCCAGGGCCAGAGCCTCAGGGTGTCCGACCACACGATTCGAACGGAGTTGGAGAGGAACGTCGAGAGCCTCGACGATACGATCTCGACGCTGCGGAGCTTCATCTTCAACCTCAACAGGCCCTTGGAGGAACGGCACACGCTGCAGAGCGACGTGCGCGAGCTCATCACGCGGCTGGCCGGTCCCCACGACATCGAAGTCCACGTGACCTACACGGGAACGCTCGACGCGATCCCCCAGGTCACCATCGACGACACCGTGCTGCTCATCCGTGAGTCGCTGAGCAACTCGTTGCGTCACTCCGAAGCCGACCAGGTTTTCGTCGAGATCCACGGATCCGATGCTTCGCTCTCCATCGCCGTCATCGACGACGGGGTCGGCTTCGACGTAGAGCACACGACCTGGGGACTCGGACTCGCCAACCTGAAGAGCCGGGCAGCACGAGCGGGTGGTGAGATCACGATCGACTCCACTCCTGATTCGGGAACATCGATTCGGGTCGCCTTGCCCCTGTGATCGGCGTGTCCGGTCAACGTCTGCGGGGAGTTTCGTCAGAATGGTCGTGGCAGCACTAGCCTTCCGGACCGTTCGAGAAGAGTGTGTGTGGAGGACCCGTGTCCCTAAGAATGGTCTACCAGGGCCAGAGCGTCGACGTCCCAGATGACACCGTCGCCGTTATCGGTGCCGATACGAACGCGACCGTGCGGGTCGCGCGACCCGGGATCTCGCGCCGTCACGCCATCGCCAAGTACGACGGAAGCCACTGGGTCGTCCAGGATGCCTCCAGTCGCAACGGCACCTACCACGATGGAGCTCGCGTCCAGGTCCTCGACGTCACCGGCCCGACGGAGATCCGGTTGGGACACCCGAGTGAGGGTGAACTCATCGTGCTCACTCCCGCTGCAGCAAAGACGGCGAGCACCACCCCCACGAGTCGGGCTCCGAAGGCCGAGGCGACGCCGCCGCCGTCGCCATCCACTTCATCGGCTGCGCCGGTCGCACCGGCTCGACATGCTGCGCTCCCGTCACAGGCCAGTCGCACACGGGTCAACCCTTCTGCTGCGCCCACCGCGGCAACGGCACCGGCCGCGGCTGAAGATCCCCGGCTGGATGACCTCGTGCGAGCGCTCAACGACACGGTGCACTCGATCAGGGGGCTCACTTGGTCCGTGTGGGCGATGATCGCCGTCACCGCGATCCTCGCGCTCCTCACCCTGTTCGTGGGAATCGTCGCCCGCTGAGCCGCGACGCCGTCAACGGGAACTCCCCTCAGTCTTCCTCTGAGGCCCTTCTCAGGAACCGCTCCACCTCCGCTCCGATCTCGTCGGCCGATGGGAGCGCCTCGAAATCGGGGGACGGTGGTTTCTCCTCCACCATGTTCTCGAGACGTTCAACGTATTCGCGGGCATCTGCTCGATCTTCGAGCATGGCGTCGATGTCGCTGCGCTGGTCCTCGGCCTCGGCGGACAGGCTGCCAACGGGAACGGTGACGCCCAATTGGCGTCCGACGCGCTCGAGAAGCGCTATCACGCCGGCGGCGAACGGCTGGTTCAGGTAGTGGGGCACCTGAACCCAGTACCCCACCGAGCTGATCCCAGCCTGCGAAAGATGGTCGCGCAAGATGCTCACAGCAGCTCCCGGCACAACGAGGTCGTCGGGGATCAAGTCGTCGCCCTCGAGGAGAAGATCGGGCCCCGAGGTCGTGCATACGACCCGGACCGGTCGCGTGTGCGGGACCTGTGCCGGCACCGCGCCCAGGGTGATCAGGCGCTGCACGCCCAGTTCACCGACCAGCCGAAGCATCTCGGAACCGAGTTCCATCCATCGGAAATCGGGCTCGCTCCCCGTGACAACGATCAGATCGCGTCCCTCGATCGAGCTGTGCACGACCTCCAGACGCGGCCATACGATCCGACTGAGCTCGCCCGCCTCGAAATGGAGGACCGGCCGACTCGAGCGATAGTCGAACAACGCATCGCGGTCGAACGTGGCGATCACGTCCCCGTCTTCGGCGAGCCAGCCCGCGGCGTCGGTGCCAACCGACGCGGCATCGACCCAACCGGACATGGCGAGCACCATCACCGGATCCTCCAACTGAACGTCCTTCTGGAGTTCGTACAGGGTCATGGCTTCACCCTACCGGGGTGGAACCCGCCCCACCACACGTCGGCGCAGGGGTCACAGGTACAGACCCGAGTGGTCTTCTTCGTTGGACGGTTCGAGCGCTCGCCGGCGACGCATCTGTTCGAGTTGGGCTGCGGCGGACATCTGCTGCGAGAACAGGGACGCCTGGATCCCGTGGAACAGCCCCTCCAGCCATCCGACGAGCTGGGCCTGGGCGACCCGCAGCTCGGATTCGCTCGGGATCTCCCGCTCCAGGGGAAGGAAGATCGTGTCGAGCTCCTCCTTCAGGTCGGCGGACAGGACGTCTCGCAGCTCTCCGATCGAGCTCTCGTAGATCGCGAGGAGCCGTTGCCGACCGGCGTCGTCCAGGGGGGCCTCACGAACCTCCTCGAGCATCGCTCGCGTCATCGATGCGATTCGGATCAGCTTCGAAGGCTCGGTGACGTACGAACCATCGTCGGTCGCGGTTGCGTCATCCTCGACGACCTGAGGCTGTTCTCCCTCGGAGTCGGCGGCGGGGGCTTCCGGTTCGGTCGATTCCATGGCCTCATGGTACGGAAGTTCGCCCGCCACCGGACCGCCTGCGGACGCCGCCTGCGGCGGGGTACCACGTATTACGACCGGCGACCCGCGTCGCCCCCCGACTCCGGCCCCAACACTCGTTTCGCTCGGGGGGAGGAGACGGGCTCTGGACTCGCGACTCGCGACTCGTGACTCTCGACTCACTCGACTTTGAACTTCACGGTGTGCCAACCGGTTGCTCCGTCGGGGCGGGGGCGCTGGGGGGTTTCGGGCTGGCGGTCACCATCGCCGGCGGTGGCACGGACCCGGAGTTGGTGATCGCCTGGGCTCGCCGACAGGGCGGCCTTCCACTGCACCCAAGCCTCGGGGGCAAGGGGCTCGGAGACTTCGGCATCCATCCACGGACCATCGTCGAGTTGCACCTCGACCCTCGCGACACCCCGGTTGGGTGCCCAGGCGACACCGGCGGCGATCACCGACCCATCGGCGAGTCGATCGCGCGACCGAGGACGGTCGATCCGCGACTGCGTTTTGACCGGGGCGTACTTGGACCAGCCTCGCGGCACCCAGTAGGCATCGAACCCGTCCCAGGTGGTGAGCTCGATCTCCTCGAGCCACTTCGTCGCCGACGTGTAACCGTAGAGGCCGGGCACGATGAGCCGTGCGGGGTACCCGTGACGACGAGGCAGCGGCTCTCCGTTCATTCCGATGACGATGAGCGGATCCCGGCCATCGAAAGCCGCTTCGGTCGGGAAACCCGCCGTCCATCCGTCGACCGATCGGCCGACGAGTTGCGTTGCACCGCTACGCACCCCGGCTTGGTCGAGAACCCGGGTGAGTTGGACTCCTTGCCATACGGCGTTGCCCACGAGTCCGCCTCCTACCTCGTTCGACACACACGCGATGGTGACGTAGCGTTCGACCTGTGGCATCGCCATGAGGTCATCGAGCGTCAACTCGACCTCCCGATCGACCATGCCGGTGACCTTCAGTCGCCAGGTCTCGGGATCGACGACCGGCACGACGAGCGCAGTGTCGATCCGGTAGAAGGTGGGCTCCTTGACGACGATCGGGGTGAGACCGGGCACGTCGAACGAGTTGGCGGGCTGCAACGCCACGACCCGCACCTCGGGCTCGGGGAGAACGGTCGACGCCCGGAGCTGCTCGGAGCGTCCCAGGATCAGCCGGCGACCGAAGATGGCAGTGCCGAGAGCGAGTCCCGCCACCCCGACGAGGGCTCCGAGGAAGATCCGACGATCACGGTCGGTGGGAGCTTCTCGCGCGGGAGAAGCTTCAGGTGGGGATCCACTCGCAGCTTCACCGAGGCGCAGGAGCAGCAGCAGGACCCCGGCACCGGCGGCCGCCGCGACACCGGTCGACAGCACAACAGCCGCCGGGACCGATCCGGCCTGCTGGAGTTGGACGGCCACTCCGAGAACGGCGAAGAGGCCGAACACCACCAGCACCAGCCACCTCCTGCCGACCGCGAGGATCCCGGTGAGAGCGCCGATGAGGAGCACGACGATCACCGTGCCGATGGCCAGGGCCCCTTTGTCCGCAGTACCGAGCGTGGAGATGGCGGTGTCTTTCACCCACGCCGGTGAACTGTCCACGATGATCGAGCCGATCGACGCGGTTGCCGAAGGCACCGCCGTGCTGATGCCGGCGGCGAGCTCAGTGAGGCCGAGGGCGAGGCCGGCCGCCGCGGCACCCGACAGGCCGGGATACCGCGGCCGGGCCGCGTCGATGCTGACTTCTGAATCGTGCATATCGTCCATGATGCAACGCATTCAACCCGACATCGCCGCCGCACATGGTCGTTCTGAGGACATGTTCACCGAACCTTCACTTCTTCGACCGCGACCACTCGAGGAACCGCGTCGTGTCCCACGTGTTGGCGACCCGTTCCGAGTCGACCCATCCCCGCGCGGCGTTCAAGACACCCCAGCGGGCGTTGTCGAGCTCTGTGGTGTGGTGGGCATCGGTCGAGATGACGAACACCAGATCCTGGAGGCCACGCGCGAGGAACAGCATGTCGGACGGCACGTCGAGCCGATCCAGATGCGAGTTGATCTCCAACGCGGTCCCGGTTCTGAGGGCAGCCGCGAAGACGGCATCGAGGTCGAGCTCGATCCCCGGCCGCCTCCCGATTCGCCGGCCCGTGAGGTGGCCGATCGCGTTGACCGACGGATGCTCCATGGCTCGGACGATCCGCTCGGTCTGCACTTCCCGGGGCAGGTCGAAATGGGAGTGAACGCTGGCGACGCACCAGTCGAACCCAGAAAGGAACTCATCGTCGTAGTCGACACCTCCCTGGGGGCCGATATTGAGCTCTGCGCCGTGGAGGATCGTCAGATCGGGGTGAACGTGGCTCAGGGCATCGATCTCCGCTCGTTCGGCCAGCACCTCTTCCCGGCTCAGTCCGTTGATCACGAGGTCTTCCGCGTGGTCGGTGATCGCCACGTAGTCGAGTCCGCGCTCGGCAACAGCCGCCACCATCTCCGCGAGTGAACTGCGTCCGTCTCCCGACCACGTCGAGTGGACGTGCAGGTCGCCGCGCAGATCCTCAACCCTCACCGGAACGGGCAACGTCCCGGCATCGGCTGCTTCGATCTCTCCCCTGCCCTCCCGCATCGTCGGCGGGATGAACGGGAGTCCCAATCGTTCGTAGATGTCGGTCTCGGTTCGCGACGCAACCGGCTCGGCGGTGCCCGTATCGATCAGGGCGTATTCGTTCAACAGCAGGCCGTGTTCGATCGCGCGCTGACGCAGAGCGATGTTATGGGCCTTGGACCCTGTGAAGTAGAGGGTCGCGGCGCCGAACGATTCGGCATTGACCGTTCGGAGATCGACCTGGAGCCCCTCATGGGTCACGATCGTCGACTTGGTGACGCCGTGCGCCGGAACATCGCTCACGAGGGGCAGGGTCACGAAGGCTGCCGCCACCTCCTCCGGACGTTCCGAGGACACGAGGATGTCCACATCGCCGATGGTCTCACGGAACCGTCGCAGACTTCCGCAGTAACGGATCGCGTCCACGGCCGGATGCTTCGACAGGCGTCCAACGATGCCCAAGGCGACCGGCAGAGCATCCCCGATCGGGATGCGGCGGTCCTTCCCATGGAACCCGAGCCGCTCGATGGCGATCCCGATCTTCTCCTCGGAATGCGGTCCGAAGCCGGGTAGATCACGAAGACGCTCGTCTTCGATCGCAGCGCGCAGTTGATCCACCGACTCCACTCCGAGACGTTCGCGGAGCAAGATCGCCGTCTTCGGGCCGATCCCGGGGATCCTCGTCAGTTCGACGAACTCCGGCGGATAGCCGGCACGAAGCCGGTCGAGCTTGTCGATCCTTCCCGTGCCGAGGTACTCCGCGATCCTCCTCGCGGTGCCGTCGCCCACACCGGCTATCGCCCGCAACTCGTCGAGGTCGTGATCGGTGACGTCACGCGGAGAGCTCCGGATCGCGTTCGCGGCGCGTTCGTAGGCGCGCGCTCGGAACGACTGGGCATTCGCATCCTCGAATCGCGACAGCTCGGCAAGTTGTAGGAGCACCCGGGCAACGTCGTCGTTCGTTCTGGTCCCGTTCACGAGAAGGCGAAGATCACGTACAGGACGAACGCGGCCAGCAGCACGCCGCCTTCGATGCGGCTGATCCGGCGACCGGTGAACGCGAAGGCGCCCGCCACGAATGCCGCCACCACCATGATGAAGATCAGAGCGGTCGTGATCCCGGCGACCGAACCGGGACCGATGATCGCAGCGAGGCCGGCCACCCCCAGGGAGTTGAACACGTTGGAGCCCACGACGTTGCCGATCACGAGGTCCGGGTGCCGGTGCCTGGCTCCGGCGATCCCAGCCGCGAGTTCGGGGAGGCTCGTTCCGACTCCGGTGACCAATCCGAGCACGACCGCAGACCATCCGAGACGCTCACCGACACCGACAACACCATCGAGCAGGGAATCGGCCGCGATCAGGGTGACCGCGAGCGCGGCGATCCCGATCAAGATCTCCTTTCCGATCGATCGGCGCCACGGCTCGAGGGCGGATTCTTCCTCCTCATCTTCCTCGTCTTCTTCCGGGTCGCCACGGTCGGACGACGCCGCCTTCGTGTCCCCGTCGTCGATCTGCCCGATCAACGCGTACGGATCTTCGCTGGACCACCGCACCATGAGAGCGATGGCACCGATCAGGAGGGCCCCGAGGATGAACCCCTCCACCATGCCGAGATACCGGTTGGCGAGGGTCGCCGCCAGAGCGACGACGGCCGCGAACATGAGGGCGCCCTCCCGCCGGACAATACGGCGTCTGGCTGCCAGTGGTGTGACCAGCGCCGCGGCACCCAGCACCAAGGTCACATTGGCCGTGTTCGAACTGACAACGTTGCTGATCGCCAACTCGAGTTCGCCTTCCGCCGACGCGAGGATCGACACGACGAATTCGGGGATCGAAGTGCCGAAACCGACGACCACGGCCCCGATGAGCACGGTGGACAGACCAAAGGCGCGCGAGACGCGGATCGCCGAGCGCACGAGGCGGTCGGCGGCGATGATCAGCACCGCGAGCCCGGCCACGGCGCGGAGGATGTCGAAGAGCAACTGGTTCCCTTGCCGGAGTTCCGGGATGGTACCCGGAGCGTCGGATGGCGACGTTTCGCCCCCGATCGGTCCGACCGGTGAAAGCGGGGCTAACCTCCCGCGCCATGCCCGAAGACAGCGAACGTATCCACCGAACCTGGCTCCATTCGGAGGGGATGATCCCCAGGACGTTCGTGCGACCGGCGCTCCAGTTCATGGGAACGGAGGCCGCCGGTGGGATCGTGCTGATGGTGGCCACGATCCTCGCGCTCCTGTGGGCGAACTCGCCGTGGGGTGAGAGCTACTTCACCTTCTGGGAGACCCATCTCGAGGTCTCCATCGGCGACTTCTTCCATTTCGGCGAGTCGTTCAAGGACATCGTCAACGATGGCCTCATGGCCGTGTTCTTCTTCGTGGTCGGCATGGAAATCAAACGCGAGCTCGTCGTCGGTGAACTCAACAGCATCCGCAAGGCCTCCCTTCCGGCGATGGCGGCGCTCGGCGGCATGGTCATCCCGGCCCTCATCTACGTTGCATTCGTGGTCGGCGGTGGCGCTACTGACGCCATCAACGGATGGGGCATCCCGATGGCCACGGACATCGCGTTCTCGGTGGGTGTCGTCGCCCTCCTCGGCACGCGGGTTCCGGTCGGGGCGAAGCTCTTCCTGCTCGCTCTGGCGATCGTGGACGACATCGGAGCGATCCTGGTCATCGCCATCTTCTACACGGCGGGCATCTCGTGGACGTGGATCGGTATCGCGTTCGTCGGGTTCGCGGTGATCGCGATCGCACAGCGGGTCGGTATCCGGTCGCTGCTCTTCTATGGAGCATTCGGGGTCGTCGTCTGGTTCGCCTTCCTCGAATCCGGAGTCCATGCCACGATCGCCGGAGTGCTCCTCGGGCTCATGACGCCGGCCTACGCCCTGTACCGCGACGAAGACTTCCGTCGTCGGGCGAGCTGGATCCTGGATCGGTGGGACATGGACGCCGCTTCCCCACAGGCTCACGACCGTCTCGATCAGGATGCCCTGGAACTCGCTGCGATCGCCAAGGAGTCGGTGGCACCCCTCGACCGGCTCGAGTCCGCGCTGCACAAGTGGAGCTCCTTCTTCATCGTCCCGGTCTTCGCTCTCGCGAACGCCGGCGTGCGTTTCGTCGACATGGACGTGGTCGCGGCTGTGCTGAGCCCGGTCGCCCTCGGCGTCTCGGCAGGCCTGATCCTGGGCAAGCCGATCGGCATCATCGCCATGACCTGGATCGGTCTCAAGCTGAAGCTGGGAGAACTCCCACGCGCCACGAACTTCCGCCACATCATCGGCCTCTCCGCCCTCGCCGGTATCGGTTTCACCGTGTCGTTGTTCATCGCCGAGCTCGCGTTCCGTGCCACCGAGACCGGTCACCTGTTCACCGATGAAGCCAAGATCGGCATCTTCATCGGGTCGATCGTCGCCGGCGTGGCCGGGTATCTGATCCTGCGGGCCATGAAGTCGCCGAAGGACACGTACGAACAGATGCGCGAGACGATGGGTGATCCGGCCCTCTGATCCCGTCCCAGCGTGGTTGTGGGGAACACCGTCGGTCGGACGATTGTTGACCCGCGGTAACGAACGGCACAAGCGCCCCACCAGTGAACGAGTAACGATGGCCGACCAGCCCAACCCGATCCGTGTCGCACTGGCGATCCTGCAGTCACAACGCAAGCGGCGTCCGAACCCCGCGGGGACCGGAACCGTCGACCACAGTACCTTGAGCCCGGTGCTCGACGACCTCGAGGCACACAACATCAGCGTGCTTCTCTCGCACCGCGATGGGCTCGCCGCCTACCGCGACGAACTGACCTCCATCGATCCCGACACTCTCACCCGATCCGAATCGCTCGCGTACTGGCTCAACCTGTACAACGCCGGTGCGCTCGACCTCGCGGCCGTCGCCTTCAACGAGTCCGCCCAGACGGTGTTGCGGGTCCCGGGGGCGTTCGATGAGACCTGGGCGACGGTCGCCGGCGAGGACCTCTCGCTCAACGACATCGAACACGGCAAGATCCGCAGGTTCGGCGATCCGAGGATCCACGCCGGCCTCGTGTGCGGTTCCGCGTCGTGTCCGACCCTCCGCTACGAGCCGTACGCCGGCTCGGATCTCGATCGGCAACTCGACGATCAGATGCGAACCTTCCTGGCATCCGGTGGTGTCGCGATCGATCGGTCGGCGAACACCCTCCGCTTGTCACGGGTGTTCCTGTGGTACGGAGGGGACTTCACTCGTCCACGCCGGATGCCGACGTGGATCCCGGCCCGCAAGGCCGGTCTCGCCACGGCGTTGTCGGCATGGATGGACGAGCAGGACGCTCGCTGGATCGACACCACGGCGCGGAAGATCGAGTTCGCCGCCTACGACTGGGGGCTCGCCTGCTCCATCGCCTGAGCGGCGCGTCGGGTACCGAGCACGAACATCACCACGGCAGCCACGGCCGCGATGACGTCGAACGGAAGCACGTGACGATTGAGGGCCGCGGCATCGACGATCCACTCTCCGGAGGGACCGATGCCAACGGCATCGAGGTAGCTCCAGATCGCCCAAACACAGACGAAGCCGAGGACCACTGCGGCGACGATCGCGGCGCGGCCCCCCCACAGCCTCCAGGTGCCGACGATGAGGGCAGTCCCGGCCCACGCGATGTCCAGAGCCGAGAGCAGTTGCAGGAACTGCATCGACGGCGGGAACCGCAGCGCTGCTGACGAGGCCAGCGTCACGAGCCCCACCATCCCCGTCACGAGAAAGACGACCGCCACACCGGAGGCGGCGAGACGCCAGAACGAAGACCAGCCCGATCCGAGGAACCAATCGCCACCCGCGAGCGGGGCGAGTCGCCACGCAGCGACCAGACCCAACACCACGAGACCGGCGAGGTGCACGATGACCATCGTGATCGTCACCGGACCCGGCATCAGCAGCAGGGGAAGGGAGAGGGCCAAACCGACGAGGAGGAACGGAACCGCGGCCAGCACCGCGCGCTCCATCGGGGTGTTGCCTCCGTCTTGGCCGGTCACGAGCGGATCGTGCGATGGCCGGCGTGTGCCGCCGCGATCCGATGTTCGGCAAGCTCCACGTAGTCGCGATCGGTGTCGTACCCGATGTAGTGGCGTTTCGAGAGAACCGCCGCTACCGCAGTCGATCCCGACCCGAGGAAAGGATCGAGCACGAGGTCACCGTCGAACGTGTACAACTCGATCAGTCGCCGCGGCAACTCGACGGGGAAGGGAGCTGGGTGCCCGACCCGACGTGCCGACTCCGGCAGGATGTCCCAAACCGACACGGTCGCATCGAGAAAGTCTTCTTTCTCTATCGTGTCCACTCCCTTCCTGAGACGGGAGAACGATCCTTTCGAAGCAACGAGAACGTATTCGTGCACGTCGCGGAGCGTCGGGTTCTTCGCCGACAGCCACGATCCCCAGGCACACGACCCCCCCGGCCGACTTCGCTTTCTGCCAGATGATCTCACCGCGGAGCATGAAACCGATATCGACCAGTAGACCGGCCACCAGATGGTTCAGCGGCACGTACGGCTTCCGACCGAGGTTGGCCACGTTGACCGCGATGCGTCCGCCGGGTTCGACGACGCGGTAGGTCTCGACGAAAACACGGCGGAGGAGATCGAGATACTGGTCGAGGTCGAGATCGTCGTCGTAATCCTTGCCGACGTTGTACGGCGGCGACGTGATCATCAATGCAACCGATCCGTCCGGGATCTGGTCCATCGACTCGGACGACTGGCAGAAGATCCGGTCGACGATGTCGGCAGGGGCATCCTGAAGCGGTCCCAGTTCACCGGTGACGGCGGGACGGAGCATGCGGCGCTCGTAGAAAGCAGACGAGTCGTGGCTCTCGCGCTTCCCGGCGCCGAAACTGGCGGTGCTGGTAGCCACGGCGTCCACGGTAGCAAGGGAGAGCCATGCGGAGGGGATTGTGGTGCGGGGTCGCGAGTCGCGAGTCCCGAGTCCCGAGTCAAAGGTCTTCCGACGGGGCCTGTGTGCTGGTATCTCTGTCCCCGTGCGTGACTTCCACAAGTTGAAGGTTTGGCGAGCAGCTCATCACCTCGTCCTCGAGGTCTATCGGTGCTCGAATGAGTTCCCCAACCGGGAAAGATACGGGTTGACATCGCAGATGAGGAGAGCGGCGCTGTCCATCCCGACCAACATCGCGGAGGGAACAGGTCGCTCGACCCGACCCGACTACGGCAGGTTCCTCTCTGTCTCGCTGGGTTCGGCCAACGAGTTGCAGTACCTGCTCGTCGTGGCTCGTGACCTCGGCTACATCGAGAGTGCGACCTACCGTGCGCTGAACGAACCGTTGGTCGAAGTCCGCCGGATGTTGTTGGCCCTCCGACGCAGTGTGATCACCGGCTCTCGACTCGGGACTCTCGACTCGGGACTCTCGACTCGGGACTCTCGACTCTCACTCTCCCGCTGCTCGATAGCTCCCCAGCACCTTCAGCTCCGCGCATGTTGCCGGGGGTGGATCGATGACCCTGGCCAGGCCTTCCGGTCCGGGGTCATGCATCAGGTCGACGAAGAACCGATACGACCACGCCTCATTGGCGGGGCGCGATTCGATCCTGGTCAGGTTCGCGCCGCGGAGGCCCAACTCGGTCAGAGCGAGGGCGAGGGCGCCGGGGGTGTGAGCGGTGGTGAACACCATCGTCGTCTTGTCATCGTCCGGGTCGACCCGAGGTGCGCCGGGAGCCAGCACCACGAATCGTGTCGTGTTGTGATCGCGATCTAGCACGTCGCGGCGCAGTACCACCAACCCGTGAGCCTCGCCCGATCGCGGAGGGGCGAGCGCCGCCACGGTGCGGTCTCCGGCTTCGGCCACCTGGCGTACGGCACCGGCCGTGTCGTGGGTGGGGACCGCGTCGACCCCGAGGTCGAGCAGCGCCCCTTCAGCCTGGGCGAGAGCTTGTGGATGGGAACGCACCTCGCGCAGGTCGTCGACGACGGCTCCGGGCAATCCCAGCAACGCGTGCCGGACCTCGACGAGATGCTCGGCGACGATCGCGAAGGGCTGGTGACGCACGTCGCCCGGCAAACGATCGAGCACGGGAAGCACCGAACCCGTGGTGGAGTTCTCGACCGGAAGCACGAGCCGGTCGACGGCACGATCTTCCAAGGCGGCGAACGCGGCCACGAAGCTCGGATAGCCGACGGCTTCGTCGGCGGCGAACAGTTCCTCGACCGCTCGGTGGCTGTAGGAATGGGTTTCGCCCTGGTATCCGATTCGCATGGGTCAGGACGATAGGAGCGCGCCCGTTCGGATGTGCACTCCTTCAGGGACGGGAGTTTCAACCCTCGTATGTCTTTCGGTATCGTTGGGGACGCCACGACAACCGAAGCGCCGATCGTGCTGTTCACTGAGGGAGAGAAGCATGCGGAGAAGATGGAGACTGGTGTTGCTGGCGGCCGTTGTCGTCCTCGCGATCCCGCTGACGGCGTCCGCGGCGACGAGTCGGTTCATCGACGTGGCGGACGACAACGTCTTCGTCCACGACATCAACTGGATGGCCGCCAACGAGATCACGAGAGGGTGTAACCCGCCCGCCAACACCATGTACTGCCCCGGGGACCACGTGACCCGTCAGCAGATGGCAGCGTTCATACATCGGGTCAGCGTGAATCGGGTCGTCGACGCCGGAACGCTCGACGGCAAGAACTCGACGACGTTCGCCGCGGACATGGAGTGGGTGGTCGCATCCAAGAGACTCACCCTTTCACCCGACACCGAGAAGCGGGTCAACGTCACCTGTCCCAGAGGCAAGGTCCCGATCGGCGGAGGAGGACTCGAAACCGCATCCCTTTTCGCCATGGTCGACAACTATCCGCAGTCAGATGGCTGGGCCGTGAGTTGGCTGAACCTGTCGGACAGTGAGGAAAGTGGGAATGTACGGGTCTACGCGATGTGTGTTTCCGGTGATATCGGAGGCCTTCCCTTCGCCGCTCTCTTCTCCGCCGATCTCGACTCGTAGCGGCGGCCGGCCCAGGGTCCGCTACTCCACGGTTCGATCGGGCCCGGTCTACCCTGGGGTGTGCACGGGGGGAGAGGTGGAAGGGTGGCGATGGGAAACGTCCGGGGCCACGAACCCGAGCGCTGTGACCACTGCCTGCGTGCCCGAGGTGTGACGACTGGCGTCACCGAGCACCCCGGCTGGGTCCGGGACGCCGTCTTCTATCAGATCTTTCCGGACCGGTTCGCCCGCTCGACGCGAGTCCGCAAGCCGTTGAACCTCGAGCCGTGGGATGCCCCTCCAACCTTCCACGGGTACAAGGGCGGCGATCTCCTTGGTGTCGAGGAGCATCTCGATTGGCTCACCGACCTCGGTGTTGACGCGATCTACTTCAATCCCATCTTCCGATCGGCCTCGAATCACCGCTATCACACCCACGACTACTACCGGGTAGATCCGATCCTCGGCGGGAACGACGCCTTCGATTCCCTGCTTGGGGCCTGTCACGACCGTGGCATCAGGGTCATCCTCGACGGGGTGTTCAACCACTCGAGTCGCGGCTTCTTCCGGTTCCACGACGTTCTCGAGAACGGCGAACAGTCCCCGTACCTCGGCTGGTTCTACATCAAGGACTGGCCCCTGAACCCCTACTCCCCGAACCAACCCGCCAACTACGAGTCGTGGTGGGGGATGCGTGCCCTCCCTAAGTTCAACACCGACAATCCCGAAGCCCGCGACTACCTGATGCGCGTCGGCGAGTTCTGGGCGAAGAAGGGCATCGACGGATGGCGGCTCGACGTTCCCGAGGAGATCGAGACGCCGGGATTCTGGGAGGAGTTCCGGGAGCGCACGAAGGCCATCAACCCCGACCTGTACATCGTCGGAGAGATCTGGGGCGATGCCTCAGCATGGGTCAACGACGGAACACGCTTCGACGGAACGATGAACTACCCGTTCACGGCCGCGACTATCGCCTACGCGGTCGGTGACCGCCTCGACCCGACAACCCGGCTCGACAACGCCGACTACAGCGTTGCGCCTGCCATCGACAGTTCGGGGTACCGCGACCGGGTTGAGTGGAGCCTCAGTTGGTACAACGAAGCAGCCAACGCCTCGAACCTCAACCTGCTCGATTCGCACGACACCGCTCGGATCCTCAGCATCGCGTCCGGTGACGTGGATTCGGTCGTCCTCTCCCTCGTGCTGCTCCTGACCTTTCCCGGTGCCCCCTCGATCTACTACGGCGACGAGGTTGGCCTCGAAGGCGGACTCGACCCGGATTCGCGACGCGGCTTTCCCTGGGAACACGAAGAGCTGTGGAACCGACGCATCCTGGATGCGACCAAGGAGCTGATCGCGCTCCGCCGTGCCCACCCGGCGCTGCGGAGCACCGACTATCGAGTGCTCTGGCCCGTGGGTCCCGGGGACGGCAGCATGGCGTACGCGTTCGAACGCCGCAGCGACGACGATCGCATCGTCGTCCTCATCAATGCCGGTGATGCCCGCGAGTCCCAGGCCGTGCCCTACCCGGCACTCGCCGCGCGTCGCGCCGAGTTGCTGTGGGGTGATGCCGAGGTGACCTTGGGAGAGAAACAGATCCGCGTTTCCATGGCGCCCCGCTCGGCGGCGATCTGGAAACTGGATTGACCGTGTCTCAGCGTACGACGGACTCGTAGACCACTTCGTACTGGGCGGCCCGGACATCCCACGACCAGTCCCGGGTCATCCCCATTCTCTGCGCGCTGATCCACAGATCGGGGAGAGCGTCGCGATATCGCCGGGCGCGGCGGATGGTCTTGGTGAGCGTCGGATGGTCGAACGATCGGAACACGAACCCGTTGCCGCTCGACTCGTCTTCGTCAACGTCGATCACGGTGTCCTCGAGCCCTCCGGTGAAGTGGGCGATCGTGGGAGACCCGTACCGCATCGCGTACATCTGGCCGAGACCACAGGGCTCGAATTCCGAGGGCATCAGATAGGCGTCGGTCCCGGCGAAAACGAGCCGTGCCAGCGGTTCCGCGAACGGCAGATGGACGATCGCAGCCGGATGGCGTTCCGCCCAGCCGTCGACCATCGGATCGAGCTCGCCGTTGCCGACGAACACGAAGCGGAACCCTTCTGCGACCAGCGTGTCAATGTCGTAGGAGAGGAGGGCCAGACCTTTCTGTGCGGCCATCCGACCGACGTTGGCGAGCATGAATCCGTCGTCGAGACCGGTCCTCTCGATGAGCGCGGTTCGGCTCTGATCTCTGCCCTGGAGATTCCTCGCATCGAAAGCCGCCGGAAGAGCCGGGTCGGTGGCCGGGTCCCATGACCCGGTGTCGATGCCGTTGAGGATCCCGATGATCGGCCGGTCCAGCGCCCGGGTGATGCCGGCGAGCCCGAAAGAGGTCGCGTCTTCGGCAAGTTCGCGCGCGTGCCCCGGGCTCACCGTCGTCACCTGATCGGCACCGACGATCCCGGCTTTGAGGTAGTTCGCTTCTCCGAACCACTCGAGCGGGCTTTCCGGCCCGGTCTCCGAAAGGCCCAGCAACGACTCTGCGCCGCCGAGGGGGGCCAGCATCGGATACGCCGCGTTGTGGATCGTGAACACCGTCGGAGTCGTCGTCACCAAGGCAGCGGCGCCAACGTGACCGTCGTGGAGATGGAGCACGTCGTACCCGTGGGCCAGCTCAGCGACGGCCCGGGCGAAACGTCCATACCGCGCCCAGTTCTCCGGATAGGACGACCCGGGATCGGGCCCGTAGACACCGGGCCGATCGAACGAGCTGTCCTGATAGAACAGGACCGTGACGTCTCCGTCGATCATGCGGCGCCACGGTTTCCCGGGCAGCTTGCGACCCTGCACCGCGACGTCGGCGTATCCCGGTACCGCCACGGTGACCCGATGGTCTCGAGCCAGGGCCCGGGCGAGCCCGGCAACCGCATCGCCCAAACCACCGGTACGAACGTGTGGTGAGAGCTCCGCAGAGCCAAAGAGGATCTTCATGGGCACCAGCGTACAGAGAATTGTCATTGCGAGCCCTGGGCCCGCAGCGCTGGAGAGCGTCACTGGCAGCCCACGCTTCGCCACCCTCCGGGCATCGGCGCTCGAGCCGTGGGCTGGGAGTGCTGTACAGCATCACTGGGAGCCCAGGTCTCGCAGTGCTCATGACGGCAGCAGGCGCTCGGCCGGGTTACTGCTTGCTTCCTCCGGCGGTGAGGCCGCCGACGAGGAACCGCTGGGCTGCGAAGAACACGATGAGCGCCGGGACCGACACCAGAACGGCAGCCGCGGAGAACGCGCCCCACTCGGTCCGGAACTGGCTCACGAACGTCTGCAAACCCGGAGGAAGCGTGAAACTCGATGAGGAGAGGTTGAACGTGAAGGCGAACATGAACTCGTTCCAGGCGGTGATGAACGAGAAGAACGCGGTCACCGCGAGCCCGGGCACCGCGAGCGGGACCGCGATCCGCCAGAAGGCCCCGAACGGGCTGAGACCGTCGACCATACCGGCCTGTTCGAGCGAGTACGGGATCGTGTCGAAATAGCCCTTCAACATGTAGGTCGAGAACGGCACGGCGATCGACGAGTAGGCGAAGACCAGGCCCCAAGGGTTGTCCAAGAGGCGCAGCGAGTCCGGTGCCCGGAACAAGGCCCAGGTGATGATCGCGAAGACGCTGAAGACGATGACCGAGATCCGCACCACGCTCAGCACCACCACGTCGCGTTGTCGTCGCGTGAAACCGTAGAGGAACAACACCGCTGCTCCGATGATCCCCGCAAGGAGCAAGAAACGGTTGCCGAGAAGGTAGCCGACCGCGATCCCGATGGTCCCGCTCACCGCGTAAGCGATGGCGCCGTACCACTCCCGTTCCATCAGCCGTCGGAAGAAGAAGTACAGGACCACGGCGAGCGCAACGAGGGCCGGGACGAGCACGATGGCCCGCACGTTGAGGGAACGCAGGATGTTGAACAACGGCACGATCAAGATGATCCCGGGGAACATCTGGATCACGAGCAACCCCGAGAGCCCCTTCCTGGCTCCGGGGAACTTGTACCGGCTGAAGGCGTAACCGGCGGTTGCGGCGATGAAGACGCCGAAGATGGTCGTCGCGGTCGCCACCAGGATCGAATTGCGGAACCAGGTGAAGAAGATCCCATCGTCGCGGGTGAGCACGTGCGTGTAGTTCTCCAGGTACAGCGAGTCGGGGACCGCCCGATCGATCAGGGCCTTGAGTTGGTCGAGCGAACTTCCCGACGTATCGATCTGTCGCAGGATGTCGTTCTCAGGAGTGAACGAATTCGAGACGATGAACACGACCGGGAAGAGCGCAACGAGGGCCGCTCCGATCAGGAGCAGGTGCAGGCCGATGCTCTTGCCCCGTGACCGATGCCGGGGCCGGCCGACCTCATCGCTCTGCCGCAGATGATCGGGTTTCGCCTCTTCGACGGGAGCGCCCGGGATCGGGCGGCTTTCCTCTACGACCATACGCTGTCCCCCTGGCGTTCAACGATGCGCCGGTACACCCACGAGAACACGACGAGGATCGACAGGATGATGATGCCGTAGGTGGAGGCGATCGCGAAGTTCCGAGCCGGGACGGTGAACGCCTCGTTGTAGGCGAAGGTCACCAGGATCTCCGTCGAACTCGCCGGTCCTCCTGCGGTGACCAGGAAGATGATCACGAACATGTTGAACGTCCAGATGGTGCCGAGGAGAATGACCGTGCTCGAGACGGGACGGAGCAGCGGCAAGGTGACGAGGTGGAACTTCTGCCAGGCGCTCGCCCCGTCGATGTCGGCAGCTTCATACAGTTCCTCGGGTATGCCTTGGAGACCCCCGAGCAGCGCCACCATCATGAAGGGCACTCCGAGCCAGACGTTCACCATGATCACCGCTATGAACGCGGTCGTCGGTGTTCCGAGCCACGGCACCGCGGGGATGCCGAAGATCGATAACCCGATGTTGATCGGACCGGCGGTCTCGTTGAACAGGAACCGCCACGACGAGGCCGTGATGTAAGCCGGCATCGCCCACGGGATCAGCAGGATGATGCGATACAGGGATCTGCCCTTCATCTTCCGGTTCAGGACGATGGCGAGGCCGAGGCCGATCGTGTAGTGGAAGAAGATGTTCGTGGCGGTCCAGATGACCGTACGCACGAAGACCGTCCAGAAGTTCTGGCCGACGGCGTTCTTCCGCTGTCCGCTGAGGATGTCCCAGTAGTTCTGGAGACCGACGAATTCGTAGCTCGGGATCGTTGCGGACATCACCGATGTTCTTGGCGTTGGCGTCGGTGAACGTCAGCCAGAATCCTTGAGCGAGCGGCCACAACACGAGGATCGCAATGACCACCACCACGGGGATGAGCATGGCGTAGGCGAACCACCAGCGGGCCCCATCTGGCCGGAGCGCGGGCGGGAGGATAGCGCTGCCCTTCGGGAACCGACTCTCGATGGCGGTCGCGCCACGTCGCAACCGGCTACCGGCCGACTACCCAGCCGACCCATACGACTGTCATGCCCATCCCCGCGGCGAACTGCACCCCCGAGGCCACCACCATCCCCATCAGCGTGGAACGGGTCGCTTCCCAGGCGAGTCCCAGGTCCCGGGTCGAGATCAACGACACCGCCAGGATGCCGAGAGCGAAGCCGATCAGGATCCCGACCACGGGGACGACGAAGAACCCGACCACGGCGGCCGCCAACGCGAGCAGCTGACCCCACCACGGCACGCCCGCGCCCGCGGCTCTCCGCTGGGGCAGGTAGATGGAGGCGACGGAACCGGCGATCGCCAGTGAGGTGATGACCGCCATCGCCACCAGCCCGATCCAATCGAACCCCGCCAGAGCCCCGTACACGACCGCAGCTGCCCAGATCAGCCACAGTCCCGGGACGATGGGCAGGACGGTCCCGACGATGCCGACGGCCATCGTGACCGCGATCACGAAAACGAGGACCGCGTGAAGGCTCACCCGGTGCCCGGCGGTCCGAGGTTCACTCCCCGTGCGCCTGCTCGTCGAGGAGGACCGCGAGGTCCTTCACCTGAACCCTCTCTTCGACGCCGAGGTCGCGCACACCGTCGTCGAGCATGACGAAACAGAACGGGCACCCCGTGGCGATGACATCGGTCCCGCAGGCAACCGCCTCCTCGGTCCGTTCGATGTTGACCTTCTTGCCCGTGTCCTCTTCGAACCACATCTTGCCGCCGCCCGCCCCGCAGCAGAACGAATTGGTTCCGTTTCGCTCCATCTCGACGACCTCTCCCACGGAGCCGAGCACTTCACGGGGCGCCAGATAGACGTCGTTATAGCGACCGAGATAACACGGGTCGTGGAAGGTGACCGTCTGCCCGTTCGACTTCGGCACGATCTTGCCGTCTTCGACCAGGCGCATCAGGAGCTCGGAGTGGTGGATCGTCTCGTACTCGCCACCGAACTGGGGATACTCGTTGCCGAGGGTGTTGAAACAGTGGGGACACTGAGTGACGATCTTGGTCACGCCCAGGTCGTTGAGGGTTTCGATGTTCTGGAGTGCCAGGCCCTGGAACACGTACTCGTTTCCGGTGCGCCGTGCCGGGTCGCCGGTGCACAGCTCTCGCGCCGCCAGGATGCCGAAGTCGACGCCGGCCTCGTGGAGGAGTCTGGCCGTCGAGATCGTGACCTTCCGGTTGCGGTCGTCGAACGACCCGGCACACCCGATCCAGTACAGGTACTCCGCGGTCACGCCGGGTTCGCCGAGGACCTTGACCTCGAAGTCGAGCTCGTCCCGCCAGTCGCCGCGGCTGGCCTGGTCCATGCCGTAGATGTTCGACGAGTTCTCCAGGCTGACGTACGCCTTGCCCAGCTCCGAGGGGAAATCGGCCTCCATGAGCGTCAGGTAGCGCCGCATGTCGAGGATCTTGTCGACGATGTCGATCCCGGCCGGGCAGATCTCGTCACAGGCCCGGCAGGTCGTACATGCCCAGAGCTCTTCCGGCGTGATCCGCTCGAACACGAGATCGGACGTAACGGTGATCGCTCGGTCGACGCTCACCGGAGGGGACACGGGATCTGCCGCGCTGCGGTCGGCCACCTCGCCGAGCTTGAGGACGATCTCCCGGGGGTCGAGCGCCTTCCCGGTCGTGCTCGCAGGACACACCGAGGTGCACCGCCCGCAGATCGTGCAGGCATCGGTATCGAGGAGCTGTTTCCAGGTGAACTCTCCCACCCGCGCGGCTCCGATGGTTTCGACGTCGGTGGCCTCCATGAGGTTCGGTACCGCTCGCATGGCCCCTTTGGGTCGTTCCCTCGGTTGGAGGGTGAGGTTGACGGGAGTCGTCATCATGTGACGCAGCTTCGTGACCGGCAGCATCACCAGGAACACGACGAACACGATCACATGGAGGATCCACATCGTCTGATGCACGTCGGACGCCGACGCCTGGGGCACGAGGTAACTGAGGGGATAACCGACGAACGACCACACCTCGAAAGAAGGGCGCCCGACAAGCGAGATGCGGGCCGCCTCGATGGCGAACCCGCTCAGGCCGATCAGGGCGAGGGTCACGAGGATCCAACCGTCCTCGGGACGAGTCTTCGATCTCAGCTCCCACGGTCTCAACACGTAGCGGCGGATCGCGGCGAAGAGCAGGCCGGCGAGGTACACGACCCCGAACAAGTCGAGCACCAGCGAGTATCCCTGGTAGAACCAGCCGTGGAGGAACTTGAGGTTCGCCGGGGCCAGGTGGTCGATCTCCAGGATGACCGTGCCCAGGAACAGGACGACGAATCCCCAGTAGATCATCAAATGCATGATCCCGGCCTGCCGGTCCCGAACGACGGTGCGCATGAGGACGGCATCTCTGAGGCCGTTGAGGCGCTGCTTCAACTGCCCGGTTCGGGTCTCCCAGGCGCCCCGCTCCCAGCTCCGGGCCCGCAGCGAGAACAGGTAGATCGAGACACCCAGGAACGTCGCCACCGTCATGTAGAAGAGGGCGACGACGACTGCGGGGATGTTCCCGAAGACCTGCCGCCCGACCTCGAAATGCGGCTCTTCGGGAAGGGTCCCGAGCCACCACAACAGGAGCGTCCCCAGGATCGCCAGGCCGGCGAGCACACCGAGGGCGTGGCTCGGTTTCGGGCTCCACCCCCCATCGGATCGCTCGGTCTCCTGCGGCGGTGCCTCGGTGGCGGTCAAAGTGGTCCCTCCCTGGCGCTTGCGATCCTGAGTGTATCCGCCTCCCGACCCCGTCCCGAGTCTTCCTTCGAGGCAGCCCGGCGACGCCCGTGCCCCCGGGATTCGATCGCAGCCGGACCGGGTTTCAGCTCAGACCGACGACGTTGCCGTCCTCGTCGATGTCGATGAGATGGGCCGCCGGTCGCGCTCCGAGGCCCGGCATGCGACGGATCGTCCCGGTGAGAGGAAGGATGTAACCGGCGCCCACCGAGGCCCGCACCTCGCGAACGGGAAGGATCCATCCTTTGGGCACGCCGACCATCCGGGCGCTGTGGCTCAACGAGTACTGGGTTTTCGCCATGCAGATCGGCAGATCTCCCCAGCCGAGCTCTTCGAATCGCTTCAGTTGGCGGTCGGCGGCCGCGTCGAACTTGACGCCGTCGGCGCCGTACACCTCGACGGCGATCGTTTCGACCTTCTCGCGGATCGGCATGTCGTCGGGGTACAGCACGTGGAAGTCGGAGCCTGCGTCGGCGGCCTCCACGACCGCCTCGGCCAGGGCCACCATCCCGGCGCCGCCACCCGTATACGGTTCCGCGACCGCCCAGCGGACACCCTCTTCCTCGGCGACCCTGGCGATCACGGCATGTTCGGACGGGTGGTCGGTGGGGAAGGCGTTGATGGCGACGACCGGGACGACCCCATGTTTGCGGATCACCCCGATGTGGTGGCGCAACAGGGCCGCGCCGACCTCCACGTCCTCAACGCTCTCCTCGACCAGAGCAGGGGGCAACGGCCGGCCCGCCTTCACCTGGTGTCTTCCGGAGTGGACCTTCAGACTGCGGACGGTCGTCACCAGGACCGCGGCGTCGGGTTCCAACCCGGACACCCGGCATTTGATGTTGAAGAACTTCTCGGCACCGATGTCGGCACCGAATCCGGCCTCGGTGATCAGGTACTCGCCGCCGCGGATGCCCACGTAGTCGGCGACGATCGAAGAGTTCCCGTGGGCGATGTTGGCGAACGGACCGGTGTGGATGAGCGCCGGGGTGCCTTCGAGGGTCTGGAGGATGTTCGGATCGATCGCGTCCTTGAGCAGGACCACCGCCGGCCCGGCGCCGTGTACCTGCTCGGCGGTCACGGGCTGTTTGTGACGGTCGAAGCCGATGACGATGCGTCCGAGCCGCTCCCGGAGGTCCTGGAGACCCGTCGCCATCCCGAGGATGGCCATGATCTCGCTGGCGGCGGTGATGTCGAAGCCGGTCTCGCGGGGGATGCCGTTGATCTTCCCACCGAGTCCGGTGACGACGTCACGCAAGGTCCGGTCGTTGACGTCGAGCACCCGGCGCCACGTGACGTCGTCGGGCCCCAGCGAGAGCTGGTTGCCCTGATAGAGATGGTTCTCGATGAGAGCCGCGATCATGTTGTTCGCTGCGGTCACGCCGTGGAAGTCGCCGGTGAGGTGGAGGTTCATCTCTTCCATGGGCACGACCTGGGAGTATCCCCCGCCGGCGGCGCCGCCTTTGATCCCGAACGTGGGCCCGAGCGACGGTTGGCGCAGCGTCACGACGGAGGTCCGGGCGATGTGTTGGAAACCCTGCGCGAGCCCCACCGCGACCGTGGTTTTGCCCTCACCGAGCGGCGTCGGGTTCGTCGCGGTGATGAGGATGTACTTCGCGCGCGGCGGCCCCATCTCGTCCAGGGCCTCGAGGGAAACTTTGGCGATCTCTCGTCCGCGGTGTTCCACGTACTCGGCGGGCACGCCCATGTCCACCGCGACTTCCCCGATCGGTCGCAGGGTCGCGGTGCGGGCGATCTCGAGGTCGGTGGGCATCGTCGTCATCGTCGGGCTCCCTGCGAGGTGTAGGTGACGAGCATCTTCATGTAGTTGGCGCGTACGAACGCTTCCGGATTGGGTGCCGATCCGACGCACATGGAACCCTGCAGTTGGCGAACCGATTCGTACTCGTGTTCGTCGAGCCACTGCTGCATCCCGTCGAGGACGGTCGTCGCGTACCCGGCGCCGTGGCGCAGCAGCGCCGACGCCATCATCGCCACGTTGGCACCGACGAGCAGCGACTTGATGGCGTCTTCGGACGTATGCACGCCGCTGGTCAGCGCGAGGTCGGCGTCCACCTTCCCGCAGAGGATGGCGATCCACCGCAGCGGGAGGTTCAACGCTGCCGACGTCGAAAGGTGCAGGTTGGGCACTACCTCGAGCGTCTCGAGGTCGATATCGGGCTGATAGAAACGGTTGAAGAGGACCAGCGCATCGGCGCCGGCGTCGGCGAACCGTCTCGCCATGTTGGGCAGCGACGTGAAGTACGGACCGATCTTGACCGCGAGCGGGATGTTCACGTGTTGGCGCACCATGGACACTAGATCGAGATACCGATCGGCGACGGCAGGGCCCGTGGCATCGGCGTCGGTCGCGATGAGGAAGATGTTCAACTCGAGGGCGTCGGCGCCGGCGTCCTGAAGCCTGGCGGCGTACTTCGTCCAACCGCCTTCGGTCGTGCCGTTGAGGCTCGCGATGACGGGGATCGAAAGCGCCGCCTTCGCTTCGGTCACGCCGCGCACGTAAGCCTCGGTGCGGGTGTTGTAATCCTGCATCTCGGGGAAGTACCCCGAAAGGGCCTCTGCGAACGAATCGGCGCCGAATTCGTAGAGGCGTTGCATCTCCATCGCCTCGTGCTCGATCTGTTCCTCGTAGAGCGACGGGAGCACGACGGCGGCGATCCCGGCTGCTTCGAGTTCGAGGAGTCGTTCGACGTCCTCCGTCATCGGTGATGGGGACGCGACGAGGGGGTTCTTCAAGTCCATGCCCAGATAGGTTGTCGTCAGATCGGCGGTCATTCGTCGACCTCCTCGTCTTCATCGTCATCGACGTGTCGGTCGATCTGGGCGAACTGCTCGTAGAGCGACCACCGGGCATCGATGTCTTCCTGTGCTTCCTCCATCAACACGGCGGCTCTCGAGGGGTTGACCCTCGGGAGCACCGCGTACCTGGCTTCTTTCGCGGCGACGTCGGCGAACGGTATCGACGGCGCCCGGCTGTCGAGGTGGAACGGGTGCTTGTCCTGCTCGATCAGTGTGGGGTCGTAGCGATACAGCGGCCAGTACCCGGAATCGACCAGGTTCTTCTGATGGCCCATCGACGTGGTCATATCGATGCCGTGCGCGATGCAAGTGCTGTAGGCGATGATCAACGACGGTCCCGGAAAGGCCTCAGCCTCGGTGATGGCCTTGACCGTCTGCACGTTGTTGGCCCCGATCGAGATCTGCGCCACGTAGACGTTTCCGTACGACATCGCGATCTGGCCGAGATCCTTCTTCCCGGTCGCCTTGCCGCCGGCGGCGAACTTGGCGACCGCAGCCCGCGGCGTCGCTTTGGATGCCTGACCTCCCGTGTTGGAGTACACCTCGGTGTCCATCACGAGGATGTTGACGTTCTTTCCCGTCGCCAATGCATGGTCGAGCCCGCCGAATCCGATGTCGTAGGCCCAACCGTCGCCGCCGACGATCCACACGCTCTTGCGAACGAGAGATCCGGCGACGGTCTCGAGGCGGCGCGCCTCCTCGTCGTCGATCCTGGCGAGGCGTTCGCGAAGCTCGGCGACGTGAGCCCGCTGCAGTTCGATCCCGGCGGGTTCACTCTGGTCTCCCTCGCGCAGGGCTGTTGCCAGATCCTCGCCGATGTGTCCCGCGAGGTTCCGGACCAGTCGTCTCGCCTCGGCGGTCTCCATGTCGAGCGCCAATCGCATCCCGAGCCCGAACTCGGCGTTGTCCTCGAACAGCGAGTTCGCCCAGGCCGGGCCCCTCCCGACGTCGTTGGTCGCGTACGGAGTGGTCGGCAGGTTGCCACCGTAGATCGACGAGCAGCCGGTCGCGTTCGCGACGAGGAGACGATCGCCGAGGATCTGGGTCAGTAGCTTGAGGTACGGCGTCTCACCGCATCCGGCACACGCCCCCGAGAACTCGAAGAGCGGCGTGACCATCTGGGAGCCTTTGACGGTGCCCAGCTTGATCTGATCGTGGGGCGGCTCGGGGATCTTCAGGAAGAAGTCCCAGTTGCTTCGCTCCTCATCGAGGTGATCGATCTTCGGCGCCATGTTGATCGCCTTGTGCTTGACCTCTTCCTTCGACTTCGCCGGGCACACGTCCACGCAGACACCACATCCCGTGCAGTCGTCGGGTGCGACCTGGATCGTCATCAGGTGGTCGGGCAGGTCCCGGCTTCGGAAGGGGCGGGTCCGGAAGGTGTCGGGTGCGTCATCGAGCGCGGACGGTTCGAACACCTTCATCCGAATGGCCGCGTGCGGGCACACGAACGAACACTTGGCACACTCGATGCAGATGTCCGGATCGAAGATCGGGATGTCCACCGCGATGCTTCGCTTCTCGTACTTCGTCGTCCCGGTCGGGAAGGTCCCGTCGACCGGCAGGGCAGACACCGGCAACAGATCGCCCTTGTCCTCGAGCATCATCGCGGTCACGCGCTGCACGAAGTCCGGCGCGTCGGCCGGCACGATCCGCTCCATCTTCCGACCGGAATCCGCGAGTGCCGGGACTTCAACCTCCTGGAGGCCCTCGAGAGCGCCGTCGACCGCGGCGAAGTTCTTCTCGACGACGACCTCCCCGAACTTGCTGTATGACTTCTCGATCGATCGTTTGATCGCACCGATCGCCTCCTCGAGCGGCAACGCTCCGGAGAGGGCGAAGAAACACGTTTGGAGGACGGTATTGGTGCGCTGACCGAGCCCGGCGGCTTGTGCCGTGGCGTTGGCGTCGACAACGAAGAACCGAAGTTCCTTGGTGATGATCTGCTGCTGGACTTCCTGCGGCAACTGGCTCCACACCTCATCCGCCCCATAGGGGCTGTTGAGCAGGAACGTGGCCCCCTTCTCCGCGACGTCGAGCACGTCGACCTTCATGAGGAAGTCGAATTGATGACAGGCCACGAAGTTGGCGTCCTTGATCAGGTACGTCGCTCCGACCGGGTCTTGGTCGAAACGCAGATGGGATGTCGTCATCGATCCCGACTTGCGCGAGTCGTACACGAAGTAGCCCTGGGCGAACAGTGGGGTGTCCTGACCGAGGATCTTCACCGTGTTCTTGTTCGCGCCGACCGTCCCGTCGCTCCCGAGCCCGAAGAACACGGCACGCGTCTTCGTGCGCCTGCCCGTATCGAAGTCTGGATCCACGTCCAGGCTGAGACCGGTCACGTCGTCGACGATCCCGATCGTGAAACGGCGTTTCGGTTCGGCTTTCGCTGCCTCCGTGAACACCGCCGCGGCATGGGCCGGGGTGAACTCCTTGGACGACAGCCCGTACCGCCCGCCGATGATCCGGGGCGGGACGTTCCACGACGTGCGGCCGGCCTGGGTCTCCTCCACCACGGACATCACGACGTCCTGGAGGAGGGGATCACCGACCGCGCCGGGCTCCTTGGTGCGATCGAGCACCGCGATGTTGCGCACCGTCGCCGGGAGTGCAGCGACGAGTGCGGCCGTCGCGAAGGGCCGGAACAGACGGACCTTGACGAGGCCCACCTTCTCGCCTCTCGCCACGAGCGCCTCCACCGTCTCTTCGGCCGCGCCGATACCTGATCCCATCATCACGATGACTTCGGTCGCTTCGGGATCACCCACGTAGTCGAAGAGGTGGTAGTTCCGTCCGACGATCTCGGCGAACCGATCCATCGTGGCCTGGACGATGTCGGGGACCGCGTCGTGATAGAGATTGCACGCCTCGCGGGCCTGGAAGAAGACATCGGGGTTCTGGGCGGTGCCGCGTAGGACCGGCTTGTCGGGATCGAGCCGCCGTTCCCGGTGGGCGAGGACCCCTTCGATCGGGATCATGTCGATGATGTCCTGATCGCTGAGCTGTTCGATCTTGTTCACTTCGTGCGACGTGCGGAATCCGTCGAAGAAGTGGAGGAACGGGATCCTCGATTCGAGCGTTGCCGCATGCGCGACCAGGGCAAGATCGTGGGCTTCCTGGACGGATGCGCTCGACAGCATCGCCCATCCGGTCATCCGGGTGGACATCACGTCGCTGTGATCGCCGAAGATCGAAAGGGCATGCGTCGCGACGGTGCGGGCCGCAACGTGGAACACGGCCGGCAGCAGCTCGCCGGCGATCTTGTACATGTTCGGGATCATCAACAGCAGGCCCTGCGACGCGGTGAAGGTGGCGGTGAGCGCTCCGCCCTGGAGCGACCCGTGCACGGCTCCCGCCGCCCCGGCTTCGGACTGCATCTCGATGACTTCGGGGGTGTTGCCCCAGACGTTCGTCTTGCCCATGTTCGACCAGACATCCGCCAGTTCCCCCATCGGGGACGACGGGGTGATCGGGTAGATGGCGAGCACCTCGCTGGTCCGGAAAGCTACGGATGCGGCGGCTTCGTTACCGTCGACGGTGACGACGGTGCGCGGCGGCGCCTCGATCAATGTCATGAGCGGATCCTCCGAGGTTGTGAAGGCCCCCATGCTAAGGGAACCAGAACGAGCCTTCGTCGGCGCGGGAACGGCTCCTCCTCAAGAAAGAGCCGTTCGGGTGAGCAGGGCGGTTCGCGGCGCTACGCCGGGGTTTCGTCGCTCCCGCCTTCGGCCGGAGTGGCCTCGGGAACGGCCTCCGGTGGAGCGCTCACCGGCGGAGCGGGAGTCTCGGCCGCGATGCCGAGCTCGGCCCGCAGTTCCTCCAGCGTCGCATCGGCCGCCGAGGTGCTGATCGCCTGCCGCAGTTCCGCCTCGGTACCATCGGGCGTGGCATCGTAGATCTCGGCCTTCGCCATGGCCGTGGCCTTGCGTTTCTCGATCTTGTCCTCGACCTCGTCGAGGGAGGGAACCGAATCGTCCATCGTGGCGGACATCGACTGCACGGCTTCGTTGACCGACTCTTGCATCTTGGCCTGCTCGAGTGCTCCGAGGAGCTGCATCTGCTTGGCGCTGAGTTCCTGGAGTTGGACCGCGTTCTGCTGGACCGCGACCTTGGCGTCCTCGGCCTGTTGCACCGCGACTGCGTATTGCTGCTTCAACGCATCGAGGTTGTTCTCCGATGCCCGGAGCTTGACCGCCATCGCCTGCGCCGACCGGGTCCACTTGTCGTACCCGGCCTGGTCGCCGGCGGTTTTGGCCTCCTCGGCTTTGAGGAGCGCCTGTTTGGCCATCTCGCGACTCTCGCCGACCTCGTCCGCCGCTTTCTCCAGCTTGCTCTCGAGCTGGGTGCGGTGCGCGACGACCTTCGCAGCCTGATTCCGCAGTTCTTGGTCCTGCTTCTTCGCTCCGTCGATCGCCATCTGGAGTTGGATCTCGGGATCCATGGCATCTTCGGACTTACCCGAGAGCCAAGCCTTGATGTAGTTCCACCATTTCTTCATGCGGTCCTCGTGTTTCGATCGGGGGCGGAGGTCGGGTGCCCCGATTCTAGATACGACGACCCGGCAAGGGTCGTGTCGGCGCCGGATCAGCGCCCGATCGCCGCCCGGAAGAAGAACGCGAGGTTTGCCGGGCGTTCGGCCAGCCGGCGGGTCAGGTACTGGTACCAGGCCGTGCCGAACGGCACGTAGACGCGCAGCGAGTAACCCTCGTCGATCAATTCTTGCTGTAGCTGGCGTCGGATCCCGTAGAGCATCTGGAACTCCCAGGGCTCCCGTCGGGTTCGAGCCAGCTTCTTGGCCTCCGCGATCCGAGCGGCGTCGTGGGTCGCGATGGCAGGCTCGATGCCGGTCGATGTCATGAGCCGTGCGAGGAGAACGTCGAAGTTGGCGTCGACCCGTTTCCGTTCCTGGTACGCGACCTCGCGGGACTCGGCGTACGCGCCCTTGCAGAGACGCACACGCCCGCCCTTCGGGATGATCCGATCCAGGTCGGACGCGGTCCGATAGAGATACGACTGCACCGCGATTCCGAGGTTCCCGGATCCGGCCTGCACCTCTTCGAACGCGGTAACGGTGGCTTCCGTGTGGGCGCTCTCCTCCATGTCCACCGTGACGGTCGTTCCGACCTCGTTCGCTCGCACGGCGATGCGAGCGAGCGAATCGACCGCGAGCCCATCGTCCAGACCGAGACCGAGTTGGGTGAGCTTGATGGACAGATCGGCGTCGAGTCGGGCGGTCCGGATCCGATCGACACAATCGAGATACGCGTCTCGGGCGACGATCGCCTCTGCCGGTTGCGTGACGTGCTCGCCGAGGTAGTCGAGAGACACCCGCGCCCCGCGGTCGTTGAGGGCCTCCGCCGCCGCGGCCGCGTCGTCGAGGGTTTCGCCGGCCACGTAGCGGAGCGAGAGACGGCGACCGGCAGCCGATGCGGTGAAGATCCGGCGGATCGATGGTCGGTCGGTCACGGCGAGCACGCCCTTCCCGAGCCCGTTCACGTGTCGAGACCCTCCGCAGCGATCTCGCCGAGGTCCCGCGATCGCCGGGCCGCAGCACGGATGGCGTCTTCCATGAGGGCGCGGAAGCCGCCCTCTTCGAGTCTGTGCATGGCGGCGGCCGTCGTGCCGCCCGGGGACGTGACCTCGCCGCGGAGCCGGAAGGCGCTCTTGTCCGACGCGGCGAGCAATGCGCCTGCTCCCCGCACGGTCTGATGCACCAGTTTCTCGGCGGCATGATGGGGAAGGCCCTCACGGATGGCGGCTTCCGTCATGGCCTCGGCGAGCAGGAACACGTACGCCGGCCCCGTCCCGGAGACTGCCGTGACCGCATCGAGAAGATCCTCGGAGAGGCGGATCGTCTCGCCGACCGCGGCCAACACGGCTTCAGCGTCGCCCAGCGCGGCCTCGTCCGCGTCCTTGCCGCCGCAGAAGGCGGTCATCCCCTCGTCCACGGCGGCTGGGGTGTTCGGCATCGCGCGGACGACGGGGATTCCGGGGAGGGCGGCTTCGTAGACCGCGATCGGTACGCCGGCCGCCACCGAGACCACGACCTGATCCCGGGTGACGGAGGCACCGACCTGATCGAGGAGGTGCGGGATGTCTTTCGGTTTCACGGCAACGAGAATGACACGACGACCGGGAACCGCTGCGGCAGGGTCGAGCACGGATTCGATCCCGGTCCGGAACGTCACCTCCCGAGCCCGCTCCTCCCGCCGCACCGCGAGGATGATGTCGGACTCGTCCCACCCGGCGCGAACAAGCCCAAGGGCGATGATCTCACCCATGGACCCGGCCCCGAGAACAGCAACGGTCGGTTTCACCCCCCGATGATACGTTGTCGTTGCGAGCCCAGGTTGTTCGCAACGACGCTGGGTGTCGCTGCCAGCCCACGGTTCAGGGCTTCGGCGGTGGAAACTGACACACCCTCACCCCACGATGGGTGGATGGATACCGAACGACAGATCAATCAGCTCGCCGCCGCGCAGGGAGGGATCGTCCGCACCGAGCAAGCTCTCGAATGCGGGATGAGTGCCCGACAGGTCCAGTACCGGGTCCAGACCGGCACTTGGGCTCGTCTGTTTCGCGGCGTTTTCCGCATCTTCGACATGGCCGACACCCGTGATCGACTGCGCGCGGCCGTCGCCGCGCTTCCGACCGCAACGGTGTCCCACCAGTCCGCGGCGGAGATCCATGCCATCCCCAGCGTGCGTCGTGGTCTCGCCGTCGTCACCGTCCACACCCAAACGACACACGCCTTTCCCGCCGTCAAGGTGCACAGGAACCACGATCTCGATCCCTCGCATGTGATGACCCGCGACGGTCTCCCCGTAACCACCGTCTGTCGCACCATCATCGATCTTGCCGCCGTGCTCACCGCCAGCCATGTCGAGTCGATCGTCGACGATCTGCTCGCGGCGAAACGCCTCACCGTCCCCGAGTTGGGGGAAGCGGTCGCCCTGGTTTCACGAAGAGGCAAACCCGGTTCGACTTCTCTGCACGAGCTCCTTGCGCTCCGCCGCGACGAACCGGATCCCTCGGCGACCCCGCTGGAGCGGCGAGGCTTCGAAGTCCTCCATGATGGAGGACTTCCGGCCCCCATCCGCGAGTACCGCATGCCGTGGAACGAGAGTCATCGCTTCGATGCCGCCTACCCAGAGGCGCGACTCGCCATCGAGTGGGATTCTCGGCGCTGGCATACGCAAGTCTCCGCTTTCGAGACAGATCGGCGCCGCGACCGACAAGCGGCAGCACACGGGTGGCGCGTCCTCCGCTTCACATGGCAGGACGTCAGTTCGAGATCCGCCGACGTCGTCAACACGGTACGCCGGGCTCTCGAACGCTGATCTACTCGCCGAACTTTGGGCTGGCAACCACACTGGCTGTAGCTACGAGCCCTGGGTTCGCAACGACAATCCGAAGGCGGTGGCAGTGTCGGGGTCGAAGGCGACGAGGCGGATCTCTTTGAGGGTTTTGGGGTGGGAGCGGGCCCAATCGGCGGCGGCCGACACGATGACGCCGGTCGCCTCGTCTCGGGGATACCCGTAGATACCTGTCGAGATGGCGGGCATGGCCACCGTTCTCCCTCCGAGCCCGTGTGCAGCGTCGAGGGCGGCGAGCACCGCGGCTCGGAGACGTTCCTCTTCACCGCGGCCGCCCCCCTCGTAGACCGGGCCCACCACGTGAACCACGAAGCTCGCCGGCATCTCGCCCGCAGTCGTGACGGCCGCCCCGCCGAAAGGAACTCGGCCATGCTCCTGCACCCAGGCTTCCGACTCCGCCGTGATCGACGGTCCGCCCGCATCGGCGATGGCAGCCGCCACCCCGCCTCCGTGCACGAGGTCGGCGTTGGCGGCGTTGACCACGACGTCGACGTCCATCGCGGTGATGTCACCCTCCATCACCGCGATCGTGGTGCTGCCGATCTCGTGCGTCTCCACCGAATCGAACCTACACGCTCACGGTCGTCGCCGTCACGGGATGACCGAGCAATTCTCCAGCTCGCGCGGCGAAGCGCCCCGCCTCACCGGTGGCGAGATACACCGTCGTTCCCGACCACTCGACTCCGGAGCGCAGGCGTTCCGCACCCAGAACTCGTTCGACCTGGCGAGCCACCGCCGGGGCCGGGTCGATGATCTCGACGCCGGGACCTGCGATGGCGGCCACCCGGTCCGCCACGAACGCGTAGTGGGTGCAGCCGAGCACGATCACGTCGGCGCCCCGACCGGTGAGCGATCCGACGTAGATTTCGAGGAGCTGATCGATCGCAGGATCATCCGCTTCGATCGCGGCGGCGAGACCAGGACAGGCGCGGGCGACCACGGAGACCCCTCTCGCATGCCGATCGACCACGGACGAGAACAGCTTGCCCTGGAACGTGGCTTCGGTCGCCAGAACCCCGATCACCGCGCGATCCGATGCGATCGCAGCGGGTTTCACCGCCGGTTCCATCCCCACGATCGAAGTCGTCGGATGGCGGAGGCGGAGGCCGCGGAGCGCTGCAGCCGATGCGCTGTTGCACGCCACGACGACCATCTTCGCCCCCCGGTCGACGAGAGATCCGACGACCCGAGTCGATCGTGCCCGCACCTCCTCCAGGCTCCGATCGCCGTACGGCCCGTACTCATTGTCGGCGAGATAGAGGAGATCCTCATCGGGGAGGAGGGTCCGGATCTCGCGTAGGACCGTGAGTCCACCAACTCCGGAGTCGAAGACCGTGATCGGCCCGGCACGATCCGGCTCAGGTGCAGTCATCGGCGAGGATCACCGCGACTGCCCGTACCGGTCTTCGAAGGCGATCTCGCTGAGAGGTTTCCGACCTCCGAAACGGGCGGGTGCAGCCTCATCGCTCGGGTAGCCGAGGGCGATCGCATACCTGCAGCGGGCTTCCGGGGGGAGTCCGAGGACCCGGTGCGCGTCATCCTCGCGATGCAGGGTGATCGGGCACGATGCGACGCCGATGGCATCCGCCGCCAGCATCACGTTCTGGGCGAGGCGTCCGGTGTCGAATTCGTACCCGACAGGCTCCTGGATGAGGGCGAGCGTCACCGGCGCGTTCCGGATCGGGTCGGTGAAGTCACCGCAGGCCGCGAGCCGCTCCCGTTGGGCCGGGTCGCGCACGACGACGAACGACCAGTTCTGCCGGTTCTTGCTGCTCCCCGTCCACCGCGCCGCCTCGAGGATCGCCCCGAGGTCGTCGTCCGCCAAAGGCTCGTCGCGGTAGGAGCGGATCGCCCGCAGGGAAAGGATCTCTTCGTAGGAGTTCGCCATGGGTGCGAGGGTAGACGGCCATCGACGCGAAAACGGGGAGAGGTGACGACCTCTCCCCGTCCCTTGAATGCGTTCGGATGCGTCAGCTTCCGATGAGCTTCTTCTTCTCGGCCGCGAACTCCTCGTCCGTCAGCTTGCCCTGATCATGCAACGCCGACAGCTGCGTGAGCTGATCGGCTGCGGTGATGCCGGCAGCTCTGGCCTCGGCGGCTTGCGCTTCGGCGACCTCTTCCACGGTCGGCTTCGGCCGCGTGATCAGGTAGATCAAGATACCGATGAGCGGGAAGATGATGATGCCGATCGTCCAGGCGGCTTTGGCCCAGCCGGACAGATCATGACGGCTGAACAGGTCCATGAAGACGACGATGAGCAGATAGAACCAGATCGCCAGCAGGAAGACCCAGAAGATCCATCCGATGACACCCCAGAATGTTGTCTCAGCGATGAGGGGCACGGTTACCTCCGATGTTCGAGAACCCCGATATTTCCGTAGACCAGGCTACACCCCAGTGCGCGCGCAACGGGAACCAAGAACCGTACGACACCGCCCGCGGTCCGGTCCCGACGCGTTGTTCTCGACCTAGAAAGCCTCGACCGGGAGGTCCATGATCGCCCCGTCCTCAGCCTCTGCCGCTTCGCGCCGCAGAGCTGCCTTGGGCAGGGCGTTCCGGGCGAAGAAGCGAGCCGACGCCACCTTGCCGGTGTAGAAGGCCCTGTCGCTCTCGGAGGCGTCGTCCATGGCGGCGATCGCGATCTCGGCGTGGCGGATCAGCAGCCAGCCGATGACGACCTCGGCAAGGCTCTCGAGCAGGGACGTCGTGTGCAGCCCGGTTTTGTAGATCTCAGGCGGCTCCTCCATCGATGCCATCGAGTGGCCGACCAACACGCCGATGTGACCCTGGACATCCTCGAGCGCCTTGCCGAGCATCTCGCGCTCGGCGGAGAGCTCTTCGGCGCCGCCCTTGACGGTCTCGAGGATCTCCTGGGCGAGGCGCATGAGGGTTTCGCCCTGGTCGCGCGCGATCTTGCGGAAGAACAGGTCGAGGCCCTGGATCGCGGTCGTGCCCTCATAGATCGTGTCGATCTTCGCGTCCCGGATGTACTGCTCGAGCGGGTAGTCCCTGGTGAAACCGTTGCCCCCGAACACCTGGAGCGACTCGGCGAGCAGGGCGTATCCCTTCTCCGAGCTGTACCCCTTGACGAGCGGAAGCATCAGGTCGTTCAGCTTCGCCCAGTACTCGTCTTCCGGGTGCAGAGAGGTCTGGTCCAACAGCCAGGCCGTGTACAGGGCCATCGCCCGCATCCCCTCGGCATGCACCTTCTGCATCATGAGGGACCGGCGCACGTCGGGGTGGTGGATGATCGGAACCCGGGGGGCGGTCTTGTCGCGGGCCTGAGTGAGGTCCGCGGATTGCACCCGTTCCTTGGCGTACTCGAGCGCGTTCAAGTATCCGGTCGAGAGCGTCGACGCCGACTTGACGCCGATGAGCATCCGCGCGTCCTCGATGACGTGGAACATCTGGCGGATCCCTTGGTGGACGTCGCCAACGAGATAGCCGATCGCGGGCTCGTCCAACCCGAAGGTCAGTTCACACGTCGTCGAACCCTTGATCCCCATCTTGTCTTCGATCGAGGTCGTCCACACTCCGTTCCGCTCTCCGAGCGAGCCGTCCTCGTTCACCATGAACTTCGGGACGATGAACATCGACAGGCCCTTGGTCCCCGGCTCGCCCCCTTCCCGGCGGGCGAGGACGAGGTGGATGATGTTGCCGTAGTAGTCGTTCTCACCGGAGGTGATGAACCGTTTGACACCCTCGATGTGATAGACGTCGCCTTCGATGTGAACGGCTTTCGTCGTGCCGGCGCCGACGTCGGATCCGGCGTCGGCCTCGGTGAGCACCATCGTGGCACCCCAGTTGTTGTCGACCATGGGCTGAGCGAAGCGTTCGATCTGCTCAGGTGTGCCGACGTCCTCGATGACCCGCGCCATCAGTGGACCCGACGTGTAGAGGAAGACGCTGGGGTTGGCACCGTCGAGCATCTCGGCGGCGGCCCACCGCAGAAGGTTGGGCGCACCGAATCCACCGAGGGTCTTGGATACGCCGAGCAGGTGCCATCCGCCCCCGTGGAGGGCGTCGAGGCTCTTCTTGACTCCGTCGGGGAGCCGGACCTCGCCATCGATCAACTCCAGGTGGGTCCGGTCTGCCTCTGCGAAACTGGCGGCGAACTCGTCGGTGGCGAGTCGCTCGATCTCCCGGAGGGCGTCCATCGCCGTCTCGTGGGTGATCTCCTCGAACGGCTCCGAGCCGAAGTAGTCCTGTCCTCGATGGGTCTCGAAGAGATTGAACTCGATATCGCGAAGGTTGCTCTTGTAGTGGCTCATGCTCTTTCCTCTGGGTCGATGTCGCGTCCAACCAGTGAGCGCCGGGACCCGCCTGCGATCCATCAGCCCGGCGACAGTGATTTTGAGTATACACTCCATTTTGGAGCGATCGCTCAAGATCCGTCTAACCTGCTCGGGCCCGAGGAGGCCACCCATGGCGCGGTATCAGGTCGGGATCCAAACCGAAGCGCGCATCTACGACGCGACCCGCGAGTTGCTCGCTGAGTCGGGCCGCGAGGGCACGACTCTCAAGGCCATCTGTGATCGTGCCGGTGTCCGCGCCGGGAGCTTCTACAACCTCTTCTCGTCGAAGGAAGAGGTGATCCTCCGCGTCGTCCGCGAGGCGATCGACGCCGTCGATCCGGATCCCAAGCACGAGGGTCGCGACGACTCGCTCGACGATCTCATCGGCGCCTATATCGCGTTCTTCTCCGATCAGCGCGACCTTGCCCGCATCTACATCCAGATTGCGATCAGCGGTTCCGGCAGCGATTCGGCGGCGACCAAGGGATTCCTGCGCCATCACGAACGAAGAGTAGAAAGGTTCGCCGCAGCTCTCCGCCATGGCGATCCTGCTTGTCCTCCCCGCAAGGCGGCGGCGCAGGCCGAAGTGATCCTCGGTGCCCTCGACGGTCTCGCCTTCCGCTGGGTTCTCGACGATTCATTCGACTTCGCCCGATACGCCCGCCTCGTCGGAACCCTGCGCATCTGATCCAGTCGGGCGACCTGGCCCGACCGGACGTTCCCGGCTCGGCAGCGCGGCCGAGGCGCTCAGTTGGCCAGTGCCGCCTGCAACGCTCTCGCCGTGTAGACCCGGGCGAGGTGAGCCTTGTACTCCTCGGAGCCGTAGAGATCCTCGAGCACGATCACACCCTCCGCGGCCCTGGCGGCCGCAGCCGTGATCGCGTCGTCGGAGCCATCAGTTCCGATGATGGCCTCGGCAACACCTTCGGCCAGGGTCGGCTTGGTACCGATACCGGTGAGAGCGATCCGGGCATCGCCGACGCTCCCGTTGGACTTGGCGACCCACGCGGCCGCGCCGGCAACCGCGTAATCACTGTGCCCCCCACGCCGACCCAGCTTGTCGTACGCCGAACCGCCGCCCTTCGGGACCTTGATATGGGTGAGGATCTCATCGGGCTGCAATGCCGTCGTGAGCGTGTCCACGAAGAAGTCGGCCGCGGCGATCTCCCGCGTTCCCCGTGTCGAGCGGGCGACCATGGTCGCCCCCAACGCCAGGGCCGCCGCGGTCTGGTCTGCCGCGATGTCGGCATGAGCCATCGAACCGCAGGTCGTGCCCATATTGCGGACCTGAACGTCGGCAGTCCATCGGGCGGCGAGGGCGAGCGCCGGGGCATGCTCCTTCACCAGTGGGCTGGCGGCCGTATCCGCGTGTCGGACCAGCGCGCCGATCGTCAGATGATCGCCATCGTCGGAGATCGAGTCGAGCCCTTCGATCCGACCGATATCGACGACGAGCGACGGACTCAGGAACCGCATCTTCATCAAGGGGAGCAGGCTCATCCCGCCCGCCAGCACCTTCGCCCCGTCTTCTGCTCCGAGCGCCGACACGGCGTCCTCGATGGTGGCGGGGGCCACGTAGTCGAATTTCCTCGGGTACATGGCTATGCCCTCGCTTCCTGGATCGCTTGCCACACCCGTCTCGGCCGCAGCGGCATGTCGATGTGGGTCACGCCGAGCGGGCTGACCGCGTCCACGACCGCGTTCACGATCGTCTGTGCGGATCCGATGGTGCCCGCTTCGCCGATGCCTTTGACGCCCATTGGATTCACGTCGGTCGGCGTTGTGGTCCGTCCGAGTCGGAAGGACGGAAGATCCGCCGCCGTCGGCAACGGGTAATCGACCAAGGACGTTGTGATCACATTGCCGGACTCGTCGTAGATCGCCTCCTCGAACATGGCCTGTCCGATCCCTTGCGCGATCCCGCCGTGGATCTGACCATCAACGATCATCGGGTTGATCACGTTGCCGCAGTCGTCCATCGCCCAGTATTCGAGGATGTCGACATCGCCCGTGTCGGCGTCGACTTCCACCAACGCGAGGTGGGCACCGAACGGCCAGGTAGCGTTGCCCGGGCTGAACACCATCGACTTCTCGAGTCCGCCGTCGACGCCTTCGGGCAGCGTGTGCGGTTGGTAGGCGGACGTGGCGATCTCACCCCACGTCACCGACCGGTCGGGAGAGCCGGCCACATGAGCGGCGCCGCCCTCGAATCGCATGTCCTCCGGCGCGGCCTCGAGCAGGTGAGCCGCGATCTTCGCGGCCTTCTCTTGAACTCGCTGCGTCGCTTCGTACGTGGCGGCGCCGTCGACGGCGATGGAGCGACTCCCGAAAGTGCCGGTTCCCATGGGCGACTCTGCGGTGTCCCCGTGATGCACTTCGATGTCTTCCATGGGGATCCCGAGGCCATCCGAGACGATCTGTGCCCAGGTGGTCTGATGCCCCTGTCCGCTGGGTCCGGTGCCGATGATGACGGTGCAGGTGCCGTCGGGGTTCACCCGCACCAGACCGGACCCGTTGAACGATGCCGGCAAGCCGTACCCGGCCCAGGAGAATCCAAGGCCGGCGAGGGCAGAGGGACCGAAGCCACAGACTTCGACATAGCTCGACAGGCCGATGCCGACCAGACGACCCGAGGCGCGAGCATCGTCGCGGCGCTTCTCGAGGGCGGCGTAGTCGGCCGAGTCGAGCAGCGCATCCAGGTTGGCCGCGTAGTCCCCCGAATCCATCGTCATCCCGACGGAGGTGGTGACGGGAAACTCCTCTTTTCGCCAGTAGTTCTTCTTGCGCACGTCGGCGGGATCGAGACCGATCTCCCGGGCGAAGGCGTCGACGATGCGCTCCAGGTAATAGGCCGCTTCCGGTCGCCCGGCGCCGCGGTAGGCGTCCGTGGTCGGCGTGTTGGTGACCACGCAGTGGAGTTTCAGAGAGGTCGGGATGTTGTACTGACCCGGAGCGACGAACACTCCGAGGAGAGGGATCGCGACGGTGAGGTTCTGGGTGTACGCCCCCATGTCGCAGATCGCGTCGAGTTCGTAGCCGAGGATCTTGCCGTCTCGGGTTCCGACCATGGTTGCCGTACCGAGCCAACCCCGTCCCTGGATGGACGAAACCGCAGCTTCACGCCGCGTCTCGACCCAGCGCACGGGCAGTTGGAGTTGCTGTGATGCGAACGACATCAGGATCTCGTCGGGGTAGACGTTGAGTTTGACGCCGAATCCTCCACCCACTTCCGGTGCGATCACGCGCACCCGGTTCGAGGGGACGCCGAACGTCATGCCGATCGCTCCCGCCAGTGCATGCGGGATCTGCGTCGTGCTCCAGACCTCGAACGATCCGTAGCCCTCGTTCCAACTCGCGAGCACCGCTCTCGGCTCGATGGCCGTCGGGATGAGACGTTGGTTGACCATCTCGATGCTGACCACCACGGTGTCGTCCCGCTCCTTGGCCTCCTGGATCTCGGGTGCCTGATCCGGCAGCGCGATCACACCCTCCCACCAGTTGTGGTCCTCCCAGGTGAGGAGCACGTTCGATGTCCCTTCGTGCGCCTGGATCTCATCGGCGAAAGCCTGCTTGAGGTCGACGACCGCGTCGAACGGTTCGTAATCGACGAAAACGGCCTCTGCCGCGTCCTGCGCCAGATAACGGTCGTCGGCGACGACCATGGCAACCGCTTCGCCGACGTGGTGGATCTCACCATCGGCGAGCAGCGGACGCAGCGTCCCGATCGCGACCTGTGCGGGGGTCGGGCCGAGATGACGAACGTCATCGCTGGTGTACACGGCGTGCACCCCGTCCATCGCCAGCGCTGCGGAGATATCGATGGAGTTGATGCGGGCCCGGGCGAACGGGCTCCGCACGAACGCAGCGGCCACCTCTCCGGGCAGCTTGACGTCGTCGACGTACACGCCACGTCCCCGAATGAGTGCCGGATCTTCCTTGCGGCGGACGGCTCCGCCGAGAACGCTCGTTGTGCTCACGATGCGGCCCCCTCCCAATCGGCCGGAGCGGGCTCTTCGCCCCGGCGCTTGGCCGCGGCGTATTCCACCGCGCTGACGATGTTGTGATATCCGGTGCAGCGACACAAGTTGCCGTCGATGGCGTGCCTGATCTCGTCCGGGGTGGGATCGGGGTTCCGGTTCAGGAGGTCGATGGACGAGATGATCATTCCCGGGGTGCAGTATCCGCACTGGAGCCCGTGGCGTTCCCAGAACCCTTCCTGAACGGGGTCCAGCTCCCCGTTGTGGGCGATGCCCTCGATGGTCGTGATCTCGGCGCCGTCGGCCTGGACCGCGAGTATCGAGCACGACTTGACGGTCTTGCCGTCCATGACCACGGTGCAGGCGCCGCAGTAGCCCGTCTCGCACCCGACGTGGGTGCCGGTGAGTGCCAGATCCTCGCGAAGGAAATGGACGAGCAGCAACCTCGGTTCGACATCACGCTCGTGCGCCATGCCGTTGACGGTCATGTTGACTTTCAATCCAACCACTCCCTCCGCTCACGGTCGACCGGCGATGGACGCGTGCTCACCGCCTTGCCCCCGAACCTACCGATTCCGTCCGAGACGCATCCGCTCTTCCCAGGAATAGTTTTCGCGGGCTCGGCGGACTTCGTCGCCCTCTCGACCCTTGATCGCAGGTGTTCTTCAGCCGCTGAACAGACGTTTCAACCAGGCCGAGAAACTCCCCCACAGGCTCGAAACGAACAGGGAAACCCCTTTGACATCCCCGGCACGCACGGTCGCGGCTTCCGCTTCGCTACCGGCATCGAGTTTGGCCTCGAGGCAGTCGACGAACTCGTCGATCAATCGCCGGGACATCTCCTTGATCAACCCGGTCCGGCCGAACTGGGCGGCGGCACCGGAGAGCACGACGTCGGCATCGACATCGATCCTCGTGGACCCGTCGGTGTGACCGTCGATCGCATAGTGCATCTTCATCCGGCCGGCGCTTCCTCCCGATCGATCGATGCCGTTCCCGACCACGTCCCCGGATCGGCTCGTGAGGTCGCTCGTCACGGTCGCTTCCCCTTCGAATGCGACTGTGATCGGCCCCAACTTGGCCGCGATCGTTCCCGCGTAGACGCCGTCACCCTTGTCCTCGGTGATGTCCGCGCCGGGGAGGCAGTGGGCCAGCTGCGGTACGTCCTGGAACAGTGCCCAGACCGTGTCGACGGGGGACTGCACCGTGATGGTCTCGGTGATCTTCATGTGGTGCCTTCTTCCTCGCCGCGTTGCGCGTGGATGCGGGTGTCGGAGCCGCGAAGCGACAACCCGGTGCCGCTGCCGTAGCGGACCTGGATCATCTCGCCGAGGATCGAGATCGCCGTCTCGGCCGGCGTTTCGGCGCCGATGTCCAGGCCGATGGGGCCGCGGATCCGGGCCAACTCCCCATCGGTCCAGCCGGCTGCTTCGAGCCGTTCCAATCGCTGTCGGTGGGTTCGGCGGCTCCCCATCGCCCCGATGTAGCGAACCGGCGCGTCGCGGACGATCGGGAACACCGGGCCCTCGAACCGGGGATCGTGGCTGAGCAGGGCGACATAGGTTCGAGAGTCGAGATCGATGTGATCGAGAACACGATCCGGCCACGCCACGATCAATTCGTCCACATCCGGGAACCGCTCGGGTGTGGCCCACGTAGCACGTGCGTCGGCCACGATCACCCGGAACCCCAGGTCGCGGCCGAAGCGAGACAGCGGCTGTGCGATGTGCCCCGCACCGAAGATGAGGAGCACCGGCGACGGTGCGAGGGTTTCGATGAAGACGCGGCGGTCGCCGTAGGTCAGGGTCCGACTTTGCTCGTGGTGCATCAACGCCTCGGCATCGGCGAGGACATCTTCTACGATCTCGTCCGGCAGGGACCCTGCCACGTACCCGACGCCGGATTCGATCACTGCCCGGCTACCGGTCTCGGGCCCCTCGACCACGACGGTCAACGCACCGAGGATCTCCTCGTCGCCGAGACGGCGCACCGTGTCGAGAACCGTGGTCACCATTTCTCGATGAACACTTCGATCGTGCCGCCACAGGTGAGGCCAACCTCGAAGGCGTCCTCATCGGCGATCCCGTAGGTGACCAGCCTGGGTTCCCCCGAGGCGATGACCTGTTCGGCATGGAGGAGGACGTCGTTCTCCACGCACCCGCCGCTGACCGAGCCCTCCATCTCCCCCTCCGACGACACCAGCAGTCGGGAACCCTCTGCCCGCGGCGCGGAGCCCTTGACCGATACCACCGTGGCCACAGCGACTTCTTTGCCTTCACCGATCCAACGGTCGTGGATCTCGAGTATCTCTTTCATCGTCTCACCAAACTCCCTCGGCGTGCTGGGATCGACTCTAGAAGGTGAACAACGTCCCTGAGGTCGAGGATCGTTGCCGCGGCGAGAAAATCGTCCACGTAGGGCAGCGCTGCTTGCATGCCGCGTGTCTCCGGTCGATACCCGGCGCGACCGGCAAGGGGGTTGAGCCAGACGACGCGGTGGACGGAGCGTGACAACCGGGCCATCTCCTCAGCCAGCACCTCAGGGTCCCCCCTGTCCCAGCCATCCGAGATCACCAGGGCGATGGCCCCGCCCCGCGTCACCCGGCGGGACCAGTCTCGATTGAAGGTGCCGATCACTTCGCCGATACGCGTACCGCCCGACCAGTCGGCGACCGCGGACGACACCCGATCCAGTGCTTCACCGGGGGTTCGGTGCCGCATCTCCCTCGTGATCCGGGTGAGACGGGTCGCGAACACGAACGACTCGACGCGGCCGAGGCGGCCCTGTGCACCGTGGACGAAGTGCAGGAACATCTCGGTGTAGCGCTCCATGGATCCGGAGATGTCGGCAAGCACAACCAGGGGCCGTCGCCGGAGCCGTCGATCGCTGAACGCGATGGGCATGAGGTCACCCTCCGGTGAGGCCAGGCCCCGCAGGGTTCGCCGCATGTCGGGTCGCCGGCCGCTCCGGGCAGGGCGCCACCGGCGCGAAGGTGTCTCCGCCGGACGCCACATCATCCGGGCGAGGAGCCGGCGCACCTCGTCTGCCTCCTCCGAGGTGAGATCGCCGAAGTCGCGGGTGCCGAGTCGTTCTGCATACGAACCACCCACGATCTCAGCGACCGACTCACCGGAACCGTCCTCCTGCGGCGACAGCGCGGCAGCGAGCACCGACGCGCCGACCCGGCTCGTCGATCCGGATCGCGGCAACTCCACCGAAGGCCCCCTTGCCTCGTAGTCCGCGGTGAAGAGACCCGCGCCGAAATACGCGGCGAAGACCTCGTCGAACACCGGGAGTTCGCTCGGCCCGGCCACGACGATCGACCGGAACCCGTGATAAACATCGTCGCGATCGGCCAAACCCAGCATCTCGATGACGGACGCGAGATCGGCTGAGGTCTGTGGGGTGACGGACAGCCCCCGTTCTCGCAGATGGCGAACGAAACGGACCAGGTTGTGCGCGAACGGGGCGCCGGCTTCCTCCCGATCGCCGCCTCCGGTCACACGAGCTCCTCGACCCCGAGTTGGCGGATCCTCTCCACGTCCTCCTGGTATTTGAGGACGACGCCAAGCGTTTCATCGACCCCCCCGGCGGTGAGGCGTTCCTGGCCGAGGATGACCAGAGCAGAAGCCCAGTCGAGCGTCTCGGCCACACCGGGCGGTTTGAACAAATCCATGCTGCGCAGCTTCTGCATGGCCGCCGCGAGTTCTCTCGCCAGCGCCTCAGACACCTCAGGAGCCTTGCGCCGGAGGATCGCCAACTCCCGATCGAAGTCGGGATACTCGATCCAGTGGTAGATACACCGCCGTTTGAGCGCGTCATGGATCTCGCGCGTCCGGTTCGAGGTGATGACGACGACGGGGGGCACCTCGGCTCGAACGGTCTCCACCTCCGGGATCGTGACCTGGAAGTCGGAAAGGAATTCGAGCAGGTAGGCCTCGAACTCCTCGTCGGCGCGATCCAACTCGTCGATGAGCAACACCGGCCGCCGGCCCTGAGAGGCCAACTCGATCGCTTGCAGGAGGGGCCTGGCGATGAGGTAGTCCCGGCTCATGATGTCGGTGACGCCGGCGTGTGCCCCCTCCGATTCGAGCAGGCGGATGGCCAACATCTGGCGGGCGTAGTCCCATTCGTAGAGCGCGTGCCCGGCGTCGAGACCTTCGTAACACTGGAGCCGGATGAGATCCTCGTCGAGGATGGCGGCCAGCACCTTGGCCACCTCGGTCTTGCCCACACCTGCCTCACCCTCGAGGAAGAGCGGCCTTCCCATCTCGAGCGCGAGGTGGATCGACACGGCGAGGCTTCGGTCGGCCACATACCGGTGCTTTTCGAGCACGGCCTGGACTTCGGCGACATCGGCGGGAACCGTCATGCGGTGACCTTACTCAGCGGACGACCCGCCAGCCTCGCTCGCGTCCTTCGGTAGCCTGTCGAATCGTCGATGGCGGGAGGAACCATTGGAATTCGCACTTCAGGTCAGCGGCCTGTACGAAGACGTTCTCGCCGCGGCACGGTTCGCCGAAGCGCGCGGACTCGCCGCCATCAGCCTCCCCGATCACTATCTCATGGCCCAAGACGACCGAGCGGCGGCAACGACACCCGCGCCGGACGCTCTCGTTCAACTGGCGGGCCTGGCCCGCGACACGCGGCAGATCGAGCTCGTCGTGCTCGTGGCGCCGATCACCTACCGACACCCTGCGGTCCTCGCCAAGACGGCCATCACGATCGACCGCATGTCCGGCGGGCGGTTCACGCTGGGGATCGGAACCGGCTGGCTCGAGCGAGAGCACGAGGTGTTCGGCTTCGACTTTCCCGAGATGGCGGAACGTTTCGAGATGCTCGAAGAGGCACTCGCCTACGTCCGGGCCGTCCTCGCCGACGAGCCCTCCGGGTTCGAGGGCGAACGCTACCGGCTCGAGCGTCTCGCGATCGCGCCGCGACCCACCGGTACGGTGAAGCTCCTCGTCGGAGGCGGAGGCAGACGCAAGACACCGCGCCTCGCCGGCGCCTACGCAGATGAGTTCAACGTGTACCTGGGCCCGGATCTCGCGGGCAGGATCGCCATCGCTCGAGAAGCGGCCATCGCAGCCGGCCGCGATCCCGACCGCATCTTGATGAGCAGCGCCGGGCAGGTGATCTCGGCGCGCGATGCCTCCGATCTGGACGATGAGATCGATGCGCTCGCGGCGCGCCGCGGTCTCGACCGCGATCAGATCCACGCGATGGCCGCCCGCGGTAGCGCGCTCATCGGGACCCACGATCAGCTCGTCGAACGTTTCGCGGATATCGCCGCGGCCGGTATCGAGCGATTCTATCTCCAGGGCGGGTTCGATCCGGAGAACACCGCCGGTCTCCTCGATTCCGTCGGGCGTTGAACGAGGTACCGTGGCGGGCATGGAAAGCTCGATCCTTGATCTCGATGTGCCGGTCCGGATCGTCGACTATGGGGGTACAGGCCCGAGCTTGCTGTTGGTTCACGGCCTCGGCGGGTCCGCCGAGAACTGGACGGCGGTGGGAGAGTCGTTGAGCGACCACGGCAGAGTCGTCGCCCTCGATCTCGCCGGCTTCGGCAAAACACCGCCCGGGGAACGGGGATCGACGGTGGACGCCAACGCCGACCTCGTCCTCTCCGTGATCGACGACCTGGATCTGGGACCGACCACCCTTGTCGGCAATTCGATGGGCGGTCTCATCTCCATTCTCGCCGCGGTGGCGTCTCCGGACCGGATCGAGCGCGTCGTGCTCGTCAACCCGGCGCTCCCGGTGGCCCGGTGGCGTCCGTTGAACCCCGAGGTCCTCCTCAAGCTCTTGGCACCGTTGATCCCGGTTCTCGGGCCTGCCGGGATCCAGGCGTACAAGTCGAGCCACACGCCGGAAGAGGAAACCGCCGAAACGCTTGCGATGATCACCGCGGACCCGACTTCGGTTCCCGCGGACGCACGCGCCGCGATGGCCGCGATGACCCGGTCACACCGCACCGTACCGTGGACGATCCCTTCGTTCATCCAGGCCGATCGGTCGCTCGCCCGTCGGATCTTCAACCCGCGCCGGTTCGCCGCCCTGGTGGATCGGGTGACCCAGCCGGCGCTGCTGATCCATGGGATGGAGGATCCCCTGGTCTCGATCGATTCAGCCCGGTGGCTCGCGGCGAAACAGCCGGGATGGGACTTCGTCGCGATCGAAGGTGTCGGTCACGTCCCGATGCTGGAAGCACCGGAGATGTTCGTGGAGTTGGTCGCGAAGTGGCTTGCCGTGACCTCGAACGAGTCCTGAGCCGCAACTTCCTGACTACGGATCAGGAGGTTGGGGATTCGAGTTCCTCCGGGCGTGCCGTCTGAATCCTTTGCAGTGTAAGGGATTCCGCTGGTCAAGGGCCAAGCTCGATGACCTCTGGTCCGTCGTTGGTCCGCATTTGGTCCGCAAGAGCACGAGCCCGCACGGCGTCGAGCGCTACCGCGAGAGCCTCCATGTCGGACGGGAAGAGGTGCCCGTAGCGGTCCATCGTCACCGCGATCGACGAATGACCCAAGTGGACTTGGATGGCCTTGGGGTGGGCTCCTTGGGCGATGAGCAGCGATGAGCAAGTGTATCTCAAGTCGTGAATCCGGAGCCCGTCGGGCATTCCGGCGTCGGCGACGGCCCGGTACCAAACCTGGCGTCGGAAGTTGGAGTTGCGCAGCGGCCGCCCTTCCGGTGAGGTGAACAGCAGTGCGTCGGGGTCTTCGTCTACGTCTCGGGCGAGGTGCTCGGCCATCAGATCGCGGAGGAAGCCCGAA
>PVMS01129987.1_pt1 | contig 70606 bp, 74 predicted proteins | sample 1853461 | NCBI WGS metagenome assembly PVMS01 (sample SAMN08582032, study PRJNA380276) | Marine sediment metagenome, whole genome shotgun sequencing project. | isolation source: ocean sediment barecode stripped | collected 2017
GTGTGATTTGCGACCAATCTTTCGACAGGATTTACTGAACATGTTTTTTTTTGTGAACAAAAATTTTGGTCTAATCATAAATATGAGAAGAATCAAGTCAAAGAAATGAGAAAGCATCTTTTCTTTTTAAACGTGTCAACAAAAATAGATGGCGAAAAATGTATGATTTTTTTTTTTGCTAGTCACTCACAAACATTTGAGGGATCTATCGCAAACGGCCTTCAAATGATTATTTAAACCCAAGTGTTGTGCTACGTAATCTTCCATATTATTCCATCGCCAAAGAAAAATCATTCTTACTTTCGGATAGTTATCACCCGCTTCGATAAATCGATGACCATTTTGGTAGTTTCCATAAATTTCACGAAATCCCATTTCCCGATACCAATCGTATGTGGGACCATTTCTCACGGCAGTATTATAAGCGGCAGCAGTAGCACTCTGATTTTCCGAATGCGCGACGGAAAGAATCATGCCATGATATCGTTGGTTCCCTCCTATGGTACGTTTATATGCGTCCCACATTACGTACATCAGTAACAAAATACCTACGGGACCCTGTTGATTTGCTCTTCTGCAGATAACACTGAGTTCCTGAAAATTCAGGTTATTCAAATTGACATTCAGTCGATGTCGAGGTTGCAGAACCATCGGACGATAATTCCGGTTCTCGTCCAACTGATGAAGACGATCGAAGGGGAAATAAAATGCGGTACCCACAGCAGTCAAATTTCCCGCATTATTACGCGTTGCCCCTGTATTTTTTAACAACGTGATGGCCATGGCAGACGTATCTACTTCTAAACATGTTAGTTGATTAACAAAAGCTTTGCTCACTGGACGCGTGCAAATAGTTCGTCCCAATAACTGTCTAACTACATTCAGCACATCTGGGTGATCAAATGTATTCCTCTGGATGACTGTGGGAACTCTAACATTACTTGCACATCTTCCTGCGGGCAGCCTATGTCTAACGGCTCGGAGAGCGGCATTCGAAATGGGTTTCAAAAGAAGACCATGAACGTGAGAAAATAAGACTATACTTTTTCTCATCTCTTTTGCCTGATTCCTGTAGTTATTCATTTTTTATATTTGTTTATTGCAAAACATTTTTTTTGTTAAAAAGTTTTATTTTGATTTTTTTTTCAGGAAGACTTTACAATTTCCATATTTACGAAAAATGTCTCGAGAGCTCCTTCTGCCGTTATCCAAAGCATTTGCTCGACCACATAAATATCCGATCAGGCTATGCTGTGAGTGCAAATCTTCCTTGCTGGGTTTTTTCTTTTCCAAAACCAACGCTTGAGCTCTACGATTCGGTAAATGAAATAATAAATCGGGCAAAGTCCACAACATTAATTGAAAAGCGCTCTTTTTTTCACATGTCGAAATGTCTTTGGAATTCCGGATGCAATTCAATATGAAAACTCCCAATATGTCCCACAAGTCGTTCGCATTGGAAGCACTCGACCATGTTTTCATCCGACGTTCGAAACATTCATAAGTTGGTGGTGAGTCTTTTGTTTTTAATTTCTTATTTACCATATTTTTCAGATCATACGCCCATCTCAAGGCTCCTTTGCCATTGGGAGGAGCGCCACTCAATTTTGTGAAATAATCTTCGTACGATTCCCGACAGTAGACGCATGGCAACAAATATCTCAGGGATTGAAAAAATATATTGGATGATGTTTTAGTTTTCTGTGGCAGTCGAGGACCTTTGGTTTCCAAAAGCCAACAAATATCGTAAATAAAATTCCATAATTTTCCACCCCAGATTTTAGGATCCATACTTTATTTTTTTTTTTAAGGCATGTTTTTATTTTCACTTATTCTCTTGTAGCTTTCGATGCTCTGCATAAGACATCTTCATGTGTTCGAAGATCAAAAAATAAAATTGTAATCGGAATTAAGAAAATTTGGACCCATTACAGAAATAGTTTCTGGACATGAATTATCAATTGCAAGCAATTTTTGCACGGGGAGCAACTGCAACTGCAACCGAAGTGAAGGAGTCTTCCTCTTCCCAAAAACAAACCTCTGATATGTTTATTTCAATGATTGTAGATATGGTTTATGATGAAAATAATGGAATTTTCGAAGAAGATGTTGATAAAAAGTTTATTTAAATCGAACAAAATCAAACACACTGAAGCCAAAGAATATCTCGCATCTTTCTAAATTTCCGTTGTTTTGCGCTGGATGCGATAAATCAATTCCATTTTGTCTTTACTTTCCATGGAGTAGAAGGAATCCGGATAAATGAGATGTTGATTGGTCAACATCTTGCAGTTGTTCGTGTACCTCTGGAAATACCGTTTGCCGTCGATCACCGCGACTAACCGTCCGATCTCATCCGTCGTCCATCCTCTTGATGGCAACGCGTCCGCTTTCGGCCATGTGACGTATCCTGTCGAACCGATCTTCACCTCGAAATCCACCTTGGGCACCTGGGTTTTAATGGCTCTCAAAAAGGATTCGTCTGGGTCATTCGGGAATGTTATACCAGCCAAATGGATCACATCACATGGCAATATTTTGTTGTTGACAACATTGTTTGGCGGAGGATAAATTTCATTGGTTTTCAAATCAATGACCTGGATCCCAAGAGAATCTGGCAATTTCAGAGCACCGTTGGGGGCAGGATTGTGGGTTGGATCTATTAATAGCTCCTGCTTTTGAGTCTGATCCCGGTCCTGTGAACTTGACATGACTGTCGGAAAAAATAATTTTGCGATATTCTGCGAATTTTGAGAGTAGATCTGTCATATTTCCAAGAAACTTTCTCTTTGGGAATTTACACGTCGTAAAACATAATCCAAGAACCCGAATTTTGATAATCTTTTAGTCTACCCCCGCATAAATTTGGACATCGAGTGTCAAAAAAAAAATGAATTTATTGAAAAACGTATTCAGGGTCTGACGAACTTGGCACATTTGTTTTTTTGGTGTGCAACTTCCTTTCAACTTGCGAGTGAAATAGTTTCTAACAGAGTTTCGGCATTGGGCGTCGAGGGAGGATCAGTTGGAGGATAATAAAAATCCAATAATTTCAAAAGTAAAGAACGAACAACAAATAATCTTCTTTCTTGTTTGTAGAACCGATATGCAGAGGGAGAGAGACATTCGCATTCAATTTCGTAAATAGGAGCTTCTGAATATTGTTTTTTTTCCGCCTCTGCTTTGCAACTTCCAGACCAACTTAACGTCATATCAAAAACCCACATTGGTTCCGAAAATCCACAGGGAGTATAATAAAACGATTTTCGCTGTTTTATGCGCACGTGTTCAGTCTGAACGATTTGTGGTATGAGCTCAGAATCCACTTCTTGTTCGAGTGACAAGGATATGCGTATATCCGGATGATCCGTCCCTTCCACCAAGACGGTGTGACGATCAAACGTTTTTTTGATCAAATGAATTTTACACACTTTTTTTTCTTGATCATGATAGAGAACGGTGGTTCTCAAATCTTGTCCAGAAAGATCTTTGTAATAAAAATCTTGAATTTCGGACCACGGAGTAACTCTACTCCACGCATCGAAAGAGGTGAGCATTCCTAACGCTCGTTCCATGAAATGTCGATCCACTCCAGCTTGGAAACATTTTTTGTCAGTGTTCCAAAATCCCAAACGAGCTTCCAATTCGATATGCGAGGTCAAAAGATTCTCTTCGGTTCCTTCCTGGAAGGATTTGCTCATCATTTTTCCATTTTCCAAACTCTCCATCATGGCTTCTGCTTTTTCGACGATGGAGATCAATTTGTTCAAAATTCGAAAATTTTTTTCACAGCTCCCTGCCTCCGCCTGGAGGCAGTCATTGGATGAAGAAGTAGCCTCCATGGTGGGTTGCTGTCGCTGAACAGAAGTATGATAAGCATGCGCATGAATGTCCATGATGGCAATAGATACCCCTTGATATTTTTATTCTATTGTTTTGGCGAATTTGTTTGGTTGATTTCGCTAACGTACTGATTTTCACTGCACAAAAAACATTTTTTGGCGTTTGAAGGATCTTCTCTGAAAGACCGAAATCGTTTTGCATCAAAAGAAACTGCTTCTTTGCTTAAAATAAAATCTTTGTGTTTCAGTGGATAGGGTTTGAAAAAATTCTCTGGGTCACTTTGGAAGTATTTTATCAATTCTTCTATCGTGTGGCCCAAGGTTTCGATGTGAGTGTAATGTTCGGCAACCATATCCAAATGGGAATGTTCACAAGGGGTATCAAAACCGATAAAAAAATATTTCGGAACACATTCAGAAGAAAAATATTTTTTTCCGATATACCCATAATTCCCGATTCCATAATAAGTATTAGCAACACATTGCAATCCTAATTTTCTCATCGTGTGGTCTTCTGAATGAGGTTTCTTAAACCCAAATTGCTGCAGTATACTTTCATCCATGTTGCTTGCTTGCTGTCCTGGGGGGAAACAGGTCAGTTCGTTAGATATCTTTATTATTTGAAAATATAAAAGGCATGTTAATAAAATTGAATTATACCATGAGCACAAACGCAGATTTACGGACAAAATTCCACGAGGCAGTGAGTCAAGGGTCCAAAGCTCCTTGGGTCGATACACCACCAGCCGCGTCGTTTAGTCACTCAGCTAGAATACCACTGCCCACAGGGATTCTTGGTGGAGGACCTTGCGCAGTAGCTCCCGGAGCTACACATCCACATCCATCTGTTGGGTTTCAACCCTTACCTCTTGGATTCCCACAAGCCCAACATCAACCTCAACCTCAACCTCAACCTCAACAATATTTAGCGCCACCACAAGCGACAAACGTAGAATTGAGTCAAAATGCGACGCCAGCATCCTCGGACGCTTCCTCCAGCTCAAAAAATAGTAGATTATACATGTACATCTTTGGATTTGTAATTGTTTTGGTTTTGATCGGATTGGCCTATTGGGGTTACAGAAAATGGTGCGATTCCAAAAAAGTATCTGTCATCGCTCAAGGCGGAGGAGGGAATTATAGAGATCATTCAGGAGGAATGGGAGCCGGTCAGTTCGGAATCATGAAACAACCTCCTCAACTCAGTGCTCCTCTGCTAGATGCTCCTCCTATGGTCACCCAATTCAGAGATATGCCCAGAGGTCCAGGAGGTCCAGGAGGTCCAGGAGGTCCAGGAGGTCCAGGAGGTCCAGGAGGTCCCGCCAATCCTGGGTCGTCCTGGACTCCTGCGCCCGCGGTTCCTCAGCCTCCTCAACCAGAAGACAACGATCCAAACTTTACTCCCTTGTCTCAGGCGGGACCTTCGTAACAAAACGATTTTTCGCAAAAAAAAATGTATTTTTATCTCATTTTCAGATTTTGACAAAGGTGGATTTAGATGCCATTCGATCTTTCCCCACAACTTTAAGAATCCATCTAGAACACAGAACATCTTTTACACATCAAAAGCTTCTTAGCATAGAGCAAAAAAAGATATTTCAATCAATTCGTGGGCTTCATGTAGGTACAATAATTTTCTTGATCATCGCAAAAAGTCGATTTTCCTACACCATCCCCTGGGTTTGGAGCATAAATTGGTTGTGCGCTGTACAGATTACAACAGACACCTTTACTACTTGGGGGCCCACAGTCCCCATATACATTATCTAAAAGGGAAGTGGCATACTTACAATCTTCATTGTTGGTACATCTTGTGATGCATTTTTGTTTGGAGGAGAGGTGCAACTCCGATATTCGAATATCTTTGTTTTTTTGATGATCAGGAACTCCTTGATACGTCCAAGATGGCGACGACATTTTTATTTTTTATCAACACTGCATATTTTATTTACATTATTTGGCATGTGAGCCACCTGAAATGAAACACTTGGTAATTGTCGAAATTCGGACGATGAGATCTTTATGGTACTGCGATCAAAATAAAAAACTAGGTATTCTTCACACCAAATGAAATTTTCTTTTATTTATTAGAGAATAAAAGAGTCAATGAGCAGCAAGGGTTTCGTGCAAGGAAGTCACCAAAAAATATGGAAAGGATACAATATTCACGCATATACTCCTGAAATACAAAACCAAATTCAATCAGTAATTTCAGAATTGATAGCTGTGTACGGAACATTGGTGGGACAAGACACCTTTCAAACGATTTTATGTGAGATGCACCAAAAATATGGACCCAAAATATCTTTTTCTAATTTCAAAAACAATTTTAAACAAGGATGGATAAGAGATCCCGAACTTCCTGGGCTCAACTCTGCTGTCTTGCTACGAGCCATCTGGGACACATTAAAAAAGAAAAATGAAGTCTCATTGTATAAACATTTTGATGAAACCTTAAACCAAATAGGAGCTAATTGTATTCAAGGAATTAGCTTTCGCCTATTCATGGATTATGTGGCTTTTGCTAGAGATCAATAAATCATGAATGTTTATTTAAGAAACTCACTCTTTCGTTAATATATTGCAATCTTTCGTTATCTCTTTCTCTTTTTGGCTTGGCAATCAATCCCATGGCTTCCAAGGCAAGATTTACTTGTTTTTTTTTGTTCACAACAAAAATATAAATATCGTTCAAAAAACTACTTTTTGGGGGAATTATCACCTGTTTTTTGTTGGTATCAAGACGACATTTGGGTATAATCTCACACAATGATTTTAAAAAAGGTAGACTTGATGCTTGTGCTATAGAAGACCGGACTGATGTTTTATGCATGAAATAAACAGAACCATCTGCATCAAACATTCCAGCCAAATATGGATTTGTTAATTTTTCTTTATCTATTATTGCCTTATTATATTCCTTTTTCATTTGTTTCAGTGATGTTGCAACATCAATTCTAATCGGATGATCCCAAAGTATTCTCATTTTTTCAGAAGTTTCCAAAAACAAAATAGCTTTCTCGCATTGAGGTTGTTTTAAGATCGTATATTTAGCCAAATCCAGCAATAAAGGTTTTGATTCCCACGCAGTAATGCATAGATTGTATTCTTTTCTGTCGTTTTCTCTTCCCTTTTGAGAACTTCTATCTCTTGACGTAATTTTTCCCCCATAATATTTCTGAATGAAAGTCAGAACTTCGGGAATTGTTTCATTTTTACTTTGAGAAAAAATAATACGTAATCCTCCACCCCTTTTTCTGCCCATGCGTACATCAATACATCCATCACCGTCAAAAAATCCTGCAACATATTCTTTTATATTTTTAGGTATTTCTATGCCATTTCCTACATGAGATGTGATTTCTTGAGTCAGTCCTAATTCATCAGATTTTTGTGTTCTCCATTGTTCTGCTTTCTTTTTTATATCTTCAGAGTTCTCTTCTGCGAACCGAAAATCTTTCAGATGTAGCTCGCCTTTGCATTGAACTCTGGCTCTGAAATATTTTCTTTTTTTCCTCGTATACATACACACACTTCCGGCATATTTTCTCTTCATATTTTTTTTGTTTTCTGCATCCAATTTTATTTTAGTATAAATTTTTAAGAAATAAATTTATTTTATGGATTATATTACTTTTCGATAATAAATGTAAGAATTTTATTTGATATAACAGAACCCCCCGACTTCATTCCCACATCCTCGTACCTGGGGATCTTTTAAGCTGACGCATTGACATCCATTTTCATTACAACGGGCAGCAAAGCCTTCACTGCAATCATTCCGGACATTTCCTCCTTTTTTACAATGACAAAATCCAAAGGACGAGGAGTCTTCTTCGTCGACAACCACATAGGTGCGCGCAGAAGAATTTGGATAGTATAAATTTGACGCAGCGGCAGTTCCATATAAAGGTGAATAGCCATAGCCATAATAAGGATAGGAGGAATAATATGGATAATAATAGGAGGAATTATACGGATAATAGCCTCTTCTACCATAGCGTTTATATCCATATCTGCCTCCTCCATAGCCATAGCCTTTGGAATAATAATTATTGGAATAATAACGACGACCACCCGACCTTGACCTTGACCTTGACATTCCTCCAGACCTTCTAGCAGGCGATCTAGCAGGAGCGGGTGAGAGACGTCTTGTAATTCCTGCTGGAGCCATTTTGCGTGCCGCTCCAAAATCTTGATCTTCATAATTCATTTCGCAAAACAAAAACTTCAACTTTTTTATTTCAATGATGAGAAAAATAAATAGAAGGATGAATATATAGTAGAGCGTGGGATATTGAAGTTAGCTTTGAATGACAAGTATCATCTGGATCTTTTGTGATTATGCAAGGATCGACAAAAACAAAACAACAATCAAGTTTTATTTCAACATATTTTTTAAAAGAATTACTTGTATGGTGTATACGTCAGATTCACGTCTCTTGGTTTGTATGTCTTCACATAATGATTTGAACCAATGGTAGGAGGAGATTTTGGAGGAATCGACATTGGCGTATTCAAACATTCAGTGGGATCCAAATGAGCAGAAATTGGGGTCTTTGGAGACTCATCCTTATCGTCATCATCTTTGTCCTTATCGTCATCATCTTTGTCCTCATCGTCCTTGTCCTCATCGTTCTTGTCGTCCTTGTCCTCATCGTCCTTGCCCTTGTCCTCATCGTCCTTGTCGTCCTTGTCCTCATCGTCCTTGTCGTCCTTGTCGTCCTTGTCCTCATCGTCTTTGTTTTCATCTGTGGGGTTGAGATAATCAGATTTCATAAGATCCAAAAGATGAACTAGCGCACAAAGTTCACCTATATCAAGATCTGCGCCATACGCGGAACGAACGAGTCCAAATTCAGGTCGAAAAATCCCATAATAGAGATAATTGTACAGATCAATAGTGATCAATTTCGCGTCACTTGCATGGGAAACCAACCACAACAAACGCAATTTGTTTTCCCGAGGTGATATTCGCTCTCTGAAGAGGGGGTGAGCCATGAGAAAGGTATTATACCTTTCTTTCATTGTGACCACAGGGTGTTGACGGGTTTTCCAATAAGAAAGCAATTCATGGCATCTTGAGAGTACTTGTTTCAAGGTCCTCATATACAAGCGCTCGATCTCAGAGAATTCCAAAGGATTTCCACTCGAAGGGCACTTCGGGTCGTCTGGAGTAGGCAACTCGTACAAAGTGGAATTGATAACGTTGGACATCTTCGCACAAATTGTTAATATCGAAAAGGGAAAATAGAAAATAACAGGTTAGTGCTGCCGCTGTCGAATGTCACAAGTATGGACTAATACACTGAGATACGGTGGGAAGTATGAATTGATGACGTATATATATTCATCGAAAGCGCCAGCTCATATGCTACTCGTACTCTTTTATTAATTTTCATTATCGTATTTTACAGCCAAACAAAAAAATATATTCGCCGAATAAACTGATTTATTTTTGAAACTCCAGATTTTTGACGCTCTAAATTATTTTTAAAGCTCCATATTTTTAGAACTCCAGATTATTTTGACGCTCTAGATTATTTTTGAAGCTCTAGATTTTTAGAATTCTAGATAAAATCGAGAACGTTCTTGAAACTCAGAGATCAATATGAAATTATGTTCATGTAATTCTCCTTTGGAAGCCACGTTTTTCTTTTTATACGAAGCTCGTCATTGTGTGTTTTGATATTATATTAGTGGAGATAATATTTTATTTTGCAAAAGGGCAACAATGTCGAAAATGGGGTTTTCAGAAAAAATGCAAAAAATCGTTGCACTTCTTGAGGATAGAGCAACCAAATCTGGCAAGGTTCGTTCTGTGCTAACATTTATGTCTTCATGGGTCCTCTTCATCACACCAATAAAAAATGTTTTTGTAAAATAAAAAAGTCATCAAAACTAAATTAAGACAATGGCTCATTCCAGCAGCAACAGAAAAGGACTCGGTGTCGAAATTGATGTAGGAAATATGGGCTTGGGTAGCCTATTAGCCTTCATCATAGGTGTTGGTATCCCGTTGGCTCTATCAGCATACGTGTTTTTCGCTCAAATTATCACTTTGGATCTCGTTTCCGATTTGAAGGACGCTCATGGTTTCCAAAATGAACAAAAGCAGCAAGAGCTTACTGAGATTTACGCATCAAATATTATTGTCCTTGTGCTTACCGGTACGGCACTGCTAAGTGGCGCGTACGTTTTAGGGGCGGGGATTGTTGGGATTGCTAGTGGATCATTATTTATAAATATTAAATAATCATTTTGGTACCAAAAACAAAATAAACAGCAACAATTAATCGATCTTTTTTATTTCCCATTTTTTTTCATCCTGATAATATTTCCTGACTGTCCACTCACTGCAACCTAAAAATTGAGCTACTTCACGATAGCCCAAAAGGCGTTTTTCTTCCTTCGTCTCTCGATTAGTAAGAATGTACGTTGAAGCCAATGAATATTGTACATTATGTTTTCGTGTAGTCCATTCGAGATTTGAAAAATGATTATTTGTTTTTACTTCATCAATATGATTGACAACAAGATCTTCTTTATGTATATTTCCGGGCGGAGGATTTAACCATGTGAGAGCCACCAAATAATGAACATGAAAATTTTTGTTCATTATCTTGATCATATAATATCCACCGTAATTTTTTGATCCAAATCTCGCATTTACTTTTTCACGTCTTACACGTCCATGAGAAGATACTTGGATTTTTTTTTCATGTACTATCAACTCTTTCCATTCTTCGCCGTCTATTTCTTGTTCCTTTGTATATTGAAAAAAATGTCCGTTGCCAGATGGATAAGGAAATGGTTTGTCTTTTTCACAATAATATGAAATTGCTGCGGATCCAACATCATGAGCTCTTCCTGCAGCTGACACCGATGCGAATTCGCATACAAAATTGTTTTCATTATCAAACTCTATTACTGATTTTGAAATTGATTGAGTAGCACGTTTTCGATCAAATTCCCCCTCTCTGGGTTTATGTCCCGTTTCGACACGAATAAAGGCCCAATCACAATGACTTTCTTTAGGTATATGTTTCAAAATTTGACTGTGAGTACACAAGTGATCCACACATTCCTGTGGAGATTTTTGTAAAATTCTATTTGCAATGGATTCGTATCGAAAACGATGCAAATACATCCCTTTAGTTTTTTTATCTATTTTGCACCAAATAGAAAAAGGATGATATTTTCGTCCAGGCTTATACAAATGTCTTGATCGTTCCCATAATCCCTTTTTAGTTTTGTAGAAAAAATATGCACCTCTTTTTTTTACACCGTAATTTTTCCATTTAGGATGCTCGTAAATTTTGTTTTCGGTACTTCGTTTTCGAAGAATGCCCAAAAATCTTATCACAATAAAAGGTATAGACTCCATCCATAGAGTTTTTATTTTACGGATCATTTATTCATTACAAAATCTCAGAAAAAATATTGCCAGCAAAAAAAAATAATAAGATGATAAGAATAAAATTGATTTATATAGAAGATCACAATTTTTTTTTTACAATTCGGAAACAAAGAGCAACGTCGAATCATCCGTTGTCGAAGATGTCACATGAATTTTGTTGAAATCATCGAGTGCCTCATTACTTTTGTGACCTTCCACACTCAAAAGTTTTAAAAAAAGAGATTCGATTGTGTAATTACGAAATTCATACGGAGCATCCGAAGTGAGAAGTGCTTTATATACTTTTTTCTTTTTCGGTGATTCTTCATCTTCATCTTCATTTTGTTTCTCTTCTTCTTCAAGCATGTCGATTCGATAAATGGAAGGAATCGGTGAAATTAATTTTTTTTCGGCGGGATATTCGGAATCCCACGATTATTTCCAATGTCGAAATCACCGATCGATTTTGTAATCATAATATTTCCATTCACTCTTCCACAAATGAAGCATCCTCCAAGATCATTGATTCGTTTTCTCTCCTCCAAATTGGAACTACCATGATCTTTTGATTTATAAATCAATAATGTGGCCAATAAATTCTTTTCTTCAAAAATCGCGATTTTTGAATCGCCAACATGTGTAGCGAAAATGTATCGCTCATCCAGCACAAGAACCAAAGCAACACACGATCCTCCTGTTATTTTCGCAGAAAAAATCGCGCGATCTATTTCCTCAAAACTTTCACAAATCGCATCTTCGACTTTGTCGACATCATAATCGCTCTGTCGAATTCTTTCTGAAATCATTTCGTGAAGCGGACGAATGGTTTCGTTTGTCAATATTTTTTGCATGCCAAAGCAGATGATATTTGGAATTTTGATGGTACTTCCACCACAACCATGGCCATCGCAAACCAGAAAAAATTTAAGGCGATGAACCTCAGGGTCATAATTTTCAGGAAAAGTAAAATGTGTATCTTCGTGTGATCTCTGTTGAATCGTTGTGCATATGCAATTCAAAGAAACGTTGGGTCTCGAATGTTGCCTTTTCGAAATTTTTTTGCATTCTTGTTCGAGGTCAGAGGCATGAATAAAAGAAGAACAATCATTCATTTTTTTTGTTGTTGTTTGGGAATAATGGATTTTTTTCTTGGAAAAAAGAAAATCCCAACGCTAAAAAATAAAAACTTTTTTCATTCACAAAATGGAATGGTTCAATGTGTTTTTTGTGAAAGGTAAGAGATTTTGTTTAGAATGAAGGAAGGTTTTATTCGAATTTGCAGTCAAACAGAAAATATCAAAGGTTCTGAAGAATAACAAAATAAAATAAAAATGATAAAATAAAATAAAATAAAACCATGGAATTCTCTGGAAAAAATGTTGCAATTGCATTGGTCTGCCTTCTCGTTCTGGCAGGCACCGGGATTCTCATTTGGTATTTCGTTTTCTTTAAAAGCAACAACAGCGGCACAGGATGTTCGCAAGACGATCCAAATAGTTGCAGCAAAAACAATCAATGGTGTGATATATCCGGTGTGTGTAAAAAATGTGACGAATGCAGTTCCAAATGTGATTTCCAAACAGGGAAATGTATCGGAAATGAATGCGAAGAAGGGGATGAATCTTGCGGGACAAACAAACATTGTTCCGATGGAAATTGTAAAGATTGTGGTTGCACAGCTTTACAAAAACCACAATGTAACTTATGGACAGGGGAATGTCCAGATGCCTCTTGCGAGTTAGGCGATACTTCATGCGGGGATAATAAATATTGCAAGGAGGAGGGAACTTGTGCTGAATGTGATTGTACTTCAGATCAAAAACCGCAATGCGATTTGAATGATGGGAGTTGCACAAAAAAATAAGAAGAAGATCAAAATTCATAAAAACACGATGTCCTTCTGCCTGATCGCATAGCGAGATTCTTCTTTTCCTGTAATAAAATTTGCTTTTCCTACATAAACAATTTTTGCATTTTGTGGTATTCCTTCTTGTAAATACATATATTTTCCATTTTTCTGATTGGCCGATACAACACCCAAAATGTTTACGTCATGATGTACTGTAATTTTATGGAGGATGGGGATGTGAGATTGGCTTTGAAATTCTTCAGGACTTTTCCGATGGATATTATAATCTGAAACATACGCTTCGTGCAGATCAAAGAAAAAAACGCCTCGGCAAATGGAAATACGTTTTTCGTAATTTTCGAGAGTTTTTGGCCAATCTATTTGTTTCCGGAAGCGAGTTTGGATCACTTCCTTCGGATATCTTTTTCTTTTTTTTTTTTCTTCAAGCATATCGATACAATTTTTTCAGGTCCTTTATTACTGTACTTATTACTGTACTTTTATTTTTATTGGTTTTTATGTTTTGTCCCACTGGAACACGTGATCCACGGGTGGATTGATACGAAAGCGAATAAAATGGATTGTTAATTTTGATTTTTATTCAATGTTTCGTGCAAAAAATGAAGAATTCCTTGATCGCGAACTTCTTCTTGCCATCCTCTGGGTCAATGAGGCAATAGGAAGTGGTGATACTATTCGGGGGGATAATGCCTCTCCATGTTTCGCTGTACGGGACGTCGTCTTCCAGAAACAAAAGAGGATTCTCTTTCTTCCATTTCAAGCGATAGCGAATAGATTCGTCTCGGTTCCCAAACAGGAATGCCGAGAGCCACTCTGCTTCGTCGACAGGAAATGAGTTATGCGGATCGACGTGCGAACAGCCGTATTGCTTGAGTTTGTTCAGAATCGTCATGATCCCTCGGTCGACCAGTCCTATCATTCCTTCGTCGCATAGGGGGCGGTAACGCCTCGAAAGGGACTATCGCTGTGTCCGGGAGTCCGTAGGTTCCAGGATTCACGTCAGTACTGATGAAGAGGAACGCTGGAGGAAGGAGGAGGCTCATAATACTCGTTTTTTCGTCTTCTTCATCATCCATTCTCTCGTTTTTCGGGAAAGATAAAAATAACACGAAGGGGTTGCGGCGATAAAAAATTAGGACTCGGACTTTGGTGCCCAGGTTGAAAGGAAGGAAAACTTTTTTATTTTTCCATATTTCCACTTCCAACAATGAGAATAAATGGGTAAATTTTTACAAATATACAATTACCTCATTTCTTCCTATACTTTTCTCGTTGGTGTCATTTTTTTTTAGATTTACTTTCTCAAAAAAGACATTTCTGAGAAATTCATAACTTTCTGTATCACTCTTGACATTGAAATGAGAAAAAAGGTCCAAATGAACATTCAAAATGAAGAAAAAAAAGAAGAGGAAGATATTTCTAGCGCTAGCGAAATACAAATCCAAATCCAAAAATATTTAACGCCCGAAAATTGCCGACATGTGCTCAGAGCTTTCACAATGGGACATGGTTTACTGCAAGCCGCATTAGAATCCGCAAATTATTTGTTCAAGGTTCAGATCTCTGAAATCATCTGTGAAAAACGAGAGACCATGATCGAATCTGACAGAAAGTTGGAAAAAATTATATGGAATGTGGAAAATGTGACCATCTGGAAGCCGACCATGAGAGAAGAAGACGGTACCGTTCGTATTCTATTTCCTTCCGAAGCGCGCATTCGAAAATTGACGTATGCGAGCAGAGTCAATCTATCCTTTACGTACACAGAACTAAAACGAGATTCCATAAATTCAGAGTATCGCGTGATTCGAAAAATAAGACATTGCAACAAAGAATTCTGTAAATTTCCGGTTATGGTCCGTTCTCATTTTTGCAATTTGTCCGACATGACGTACAAGGACGATAATAAAGAATGTTTTTTGGACAATGGAGGCTATTTCATCGTCAGTGGCACCGAAAAATCCGTCATCATGCAAGAAAAAGTGCGAACAAATTTTCCTTATGTTAGAGCCATGCCACCCACGCATCGTTTTTCGTATGTCTGCGAGATCCGATCACTTCCGGAATCCAAAATGCGATCCACCAGCACTATGTACATCTACATCACTGCGAAACGAGGTGGAAGTCCTCCTCATATTTTCGTCGTTGTGCCCTTCATTACCATGCAGATTCCATTGTGTGCGATGTTTCGCTTGTTGGGAGTAGAGTTAAAAAAAAAAATGATGGAGTATATTTCCCACGACATGGATGATACCATGACTCATTTGGTTTCCCGCATTTTGGACGACGATACTCTCGGGACAGGAAGCATGAGTATGGACGAGCTCATACAATTTATCGGTAAAAAAGGAACCAATCAACTTCTCCAAGAGCAACGAGCCAGAACGATCAAACACATGGTGTCCAATGAATTTTTGCCTCATATGGGTCTCTTATCGACTCCAGAAATTTTACAAAGAAAAGCCGCTTATTTCGGGTATGCCATTTGGAAATTGTTGTTGGTCTACATGGGGTGTAACAAAGTGGACAATCGGGACAACTATTGCAACAAACGGATAGAAACCCCAGGAATGCTCTTGGCACTTTTGTTTCGGCAGCTTTATCGAAATTTCGTGAAGATGTTGCAAATCAGTTTGCACAAAGTTCTTGAGAATTCGAAACGGATCAATCCCGTCACTTTATTGAATCCAAAAAAAATTACATCATCACTTCAGTATCCACTGGCCACGGGAAATTGGGGAATTCAGAAAGGAGGGTCATCCCAAACTGGAGTTGCGCAAGTTTTGTCACGTCTCACGTACGCTGGGACCATTTCTCATTTGAGACGAGTGAATACTCCGATTTCGCGGGAAGGAAAGAGACCGGAACCTCGTCAGGTAATTTTCCCATGAGCCTCAAATAGCTTGTTCTGTAAAATTTCGATATATTTATCCAAATTGGTTTGTATTGGGAATAATCATTTTCTGCATATGAAATCCAAAAGCATAGTGAAATTTATTTTCTTCTTTTTTCTCCATAAAATCATAAGCTACACTACTGCCCAAATATGTTTGAAGATTTATTTTGTGTTCAGAATTTTTTTTTTTTACTAAAAATCTAACACATACCTCCAGTTGAACCACAGCCATTGGGGCGTGCTTTGCCCTGCCGAAACACCTGAAGGAGAATCATGCGGTCTTATGCAGAATATCAGTTTCATGACTCACATACGAATCGGGCACAAATCGGATAATATTCGATTGCTGGTTCTTCATGAAAACGACACCCGAAAATTGTTGGATTGTTCGACAGAATATTTATATCGCAATGTTCGTATTTTCGTGAATGGCACGCTCATCGGAATCACTACGAATCCGGATCAATTGATGCAACGTTTGATCATTCGGCGTCAAGTGGGAGATTTTCCTCATGACACTTCTCTGACCTATTTGAAAAACGAACGAGAGATTATTATTACAACGGATTCCGGTGATCCCTCGCGTCCCGTTTTTATTTTAAAAAATATTCATAAGTTAGAAGATACAATCAGGGAATACCGAAATTTTCCGAATGGAATTTGGAATGCCTTGTTGGAAGAAGGGATCATCCAATATATGGACAAAGAGGAGGAAAGGATGTATTTGATTGCTCCCAATCTCAAACATATGAAACAATTTCCGAATTTTCAATATACGCACATCGAAATTCACCCCTGTGCCATTCTGGGACTCTGTGCGAATTTAATCCCTTTTCCAGAACACAATCAGTGTATCGAAACAAACGAACCGGTTTTGATGTTCGATGGCTCTAGGAAACCAATAGGAGATATTCAAGTTGGAGACGATGTTATTACCTTCAATCCAGAGACACAAGAACAATCTATTTCCAAAATTGTACAGACCTACTCTGGTCCAACGGAAAAGAAAATGTATGAGTTGACCACATTCAGTGAGAGGAAAATCAAAGCTACATATGATCACAAATTTATGACCTTTGATGGTTGGATGTCTGTCGAAGATATTGTAATTGATGAAACACTTGTCGGAATTTCGTTGGAACCGGACCCCATTGTATTTACGCGACAAAAAAATATTTGGCTAACAGAAAAGAATTTTAAAGAACGATGCCAACAATTTTCCATTCGAGACGGAATAATCGAGAAACATGCTCTACAACTAAAAGATCTGGGTTTACTACCACTGTGTGATACTGACGATAGAATATACATTTTAGCAAGATTATTTGGCTTTTGTTTGACCGACGGATGTGTCTTTGTCAGCAACGGAGTACCAAGAATGTCTGCAGATTTTGGAAAGAGATACAGCAGCTCGCTGTTCGAACAAGATTTAGTAAGAATCGGTATTCCGGAAAGAACCGCCAGATATTATGAAAAAGTATTGCACGGTTATACACTCAGAACTTGGAAGGTGGAACATAGCAGATATGTGTCTTCTTTATTAATTGCGTTGGGGTTCAATCCTGGGAAGAAGACCGTAAATGAATATCCAAGGATCGGATCGTGGATAATGGAAGGAAATACGATGACTAAGAGAGAATTTCTTTCTGCGTTTCAAGGAGGAGATGGTTGTCGTATACGATGGAATAGAACTAAAAGTGGTTTCGGTTTTGTTATCGCTGAAACATCCAAACAATCGTGTTTCCAATATCACCAAAGTTTAAAAAATATGATGTCCCAAATCGTTTCTTTATTGCGAGAGTTTCAAATCGATGTCGCAGATGTTGTTGTTGGCTCTACAAAAGCGGATGATAGATTGAAGGTCAGTTTTAAAATATCGAATTGTCAAGAAAATTTGGTAAGATATTTTGATCGAATTGGGTATCGTTATGACATCGATAAAGTTACTGGAAGTGGAATTGCCGTCGAATATATCAAAATGATACACTCGATCAAAAAAGAAAAGGCGATGTTGGTCCAAGAAGTTAAGAAGTTATATTCTGCGGGCTGCAAACCAATGGAAATTTCCGAAACCTTACGAAAAGATGTTAAACAAATAAGAAAGATCTGCTATTCCGAACATGAAAACGTTGGTATTCCAAAACTGAAAAATACCAAATGGAGCATAGAAAGCTGGGTAGAACGAGTACGAGTTAAAGGTACAACATTGTTTATGCCAATTAAGCAAAAAACGCGCACGGAATCTACCATAATTGCTGATATTACGACAGAATCTTCGAATCATAGTTTTATTGCTGGAAATAACTTCTGTGTCCATAATTCGCCTCGAAACATGTATTCCTCATCCATGCAAAAGCAAAGAATGAGTATTTTTGCGACCAATTTTTTGAATCGTCTGGATACCATTTCCTATGCATTGACGTATGGGCAAGAACCCTTAGTACAAACCTTCGTAGATCAATTGATGCATGGAAATGAATTACCCAGTGGACAAAATCCGATAGTCGCTGTCTGCACGTACACTGGGTATAACTGCGAGGATGCCATCATAGTAAATAGGGCATCGATCGAAAGAGGATTGTTCCGAGCGGAAATTTTCAGAACGTATCGAGATGAAGAAATGAGTGGCGCGAACAACAGCGATGGGCCTCATTTTCATAAAGTCGATCCTACTGACAAAGACATAATGGGTTTACGAAAAGGAAATTATGACACCTTGGAAGATGACGGACTGCCGCCCTTGAGGATTATAGTACAAAACAACGACGCAGTGATTGGTAAAATCATACAAACGCCAGAAGGAAAACGAGACTTGACTACTTTTGTAAAAACGAATGAGAAAGCGCAAGTCTGCAAAGTCATGCGGACTGTTGGGAGAGACGATCGCAATGCTGTGATGGTTCAGACGCGCGCGACACGCATTCCCGAAATCGGCGATAAGTTTTCTTCCCTTCATGGTCAGAAGGGAGTCATTGGGATGATTTTAAACGAAGAAGATATGCCATTCACAGTGGCCTCCAAAACGCGAGCGAGTGTCCGTCCAGATTTCATTGTCAATCCTCACGGTTTCCCGAGTCGAATGACATTGGCCCAACAATTGGAAATGCTACTGGGAAAAGCTCTATGCATTTCGGGAGAAATAGGGGATGGGACTGCTTTTCAAAATGACATGAATTTTGTGGATAATGAAAATGTAGATCGCCGAGAAGTCATCTATAATTTCTTGAAAGAACACGGCTATCAACCCCACGGGGAAGAAAGAATGATCAATGGAATGACCGGAGAATTGATGGAAGCTTCCATCTTTATGTGTCCGGTTCAATATCAACGTCTGCGACACATGGTTCAAGACAAGATGCATCCTCGTTCCACGGGACCTTTGGCTATGTTGACGCGTCAGCCGACGGAAGGACGGTCCAAAGACGGTGGATTACGTTTTGGAGAAATGGAAGGAGACAACGTCATATCTCATGGAGCCGCCGCCGTTTTGAAAGATCGATTGTTTGAGCAATCCGATATTTTTTCACTTCCAGTCTGTGAAAAATGTGGTTTGCTGGCGGAAACTCGAAAAGTTCGTGGTATGCAAAAATATTCCGAAATGATTTCCTCCTCCAAATCCTTTTATTGTCGGAATTGTGACAGCACGGAATCTATTATTGAAACACACCTACCCTATGTAACCTCTCTTTCTTTTTCTATTGTAATTATGTATTATTAATCTCTCTCTCAATAGGCCTTCAAATTACTGCTTCAGGAAATTTATTCTTTACACATTTGCCCAAGATTGGAGTTTTCCAAGTAATTTTTTTCAGAAATATTCCTTCTTTTTTTAAAAATAAAATTGGGTTGTGAAATAATGAATGAAGAAGAAAAAAAATGCATAGTATGTCACGAATCTTTCCCAATTCATTCCGATTTTCAATCTACCAGATATGGTATTGCAAAAACATGCAAAATATGCAGAGACAAAGATAAAAAAAGAAGAAATGAGAAGCTTCTAGAAATGACAAATGAAATAGAAAAACAATGCAAACTTTGTCGAAAAATAGACAAAAAACAATAAATTTATTCTTGAACTAATTTCCAAATTTTTTATTTGCATCCTTTGGTAACAAAAAAAAACGAATATGTGCATGGCGAGATTCGAACCCTGTTTGATATTGCCAAATAGGATTACGTTTGACCACTCCGTTACATACTCTGTATTATTATAATTAAATGAATAATAAATATGAATTTTGCAAACTTAACCGGCGGGTTTTTAGCTTCAGCTCTTGGAGTTGGCGCTTTCATGCAGGTAGCATCCTACTGCCCGTGTATCGAAGTGCATAGAAGTTTGCATGCACACGGTGGAAATGATGTTTATGATGTGCCAATTTGGAGTCACTACTGGTCTTCCGAAGCCGAGCTCACGAAAGTTTTTGATCGTTTTACTGACACCCAAGATACCTCCAATGCTTGGCAAAGCGTGTACTCCCTTTACCCAAGAGGCAGCTGCGGCCACGGACATTCTATAGCAATTAGAGCTATCAGTCGCTCATGTGTTGGAGACCATCGCGTCATCTCTGATGTTCGATTCCCCGAGGTCAATAACAACGATTGGTGAACATGAAGTCCTCTGCATCATGGTAATGATTTCGTAAAACTTAAATAAATTCGAAAGCTGCATCAACTTCTTCCATCGCTTTTGGTAAATTTTTGTAGATGGTTTGCGCAATCGGATCATAAACGGGTCCATGTTCATCAATCAAATCCCAAAATTTGTCAAATAAGGCTTGGAATTTTTTATCATTGGTTTCGTTGGCCATTTTGTTTCTCAATATATTAATCGAAGCGGTCAGATCCAAAAACGTTTTCAACTCCTTGGAAGCTTTATTTTTGGAAAGTCCGCTTGCCATGAGCGATCTCAACATAATAAATTTTGTAAGATCAGCTATTTTTTTCGAATACGCTCGAACATATGCTGTTACAGAAAAAGGATTTTTCCTCATTTTTTTGAGTTCCATGTCCAACAATTTCTTCCGATTCATATTGTGATACAGGAGTCTTTTGTGAATCCACCAGATACTCCAAGCATAACAATACCCACTGAATTCCGCCTCATCGTTGATTTTTTCTTTCTCTTGAATATTTTGAATATTAATAATGGGACACCATTCCATTGGTAAATAAACGGCCTCTGCTTTGATGCGATTGTAAAAAAAATCTTTGATTGTAGCATTGAATTCGCTCATGTCAAAAGTGTTTCGAAAACGAGAGGCATAAGATGGAGAAATAAAAATGTCAGGATCCTTATCGCTGACGGACATGTCGTATCCAAACGGATCGAAAATCTCCACTTCCTCCCATTTTATATCATAAATATAGGACAGGGAATGAAAAATATTTTGTTTCGTATCTCCTAGCAAAATAGTTCCAAAGATGTGTCTGATTTGTTTCCGACCTTTGGTGATTTTATTTTTGCATGACTGGATGGCTTTGACTACTTCGAGTTTGTGATGGAGGACTTTTGCGTTCGCATCCCAATATAATAGGTCTTTGGAGGATTGCACAGGATCGATCGTTTTTGGGATCCTGGGCAATATTGCGCAAGACATTCGATTGCTCTTCGCTATGGACACCAAAACGGCGATAGAAGTGATCGCGTCGCTGGGCAGGTAATGTTTATATTGAAAAAAATCTTCCGGAGTTCCTGATTTCAATGAATCCAGAGTTTCTTTTTTTTGTGGTAATTTTTTTTCCTTTGTTTTAGGAGAAGTTCCTCCACTTTGATGAAGAATATTAGCATTCTTGCATCCTCTGTTTTTTTCCCACACACATTCCGGTTCTTTGCATGCAGCTTTTCTATTTTTGTAACATTTCATGATTTTTTTTATTAATACTCATATTAAAAAAAAACGAATGCCCCAGTGCCATGCCATGCCATGCCATGCCACCAGTACAAGAAAAAATCTTTATGTGCTAATCAAAAACGAATCATTCGGACAATGAAATTCATGAGTTTTCAGATTTCAATAAGTTCTTTGGAACTTTCATTTAAAGTATGGAAATAATAGATTTTTTTGATAAAATCAAAGAAGATGATGCAACAGTAAAAACATTAATAGAGTGTATCAATTATGATAAAAAAACGAATAAGACATTGAACAATATTATATTACCTGGGAAGGATGTTTTGAATTGTTTTTGTTGCAAGAAAATAACATCAATTAATTCAGAAATTGAAGAGACTGTTCGTCAGACACAAATCTGTCAAACTCAATTGTGCGGAAATTGTAACAATGTTGTCTGCAAAAACTATTTTCGTGGATTTTTTTTTGAAACAGATTCTGGTTATCGAAGTAAAATGATCTCAATGTGTAATTGTTGTATAACCAAAAATATAGAAGAAGGTGGTCGTAATGTTATGTGGACTTTTATTGATTCTGATGATTATTTACCGATTGATCACAATCATAATTGTTAATAAAATAGACTGACTTTATTGTTTTTATTAGTTCACTTTTGTGTTAGTCATCTTATACACAACTAAACTGAACTGATAATTATCAAAATAATCGATCCTAATGAAATCCATACTAAAATCATCTCCATGCGGAGCGGAGGCAGGGAAAGTATGTTTAGGTAAATTAGACATATTTTTTTTACTTATTTTATTACATTTATTTACAAATATTTTTATTTTCTTGGAAATATTTTCATGCATTTCATTTTTTCTTAGAAATATTTTCATGCATTTCTTTTTTTCTTGGAAAAAAATGAGACGGATATCCAAAAAAAAAATGTCGAAAAGTTTTTTGGACACCTTCAAGGACAAAGACGACTTGTTCGACGAGGAGTATGACGGATACGAGCATGGTACGGATGTTCATGTCGCTTATGGAACCAAGATATCTGAGATCGTAACACAAAAACACATTGCGCTCACGGCGGATGCATCGGATAGCGACGAGGACGATTACAGTGAGGCAGAAGATTATCCCAGTGATACGAATTATCATCGATTCCCGCTCGAAACTGTGAAGAATCTGATGCCACCCGAACAATATGATATCATCTCCGAAGCGCTGACTTTTGAACACGGACCCGCTCCCATGAATGAGAAGAACGAATACATGAATGGTAGTTGCCATCAAAAGAAAAGTTACAAGGTCGTCATACGTGTTCCACCTGAAGTCTTCCCCTCAGAAACCGATTTGATTCATTGGGAATGGCAGAAATGCCCGGACTTGTTGAAGGCATCGAGAATACCGACTTTTTCGTTTTTTATCTTATTGTACTTGGGCACGATTTCGAGAATCGTAAGGAAGTATCAACCAGCTTTGGTTTCCTCCTCGAAACGGTGGTGGCGACCCGTGCAACGATCGGAAAAAGTTCAACTTTTGGATTTCGACGTTCAATTTACCGACATCACCACCAAAAAACTCAAAGACATTCCTTTTCGTGTGTACGCGCAACTTCAGGTCGCGTCAAACACCAGTCCAAGTCAATTCCGTTTTTTGTGTCAAGGATGGTCCGTGCCGTTTGCTATATATTCTCACTCTCGCCAATATGGATATACGCGGTCGACTCATTGTGCCTTATGCAAGAAGCGAAAAAAACATGTCGTCGGGACCTCCACACCGGAAGGTTTCAAAAAAAAAGATGGATCGCGACAATTCTATCTTTCGAAAGGCGTGTATCGATATCCCGCCTGGCGGGACAGGAATCACTCGAAACAACATGAAAAAGTTGAAGACGTCTCTATGCAACCAGAAGAGATGCTTACACTCAAAGAAGATGTGCTCAAACTTCTGGGAATTTTTCCGATCGAAGTATTGCCTGGCGACGATATCTCCGTAATGGTATCCGATACTAAGAATGTGGAGAAAATATTTATTCGATTGGATGGAGAGCAATCGATTGTAGAATTTACGCGTTTTCATCATGCTTCGAATGTTTTTGTGGGAAAATCTCCGGTCCTTTTTTCTCCTGCGGATTATATGGAGGAACAAGGAAAGAAAAAATTTTTTATTCGAAAAATCGGGTATTCTCACCCTTACGATGAAGAAGAAGAAAAGGAAGAAATGATCGAAATTCCGGAAAGTGACACAACGTATTTTTTCTACAAAACACTGGAAGATATCACTCAGCTTTTGCATTGTCCATGAAAATCTCAACCACTTATCACTGATTCCTATTCAGACCATTTTTTGACGCTAAAATAAAGATTTAAAATTGAAAAAAGATTTTTTTTTGGCAAAAAAAAAAAAAAATATATTGTCTTCTTACTAAAAAAGAGAAAAGGTCATGAATCCAGAAACTTGTGAACCATTGCCGTCGCATCACTCATTTGGAGGAGGAAACTACGGCGGCTGTAGTATAGATGGGGACATCAAATTAAAAAATTTTTCACCCGAATATGTGATGGAGATGTATCTGAAAACCTCCGTTCAACATACTCGCAATTCCTTGACGGACAATTTTTTTTCTTACGAAAATATCCATTTTATCATCAAAGAAATCGCGAAGGTTTTGAAAAATTTGACGAATGGACAAAACGTGCACATTCCTTTCAATGACGAACTCGTGCAAACCATGTGGCAAGTCGCAAGTGATAATTTGGGACTGACCTATGTTCCAGGTGCCGTGGCGCTCCTGAATCGGGCCGTTATCGAACACGAAGCCAACATACTTTACAGTTCTTTGATTCGACGGAAATTATGGATCAAATATTATCTGAAACAAGATCGAATGCGAGTCTTTCCGTACGGACAATTGACAAAAGGTACCAAAGGTGAAGAGATCGTGTCGCCTTCGGGATATATGTTATCGAATCCATGGTCGCGAAATCGTAACTGTTATTTGTATGCCACAGAAGGGCTCTGCTGCGACAAGAAAGGCCAATATCAACTCATTGACGGCTTTCTACAACCTAAAAAAGCTCCCCCGGGCTCTAAGAGAGCCAATCAGGAGCCCGGTATAACTCTCGGTGGAACGTATCTCCACACCCAGCACGACGGAAAATTCGGAAAAGGACCAGCTAATTATCCGTTTTACCCCGATGCGCCTTTGAAATGCTATTATGATGATATTCGAAAACAATTGTAAAATAAAAAATAATTGTTATTTTATCATATCTAATACTTTATCCGTTTCTGATTTTTGTTTTTATATTTTCTTGTTCGATTCGACATTTTTTTATGTTTTGATAAATTTGGAACCATATAATATCCGCAAAATAAATTTAAATGCCCTCTATCTGCTGTTTCTGGATTTCGAATTAATTTCCCTTTTGCATCTTTATTCGTTGCCTTTTTCCATTGTTATCTTGTCTGTAAAAATGATAATCTGAACCATCACTGGGACAAACCAATGCGATCTTATAATAACCATCCGGACATTCTTGATTTTTTCTTAATTTTTTAATCATCTGCTTTCATGCGCCTTTCTATTTTACCACAACTAAATGGATGTGGTTTATATTCATCTATAAATCCAGAATATTGTCCTGGTTGTGGTCTTAACATGGGACAATCATACTTTTTGGTTTTTTTCATATATTTTTACAGACAATAGCATATTCTTTGTATATCTCATTTAAAGCATAAGCATAGCAATTATGAGTTTTTCTTATATATTCATCATTATTCCATTTATCGGGGTTATATGTTGGATGTTGTTTGTTGTGTAAATTCATTTTATTCTATATTGAATCATTTGAATAAACAAATTTAAAATATTTTAAAAATAATAAAAATGAACGCTTCGGAAAAATTATGGGCCAAAATCGACCCGACACATTACATGGAATATTATCGAGTGAATGATGGTCATGGTTGGTATGATATATCGAGTCCCATTATGAACGCAAACAAAAAAAACTTAAAAGGTGGCAACGACTCAATGAGTTTTACAAATCTCAATGGAACGAGATATTCAGGAAAATTAAAAGAGGTCGAACGAAATTCAAATTCATATTTCGATGGCAAGATCATCGAGTTATCCAAACTTAAAACAAGAGCTCGAAAAAATCAAGCCGACAGAACTTCAATGGGACCAAAAAGTCGAATTTTCATTTTATTGGGAAAATACGAGGATTTGCAAAAACAAAAAGAAGAATACGAAAGCTATTGGCCAGAAAGAAAAAAAGCAAATCGATCCCAAAAATCTTGGCAACAACTGCGACAACGAGCGTGGGGATCTCCCCAGATCAGAAAAAGCCAAAAAACACCCAAATTCACTGCTTCTAGTCCTCCCAAAAAACAACCAAAAAATACAAATGCATCACAAGATTTTTGGAACAGCATCGAGCCCCAAAATAAAACACATTTCTTGGAATTCCTCCAATACTTGGATGATCCATCCAAGTATTTCGCTATTAAACCACTGAATCGAAGCTATTTGAAAGGTGGCGCAATCCGGATATCATTCAAAATTCCCGGTGAAAATATATATACAGAAAATATTGATTTGGTCAAGGCTCGTTCTGCTCGTAAATATGGAGGGAAGATGGTTGAAATAGCAGCATCTTTTATGCGTCGTGTTGTAGTGGGGAGTTATGAATCGTTGGAGTCCTTCAAAGAGAAAGGGGAAAAAAAAGCAAATCAAGAGAAAAAAACGCGGACACAAAATCAAAAAAAACGCAGGCAGAAATATCAACAAAATATGAGGGCAAACCCAAATCGACCGTACGGAGAAGGAGAAGGAGAATCTTATGGAGAAGGAGAATCTTATGGAGGAGGAGAATATTACGGAGAAGGAGCATCTTACGGAGGAGGATCTTACAGAGAAGAAAACTCGAAGAGGAAGAGGAAGAGAAGCGAAAGAAAAAAATCTGGCCAACAGCAGAAAAGTTTTGTACCAGAAAAAGAAAAAAACTGGTTTCAGAGATCAAAAACAGATTGCACATCAATTTTTTGCCACGAAGATATTTATGACCGCGACTCGGCAAGAGCATGGCAATTAAAAAACCATCCCGATAAAATGACACAAGAAGAAATCGAGGAAAGGGGATGGAAATATCCTTACGTTCAACATTGCATCACAGAAGAAAAAAATAAAGACCAAAGTCGACGGGTATACTGTCCTCCTAGAAAGAGGAAAAAGGTGTAATGAGAGAAATAGGAAGACATTCTATATTCCAGAAAAAAAAAGAAACATTTCGTCATTCATTTTTCGAAATTTTTTTGCAGGATTATTTCAATTTTATTGATAACGAATGGAATAAGTTATACCAAACAATAAATGTCAGAAAAGCAAATATGTTTTTTGAATTAAAAAATTTTCTTTTTTTCTTAGTGGGAGAGCACTTCACTGCCTGTGCTTTCTAGGTTGTTGTCGTTGAAATTCAGTCGGACATTCATTTCGTAAATAAAACACTGTCCTTTTGGATTAGAAACTAATTTCTGACGTTTTCGTTTTTGCCCCGCGAGTTTGTATTTTTGTTTATCCCGCCGATTTTTTCCGTGGGTTTCGCTCATATCGGAGGAGATTTTGTCCAAATTCTGACGGACGTAATTGATGATTCCATATCTATCCGCCCAATACATGATGTGAGCTTGGCCCACAGTGGTCTGTAGGATTTCCCCGCGATATTCGAAAAAAATTCTCGTGTACCGACGAAAAAAATCAAAATTCCGTCGATTCCACTGATCCAACCAACGATCGTACTGATCCGCGATGTGAACGATGATATCCTCTCCGTCGAGCAACCAAGGAAAAATGATATTATCCTTTTTAGCGTAATTTACACACGTGTATTCCAAAGTGCGCCTCGAAATATCAAAACGATTTTTTACCATGGCATATAAAATTTCTCCTATTTTTTCTTCGGTGTAATAAGATTCGATATGTCTGAGACAATCTATGGATTTTTTAGGCAAAGGGATGTTTGACCAAAACTTCCCAATTTGAATTACAACATCGTTTTTATCATCCATGTCTGTCTATCCGATTACAATTTTAATTATTTCTCGGTCTTTTTCTAAAAAATTCTCGTTTTCTGAACGCACCTAGCAATATTTTTTAAAGTTTTGCTGACCTGCAAAAAAAACATGGAAAGTATTTTCGCACTACTTTCTTCTCATTTTACGTCTACCACCCAATCCAACAAGGCGGTATTCAAAAACATCAATTTACGAAATCGATTGGATTTATTGAAATTTTGTTTTCCTTTTGAAGTATTTCCAATGAAAAGAGAAAAATTTTCTCCTTCCCGGGAGAAAAAAAAAGGGACATCAAAAAAGAAGGCTCTCGTATTCGACTTGTCTGTTCGACAAACCTGGTCGCAAAAGCAATCTTTTTCGATCTTTGCCTTGGTCGGTGACATGTGTTGCTTTGATGCTCCTTCGTTGCTAAAAATATGGAATATCGAGGATTATTCTGAACCTTTGCGAGAGATAGGATGTGTTTTCTCATATCCATACGCAACCTCTTCAGGATCATGCACCATGTCTCTGATGGAATTTTTCTGTTCAGAGACATTCGATTTAAATTTTTTACCTCGAATGCATATCGGTGCACAAGAAATGTTAAAAAGGAAAGCTCACGATCTTTCCAGAAACAGACCCATGTTCGATGCCTTCATGCGTATCTATCAAAATCCGTATAATATTCAAGAAGATTTTCCTACAGACGACGCGTGGCGGCCAAAAAAAATAAATCTTGCTGACGAGTTTGAAGAAAAAGAGCCCAGTTTCGAAGACATTTATTGGAGTCGCACAGGATCTTTGGTTTACGCCTTGGATTATTTTAATCGTATGTGTGTCTACGTGCATCCTGTTCTCATGGCGGAATTAAAAACGTATAGCCTTGATCCCCCGACGGATTATCATTTGAACAAGTATGAATATCCCTGGAAAAGCGAAGACATATTTCACGTATTTTGGGAAGGCTTGGAAAAAATCGACCGTTTTAAAATGTCTGACGAAAACGGATGGATTTTGATGGATCATGTGCTCAGAAAGGCCATAAACATTCCTCCGTTTCACGTGAATTACACACAAAATCTGGATGAGTTGGGCGAAATCTACACCAATTTATATAATCTCAAAAAAAAAGTTTTCAGTGCTCTGCGATTTGACGCGTGGCCCAACGTGTTTGTTATTGATGAGAAGTTCTTGTCTCCAAAGCGACTCAAACATACCATGTACGAAGTCTGCGTCATTTCGAAAAAATATTTCATGCGAAAACACGAAGAATGGAATGGAGAAAATACTATAAATGTCGGAACTTTGCAAATTACTCATTGTCTAGAAATACCAAACAACCTTTTTGGACAAGAGAAGTGTGAAATCGTCGAGCCTACAACTGGAAGAGCTCCCAAAGCAAGCGCCATCTTGAAATTGGATGGTTCCATGTTGGTGTTGGCAGGTGCTCAAATGAAAGAAAATGAAGCTTCAGGACTCCCTATTGCCATGAAAGTCTTGCGCAAAAAATTACAAAAAAATAATATTCTCATCAATGATCCTTGCGTGGACGGACTGATATTGACGCAAAATTTCTCGTTTCAAAATTTCAAACAAGCTGCTGCTTGTATTCTGGGGAGTGTTTCAGAAGTGAATCATTGTTGGAAGATCGGCCCCAATTTGACTTCTCTGTCCATTTATTTACAAAAAGTGGATTGTTAGAGATCTATCTCCTAATTCTCCAAAGGCCTGGATTTCGAGAATGCTCTTTAAATTGAAATTGTTTAATTTGCAATTTAGCAATAAAAATTTTTTTTGAAAAATGAGTCTTGGTAAAAATTCTCGAATGCTTGTCCTCAAAAATATAAGCTTGTTCATGACAGAGGAACAACATTTGAGGTTATCAGAGATTAGAACATGTGTGACTAAAACATCGTCATCCGGGACATTGACAGGAAAGACTCTTATTCCTTCCAGCAATTAGCCATCTTTTTAAATTTGCAAAAAGGAACAAGAGAACAAAAATAAATGAAAAATACTAATTACAATATTTTTTACATAAAAAATATATTGCATAAAAAATAAAACAAAATGTCTTCAACTATTAAATGTGATAGACCATTCTGCGATAGCGTAAAGGCGGTTGCGGAAAATGCCAATGAACAAACGTGTTTGGACTATGCCAGTGCAAGTCGTGTAACCTGTTCCAGTGACCCAAATGGGTCCTTGTGTTGCAACAATGTCAACATACACAAAATGTCGACTAAGTGCAATATGAAAGTGTTTCCCGCGGCTCAAACTTTTGCTCAGAAGGCAGTGAAAGACTTTCAGAAACAATCTTTGTGCAAATAATAAAGGTAGCGTTAAAAAAAAATGGGCTGGGACTGTCATGCATATATTTTTATTGGAGTGCGTGCCGTGCGTATTCCACAAGAGATACTTTGGGAAAAGAAATTTTTGAAATATTGTGAATATTACTCCGCGTAAAAAAGAACTTCCATTTTTACTTTCTTTTACTTTTCTTTTACTTTTCTTTTATTTACAAAGGACAAAAATCTTGGAAAACTAAAATTTGTTTTTTGTATTGTTGTATTGTATTGTGTTTCTGATCGAGCATGGCGGCGGTAGAAAAATCGAAAAAGGTAGTCCCCGCGAGAAATGCGCTTCGAAGAATCTTCCGAGATTTGAAAGAATTGAAGAACGCGCCATTGGAAAATGCCTCCTTGGCTCCCCCAGAAAATGCAGACGATGTATTCGAGTTGCATGGAAATGTGATCGTTCCCCATGGTCCGTACAAAAACCTTTTGGTCCATTTCATAATTTATTTGAACGAATATTTTCCGGTCTCTTCCCCCTCTGGAAAGATGCCCGATGGGTTTCCTTTCACATCAAAACATCACGAACACATCTACGACCAGATGGGTATTTGTAACGATTATTTGAGTAATTTTGAATCATTTTTCAAAGAGGGCGATGGTGGGAATATGAAAGCTGGCACAGGGTGGAGTCCGGGCATCACTTTGAAAAATTTACTTATGGTGATGGGTCCTTTTTTCGCTGACATTGATTATCCGGAGCCTTCGGAGTCCACGGTCAAAGAAGTCTTTGAGAAAGTCGCGCTCTTTAGATGTTCCAAATGCCATCACACAGAGAAAACTCCATACCCACCTTTGGGCGCTTCCTCCTCCTCTGTGACTGCAACTTCAACTGAAGATGTCATTCAGAAGAGCCAAAACCGAGTAAGGGAATTATTAGTCTGTTCGACGAGCAAAGAAAATTTCCTCGACAATCCTTCTCTCAATATGGGCTATCCGATCGATTTGCGCGTCGACTCACGGAAACGACTTTGGACGACGCTCATTCCGGAATTGATATCTTATGATCAATACGCTGTTCAAATTCAGCAAAAAGGAACCGAAAAATTGGATAAGTTCAATCGAATCAAATTGCGAACAGCGAATGGAGAGGATTTCACTCATTGGTTATCGATCTACATCAACGACGCCCACTACAACAAAAATTTGCAGTGCATCAAAAATACCATTTCCGTAATGTCTAACGGAGTGGCGGGGAAAAAATCGAACGATTTCGAACCTTCGATGGTGATTCGCGTCTTGCCTTGCTTGATGAACAAGATGATCGTCGCCATGATGAAACAAGAATTGTACGAATCCGAAAGTGCCATCTACGCGTACTGTCACTTTCTAGGGCTCTTTCTCAAATTGTTGGAACATTATCCATTCTTGCGGACGCAGATCGACCGAAAGATAAAAAAATTTGTGGAATGTCCAATGGAACGAAACAAGGATGTGGTGCCGGATCTTGGAGAATTTATCATTCTCCTGGCCATATCGGAAAAATATTCATATTTCGATAAGACTGTCCAAATACCAGTGATGGAAGAATATTTCGCGAGGCATATTTTTTGGATCGAAAAGAAATACAACGGTCCTCAAATTCATTCAGAGTCCGACGTATCTGTCCGCATGGGGAAATATTTCGTTTCGCAAGAAGTCTCCTTGAAATGGCTCGTCTTCGTTTTGGAGGCTGCCAATTGGTTCATCTTTCCAGGAGTCAAAAAGAGATTGGAACAAAATTATGGTCTTCCGCCGGAACCGGTTGTAAAAGGATTCCAAGGAGTCATCAAAAATATCAAGGCGATCAATCATTTTGAAACTTTTTTGCAAGCCACAAAGTTTGACAAAATCGCGTCATCACTCGAAAAATTGGCTGACGAATACGATAAGGCCATCAAAACGTCGCTGAAAAAAGGATACACCAAAAAATGAAAAATGAAATTCAACTTCAAATTTACAAAATATATGGAAAGACACCCTATAATTATGGAGTACGTTCTCGAGACGAGAAAAAAAATATTGAAATTGAAAATAAAAAACTATTAGATTTGAACACCAATATGTATCCCGATATTTTTTTATTTTTGTTTGCAAATCTCGGTCTGGCTGGTATGATTTTTTATTTCACCAAAAAATGCAGAAATTATTTTAGAAGATTCCGATGTGAATGCGAAATGGAAACCAATGTGAAAACGCGCGGATTGCTTCGTTATTTTGCCATAAATTTTGAGTCATTGGTAGAACCAATCGGATGTTGGGAAGATTACAGGTTCGCTTTGATAGATGCGACTATTGCTTCCGGCCTTAATATGGACAACAATAAAAAGATGGTCACCACTCTTGTTGGTTCCTCGAATGTATACGACCTTCCTTCCGGCGATTTCGAAATCGTTTCATTATGCATCGGGAACTCATTGCGAGAATTAAAATCTCATCCAATAGTTAGTTTGCGCTACAAAGTAGCATTCAGTGATTTGCTTTTCATTTGGATGGAAAAATGTCCTCGAATATCCGACGACATTATTCGAGATTTCATGGAAGTACTGGCTCGACCGAAGTTTTCCAAAGGTGGTGGAATTTGGAGAAAAGGAATTAATGTGGATTTGATTGGATTTTATTTTGAGATCAACACGGAACAAAGGAATACCGCGAGTCAACTTAAAAAGGAAAACAGTTCGCTTCCTACAGAGGATAAAGAACAGAGTGAAGACGAGAACACGGGAAAAGATGAGAGTGGAGAAGAAGAACAAGAAAGTGAAGACGAGAACACGGGAAAAGATGAGAGTGGAGAAGAAGAACAAGAAAATGAAGACGAGAACACGGGAAAAGATGAGAGTGGAGAAGAAGAACAAGAAAGTGAAGACGAGAACACGGGAAAAGATGAGAGTGGAGAAGAAGAACAAGAAAGTGAAGAGCAAAAAGAGTTGGATCAAGAAAAAGCAGTGAATCAAATTTTGGAAAGTGTGATAGAAGAAATGAAAAATGAAAATTCTGAAATTCTGAATACTCACGAGCAAACAAAAGAAGAAGAGTCATGCGGAGGTAGGGAGGATGAAGATTCTGAAAATGAAAAACTTGCGGAATCTCAAGATGAAAAAACTGACGAAGAAGAAAATGAATGGGAAAAAAAATCCGAATTTATTTGCGAGATATTTTTATCCATAAGGATTTCCCATCTAATAGATCCTTGGCCCTCGAAAAGTTTGCCCCATTCTAATTTTTTTGTTTGGTTGGGCTTGTTTGTATATTGGAATACTTTAGTAAATGTAAATGTAACTTTTTTCACAAACGTAAGCTTTTTTTGGCTTTTTGAAATCCCGAAATTCCAGAAACCATATTAAAATTGGGCACATAGTGCAAATGAACATTGGGTAATTTATTTTTTTGTTCATCAATGATTTGGGCTAGAACTTTGTATTTTATGTTCGACCAACCGTTTTTTTTCCAAGATGCTATCCATTTCATCAGACAATCATATGCATAGTGGTATTCAAAATGAATGAGGATTGTCCAATAATGTGGGAAACGTGTGGAACAAATCTCCAAACATTTACTTAATGCCAGCAAAGAAGCCAAGTCGCGACTTTTAGTTCCCCATTCTTCTGGAATCGTTTCAACCACATACCTTTCTTTTCCATATATAATATTTTTCTCTTTAGAGTCAGAAAAATCGAGATAGATGCTGTATTTTTTATCACTTACGAAAATGAAAATGTGTTTTGTGTTGCATCCTCCCGAGGACAAAGGAAGCACTCCATATTTCACAAAATGTTCAGCAATGTCAATGGTATTGCATTTTCTGAACACCGCATTTTTGACTCCTTCAATTTGTTCTAACATGTCTTCGTATTTATTGTAAATTCCTTCATTTTTCCCACAATGAACAGCATAATAAAACTCTGACATTTCTTTATTTTTTATTTTTTTATTTTTTTTAGGGTTTAATCCTAAACTCATCACCCATAATTTTGCTGAATCTACTGGCAATATCGTAGTATTCGAATTCCTGAAATTTTTTCTCTGCGCAATTGGGCTAGATCGATATAAATGGCGTGATACATATAAAAATTGGATTCAGAGGCCGGGTGATTCCCAAACACAAATTGTGCTGATGCTCCTAGACTACATTCTCCATTTAAAGGATTATTCATCCAAAGCGTCAGAGGAGGTTTTGTAAAATATTGCAACAAAAAATCAGACTCATTCGAATATTCCTCATGACATTTAATAGGCAGCCTTTCAGTAACTTTAGCATCATCAGCATCGTACAGCTGACAACAAAAATCATTTCTTCCAGAATCATCTATGGAAAAATGATCTGAATCCTGGTTATTTAAAACATAATTCTTTGCACAACTGGTATCGCAAAAAAACAAATTGCATGTAGTGATAAATTCATTTGTGTTTGTGTTAAGGCGTTCACATAGATCACATTCAAACTCGATTTTTTCCTCATTCCAATCTTCGCTGTCGGCAATCATTGCCATCACTTTAGGATCGTACCCAGCTTGCGTCAAAGTAGCATACAAAGTAGAATCGAATCCTTTCAAAAATCTCCCATCACATTTTTTTGGCGAATTGGAATACATGTATTTACATCCCCAGGAAATACGTTGAATTTTCGTATCCTTATATACCCAATGATCGAGTTTATCTTGGATTTCTTTTATTTTGTTTGGATGTATAATTGTGGGAAACGATACGAAATTTGGACCTTCTGTGTCCTTGGAAAAATACAATTTATAAGTTATGGTGATGCGAGTTCCCGAGGTGACCTCTTCGACACGATGAGGAATGTCTCCGAAAAAAGCGACCCATTGTAAATGGGATGAGGACTCGATGTCCCATTTGATGGGTACTATTTCATCACGATTTGGTTGCAACATGAGAGTTCCTCCGGAAAATAAAGTCGGCAAACAAATGACCAGAGTTCCGAACATTTCAGGAGAACTCGGAGTATCTCGATGAATATTAAAAAAATTTCCTTCTTCATAAAAATTCAAGTGATAAACTTCCATATGAATGTTACATTTCTGTTTGGCCGGCAATAGGTGTTTTTTGATCACCTCTTCTAAATTGGCATCATTGGGATGAAAAGAGCATGAGAAATTATTCGAATCTAAAAAATACGATTTTCGATATTCTGGATCCACTACACAAGAAGTTCCTTTCCCAAAATAAGCAATATCACAACTCTCTTTGAGCTTTTGCAATTCTGTTTTTTTGCCAGTGGGAAAGTGTATTTTCCCATTTGTTCCACTCTTTGGATTGGTATAATATAAAATAAATTCTTTTTGGAGTTTTCCTCCACAATAACACAATTCTTCCATTTTTTTTTTGCACTAAAAACTGTTGGTTCTAAAATCTTCACAAAAAAATTTCATTGTACAATAATCTCTTTATGAAAAAAAAGATCGAATGATAGGATTCAAAATTTTAATTTTTATCGTAATTGTCTTTTTGGTGATTGCTTTGATTATCAAAATTAGAAGTTATTTGAATGAAAAACAATATCACAATCAAATTATGCAACAATGTAAATTTATTTCTCCGACGGAAACCATTTTCGTTTCCATTCCCAATTATAGAGATTCTGAAACTGCATACACCATTTTTCATCTTTTCTCGCAAGCTTTTTGTCCTCATCAAATTTTCGTGGGACTATGTTCTCAAATAAAAGAAGGAGACAACGAAAATGTGATCGAAAAATTGATGACCTTATCGGCTTCTCCTGCACGATCCACGTTTTCAGCCAACATGCGATCTTTTTTTCAAAATAACATTCGAGTGGAAACGATCCCGGCGGATCTGGCACGAGGACCGGTGATGGCAAGGGTATCAATTGAACGAAGGTTGTATGCCGGAGAGAAATATTTCATGATGATCGACAGTCACATGCGATTCGCGAAAGGCTGGGACAAAAGTTTGGTGGAAACGCTCAATATATGTCCTTCGGACAAACCAATGCTGACCATGTATCCTTCGAATTACGCACGTGGCGAAAATAGTATTTCCTCGACCATCATCGATACGAATGAACCTCCGTCTTCTCTGTATGCCGAGCAGCTAAATGATAGATCTTTCCCGTTGCTTCGTGGTCGTCCTTTCGTTATTGCGCCCGTGAAACCCACGAAACAATTGTTTTGGACTCCGTGCTTTTCGTTTTCTTTCGCCGTAGCTCACAAAGAGATTCCGTATGATCCCAATTTACGAAACTTGTTTATAGGAGAAGAAATCGCCATGAGTGCCAGGTTTTGGACACATGGCTGGGACTTTTTTGCACCTATGACTATGGTTTGTAAACATTTATGGGATAGGAATTATAGGCCAACATTTTGGGAATTGGGAAAAAGTCCTGACGATGCGGAACAGAGGGTGCAATGTTTACTTAAAATCCGACCAACCAACAGCGTACATAAACGAATAATTAAGGATCTGCATATTTACGGCTTAGGATCCAAAAGAAGTTTGGAAAATTATGAAACCTTCGTGGATATCAAATTTCAAAAAAGCAAGCTCGGGAAGCGCGCACGGGCCGGAATCTCGTTGGAACCGCCTAACGACGAAATTTTATCTAAATTTGGTAGTTTTAGTAATTTACGGCAATTTCGATAAAAATAAAAATAAAATCGATAAACACGAAATTCCCTTGTGAAAATTTAACAATTTTCAAAGGAACTTACCCATATTTCTCCATCGTATGTGAAGTAAAGGGCTTCTCGTCCAGGAGCACTGACAAACGGATCGGTCGGAGTCGTTGCGGCTCTTATGGTCCCGCTTGATGACAAACTCGAACACTTGGTAAAATAAAATGGTCCGGGAGGAGTCGATCCTGGATTGGGAAGATTCATTTCGATAGTGGTAAATGGAAATATGTCATTCTGAAATAACCAAACCATCTGGTCACCAATCTGACTCTGTGAGGAATCCACCTCAAAGTTCATCGTGGTGTTGGTAGTTAGGGGGGCGTCAAATCTAAAAATTGTGCGCCTACCAGCGGGTGCCAGAAAATACGTGGCTGTAGCCAAAGGCTCCTCAGTCAATATTACGATATTTGAACCGAATTTAGCATTAACGTACGATCGTGTCGCCACATTACATGCCACTAGATTTGTGGCCGAGATATTGGTGTATCCGGAATCTCTAGGTGGTCCTTCAGGTTGAAAACAATTTGCACCAGACATTTGGTATTTATTGCATAAACAAGATTTAAATTTCACACACAAACTTTTCTTCTAAATTTCTTCTAAGAGAAAAAAAAAGTTAGTTGGTTTTGTGTAAGCAAGCCCGCTGCAGGGGAAAAAAAATATTATTCAGAATTTTATAACTCTCTCTTGTGTCAAAAATTATAAAACTCTCAGGACCCTTGAAATTTTTTCTCTTCAAAAAAAGTATAAAAAAAAATTTGGAAACCCCCCAGGACCCTTGAAAAATTTTCTCTTCAAAAAAAAAGTATAAAAAGAAATTATAAAACTCTCAGGACCCTTGAAAATTTTTCTCTTTAAAAAAAGTATAAAAAGAAATATCACCGTAGTCGTGATTGTGGACGCCTTTGAAACCATGGAGGGAGCCAAGAACTACATTTTGCACAAGATAAATTACAAGCTGAATTGTAATTTTACTGAATTCGATAGAATGACGTCATGATGAATACTTTTACAACCAACATCGAAGGGATTCTACATGTAAAACGGGTTCGTAATATATTTTAATTACTGCATTTAGTAAATTCAAAAATTTAATCTTTTGGATGGTCCCTTGTTAAGAACTCATCCAAACTATGAATTTGAAACGGAAGATATCAATGGTCTCAGCGCCAACTACGATTCTGCCCCTGGCGAAAGAAGCGACTTCTGATTTAGAACCGTCTTCCCTGCCCCTGGCGAAGAAAGGAGCGACTTCCGATCTAGAACCGTCGCCTCTTCATGGAGAAAGGCTGAGCAATAAAAAAAGGAAAATTTTGTTTGTGCAAAAAAACACGATGGTGCATCATTCATCACATTGCAGACAACAGCAACACGTTAGTCGCTTTGATGTTATATTGAATATCGTTTTTCAAAAACTTTGTGATCGTTCTTCTGCCATTGTGAACATGGCTTGGTTGCTGCAAACAGCTTTGGAGAATGGTGCGTATGATGAACGTCAGGCACAAACGGTGATAAATCGTGGCCTCAAACAAAAAAAATTTGCGTTATGTGAGGAGAACGAGTTTTACATCAAGAGACCATTATCTTCGGACTTTGTGGAGCTCGAAAATGAAGATGAATAAAAAATCCCTTTGCATGATTATCTATCTCATTCTCAACTATTGACTCAATCTCGATCTTCTTTGAATACTCTAGACAATGATATGAAATTTATTTTTGAAAACGATGTTGCCAGATTTTTTGTAAATGCATCAAACTTCTTCCATCAATTTCTGTCGTTTATGTGGAATTCCTTCTTTTTTACACCAATTAATAATAGTTTGATCACAAACTTGGTATCTTTTTCCGACCTCAACAAATGTATATTTTAACACCAAGTCGTACAATTCGTCTCTCGTCGGACGTTCACCTTTGAGACAAATATCCAATTCTTCTTTGGAAGAATCGCGAGGAAGACGATAATGTTTTCGTTTTCGAGAAACCCTCTTTTCGTCTTTGCATTGTTCTTGTGTGTGCATCACGTGACAGATGGCGCAAAGCAATCTACACTTCTCTATTTCCGGCAGAATCGTGTTTTCCCATGCATACCCGTTACACACCAGAAACGAGATACTGCGATGTTTCGAAACCCGATCAATGTGATCGAAATCGAACCCGGGAGTTTCTTCGGATAAAACTGCACGTTGGCACATTTGACATTTCCCGATATTTAATTTAAACTTGTGCAATTTCTCCTTGTTTTTCCGTACATCTTTTCCTTTTTGCACAGTCTTGCCTTTCTCGCTGTAGACTCTTTTCTTCTTTTTTTCGTTGTGCTGATTTTGAGAATGAATTTGATGGTGAAAACGACACAAAATTCGGCATTTTGCGATCTCGTCACAAAGATCTTGCTCGCATTTCGTCGTCTGGAACCATTGACTCACACAAAATGATTTTTCTTTGAGATGATCGAATTCGTATATCACGATATTGTCAACTTCGTCACATACTACGAAAGTTTCAAGTTTATCCGAAAAATCGAAACGGCAACCCTCAGACCATTGGCACCCCCGGGTGTTTTCGATGGTTCTCCTTTTATGAGATAAATAAATATTTTTACGTTTTTGACATTTATTGGTCGGATTGTTATGGCATTTTTTGGATCCATTTCTGCATTTCAGACACATTTTCGTTCCTTCCGGTCTCAGATTCGACTGAAAATTTATTTCGATGAGAAAACTCTTTTTACAATTTGAACATGTTTTGCACAATTCTTTTTCGTTTTTAACTTGCATTATTTTTTTCAAAAAAAATTAGGATCTTCAATATAAAATACATTTATTTTACTAAGAAATTTATGAAATTGATTTATTTTTTCAATTGATGAACACTTTTACAATTTTAATTTTTTATATTGGAATAAGGCAAGCCTGAGAAGCGTCCACAACCCGATTGAACGATCCCGGGACGCCGGGAATTGTGACTGTCTCGGTGATCCTGGATGATCGATTCGATCCACAAATACTGACTGATCCTTTGGAGCATCTACATGGCTTGTAGCAACAAGTCCCCGGTGACATCAGAGTTGCCCCGGGGCACAGATATTTCCGATTTTTAGTATTGACCAAGGGAGCATTTCTGTTGAACGCGTATCTTATCGGTTCATTAATATCGCTCGTGCAGACGAGGCTGAATAATCCTTGTTTTGAACCTCGTCGGATATTGATTTGGATTTCTTCATACGACAATTCCTCAGCTGAATAGGTGTTTTGAACGCCATTCACAATTTCATCGATGGTTTGGGCGGGTTGATCCTCGTTTCGTAAGGAATATAAATAACTCAAAATGATTTCTAAAACGCTATTCGGTAAGAGACTATGCGTATTACAAATGATAGAATTGGGGATACTCATTCTTTTTTTATTTTAGAAGCATTTATTTTTTTTTTGGAGGTGGCCAAAGGGAATATCGTCCGACACTCGCAGAGACGTAGCGAGTCGAACTTTCGATAGCTGAAGATAATAATAAAAATTTCTCTATTTCTTTCAATGGTGGAGACGGACTTTTGTTCTTTTTTCGAATGTTCGTGAAGGTGTGAGGATTGTTTTGATACTTGGTGCGTATGGAAAAAATATCTTCTGGTAACTCTGGAGGCTCTACGTATTTGATAGGTTTGCTGGGAATTTTCACATTCGTATATTTGTAAATGATACTAGAAAGATCTTCATAAAAATTTTTCTCCTTTTTGTCGTCGGTATCTCCTTGTTTTGCTACAGCCAAAAGGTTTCGAATAAAACTTTGCATGAGTACATACTTGTGTGTTTCTGTCACGATGGATGATACTTTTTGTTTTATGACGTCGTCCTTATTCTCGTCATTTTTTTGATTTTCCATGTATTGGAGGTGAACCGTGGTTTTCCGACCCCGTTTGCGTTTGAGGATTCCCTTTTCTGCTCCTGGCGGAGACTTGGACGATATTTCTTCACCCAGGGATGAATATTTTCTTTTCAAATTTTTTTTTGGGATTGTGAGTCTGAAAGAATCGATCATTTTCAACGGGACCTCTCCTTTCAGAATTTGAAAGGAAATAATCGATTCGAAAGGGACCCATATTCCTCTGTATTTTATTTTTGGATTGTGAGACAATAATTTTGTATGTTCCACGCAGATTTTTCGATTTCTCAACCAGCAGATCAATTCACTTTTGTCTTCGGTGTAATCCACTTTGTCTAATATCCAATTTTCTACCGACTTGTTTTCCGAAGCAGAAACCTTGATTGTGAAATTATCCAGTTGATTTAGAATTTCATAATTTTGTTTTAGTGTGGAAGATTGTTCGTCAGATTGTTCGTCAGACTGTTCATCAGACTGCATATTTTTATTAGTTTGAAATCCATTTTTTATCTTTTCTTTTTTTTTCCAAGAAATTGTAAATGCAAAGTTCGTATTTCTGTAAATGCAAAATTCTAATTGGATTAGTGGGCAAAAAAGGGGCTGGAAAAAGTACAATATCACGCTTCCTGAGAAAGAAAGGATTTTCGGAATATGCTTTTGCAGATCCCATCAAAGAAATTTTACAAATACTCTTTTTTTTGAAATACGAAGAACTGCATGGAAATGCCAAAGAGAAGGTGATCGAAGAATTGGGTGTCTCGCCACGCAGACTGATGCAACAAATAGGAACAGACATGTTTCGAAATAATTTACATGAGTGCATTCCTGAATTGAATACCAACGGAAAAACCATTTGGATATGGAATTTGGAAAAAAAAATACGAGATTCCACAAATCAATATATCGTTATTTCCGACGTTAGATTTGAAGATGAAATGAATCTGATCAAAGATATGGGTGGAATGATTGTGCAAATCAATAATTCTGACACTAAGAATGAAGATACTCATATTTCCGAATTGCTGAATCTTCCTTCTGCGAATGAACATGAGAAGGGGAAAGTGGATTTCATCATAGATAACGATGGGACCATACAAGAATTGGAAAACAGAGTTTGGGAATTTCTGGATTTAGAATTAAAAAAATAATTTTTTTATTTAAATTTAAATTTTAATTAAATTCTTTCGTATTCAAAAATGTGACGATCCATTTTGGAATCGCATGTTTTTTGCAGGTGAAGTGTGATTTCCACCAGCGCGAAAAACTTTCGTTGCTCACTTCCAAATCCAATAAAATTTTCTTTCCAGTGAAGATATGTTCCTTATCGATTTTTTGTAAAAAATAATAAGAAATCAATGGTTCATACGTATTCAACTTGTTCATCTGAGGATCGCGGGTAGCGGCAGAAATTTTCGATATTTCTCCTGGCAACGTGGAAAATTTCACAAGATTTTTTTTGAAACCATAAAAAGATGTAGAAGACGAAGATGCCGGGGAAGGCCATTTGCAGGATGCCATGGAGGAATAACACAACCCCAAACTGAAATCTTCTTTTCGAAGAATATCGTCTGTAGATAAATGCTCGGAAATTTTGATCATTTGATGCAATTTGTCAGGAGGATTTCGACGATCCAATGCGGTTGGGTAATTTTCGTGAACCATGCACTGCATGATGAAAGGATCCATGGCATAATATTTGTCTGCCCACAGCATTCGAACGGCTGGCGATCCCGTCCCATAAAAAATATCTTCTGTAGCTCGAAATAATTCCAAAGTGAGATCTCGAGTCGTGAGATTGTATAAATTTGAATTTGAATTTGAATTTGAATTTAATTTTGGAGCTCGCGAAAGGAAATTACAAGAATTGAACAAGGACCGTGCGTCTCCATTGGATTGTTGAACTAGATTCATCTGCTGTTGTGGGGATAATTTTCGCAAAGCCGAGCTCGAAGGAGTATGTAAAATATATTCTCGGAGCAATTCCATCATTTTAGAATTCGATAATCGATACATCCGAAAGTGTTTGACATGTTTCGAATTTGCCAATGTTTTTACAGTTGGGGTTTGGGAATCATTGGCGATGCAAATAATGGGTCCAGTGTACATTCCGGACGTTCTCGATTTAGATAAATGGATAAGTCGAGAAGCGATTTTCGTATCTCCGGATTCGTGACAGCCGTCTATTTCATCCAGAATGAGCGCTCCCGCCCCACCGAACGTCCTACAAAAAGCTATGTCTTGCACTTTGGCAGTGATTCTATCGGCGGTTCTTACATCCGATGCATTTACTTCGGTTATTTCGAATTTGAATCGTTTCAGTATGGAATTTGTTCCAGAGGTTTTCCCAATTCCGGGAGGTCCTGTTATCAAGATTACTCTAGGTTCTCTGACCTCGTTCTTCATTTTCAACCAATCGCTGAAACTCGCCCAAGCCTTCTCATTTCCGATGATCAAATCCCCGATATCGTCTGACGTAGTAATTTTTTTGCTGCAAAACGAAGTAGCGAGCAAATTCTTATGTTGTGGTCTGACGATCAGTCCTGTCTTTAGCTCCTTGGTTTTGTTTTGGCAAGGAATTGACGTAGGTGCTGGTGCTGGTGCTGATGCTGATGCTGGTGCTGTTTCAAAAAATGACGTGATAACTTCTAGTTCTTTCGGAAGCGAAGATTTCCTTTTCCGTTTTTTCTCAATTGGTGTTCTTTGTGGTGCACGCTTTGCTCTCGTTTTTTTTGCTTTCACCCCTGAAAAATCATTTGGAAAAAGTTCATTTTTTCCAGTAGTGTTCCAAGCATCAAAGGGCATGATCGAATTGAATGAATATTTTGGCGGACTCTCTTTGATAATTGAGAAATTTCTTAGATTGCTCGAAATATTTTCTCGTTTTCGAGACACGGTAAATTTCGTAAAAATTATATCTTTTCGCATTCTGCCAAGGAAATCGAAAGGCGACGAGAATGATGGAACCACTCTCCACCTTAAGCACACACTTGCTCTTTGGCCAAAGTGAATTTTTTGAAGGTCAATGGAGATAAATATTTTATTTTCTATAAATAAAGTAAAAAACATACCCAAAATCTAACAATGTCAACTTGTAGAAATTTCAATTTGTCTGCCTGCAGTCGAAAACGGTGTCCATCCGGATCGCAGAAGATAACAATCAACAACGTGTGTGTGTGTTCTCGAGGGCGAAACATCGTGTACAGTGGTCCTAATTCCGGTTCATGTGGAAATCCCGCCATTACCACGGGGACTTACCGAGCCAAGCGCCGTAATATGAAAAAAATCTGCTGCGGACCCGGATACAATGCGAAATTCGGAAAGAATCCTTATTGTTTCGGATGTCTCCGAGGCAATGCTCCCTCTAGAGTGCTGAACCGAAAAATTGTTAATTAAATTTTCAAATTTTATTTGCAACAAGTGCCCCAAGACCAACAGCATGCAGTTACGGGACAAAAAGCAATGTCACACAAAACACTGGTCAATTTTCCCAAACCTCCCATGAAACAGATTCCTCTAGGAGTGTAACTGGTCAGAAGATAGGATTCTTCGGAACCTTTCGGACGAATATTTCCACAATTTTTCATCCCGATGGTGCATCCTTGGGTATGTCTACCAGATTGATAGTTTTTGTAGTGACAAGGAGATTTCAACCAAGTGCAGGCAGGATATAAACACTCGATTGAAATATCGTTGTTTGAATGATACGTCTCGGTTTTGCAAGCACAACACGGAACAGGACAGGTTAGAATTCCATAGCCCATCAAAGCAAGTGCTTCCAACAATCTCACTGGAGACCAAAGACAGAGGCCCATGTTGATGCAACCTAAGAGGCTGTCGGAACGATTTTCAGGATAAAATGTTTGTGGAATCAAGAAGGCATTGAGAGTTTCGATTTTGTCATCATGACAAACGCCGCACAAACAATCACACATGTGTTAGTTCTTTTCTTGGTCTATTTTCCTTTATAAATTGACCCAAAAATGATTGCGATAGAATAAATATGAATTTTTAGAAATGTCCCGCATTTCTAAAAAACATAGACATATTATAATAAATTAAATTTACCGATGTCAAGTAATACTTTATGCCTTTTTTGAGATTTCAATGACTGTGCGAGATAAGCTAGCTAAGCTAAGTAACGTGCGTGCAATTTAGTAATTATTGAGAATAAGAATTGTTCAGTCAGTTATTTTATTGATTTTCCTATGAAGAATGGAAATTTCAACAAATAATATTTTCCATAGTAACTTGTAAATGTGGGAGATTTGCGACAATGCGATCATGCAACTCGCGCCATTGGGTTAAAATGAGCTGCTCATCTCTCTCGATCTCGGAAGTCACAGCCGAAATACTATCATTGTCTTGTATGACCTCCTCAGAAAGGGCAGAAATTCGTTTTTTTTTTCTTTCAAAATTTTGTGAAGGTCATAAATTTCGAAAATCTCTGTCACGTCATTCTTCTGAATCAATCCGACCATTTGGAAAGAGAATATAGAGGTTTCGAAGTTGTAGACCTTTTCCTTCGGACTAAGCGAATACGCAAAAAGCACATAAACAGAAGATCCAATAATGATGGACATTATAATAATTCCCGGAAGGTGCTTCGAATAAATGCTTAAACATAACAGCGAATCTGTAATCATGATATAAAGGGAAAGGAATGAGGCCCGATAAACCCAACGAAAAAAATGGCAATCTCCATTGGAAGCCGTCGTTATATACGCCTCAAAGTCCCAAGTCTTCAAGTTCGCACACATTTCCACATGAGTCACGAGGTTAAAAATATGGTACGTCTGATCATTGTAGATCGAATCCAGAAACGAAAGTATCGGTGTGACGGAACCCAGAAACAGTGAGAACCAGACGATTCCAACGGTGCATTTCGTGACGATAAAATAAATCAGGCATCCGATAGAAGCAGTCAAAATGAGACAAATAATCGTTGTGAGAGCAGGAATGACCTGCCGTTTCCAATATCTCTGATGTTTCTCATATCGCTCGGTGGGATTCTCGACGGGAGCAAAAACAGATTTCGTCATACCGCTTTTTTGTGGGAAAAAAAAGAACAGCCAAGGAACTGCAGCAAACCAAAAAAAAAAAGAGAGACAAAAATATTACAATATTTACCAAAATCTCTCTAGTAAAATTCATTTTTTTTCGTGCACTTTCTGATAAAAAAAATAAAAGTTTCTATGATTATTATTTCTTCTGTTGAGGAGTATTTCAAAAAAATCAAAAAATTAGGAGAAGGTGGTTTTGGAGAAGTTTTTTTGGTCCGTCCCAAAACCGGATTATTCAAAGGCAAACTAATGACCTTAAAAATTCTTTTTTCGAAACCCAGATTCAACATCATCCGTTTTTTATTTCCCAAATTATGCCATGATGATCAAACCAAAATGTACGATTCTCATATGAAAGATTCGCTTCAAGAAAGAGTGACAATGATGACGTTTGTGAATCAGCGTAGTCATCGGAAAGATATCCTCTCTTACAAAAATATTTTTTTCGACCAAAATACGGGAAATTATGCGATTTTGATGGCGTATGTTCCAGGGATGACATTGGAAAATATCAATCTCCGCGACTCCGCTTGGAACAAAAAGAAAAAGGAATTTTTATTTTTTATGTCCAAAAATATTTTGTGCACGTTGAAATATTTACATAAAAAAAATGTGGTTCATAGAGACATCAAACCGGAAAATATTATTTATAACGCCAAAACCGACCAAATCACTCTGATTGATTTCGGTTTGGCTTGCTACATAAAACGTTCCTGCCCTGAAAATATTTGTGATTATGCAGCGGGCACACATTCTTTCATGCATCCGAATATAGAAGATAATTGGAACCAAAATAATATTGTCTGGGAAAATCAAAACTGGAAAGGAAACGACATTTACGGATTTGTTGTGACCATTCTGAAAATAGCTTCGTATTTACACCTTGATGAGAACAAAATACCGTGGTTGAAGAAATTAGAAGAACAAGTGTTCCAAGAACCGAACTCGGATAACATACCATCTACCGACCGTTTGTTGCAGAACATACTCAAGGCTCAGGCTCACTCTTGTTCGAAAAATGGAAACTCAATTTAATGGTAATATAAAATATAAAAAATAAAATAAAAAATGGCTGCCGTTTCAGATGAAGACGTAGATTTTATTTTCACGTGGGTAGACGGATCAGATCCCAACCATCGTGCTGCTCGTCAGAAATTTTTAAAGAACATTCGAAATGTCCATCCGAGTTCTCATGAAACATGTAGATGGCGAGTTTCAGGAGAAATCGAAGAATCCATCAAATCCGTGATAAAATTTGCGCCGTGGGCTCGTCATATTTACGTAATATGCAGCATGGGTCAGATGCCGCCGTTACTTTCTATTGAAGATCAAAGCAAAATCAAAATAGTGCAAGATTCGGAACTTCGCATCCCTGCGTTGCCAGTATTCAACAGTCACGCCATCGAAGCCAACATTCACAAAATTCCGGGCTTGGCCGAAAAAATGATTTACATGTGCGACGATATGTTTTTGGGTCAATTTCTTCCGAAAAGTTTATTTTTCGACGAAACCACGGGACAAGCGAAGATTTTTGCATTTGGAGCCATATTAGGTTCCAATACATATCAACCGACTGCTCGTTTGCCGGCCTGGCAGACGGCTCGAATCAACAATGGAAATTTACTGAACAAAGTATTCGGAAAGAAGGCACGCGAGGATACGATTCATCAAGCCCGACCGCTCACAAAACGCGCCATCGAAACGGCGTGGAATCAGCCTGCAATCAAAATCAAATTGTTGCAGACGAGTCGATCCCAATTTCGTGCTCCTTCCGATGTGGAACCGATTGGATTGTTTTCTTGGGTCGGGATCGAAACCAATTCTTGTGTTGTGTCTCGATTGCGAATCAGAAACAAATATTTGCAAATCAGTGATTATTGTAATTTTGGAATGCATGCCAAAGAATTGAAAGTCTCAGCGCCTCAACTATATTGTTTGAATGACACAATGATTCGTCCTTCTGAGGCGCACTTGAAAAATTTCAAAAGGTTTTTGGTTTCGCACTTGCCGCATTCTGCTGCTCCATCGAAATAAAAAGTAATTTTCAAAAGACGAAATCATACTTGCAGGTTCCTTGTTTGTCACCGACGTGCGATCTGTGACATTTGGAGCGTACCTTTCGTGCTTCTCCATCCGTGCACCATTTATTGACTAATACCTGACAATCTTGGTCTATTTTACATACTGGTGGTTGTTTGTGTGATAAGGAATCCAAACAATCGTTTTCGGAGGCGTCGTACGAAATTGGCCAAAATCTCGAATCTCTTTGTTGAGGCAAGTAAAATCGCGAAGTGGCTTGCTGAAAATTTTCGGGGATCGCTCTGAAACCGTAACGAAAACGAGGATCTGTATTCGTGGGAACAATTGGCAATGGATTAATTGGGGGAACGGACATTTTGAGTTGTTTTTTATTTTATTACATGACAAAAAAATTATCCAAATCTCCCTTCCTCCACATTGAGGAATTATATTCAACACACGATTTTTTTTTATTTTTGTATAATAAAAAAACCCCAAAAACTTAAACTCATGGTCTGCAACCCTAAGAAGAAATCAATTTGTCTTCGCGCTAATAAGAAGTGTACGTGGTATGATGGAGTTGGATGTCGTTCCAAGAATTTCAAGGGAGGCGCAAGGAAATCCTCCTCTTCGCGAAGATCTCCGTTTGCTATCTCTTATTCGCATTCGCGCTCAAGTAAAAGACACTCACCAGCACTTTCTAGATATCGAAGTGGAAAACGAAGATCCTCTCATTCTCCGCTCCGTTTTTCACCCAAGAAACGAAGGGTATCCCGCAAGAAGAGAAGCAAGGGATACAAACCGTGCCCTAAATTAAAGAGATCTGGTTGCCACTACCGGAATACAAAGGCCAAACGAGCCTCTTGGTGCCGTTGGAATTCTCCCACTAAGCATTGTTCCTCTCACAAACTGGCAAAAAATTACTAAGCTACCAATAATCACCAGTGAAACAAGAAGTGCGAAATAAATCATTTACATTTTCAAAAATCCCAATAAATTCAAATTTATTTTTTTTTTTCAATTTTTCAATCGAAATATTTTCTCCACCAGCTAGTTCCCCTTTCCTTTTGGATATCTGCTATATCCATATCAAATATTTATAAATTAAAAAAAAAATCTTCGAATTTGCCGTGTCCTTTAAAATGCTTTATTTAGGCAACGTTTAATTTGAAATTAGATGTTTAGTGATAGTGTTTTGAGTTGTACCCGACCATTAGTTTCTGCAGAATCCGCAGTTAAAATAGTAGCGTTAGCTCCAACAGTTAACAAGTCGAATAAACCGGTACCATCATTTATCAAAGTAGTACCCTTCGATGTTCCAGTTCTATTAAAAGTTCCAGTGTATCCAAAATTTTCAACGTCATATTGTGATGTCATATTTAATATTGTTGTAATATATAATTTATGTCGGTGGGTATCGTATCTTAATGATTTTCACAAAATACAAGTTTATTGGTTCGGCTAAAGAGACCCCACCTGTTTTTTGTATGTGAATAAAATATATTTTTTTTCCTTTCGAGGGTTTCTGGATCGTTGGGACCCAAGTGAGAGCGAAGAGGAGCCGGAATTCCGCGATGTTTCCGATATCTGCGTCGATGAACTTGACGACATTTTCTCTTTTATTTGCTTTTTATATAATATTTTTATATAATAAAAAGCAAATTTATGTGAGGTTCTTCTGGTTATTATTTTCGAGCCGCGTATCGACGACCTTACAACAACAATAGAAGAGGGCGAAATACTCAATTTCCGCGAGGTGCAGTGGTTCCACGGGCTGCTCCACGGGCTGCTCCACGAGCAAGAGCAAAAGCAACTGCACCAAGAAACATGTATGTGAGAGGAAATCTCAACACGCAATTTTCCAGAAACAATTTTAGAAAAAAACGATAAATAAACAAAAAAAGAAAAAGAGAAGTTTTCCAAAATCCAGAAAAATATATGATGATGATGTTATTATCTCAAAGTCTGCGGAGTGGATAATGACGGATGAATAAAATATAGTTTTTTTTATTTGGAAATTTTTATTTGGAAAGGTTAGATGGAGAGGATGTGTATTTTTTCTTTCTTAAATAGCAAGCATCACATATTTTTCGCCAAATCAATGTACCAATTGATGTTGTGTGCAAATCTGAATTTTTTGTAAATGTAAAATTTTTTTATAAAATTAAATAAATTCTTCTTCCATCAATTTCTGTCGTTTGTGCGGAATTCCTTCTTTTTTACACCAATTGATAATAGTTGTATCACAAACTTGGTATCTTTTTCCGACCTCAACAAATGTATGTTTTTTCACCAAGTCGTACAAATCGTCTTTCGTCGGACGTTCCCCTTTGAGACAAATCTCCAATTTTTCTTTGGTACATTTACGAGGGAGATTATAATATTTTCGTTTGCGGCAAATGTTTGTTTTATTTTCATTTCTCAATGAACCATTTTGTTCTTGTGTGTGCATCACGTGACAAATGGTGCAAATCAATCTACACTTCCTGATTTCGGGCAGAATATTATTTTCCCACGCATACCCTTGACACACCATATCCGAGATGCCGCGATGTTTCGAAACCCGATCGATGTGATCGAAATCGAACCCGGGAGTTTCTGCTTCCAAAACAGGACGTTGGCACATTTGACATTTCCCGATATCCAATTTTAACTTGCGCAAATTCTCCTTATTTTTTTTTTTTAATTTCCTTCTTTTCACAGCATCGCCTTTCTCGCTATAGACTCTATCCTTTTTCTTTTCGTTGTTCTGATTTTGAGAATGAATTTGATGGTGAAAACGACACATAATTCGGCATTTTGAGATCTCGTCACAGAGATCTCGCTCGCATTTCGCCGTAGCGCACCAATTACTCACAAGAAAAGATTTTTCTTTTGGTAAAATGTGATCGAATTCGAATATCACAAGATTGTGAACTTGGTCACATACTACGAGTCTATCCGAAAAATCGAAACGGCAACCCTCAGGCCATTGGCACCCCCGGCTCTTTTCGATGGTTTTTCTTTTTTGAGATAAATAGATATTTTTACGTTTTTGATATACGTTGGTTGGGTTCTGTCGGAATTTTTTGTATCCATTTCTGCATTTCAGACACTGTTTCGTTGCTATTGGTCTCATATGCGACTGAAAATGTGTTGCGATGAGAAAACTCTTTTTGCATCGTGTACATGTTTTGAACAATTCATTTTCGGCCAGTCTGGGCACTTGCATTATTTTATTTTTTTTCAAAAAAAATTATTGATAAAAGATCTTTATTTTACTGAGAAATTTTCTCAGCAGAGGAATTATCATTCTTATACTTTTGAAAAGACCTGCTTAGAAGAAGAGGAAAAAAATAATTTTTTTTTGAGGGAAGTGTTTTTCAAAAGTCGATTCATTCAAATTTTTTTGACAAAGTAAAAATTTATTTTTATTTTTCATGTGTCCCTTGATTGTCCTATGTCATTTTTGCCTCTGAGGAAGAAGACGAATTGGCACATGGCCCGTCGCAACTCAAAAGCCGAAGACATACTTGAATCGTGTCATGCGAACCTATTCCACACGAGAGCAATGTCTTGTTTTCATCAATTTTCTCCAGTATGGTAGACACAATAAGTTTCCCTTTGAATAATAAATAACATGTTCTCTTCCACTGAGACAAAGACATCACAACTTCATTTCCTTGTTTTTCCATTTCGTAACATGCCATAACTAAATCTCCAAGAGTCACTTCTGGAAATTTTTTCGAAAAATTGTATCGAATTTCCCCAGGTTTCTGGATGCCTCGTGGTTGAAATTCATAAAACGTACAGGAGATCGATTTTCCACACAAAGACCGCACAAAAATCCGAGAGATTCCTTCCATTTTTTTCGTATCCGAGAAATTCTTAAAACTCCACAAAATAAAGAAGTATGTTTATTTTTCAAAACAAAGAGAAATTTCTTATAAATTTATTTTTGTTTTTACGTTTTTTTACAAGCAGTTAGAGCTTTTCTCGGAAATCCTCGCACTTTCCGAGAAAAGCTCTCAATTGATCACAGATTTGGAGTCTTGATGTCACAATCAATGCTAAAACGAAAACGGGAACAAAATGAGGACACAGACCACCCAAACCAACATAGACCGTGTGATATGTGTGGTATCGATGTCCGAAAAGAAAGACAATGTGACACATTTCCACCAATCATATGCTGCCAAGATTGCGTTCCGTATGAAGTGGACGGGCAATTCATAAAACTGAAACCACAACCAATGGGTTACGGAGTCGAGAAATACAAAGTGTGTGATCTGGACGCAAAAATACCGATCCATAAGTGGGTCAAAATGTGTTCGTCAAAAAGGTTCATTTCGAAAGAGAGCGTTCTCGAATATAAATGCTCGTGTGATGTTTGCAGTGGGAAATACGCCGAAAATACGAACCAGCGCATTGATTTTCCTGGACCGTGCTTCACTTGCAAGATATGCAAACATTTAAAACGCATGGATCAGTTCTCAAAATGCAACGATAAACGCGGACACTCGACGAAATGCCGACAATGTGCAGGGTTTGGGTTGCCGTCTTTGCGATCGACACCCATATTATTACCACCCAAAGGAACGGTGATACCACGAGATATAAATCAACAAATGGAAGATAAAATGGGGAACTGTCTTGTCCTGGACCTGGAAACCACGGGTATACCAACTGAACGTTCAGATCATAAGAATTTGGAAGCTTATGACAACTCACGCATCGTCCAAATTGCATGGGTCATTGTGAATCGCGATTTAGACAAGCAAACCCCCATGCGAGACTATATCGTCGCTGATCAGTCATACCCCATCCCCAATAGTCAGTTCCACGGGGTGACTGAAGAGATTCGAAAAGAAGCCGGAATACAATTCGATATAATTCACAAACAGTTTCGAAATGATTTGGCGGAATGCAACGTGACACACATTGGAAGTTATAATGTCGAGTTTGATATTGGGGTTTGGAGGAGTGAACTATATCGACGCGGGTTGGATGACAATGCCTTTTACAAAAACCGAAAATTGGTTTGTTTTATGCGCAATGCGATGTCCATTTTGGGCAAGAAGAGATTTATGAGCTTGGAATCTCTGCACAATTCCGGTTCGATATCACTGGTCTCCAAAAAAATGGTTCATTCCGCGTCGCAGGACATCGATTACTTGCTGGAAACGTTGCATTCTTTTTTGGATAAAAAAACGGATGCCATATTCAAGGCATCACAAAACATGACGCCTTCGTCGAAAGCATCGAACCCTTCGTCAGACGTTCCAATATGTATCCCCGACGACACAGTTCTTGAATTTGGGAAATATAAAGGTCGGACTTTTGGTTGTGTGCTATCGTACGATCAGAATTACGTCAGATATGCAGCGAAGGAGATGGTCATTAGCAATCTCGAAAATGCTCGTTTATTCTCAGAATGGGCAATGGGCACATGCACAACAGCACGCGAAGACTGAAACTTAATTTCTCCACATAATATTTTTCAAATTCAAAATTCAAAATAGTATTTATTTTTGTTTTTATGTTAATCGATTTTTTACAAGCTATTCTTCAGACATGGTGTTCAAAATAGTGTATTGAATAAATTGATTCACTATTCGATGCACATGAATTTTTGTTTCGATTTCTTTCGGAGGATCTTCCGTGTATGAAACATAATTGGTCATAATATATGCAATTAGATGATCTCGTAATAAGTTGACATACTCATTTCCTTCATTAATTGCCAAGTTCCATATATCTTCGTCGATATGCATCGTGATGGTGGATTCAGAAATCCCTGGTATGTCTCCAATATCTATCATCACACGCATAATTTTCTTGGCTTGATTTTCATTTTTCGTGTTCATTTTTAGGATAAAGTAAATATTTTCTTATTCCTTCCGGCTTTCTTGATTTTGGATCGATCTCGGATTTAGCTAGCTGCTCCTGGCGGTTCCTCCGTGCGAAGTCAGGGAGTACGGAGATACAGGACTGTTCGTCAGACTGTCATGATATTTGAAACAATCACTTCATAAATGAAATTAGAATATAATTTATTTGATACTTTTATTAGATTGCAAATTAATAAAAAATCTTTAGACAACAATCAACGGCTGCACGTGATTCAATTTCTCATCTTTCGGCACCAGTCCATTTCGACTGCGATCGAACACGATGCTCATATTGGAATAGGAAGCATCTTTGGGTGGACTGGGAAATTGGTAAAGAACTCCCGTTGCTCCGGGAAATTTGGATGTTCGAATATGATTGAGCATGATATCTTTCTGAGTCAAACCAGAGGCATCAATGGCTTGGGTACGATTTATAATCGGCCTCGGGAAACCCGGAGGTCCTCTGGGTGCTGGAGCTAATCTTCTTGCTGGCATATTTTACTTTGTTTTTATATAATGCCAAGAAAAAAAACTTCCATAAATAAAGAAAATGAAAATTTTGATCATAGGAAGAAGCAAATCCCGAAAAACGACCGTTTGATACAACTTTTGAATTGCAATATTTTTTAGAGGACTTAAAAATTGAGCCCTAGTAATAAGATGGATACGTCGTTTCGTATGGTGCCATCAGGATCCAATTTAGACTCTATCTGTTCGTTGAATTTCTTCAAACAGGAACTTCGCCCTTCTTTGGTTCCATCTGGAAACCTTTTCATTTCTTCGTCATCCTCCAATATATAGTAAGTACGTGAGATAACCATGTGGATGATTTTTGCCAACTCAACCATGTCTGCTTCTTTGGCCCCTCGAGACGTCAAACTCGGCGTACCGAGACGAATCCCACTCGGATAAAAAGGAGAACTCTGATCTCCGGGAACAGTGTTCTTATTACAAATGATCCCGACGTACTCTAACGCAAGTTGCATAAAAATTCCTCTTCCTTTTCCAAAATTAGATAAATCCACCAACATCAGATGATTGTCTGTGCCAGAGGATACGATCTTCAAATCCATCTCCATCAATTTGGCTGCCAAGGTTTGGGCATTTGTTACGACTCGTTGAGCATACTCCTCAAAAGAAGAATCGGAAACCAAATGCAGCATGGTGCCGATTCCAAAAATTTTTTCCATGTGAGGTCCCCCCTGCAATGTCGGAAATACTGCCGAATTGATCTTGTTCCCCAAGTCAGGATCCTTGGTCAATCCATTTTCCGTAATCATTACCATAGCTCCTCGCGGCCCTCGCAACGTTTTGTGGGTAGTAGTTGTTATAATGTCCACGTGCGGATGGGGACTGGGATGGGCTAGGCCTGCCACTAATCCAGCGATGTGCGAAATATCTGCTACTAAATACGAATTTGATTCATCTGCTATTTTCCCGAATTCTTCGAATGGTATTCTTCTGGAATATGCCGTCGCTCCACACCAAATTAGTTTGGGTTTGTGCTTCAAGGCTAATTTTCTTACTTCGTTCATGTCCAACTGCCCGGTGGTCGGATTCAGACGATAAGCGATGGAATTCCACATTTTTGAAGAGACGTTGGCCTTCCAACCGTGGCTTAAATGTCCCCCGTCGTACAAATGAAGGCCGAGGAAAGAATCCTCTCTCTTGGTCATGAGCGCCATATAAACCGCTAAATTGGCGATACTTCCTGAATAAGGTTGCACATTGACAAAAGGAACATGAAAAATTTCTTTGGCAAGGGAAATGGCTGTCCTTTCCACTTCATCCATAATTTGGTTGCCTCCATAATACCGTTTCCCAGGATATCCCTCCGAGTATTTGTTACAGAAATCCGAACCGACGGCTTCGATGACTTCGGGGAAAGCGATATTTTCCGATGGTATCAAATTGGCCGTCTCTCTCTGGCGGTTGGATTCTTGCGCCATGCGCGAATTCATCCAGGTTCTCACTAGACTACGTCTCATCATGCTAGCCGCCATTTTTAATTTTTTTTCCTATATTTTCTGTATCTTTTTGGCTACAACGCGTGGTAGACTTTTTTCCAATTGCTCTAGTTTTATGGAATGGAGATGCACTCGTTCGGGGCACGAATGACCGAATTTGGAATCCAAATGAACATGACAAAAATGTTTTTTGCATCCGGGACACTCATAACAAAACATAAATAAACAATCTATTTTGCGAGTGCAACCATCTTGAGTGCACAAAACAAAAGAAGTCTTTTTGGTCATGTCTGGCTATGCTATTATTTATTGTATGCTTATTTTTTTTTTTTTGTTTTACATGCTTCTTTTTTTCTGTAATACTCTCTCCCATATTTTTGTCGTTCTCTTCGGTATTCCGGATCAGAATGATATTTCATTTTTGTCCTTTCTAAACAAAGATGTTTGTGACACAAATTGTGTCGACGTTGTGCCCAGCTTCGTTCTAAAATGTTATCTCCGCAATGTGCTACTTTGCAATGTGCTACGATATCCATAAAGTTTTTTATTTTTTAGTAATAATGTAAATAATATTTTTTATTGTAAAATCCAACGCTTCATATCTTCCGGAAGAAAAATGAACATGAAATGGGTCCTGATAAGAAAGCTCAAATTCGCCTAAAATATACTATATAAGGAAAATACTTTGATTTAGTTAATTAATATAAAATTGCATATTCGCCTAACGTACACCAGATATTCCCATATAAGGGAAAATTGGTACAATTCAATTTCAGACATTTATTATGATTAATTCTGATAACGTCATCAGAATTATCCCAACATTCTCAGAATGCGACTGGCACTTCCAGGACACGTCATTACGTTCCTGTAAAAGCATTCTCCTCTTCGCTGAACACTACCAAACTATCATTATCTCGCATAAAACGAGTTTTCCACTTCTCCAATTCGATATTCTTCTCTATTTCATTGGGCTACGATCCAACGCGATGTCGAAACGAAAGGCAGATGAAAAGGAAGAGGAAGAGGAAGAGGAAAGTTTCAAACTGCTTCAAAAGAAGATGAAGATCCCTCGGGTGACGACAGATCCGGAATTTTCGAAAAAAGTGTTCAATGGGGAGGACCTGCGGGAAATGGAAGATGCAGAAAACATGTTTGTATCCCGTGTCCGTGTGGTTAATGACAGCCCGATTTGGAAAGAATTTTATCAACGCTTGGAAGCCGCAACAAAAACGAACAAGCAAGATCTCCTCGACCGAGACCAAATGATCGAAACCTTAAAAAAAGAATTGGGAGAGGGAAAGCCTGATGGTCAACTTATAAAGGAAAACAGTCCTGTCCCCGTCATGAGCAGCGACGAAAAATTTTCGAAAATGAAAGAGCTCCGAATCCATTGGAATCAAAAAGCAACAGAAGAAATTTTGTCAGCCAACGAAAGTTTAAAATTCAACTATGAAGAGTGGATCGAGCAAGTTGAAGATGGAGAGATTCAGCTTGCCACGGCGATTAAACATCTTGAAAAATTGAGTGTTGATACCATGGAATTGCTGGAGATTTTGCGAGATCTCCAAGATAGAGAGAAGAAATTTCTCGAATAAATGATTTTTTTTATTTTATTTGCTGCAACCATCTTGGAAAAAACGAAATAAATCAAGCCCTAACGCCCACGGAGGACGGCCTACCTAGGGCGGCACTACGTTTGAGTTTCTGAGCATGCATGTATTGGCCCTGTCGTTTTAATCGTTGAGTTATTTGCTTGTCTTTCGAATTTTGTGATTCCTGCTGTTTCTGTTTCTGAAAGGGTTTGGCGAATGGTTTTTTGAATTGATAAAATCCATAATTACTTTCCTCCCAGATTGCGAGCCCACGACCCGATTTCTCTTTCAATTGTTTCAATGACACGCCACGATTCCGACGTAAAGAAAGAATCCTCTGCAAATTTAGAAGATAACTTTTCTCTTTATCATTTTGGGAGAAATTCTTCAATAATTCGATAATACCCCATTTCTTAGTAAAAAAAAACATTAATATCGGAAATGCTCGAACGGCCAAATTGTATCGAATCGATCTTGTACTGTCATCATTATATTCCAAAAATAAATTGGTAATCATGAGCGCGATGTTGCTGATGAAAGGCACCAGTATATCTGGATTCTTCAAAATTAATCCTTTAATAAATGTATGCAACCACGGTGGCGATGTTAACAAGTTTTGAAATATCAAAATCATGTTCTCCTCTGTCAGACTTTTGAAATCGACTAATTCATAGGATGTTATATACTCTGGATTGGATCTGACAGTACGCGAATGCTTTTTGAGCATGTCAATAAAATCCTCGACCTCTGTGTTGATAAAATTATTTTCTTGCAGATAATTTCGGAATGTGAGTATACGTTCCGAGTTACTATGCGTCTGCAGATATATCAACAAACTTGATCCAATTTTACATAATAGCTCCTTTTCGGTTGAGGCTACCAAACAACTTTGCGTTATGTAACAAACATCTCCACGGCAGGTGCTACAAGAACATTCGTCCGTCAATTCGATTTCTTTCAAACGTGTCAATCCATATGCATGTCGAATTCCCAATGCAAAATAGAAAATTTTCCCATACAAATCGAAAAACGCAGTCAATAAAGAGATAAATACAGTAAAACCTAGACAATTCAAAACACTGCTATCTTGTTCAATCACCTTGAATGGATTCACGCTTGAAACATTGTAGGTTAAATTGTCGTAGTTTTTGTAATTGTTTTTGTTATAAATCGATGGCGTACGAATGATGTTATTTAGTAGTTGCACATAATAATCTCCTTGCTTTTGTGTCAAGCGTTTATTCAACAATACATTGGGAATTTTCGGGATAACTTGATTCAGCATATAGTCTATAAATGATTTTTTCCATTTTTGTACTAATACTGGATCGATTTTTCCGGTCTCAAACACGGAATATATATTGAATATGTGACATAACATACGAACAGTACCTTGCCTACTACACTTGTTGGAATCTTCTACTAAAGTCATTCCTGGGAATTGTTTTCGTTGTTCTTGAGGCGACTTTTGTCGTTGTTGTTGCCTTCTTTGTTCTTGAGGCGACTTTTGTCGTTGTTGTTGCCTTCTTTGTTGTTGAGGGGACTTTTGTCGTTGTTCTCGCCTTCTTTGTTGTTGAGGTGACTTTTGTCGTCGTCGTTTTCGTCGAACGGTGGGGTTTATATGTTGTAGTTGTTTTTTGGTGTCCTTTGGTGTCTGTCCTCGTAGTTTACGTTTGAACATTCTTTTATCAGTTGATATATCATAAAAAAAAAGAACATCGAAAAAATGCGAGCAATACTCACTCACTCCGTGGAAATTCTCGGGTTCCTAGGCACGATTCATAATGCAAGCAAGATCTTGGTTGCGAGCAAATATGATTTCATCAACACATTCCACCATATCCAGGCTGTCCCTGTCCGTAAACGCCGTGCCCGCCCCAGACATCGTTGGGATAATAATTGGCGCCTAAACTCGGATACGGATATGGCAAAGGAGGTGGTGGAATGGCGGGCGGAAAACATCCGCAACTGTAACAGGTATTTGGGGGATTATTGCACGAAGAGGTATAACTCATTTGATTCGGATCACAATAATTCCCTCCTGGTGGATAATGATTGTACCCACTGCTTCCTCCATGCGGAGGTAGGGAGCAACACATATTGGGTCCACAACATGGTGAGCAACCCTGACATTTTACGTGATTATGATTATGATTATGATTATGATGAGGTGGTTTTTCAGAGTCATCATAATAAAAATCATCATTCTCATAATGATTTTCGTAAAAATTATTTTCGTGACGTGCTACTGGCCCCATTGATGGAACCCCTCCATTCCAGTAGGTTTTTTTTTCCCTAGGTTTCTTCCCAGGGAGCCTTGCTGGAGATTTTCTGTAATTTGAAGAAGACATTTAAAATAGCTAGCTAGCTTTTAATTTTTGATATAAAATCAATATTTTATTCTTATATTTTTTCCCACTATCAATCTATCCTCACGCCTATCTTTCGTCTCGTTTTTTTTAGACGAATCCAATCTTCTCACCAATTCATCAAACAGATGTCCTTGATAGGAGTCACGAGGAGCAGAATAATAATCTGCCAAATACCAAAAACAAGGACGAGACAACTTGAAATTGGGAATATCGAGACTGGCTCGGTAATAAAACAAATTGTCTGTGATGTCCCCTGTATTTTTTATATTGTCTAAAACCATGCATTCATAATTTTTCGTGCATTTATGGAGGGTTTTGGAGAAGGAATCCAAATCTTCGAACATTCCGAAAAAATATTCCCACAATCTTTTTCGAATGGATCGATTCGGCTCTTGAAAAACAAAACAGTAATCTATTTGCGAACGGAGATGAATCTTCATTTCCATGCAATATTGCAGAGAAATTGCGAATGTGATATGAAGATGTCGTTGATTGTATCCAATTTCGCGAAACACCTTGTGATCCAACACATGTTTTTCTTTTCCCACAGAGTCACCTAAACAATCGTCCATAATTAACAAAAGCTTCCTGGGATTTCCTTTCGCGGTAATAATTTTGGCAAAATCGACCATCTTTTCTATGACCGAGACGTCGATCACAGGATAAATCATGCATTCCGGAATAAACTCTCGAAACATAGTTTCTGAAGCTGGCGTACCGGCCAAAGCGAGCACTAGATCGAATTGATGTCTCATGTGATAAAAGATATCTTTTATTAAAGTAGATTTTCCAGAACCCTTTTTCCCCACAAATAAAATCATCCGATTTTGGACGATTTTTCCCGGATTGAATTTTCTTATTTGCAAATTGGGCATTTTCAATTTTTATTTCATAGCACACATTTTTTGGGTTAATATGCCATGCCTTTTATGAACATAGTTTGGTCATTAATAGTAAGTTAAGTGATAGTCGGTCATTTTTAAATGTGATACTGTCTTATAACTTGTTGAAAATTTTTTATTTGATATTTTGTTTTTATGGAATACATTTTTTGTGATTTTTTTTCATTGCAATAAGAATAAAAAAAAATTTCAATGTCTTCAAAGTGCATATCTGGAGAGTATCATTTTGACGAACAAACTTCCCCAGCCGGTCCTTACAGATGTTATAACGATTGCATGTGCGATGGTCGTCGGAAATGTTTCGTTTCTAATACCAGATTAGCCGGTATCTGCACCGGAGATGCTCAATCCGGTACTTTCGCGGGATGTCCACCGAAAGTACATTCTCCCACAGGACATTTGTTCAATAATGTGGCACCATTGGATGCTTATGTACCTCCCTTACTGAATGCGAAAGAAAAGGCTACTTTGCGATGTCTATGGGGAAAATGAAATAAAGTTTAAACTTAAATTTTCAAGTTATGCAGGCGATTTTCAGTAAAAAATGGCAATTAGGGTTTTAGACTCGTTATGAATATTGAATAAAACAAAAAACAAATAAAGATATTATCTAAAAAATAACCAAATGAATAATCCATTCCATTTTTTCCTGAACAACACAATTCATACGAAATGGAAAATTAGATCAGTCAATGAATATTGTTGCCAAATTCAGGATATTCAGAAAAATAATAATGTGAAAATGGGGTTTTGTGCAAAAATTTGTTTAAAAACTTTCGATGAATATCCTCAGTTGAAAACCAATGTGTGGTCTTGGGGCGGGGAAGATTTGGTGACAAAAAAATTAAAACATTTGACTCAGAATGCGAGCCGACGGAGCATCGGCGCAATCGAGTCTATTTGGTCAGACGAACAGCCTCTATCTATCGAAATGAAAACATTGCTTTTTGATGTAACGAGATCTATCGCGAAGAATTTGGGATATAGAGTACTTATTGTTCCAATGGAATTTGCCCATTTTTTTGAAAATTTACAGCATATAAATCCCAGAGGAATGAAGCGCTCATCCTATTCGGTGTACATCCCTGGTTCTGCTCTTGGCGGAGACAAGACTTCGGAAAAATCTCAGATGATACGTATGGAAGAGATCAATTCTAAATATATTAAAGGAGGCAACAATCGCTTGGGAGACATAGAAGATTTCGTGAATCAATTTACGAAAAAAAAAAATGTCAGAATTTTCAAATTGACGAAAACAGATCCATCGGTTTCGGCAAAAAAATTTCAAAAATACTGCAAATCGCTCTGCATATATTCCAAGTTGTTTGACACAAAGAGAGAAGAAGAAGATGCAGATGGATTTTTCGTAACCCGTGGTGAAAAAAAAGAACACATCCTCGGGATGGGACTTTATGCGCCTTTCAACAAAAATGACTATCCTCCACCCTTAACCAAGAATGGATATTTGGATGATGCGGATCCGGTATTTTTTTTTGCTGCTCAAAATATCACGGAAAAAATTTGCAGAGGATATTCCTTGCATTTGGTCTGCATAGACGAAACCATCGCAAAAATTTTATTAGCGAGAATCCTGACCGAGCTGCGGAAGGTGCATGGTCGCGTCGTAACGGTCATCGTCGAAAATCCGAATACTTTTTTTAAAAGCCTAACCCCTAATTTCGAAGTCATCCAAGCGCGGTTCCCGGTTCGCTATGCGATGCAGGGTGAAAGTGACACCTGGAAAACTCAAATGAAGGCGGATGACAAAATCGAAGAACCTATATGGATGTCGCGTATGGTAAATGCGAGCAAAAATCTGATAACGTTGGACATCGTTCAGAAATGGTTGGGTTAAACCCTAAAGTATATCTGAGTAAAATAACAAAAAATCTATGCCTCATAACAAGAACGCCCAACAAGAGCAGAGAAGCGTAAAAGAAGGAACCAATAAAAAAGGCCAGAGGGGCTCAGCTAAAGTCCCCTCTCAGCCAGGAGCAACTAAAATGAATACTAAAATAGTTAGTCATCCTCCTGAATTGCTATGTGCTGTTGAACTCACGGAACGACCAGAGATTTGTTCCATTGTCCAAACCATGATGATAACACGCCAAAACATATTGGACAACGAGAAGAATTGGTCGACAGCAAGCTGCAACGAAATGACTCATGTTTTGGCCGATAAGGTTTTATCTCCTCTGATGAGCGAAAATGTTTTTTTGCCGCTGGAAATTCAAGATTTGTTTCAAAGTCTTTTGGATTATCAGCTCGGACGGATGAAATGCGAAAATGAATCTTTGGATGAAATGGTTTTGGTGCACCTGACCAAAATGCGATTTATCATCATTCAAATCATTGACGAGATTTACAAGGATTTATTTCGCATGGAAGAAGAAGAGATTTTAGATGATGAATCGGGTGAAGAAGATGAATCAGATGTAAACACCAACAAAGAACTTTACAAAAAATTGAGAATGTAAAATATTTTTTTTAAATTTTTAAATAAAATACGACTTATTATTTTTTATTTTTTCGCGTGCTCAATTCATGAAGGAGAAGAAAATCAAAACCATTTTATGCTCGAATTTATCCGATCCGATGTTTTCGCGCTGGGCAATGTCTCAAATGCAAACGCGTGCTTTGCTGTCTGTGCCGAGGGGGAGTTTATCTATTGCTCGGAATGCGACGAAAATGTGAAAGTCTTCGGACAATGTGTGGATTGTTTGTTTTCCTTACCTCCTTCGTCGGGAAGAGCTCCTTCGTCGGGAAGAGCTCCTTCGTCGGGAAGACCCATTTCCGGATAAGTTAGCTTTCTGAGCGATGCGATTATAAGCTGCTGTGCCCTTCTTTGGCAATAGTTTGAATTGACCCTTCTGGAGGTAACCTTCGGATTTGGCTGCTTTCACCCAAGCACTTAATGCAGGATTACGTTTTGCCAATTGACGTTTTTTGGTGGACACATATCGATTGTGCTTGTTTTTTCCCTTCCCTACACTAATTTTTGTAATACCACTTTTGGTCAAACCCCCAGTAGTATGTTTGGCATGACCCTTGTACACTTGTGCGCGTTGACCAACAATCTTACTCTTCTTATGGACCATTTTGTAATTTTTCGATGCTTCTTGTTTTAATATTTCGAAAGATTTTTTTTTGGTTTCTTGAGTAAAAAAAATCGTCATCTGAGTCAATAAGCTAGCTATGAAGGACACGGATATATTCATTTAACAACAAATTTCCCTGTTATTATTGAAGATCTATCCACAATCACGACAAAGACAAAAGGGTTTCTTTCCATACCAAAGGAAGTTCATATCTTTTTGTAGTTTTTCTTGCTTTATTTCTATCAGAAACTGTGCAATGCATCTATTATTTCTGCGACCGTTGACCGAAAAATATCCGCTTTTCTCATCGAATATCGCGAAGAAGAAGAGGATTGATCTGAAAGATAATTTAGTGCAGTATAAGCGTTTTTCACGTATTTCTGAGGGACCTTCTGTTTTTTTATTATTTTTTTCTCAAAGAAATTCGTATAAGATCTGACAAATTCATACAACTCTTTCGGAGAGGTCATCAATCCTTTAACAACATCTTCAATATTCATTTGTGGATTTGAAATTACTGCGTGGGTAAATAAAATGCTCCATATTGCGCACAAACCACCAGCGTCTTCAATTTTTTCTGTAAATTTTTTTGTATCCAATTTTTTGGAATGTGTTTCATGATAGTTTTCAAGAACTTGAGGACCGTACTTAGGACAAAATAAAAAAGGACGTACATATTGTTGAACAAAGGGTTTCCATTTTGAATTTTTAAAAGTTTTTCGTAATTTTACATCGAATTGATCATTATCATATAAGTTGGTGGACCATCCATGCGGTTCGAACCGATAAATATGTTTATTTTTGGGATTCAAAATCAAGACATTCTGATGACCAATTGGATCTACTACATATGTTTTTTTGTTCGCATTTCTGACATATTCTTTATATTCTTCATAAGAACCCAAAAAATGCTCCCATTTCCACATGTTAATCATTTCTTGCGGACTAAAACCAGGAAGCTTTAGTTTTTCATACATCTCTAAATCCAATATTTTTTTTTCTTTTCCTTTTGTAAATTCTTTTTGTGATAGTTTTTGCTCCCTTTTTTCAGATTTTTCAGATTTTTCATTAATTCCGATAGGGATAATTACATATTGATCGCTTTTTGTTTGTTGTAAATCTGTGAAAATATCTGGTGGCACAACAAGTTGATTTGTATTTGAAAAATATTGAATCTCTGACAAGAATCGAACATGTGGGAACATGTTGGCTAAGTATACTAAAATGGAATTGATTTGTCCTAGATGACCCTTGTAATTGATATACTCTTTAGTCTCTAAGAATCCTTTTCGATCTATAAATTGTGAAGGAATCAAATTTTGAGTTTTTTTTTTAATTTGACTTGTTGGAGATCTTTGTTGTTGTTGTACTCTTTGCATTTTACTTTTTTGGGTATAAAACGCTGGAATTGAAAGATATTTTTGTTCTAAAATCTGAGGAGAATTCAGTGTTGCTACAAGATCTAATATATGGTAAGCGTCATAAATTTTTTTACGACCAAAAATGTCAATTAATGATTTCATATTATTGTCTACATGAGTGTAATCCTCATAATTTGGCATAACCGCCGAAACGAGCAAATCGGTGATATAATATTTAGTTATATTTGACATGTGTGAATCATTCTTTTTATATTGTTGTCCCAATTTTCCCTGCAAATATGTGAACAACTCTATCCATGACTTTTTGATTCGAGAATTAAAAAAATCAAATTTATATTTGGAATAGTATAGTTTTTCGATAGACTCTGAAATTGTTTGAGTTTTTTGAGATGACATCCTTTTATTGTTTCAACAATTTTTTTTTTTTCGAATTTTCATATTAGTATATAATTGCTTCCAATGAATGATTTGCGAAAACATGATAAGTTACATTTTTTCAGGCTCGTGAAAAATGTAAAAAATTTAAGAATTCATGTTTCCTGGTTCGATTCTTCGTTCGTTCGATTTCCATAATGGCAGACATTGAAATTGTGCCCTAAATTGTCCGGTCGAGTCTTTTCCACATCCGATCATTTTCGGTCTCAATCCAGGATAACACAATGGAGGTGCCTTGTCCGACATTCTGTCGCATGAATGCACAGGTCTTGACACTACATTGGTTACACAAAAATCTCCATTGGTAGCACATTTTTCGGGACCATTTTCACAAGTCATATAGGAGGGCATGTCGTAAGGTTGATGGAGTGGGTAGCCGTATAACTGAGCATCGTAATTTATTGAATAAAAAGCGATGTCCGCGTCAATTTCTCCTCGGTTTTCAAAACCTCTCTGTAGTTGATTTTTGTCTCTGAGTTGCTCGAAATTCCACGTGTTACTGGGTACAAATGGTAAATTTAAATTGCTTGACATTTGTTTTTATTACATTTATTTTTTTTTAGAATTTGCATTTTTTCAGAGCTTCGAGCGTTAATTTTGTTTCGACTTGACAAAATCATGACTGTTGAGTTGGGGTTCTCCATCATTGAAAAATTTGTCACAAAAATTGATGCTTCGATATTTTGGAATTCGGCAGAAAATTCCTCTCCGCCAAAAAAACGACCACGGAAAGAAGAAGAAAATGAAAAAAAAAAAAATATTTCCTTGAGCCCAAATTCGGCTCACGAAATTGTCAAAACCTACTTAGCGCCTTTGCTAGCTCCAGACGTCGTGTCCCCTGCTGGCGAGAAATCTGTGGTCGAGAATCGAAAAGTTGGGTTTTTCGTGCTTCCAGAATACCAATCCAAAATGCGGCACACTCAAGGTTACAAATACTCGAATGAAGACCATGATGCTATCCTTGCTCCTGAACAAATTCTTCCGGTGGTTGAATACGTGGAACGAAGATGCAAAGAATTGGAATTATCAAACGACAAAACGACCAATTTTCACGTGAATGAGTACACTGCGGAAGGCGTATTGGGTTATCATTGCGATTCGGAAATTGGCATGAAGCCAGATGCTCCCATCATTTCATTATCTTTTGGCTCTACGCGTATTTTTCGTGTCGCTGTTTGGTTGTGCAAGTACGAATCGAAAAATGACTTCCAGGTTATCAATCCCAAATATGTGTCTTCTCACAACAAGAAATTTCCGAATGATAAATGCGTTTGTGTGAGCAAAGATTTCGAATTGCGCCATGGTGATATCATCGTAATGTTGTCAGGTTGTCAGAAAATTGCCAAACATAGCATAATTTTGTGCAGGAAAAAAGAATATCCCATCATCAAAAATGATTCCTATGGAGGAATTCGCCACAACGTGACTTTTCGTGTTTTTGAAATGAAAAATGAATAAATTTCCTCATTTTTGGACAAAAGACGGACAACCACTATCGAATAAATAAAGTCACAGCTTGTTTTTTTTTATTACTTTTTCTCATGGATGTTGCCAGATTTTTTGTAAAATTAAATAAATTCTTCTTCCATCAATTTTCGTCGTTTATGTGGAATTCCTTCTTTTTTGCACCAATATACAATAGTTTTTCTGCTGACTTGATATCGTTTTCCGACCTCAGCAAATGTGTGTTTTTTCACCAACTCGTACAATTCATCTCTCGTCGGACGTTCTCCTTTGACACAAATATCTAATTCTTCTTTGGAAGAATCGCCAGGAAGACGATAATATTTTCGTTTGCGGGAAATATTTTCATTTTCATTTTCATTTCTCAATGAACCATTTTGTTCTTGTGTGTGCATCACGTGACAAATGGCGCAAAGCAACCGACACTTCTCTATTTCCGGCAGAATCGTGTTTTCCCATGCATACCCTTTATACACCATAACCGAGATGCAGTGATGTTTCGTAACCCGATCGATGTGATCGAAATCAAAACCGGGAGTTTCTTTGGATAAGACTTCACGTTGGCACATTTCACATTTCCCGATATCTAATTTTAACTTGCACAATTTCTCCTTGTTTTTTCGTATAACTTTTCCTTGTCGCACAGTCTCGCATTTCTCGCTGTAGACTCTTGTCTTCTTCTTTTCGTTGTGCTGATTTTGAGTATGGATTCGATGGTGAAAACGACATAAAATCCGGCATTTTGAGATCTCGTTGACGAGATCCTGCTCGTTATATTTCGCCGTAGTGTACCATTTACTCACCTGAAACGATTTTTCTTTCGGTAAAATATGATCGAAATCGAATATCACAATATTGCCAACTTGGTCACATATTACGAGTCTATCCGAAAATTTGAAATGGCAATCCTCAGGCCATTGGCACCCCCGGGTGTTTTCGATTGTTTTCCTTTTTTGAGATAAATAGATATTTTTACGTTTTTGACGTTTACCGGTCGGATTGTTATTGGATTTTTTGTTTCCATTTCTGCATTTCAGACACATTTTCGTTCCTTCAGGTTTCCAATGCGACTGAAAATGTGTTGCGATGAGAAAACTCTTTTTACATCGTGAACATGTTTTGAATAATTTATTTTCGCCCAGTCTGGGTCTGGGCACCTGGACAGCTTGCATCATTTTTTTCAAAAATAATTATTGATATAAAAAGATCTTTATTTTACTGAGAAATTTTCTCAGCTTTTCAAAACTATGAGAATTGAGAGACGCATTTTTAATGGAAGAATAAATTTCCTTATTTTGCATAAAAGATTGGTCTTTATTTTTATAAATATATGAGTCACACTGTCTATTTAAAAGGTTAAAAAGTAAAAAGTAAAAAGTAAAAAGTAAAAAGTAAAAAGTAAAATTACTGAACCGATATTTTGTTCCGGGGGTTTTGTCGTGTGCTTCATTTCATAAAACTCTCACGATTTGCTGAGACATGTCAGAGATAAACTGCACTGACTCCAATGGAAAGCCGATGGGCATCGAGGATTTTTTTATGCTTTTTCAGAAGGAAGTGCCCGAACCACCGAAAAGATGCGATGATACTAGAGAAGGCGAAAACCATTTGCAATATTACGATTCAGGGCCTTTCGGTAGTCGCGCCAAGGAATGCATGGACATCATCAATGATGTATTTGATGTGTTGAAGGAAAAAATCGATCATCCCATTGTCTCTGTCGGGTCCGGGAATGGTGTGATTGAAGGAATCCTGAAACCCGATACACTGACAAAACATTTTTCTGCGTCGATCCGGACCCACAGTCATTCCGAAATTATCCTCCACGAGATTCCAGCGTCCCTTTCCTGAAACCAGATTTCACGACCACGAAGGAACTACTAGAAGCGCACCCGGACTTGCCTGGAAAAAATATTTTGTGTGTGTTTTGGCCACCGCCCGATTCTCAGTCTGATGGGTTCGACTACCTCTCGTTGAAATCGTTGAACCCTAGCGTTTTTATAACAACGTATGGACCCTGTGGTGCTTCGGGGTCTGACGAATTCATCGCATGTCTGGACGACGATGACATCTCGAACAAAGGGTTCTCAGTGGGGAAATCCTTGTATCATGTCGTTTCGAAATTGTCTGTCGTTGTCGGGAGTGGCCAAGGGTTCACGGGCAAAACGATGGTGTTGGCAATATATGTGAAAGATAAAAAATTATTTCCAGACTTCATGAAAACAACAATCAATTTTCAAAGAGAGCAGCGCGATGGTGATTGCCGCATCCAATAAATAAACTACAAAAATCAAAAAAGATCAATGTGACTAGTTTTATTTTCTTTTTTTATAAAAAAAAACGGAGTCTGGGGAAGGATTCGAACCTCCGAACCCAAAGGAGCAGATCCTTTTTTAAGTCTACCGCGTTTGACCACTTCGCTACCCAAACTTATTAATTTTGTATGGTCATTTGAGGTATTTCTTGACATGGGATGTCGAAAAAATAAATTTTCGAAAACACTCCAGCATTTTGAAATTCATTTTCGTAATTTTTTGTTTCTCTTCTGGAAAATAAATTTTCGAAAACACTCCGGCATTTTGAAAAATAAAAATTGCATTAATGAGATTTATTTTTCAATTGAAAATGGGAAAGAGTTTCGAAATTCTTTTTATTTCAGAAATGAAAAAGAAATCTAGGAGGAGTTTTGAAAAACACTTTCCTCAAAAAAAATGAATTTTTTTTTTCTCTTCTTCACCCTGGTGTTTTCAAAACTCAAAAGTGAGAAGCTGAGAAAATGAAAATTCTTTTATTTACAAATTTCAGAAATGAAAAAGAAATCTAGGAGGAGTTTTGAAAAACACTTCCCTCAAAAAAAAAATGAATTTATAAAATTTTGGTAATACAGAAGCTGGCTGTAACAATTATATTTTTTTACAAAAAGTTTTTACAAAGTTCAATTTTGAGAAATCAAATGAGAAAAAATTTGCTCAATATAAAATCAAAACTGCTCGCTCATAATGGATTTGGATTATGAGCGTTATTTGCCGACCGGGTCGATTGACGGGATGACTGATATTGTCCAAGGGATTATAGGGATTGCGATGATTGGCTTTGGATTTTTATTGGACGCTAGCGCCATTGATGATTTTGATGAGTTTTCTTACGAGATTGCTGACGACTGAAAAAAAAACACGCTTCCTGAACATTGTTGATGTTTTTTTTGCATTAATTGAGATTTTTATTTTTGAATATCTGCACAAAATAAACATACAATCTTTCATTGAAAAAATTTAATCTGTTTATTGGGACGTCGAACTTCTCCTCATCGCCTTGTTTGGGAATATTTTTATGGTGACTGTGCAAACACGAAAGAAACTGTGTATCGAAATTGTGGCAACTTGTTTTGTATTCAACCAGATCATTTGCTTGCTGGAGATCAAAAAACGATGTCTAATATAAAACGTAAAAGAGGTGGTGTTACAGGTATTTCTGAAACTGAAGCACGGGAAATATGGAATTTAAAAAACAAAATGCGAAAAAAAGAAATCGCAAAAAAATACGACGTTTCACTAAATGTAGTTTCAATGGTTCATTGCAAACGAACTCATAAATATCTCCATGACGAATAAATTTTTATTGATTTAATATGAATTGCTTCTGCAACCAGTGGGATTATTTGAGCAAGGAA